>Ga0070700_100000058_pt1 | contig 82686 bp, 70 predicted proteins | sample KBSK5101metaG_FD_65456 | JGI IMG/M metagenome (GOLD analysis project Ga0070700, IMG submission 65456) | Corn, switchgrass and miscanthus rhizosphere microbial communities from Kellogg Biological Station, Michigan, USA - KBS K5-10-1 metaG | ecosystem: Host-associated > Plants > Roots >...
GCGATGCCGAAGTCGAGGATCTTCAGCCGGCCGTCGCGCGTGAGGAAGATGTTGTCGGGCTTGAGATCGCGATGCACGATCCCCTTTTCATGCGCGGCCGCGAGGCCCATGGCCATCTGCAGCGCCGCATCGACGGCCTTGCGCGGCGAGAGCGGTCCGCGCTCGAGCCGCCCGCGCAGCGTCTCACCCTCGAGCAGCTCGCTGACGAGGAACGGCGCGCCGTCCGCATCCGTCCCGACGTCATACACCGTCAGCAGGTTCGGATGATTCAGCAGACCCGTCGCCCGCGCCTCCTGCTCGAAGCGCTGCAACCGCTCGCGATCGCTGAAGTTGACGTTGGTCAGGACCTTGATCGCGACGAAGCGTCCGAGGCGCGTGTCCTTCGCGCGATACACCGCACCCATCCCCCCCTCGCCGACGAGTCCGACGACCTGATAGGGTCCGAGCATGTCGAAAGGCTGCAGGGGCATGCGGTGATTGTAGAGGATGCTACGCTTCGCGCGCCTTGAGCGCCTCTCCGATTCTGAAGATCTGGCTGGCCGTCGTGGTGATCGCACTCGCGATTCACCTCGGCGGGTTTCCGTTGCTCGACGCGGACGAGGGGCGCAATGCCGAGGTGGCGCGGGAGATGGCGGCGACGAACGACTACGTCATGCCGCGGCTCGACGGGCTGCCGTATCTCGACAAGCCGGTTGTCTACTTCGCGGCCGAGGCGGCGGCGATGGAGGTGCTGGGGCCAACGGAGCTCGCGGCGCGGCTGCCGGCGTATTTGTTCACGCTCGCGACGGCGGCGGCGCTGTTCTTCTTCGCGCGGAGGTTGTGGGGCGGGGACACGCCGTGGATTGCGGCGATCGTGTTTCTGTCGATGCCGCTCACGATCGCGTTCGCGCGGACGGTGATCTTCGACAGTGCGCTGACGTTTTTCGTGGTCGTCGCGCTGGCGGCGTTTTACCTTGCGGTGGAGGGCGGGCGTCCCGCCCGCCATTGGTCGATTCTCGCGTGGGTGTCGATGGGTTTCGCGATGATCACGAAAGGTCCGGTCACGTTTCTCCTCGTCCTCTTCGTCGCGCTTCCGTATGCGTTCTGGCGCAAGCGCGTGCGGGCGCTGTTTCCGATCGTCGGGATCGTGGCGTTTCTCGCGGTGATCGCGCCGTGGTTGTGGGGCGTGACGCGCGTGGTGCCGGAGTTTCTCGAGTACGTGCTCGTCACCGAGACGGCGGCACGCATGGCGACGGATGAGCTGAAGCGCACGGGACCGCCGTGGTACTTCATCCCGTATCTCCTCGGCGGCGCGCTGCCGTGGTCGATCGTGGCGTTGTTCAGCTGGAAGCGGATGAAGAAGCGCGAGCTGGTGTATCTCGCGCTCTGGATCGCGATTCCGTTCGTGTTCTTCTCGCTGAATCAGTCGAAGCGGCCGCAGTACATCCTGCCGCTGCTGCCGGCCCTCGCGCTGATCGTCGCGCGCATCTGGCACGAGGCGCGGACGCGCGGGGCGGCGATCGTGCTCGCGGTGCTGGGCGCGCTGCTGCTCGTCGCGCCGTTCTTTTTCCATCGTACGAAGATGAAGCCGGAGGTCGCGGGCGTTGCGGACGAGACCGCGCTCGCGCTCGGGATCGCGTTCGCGCTCGGCGGCATCGTCGCGCTCATCGCGGCGCGGCGCGAGGTCGTGCTGGTCGCGCTGTCGCTGCCGATGATCGCGATTCCGCTGCTGACGCAGCCGCTGATGCTCGGGATCGGCGAGCGGCGCTCCGCGAAGTCGTTCGTCGAGGAGCTGCGTCCGCATCTCACGCCGCAAACCGAAGTGATCGGAGTGGAGGCGTTCACGGGATCGCTCGCGTTTTATCTCCGGCGGCCGGTGACCGTCGTGACGGAGGATGCGAGCGAGTTGACGAGCAACTACCTGATCCGGAGATACGAGCGATTCACGAGCGATCCGAAATCACCGCTGAAGCGGCTGCCGTATTTCGAGCGGAGTCTCGCGGCGTGTTGCCCGGTGTATATTCTTCGCAACGACGACGTGAAGCGGCGCGCGCGGCTCGAATCGCGCGGTTTCCGCCTCATCGCCGACGGCTCGCACCACGTCGCGTACGCGAAGTGAGAGGAGTGGGCGTCCAACATCATGCTCGCTGTCATTGCATTCACGCTGGCCGCGGCCGCGGCTCCGATCAGCTCCGTTCTCCCCTGCGGCGCCACCGGCACGGTCGGCGGCCTCGGCGCGGGCATCGACCTGGCTCGCTACACGGTCGACACGACGAAGTTTCCGAACGCCGTCTGCAATGACGGCACGCCCGCGGTCTTCTACTACGCGCCGGCGACGCGCGAGGAAGACCGCGGCAAGTGGCTCATCTTCCTGCAGGGCGGCGGCGGTTGCCGCGACGGGCAGACGTGCGCGGAGCGCTGGTGCCACGTCAACACGAACTACGGCATGGACAAGATGACCTCGTCGCTGACGAAGCCGGCGATCCGCGGCAACGGCTTCCTCGATCCGCGTTCCGACAATCGCTTCGGGACCTGGAACCGCGTGCTCATCTTCTATTGCAGCTCCGACGCGTGGGGAGGGACGACCAGCAACGAGCAGACGGCGACGGCCGGCCCGACGACGGTGACGTACGCCATTCACTTCCGCGGCTCGCAGATCATCGACGCGGTGCTCGACACGCTGCGCAACGATGTCGGGCCGCGCCGCCAGCGCGTGGTGCGTCATTCGCTGAGCGAGGATGCGACGGCCGCGTGGCCCGATCTCGACACCGCCACTCACGTGCTCTTCGCCGGATCGTCGGCCGGTGGTGTGGGAGCGCGAAACAACGCCGATCGTGTCGGCGCGAAACTGCGCGCCGCGAATCCGAGTCTCATCGACTATCGCGTCATTCTCGACGCCAGCCAGTCGCCGGAGTCGGAGAAGCGCGACTTCACGAGGACCACGTACTGCGAGCAGGATCCGCGCGGCTGCAGCTACGCCTCCTTCTTCGCGGCCGAGGCCGAGCACTCGCGGCAGACTTTCGGCGCGCGGCGCGACGAGTCGTGCCTCGCCTGGCACGCGGCGAACAGGCCCGGCACGGAGTACTACTGCGAAGACAGCGGCCACGTCACGCTCTACCACCTCGCCGCGCCGTTCTTCATCCATCAGGATCTGCAGGACCCGCAGGTCGGCGGCGAGTACGTCGATGCGAACTTCGGCACGATGACCGACTACGGCACGAAGCTCGAGGCGGAGCTCCGCGCGCTGCCGGTGCCCGAGGAGCCGCGCGGCGCGACGACCGGCATCTTCGCGCCGCAATGCACCGATCACGAGTCCTTCACCAATGACGCCGCCGTCTACGACGTGCGCATCGACGGCGTCTCGTATTACGACGCGGTCTGGAACTGGTGGAGCGGCCCGCAGGGGCCGCAGAAGATCCATCACTTCACCGCGCCCGGGAAGGCGCCGGGATGCCCTCCGTGACCGTGCGTTAGACTTCGCGCCCAATGTGCGGGATCTACGGAATCGTGAGCACGGCGGCGCTCCGCCATCCGGACGTGCTCGAGAAAATGGGCGCGGCGCTCCGGCATCGCGGCCCCGACGGCAGCGCCGAGCTCTCGTTCCCGCACGCGCGCATCGGTACGGAGCGGCTGCGCATCATCGATCTCCACGAGCGCGCCGATCAGCCGTTCGCGTCGCCGGACGGGCAGGTCTGGCTCGAGTGCAACGGCGAGATCTACAACGCCGCCGAGATCCGCGCGCGCTATCCCGACTATCCGTACCGCTCGCACTCCGACGTCGAGACGATCCTGCCGCTGTACCTCGAGCATGGCACCGCCGCGGTCTCGATGCTCGACGGCATGTTCGGCCTCGCGATCTGGGACGACCGTACCCGCACGCTGACGCTCGCGCGCGACCGCGCCGGCGAGAAGCCGCTGTTCTACACGCGCATCGGCGAGGAAGTGCTGTTCTCGTCGGAGCTGCAGTGCCTGTTGCAGCATCCGTCGATCTCGCGCGAGCTCGATCCCGCCGCGATCTCGGAGTACCTCGCGCTCGGCTACGTTCCGGAGCCGCTCACGCCGTTCGCCGCGATTCGCCGCGTGCCGGCGGGCACGTTCATGCGCTTCACCGGGGGGACGGTCGAGACGGTGCGGTACTGGGATCCGTCGTCGTTCGCAATCACGCCCATCGATCCGCGCGAAGCGGTCCTCGATCTGCAGCGGCTGATCGAAGAGGCGGTGACGAAGCAGGTGATGTCGGACGTGCCGGTGGGTGTGTTCATCAGCGGCGGTCTCGATTCGTCGATCCTCGCCACGCTCGCGTCAAAAGTCATCGGCGTCGACAAAGTGCACACGTTTTCGGCGCAGTTCGCCGAGGAGTCGTATGACGAGAGCGGCGACGCGGCGGTGCTGGCGAAGCAGATGCACACGCGTCACGTGCCGGTGCGCACGGACGAAGAGACGCTGACCGAGGCGCTGCGCAACGTGACGACGCGCGTCGCCGAGCCGCTCGCCGATCCGGCGATCCTGCCGACGTTCCTCCTCGCGCGCACCGCGCGCGAGCACGTGAAGGTGATCCTCAGCGGCGAAGGCGCCGACGAGTTGTTCGGCGGCTACCCCACCTACCTCGGCCACCGCATCGCCCCGATGTACGACGCGCTCCCGTCGTTCGCGCGCAACGCGCTGCGCCGTCTCGCGTACGCGATTCCGCCGACCGGGAAGAAGGTCACGCTCGAGTACCTGCTGAAAAAGTTCGTGACCGACGCGGAGAAGCCGTGGGTCGAACGCCATCTCGCGTGGTTTGGGACGGGCCTGCAGGCGCCGGCGTATCCGGCAGCCACGGATCGCGATGCGCTCACCGGCGCGATGCTGCTCGACTATCAGAGCTACCTGCGCGACAACCTCCTGGTCAAGGTCGATCGTGCGACGATGCTGTCGTCGGTCGAGGCGCGCGCGCCGTATCTCGATCGCTTCGTCACCGCGTTCGCGCTCTCGCTCCCTCCGAAGTTGCGCGTGCGCGGGCTCACGACGAAGTGGATCCTCAAGAAAGCCGCCGAGAAATGGATCCCGCGTGAGGTGATCTATCGCCGCAAGCGCGGACTCAGCGTCCCGATCGCCGGCTGGATCAACGGCGGCCTGCGCGCGGAAGTCGATCGCCTGCTCGACCCCGCGCGCCTCCGCTTGCAGGGAATCGTGAACGAGCGCCAGATCGCGCAGCTCCTCGCGGAACATCGCAGCGGGCAGGCGAATCACGCGAAGCCGCTGTGGGCGGTCATCGTGCTGCAGTACTGGCTCGACAACTGGACGTGATGCGTTAGCTGGAGATGGCCTTGATGTATCCGACGACCCATCCGCCGGCGCGCGGAAGGAGCGAGATCCAGTACCACTGGCCGTGCTCGCCGCCGAGAGAAACGCGGACGAAGATGCCGGCCTGGCCGCGCTCGAAGGGGTTGGCCAGCGGCGCGGAAAGCTCGACGATCATCTGGTCGGCGCGCTGATAGGCGCGCGCGGAATCGACGGCGATCCACGAACAGCCGCCGCCGCTGAGCGTGAGCGGGATCGACCTCTGCGACGCGCGCAGGGCGGTGGCCGCCTCCTGCGCATTCGCGCGCCGCGGCTCCGGTCCCGCCAGCGCGGCGAGCGCGTTCATCGAAGCGATCGGCTGCGTCGTACTCACCACCGCGACCGGCGCACCCTCCGCGAGTCCCTCGGATTTGAGGCGCATGCAGAACGTGTCGACGACTCCGAGGGGAATGACGTCCCATTCGGGAACGGAGGGGGATGGGGGCTGAGGAGACGTGGTGCACGAAGAGGCGAAAGCCAAAAGGAAAAAGGTAAAAGTAAAGCTAAAGCGAAGCACTTTCCCCTTTTCACTTTCCCCTTTCCCCTTTTCGATCAAAACACGAGCCTCAGCTGCGGTTTCACGGCTCTTTCTTCGAAGAAAGAACGGATGTCATTTGCCGGCTTGCGCGACACGAGCTCACGCGGGGAGTGCTCGTACCAGTCGACGGGGAAGTAGCGCGTGTAGCTCTCCTGCGTGAAGCGGCGGCAGAGGAGCGCGATGACGCCGATGTCGGTCTCGCTGCGGATCACGCGTCCCGCCGACTGCACGACGCGCGTCATGCCGGGGATCAGGTACGCGAACTCGAAGCCCGCGCCGTATTGCTCGTCGTAATACTGCTTGAGCAGTTCCTGCTCGAAGCTCACCTGCGGCAACGCGGGGCCGACGACCATCACGCCGGCGAGCATGTCGCCCTGGTAGTCGACGCCCTCGGCATACATGCCGCCGGATACCGCGAGGATCAGGTTTCCCCTCTTCGGACGGTCGCGCAGGATCTCGAGGATGGCGTTGCGCTCGTAGTCGGTCATGTCGGTGCGCTGCACCATCACGTTCTTGCGCAGCACCGGCAAACGCTCGGAGACTTCGCGCAGGAACGCGTAGCTCGGGAAGAGCGCGAGGTAGTTGCCGTCGCTCGCTTCCGCGATCTCGGCGACGTTCAGCGCGATGCGGTCGTACGAATCCGCGCGGCGCTTGTACGTCGTGTCGACCTCGGAGATGACGACGATCTTGCGGTTGTCGCGCGGGAACGGCGAGGGGAGCGAGAGCTCGGCGGTGCGATCCTCGGAGAAGCCGAGCGTCTTGCGGTAGAAATCGAACGGCTCGAGCGTCGCCGACAGCGCGATCGTCGCGTGCGCGGAGTCGAAGATTTTGCCGAGGAAGCGCGACGGGTCCTTGCAGAAAATCTTGAGCCGCAGCCCTTCCGGCGTCCGCTCGACGAGATGCGCGAACTCATCGCCATCCTCGGAGAGGAGGTTCGTGAACTTCACGAGCTTGAAGTAGAAGTCGATCAGCGGATCGTCTTCCTCGGCGATGCGGTTGTCGATCTTCCAGCCGATGTACGCGAGCACCAGCCGCTCCCACTCCACGCGCTGGTCGAGGAACAGCTCGCGGTTCGGCTCGCAGAGTGCCTGTTTCACGTCGTCTTCGAGCACGGCGGCGAGCTCGTTGAAGTGATCGCGCAGGATCTCGAGCAGCTCTTCCCATCCCTCGATCCAGCAGTTGCGCGTCGCGAGGTGGCGGCGGATCTCGTCGAACGACTTCTCGTGCAGGTCGGGCGAGTAGTAGCCGCGCCCGCGGTCGACGAGGTTGTGCGCCTCATCGACGACGAGCACGCAGTCGCCGTAGTCGTTCTCCTGCTGATACGCCTTGAGGCCGACGTACGGATCGAAGATGTAGTTGTAGTCGCAGACGATCACGTCGGCCTGCTCGATCAGCTCGAGCGAGACCTCGAACGGACAGACCTCGTGATCGCGCGCCGCCGCGAACGTGACGTCGGGATCGAAGTAGCTCATCGACGTCACGAGATGCGAGAGCAGCCCGCTCTTCTCCATCTTCTCGGTATAGCGCGCCGCGAACGGACAGAAGTCCTCGTGGCAGATCATCTCCGTGTGCGCGCACATCTTCTGTTTGGCGCGGATGCGCAGCACGCGGAACGAGCCGTCGTTGAGCATGCGCAGCGCGGAGATCGCGGCGTCCTGCTGCAGCGTCTTCGACGAGAGCACGAACAGTTTCTTGCCGAGCTTCAGCGCCTGCTTCACCGCGGGATACAGGACGGCCATCGTCTTGCCGATGCCGGTCGGCGCGGAGACGAGCAGCGAGTCGCGCTGATAGACCGCGCGCGCGACCGCGGAGACGATCTCCTCCTGGCCGGGACGCATCGCGTCGAACGGAAACTGCAGCGTGTCCGCGAACGCGCGCTTCGCGACGCGCAGCGCGGCCGCGACGTCGAGCTCTTCGATCAGTTTCGCGAGCGACGCCATCAGCGTCGACGCGACGCGCTCGCGATCGAACTCCGTGTCGACGACTTTCGCGTCGCCGGAGACGAGATCGATCAGCACCAGCTGCGGCTCGAAGGCGAAGCCGTCGAAGTCGGGCTGCCCGGAGAGAAAGTAGGCATAAAGCAACAGCTGGTAGAGATGCCGCTGCAGTTTCTCCGACCTGTAGAGTGCTTCGAGCTCGAGGTCGAAGTGAATCGACTTCACTTCCTCGATGTTGACGCGCTTCGCCTCTTTGTCGACGGAGAGCCCGTCGATGCGGCCGGTGATGGTGATGCTCCACCCTCCGATGGTGGTGCGATGGACGACATGCACCTCGGCTTTGTAATGCGGGTCTTCCCCCGCGCGCTGTTCCGCGCGCCGCGTGTGGATGTCCTGCCCGATCCACATCCTGCGGAAGCCGTCGCCGCGCTCGACTCCGATGCGCCGGTACGTCGACTCATGCACGAGATCGCCGACCGAACACACGATCTCCCGCTTCTCGTAGTCGACACGCACGCGGTTATTTTAGAGCTTCTCGACCACATCCCCCAGAATGAATGAGTCGAAGTCGCCGGTGTCGCGATACGGGCCGAACGCGAGCGCGGGGTTCGCGGCCTTCGCGGAGAGCCGCTCGTACATCTCGCGCACGAGATCCTTCTTCCCTTCGAGCGTCTCCGGCGAGAGCTCGCCGCGCAGCGAGAACAAACGCTGGAAGTCGCCGCGCGGGAGGCGGAGCGGGCGGCGCACGTCGTCGGAGCGCGGGTCCCATTCGCCGATCAGCACTTCGTCCTCGAGATCGTTCGAGCTGGCCTTCACGCAGATGACGATCTCGCTGCCGATGAGGCGCTCGCGCGTCGTGGTCTTGTGCATGTCGACGAGGTCCGGCGCGTCGTCCGATTCGGAATGGAACTCCTGGCGCAGGAGCATCATCAGCTGCTCCGGCGCGTCGATCGGCGTGACCTCCTCCGCCTCGGCGGCGACGAGCGGCGCGATCTCGCCGACTTCGACGCGATCGAGTCCCTTCAGCGACACGCCGCCGAGGAGCCGGACGCCGACCATCTCGACCCCGGCGACCGCCGGCGCGAAGGCGAGGTAAGTGCCGTACGGAGTGCGCGCGCGATGGAGCTGCTGCGCTTCCTGCGCGAGCTCGTTCGACAGCTCCTGCAGGAACGCCGCGGAGGCGACGATGCCTTCGTTGACGAGATGGCTGTTCGCATCGACGTACGCGTAGTACTCGCGCGCGTGCTGCGTCGGATTCATGACGTCGACGCCGCGGATCGGCGCGAAGAACTGCTGCACCTTCGACTGGTCGTAGCCGTGCTGGATGAGAAACGCGGCGATGTCGTCGATCTCGCGCGTCGCCTTACCGGTGGTCAGGCGCGAGAGCTCGACGATGCCGGGTCCGTAGAACTCGTTGATCCGCTCGCTCGAGTCGGCGGTCGTCTTCATCGGCAGCAGGCGGTAGTAGCCGTAGTTCAGCGCGATGCGGAGTCCCTTGTTGAACGCGAATCCCTTCCGCTTCATCTCGGAATAGAAGCCCTGGATCTCGACGGCGGCGCGCAGGAGGCGCAGCGCGCGGCGGGTCGTGTAGAAGGCGCCGTCGCCGAGGAACTTCTCGAACTGGAGCAGGTGCCGCTGCGCGATCGTGTCGAGCTTGCGCTGGAACAGCAGCATCTGCCGATACGAGCGGATCTCCTCCTTCCCGCCGCCGCGGCGAATGCGCCCAAGCGTCTCGGAGAACGCGGAGATGTCGTAGATCATCCCGAAGCGGTGGATCATCGGATCGACGACGCCGGGCCGCCCGAAATCCATCGGCCGCGTGGAGCGGGAGTACGACAGCGCGAGGCGCCGGTCCGCGGAGACGATCTGCCCGTCGCCCATCGTGTTCGTCCAGACGATGCCGCGCCGCAGCTGATTCAGCACCGCGAACTCGCGCACGCGCCGCGCGATCAGCTGGAACTGATCGCGCTCCTCGCGGCTCAGCGCGTTCTGCGCGGCGGGATGATCGAAGAGAAAGTTCACGAAGCGCGGGTCCAGCAGCAGCGCCAGCGTGATCCCCTGATCGGGATTCGCGCCGAACAGCGGCAGCGCAGCGCGGAAGTTGCGCTCGCGCTGCAGGAGGTCGGAGGCCGTCGTGCGCAGTCGCTCGAACGAGTCGCGGAAGGTCTGGAAATCGCGATGCAGGTAGCCGTTCAAAAACGAGCGCAGCTCGCGCAAATCGGGTCCGATGAACTCCTCGGTGAAAATCAGGACGTCGTCCTGCAGCAGCCGGAAAAACTGCAGCCCGCGCTGCTCCTCTCCCTCGAGCAGACTCCCGGCCTTCGCCGAGAGCTCCGTCATCTGCTGCCGCGTTTCGCTGACCCAGCGGCCGAAGATGCGGTACTTCAATGTGTCACCGAGCGTACGCCCAGCCTGCACGTCGATCGCGCTGATGCGCCGCGGCAGCGCGCCGAAGTGGCGCGCGAGATCGAATGAGTGCGCGAACCAGAAAACGGCGTGATAGTCGCTGAGCAGGTTCGACATCAGCGCGTTCTCGGCCGCCTTCATCAGACTGCTGATGTAGAGAGTGAACGCGACCTGCGCCTTCTCCTTCGCGTCGGTCGCGCGCGTGACCTGAAACGTAGCCTCCTCCGCCAGCCACCGGTCGAGCTTCGACTCGAGATCGCGCAGCAGCGGCGACTCCGCCACCGGAAACCCCAGCCCCGGCAGCTGCGCCTCATCCGCCGGATAGATCTTCATCGGATGCGGCAGCACCATCTCCGGCTGCGTGAACAACTCGCGCAGCGTCCGCTCCATGTCGCCCGGCAGGAGAAAAGTGCCTGTTTCCGGGCGCTGGGCGAGGTAGGAGGTGAGAGATTTCATGGGCGGCTTGCGCGGAAGGCGAGTATAGCGATGAGGAATTGAGAATTTCGAGGTTCGAGGTTCGAATGGAGAGAGGAGAAGAAATCCTGATTCGAAATTCGAACCTCGAAATTCGAACCTCTTTGAAAATTCGGTACACTCGACGCATGCGGTCCGCCCCCTCCCTCCCCGCCGCCTGCCCCCGCTGCAACGGCTCCGGCTGGATTCCGCTGCCGGGGGACGATCTGCGCGTGGAGCCGTGCGGGTGTCAGGGGGATCTGCGGCGGCAGCAGCGGGTGGCGAGTGCGAGCATTCCGAAGCGGTATTCGCACTGCACGCTCGAGACGTTCCGCGAGAAGTCGATCGTGCTGAAGAATGCGAAGCGGCGCGTGCAGGAGTTCGTCGACCTCTGGCCGAACACGCCGGAAGGGAAGGGGCTGCTGCTCATGGGCGGCTGCGGCACCGGCAAGACCCATCTCGCCGTCGCCGCGCTGGCCGAGATCATCAACGGCGGGAAGCCGGGACGGATGCTCTTCTCCAACTTCCAGGACCTCATCCAGGAAATCCAGGCCTCGTTCGACTCCGATCAGGTGCCGAGCAAGTCGGAACTGCTTCGCCCGCTGCTCGAGGTCGACCTGCTCGTGCTCGACGAGCTCGGATCGCAGAAGCCGACGACGTTCGTGCAGGACATCCTCTATTACGTGATCAACTCGCGCTACAACAGCGAGCTGGCGACGATCTTCACGACCAACTACTACGATCGCTCCGGCGACGCGAAGGAAGAGACGCTCGAGCAGCGCATCGGCACGCGGTTGCGCAGCAGGCTGGCGGAGATGGCCGAGCGCATCGAGTTCACCGGCGCGAGCGATCACCGGCGGAACACGCTGTGAGACGCGGCGTCATCGATACGCTCCGCCGCGGCCTCGACAGCACGATCGCCAACTGGCAGCTCTCGCTGATCCGCTTCGCGGAGATGGTGCTGCTCGGCATCATCTCCGTCGCCGCGGTGATCGCGATGGTCGTGCCGATCCTCGTTTCCGTCGGCATCCATCTCGCCGACATCAAGGATCCGGAAGACCTCGAGTCGGCGATGACGTCGCTGCTCGCGAAGTGGCCGCTGCTGCTGTGGGTGGTCGTCGGCTTCACGGTTCTGCTGCTGGTCTTCGTCGTCATTCACTCGTTCGTCGAAGCGGGGTGCGCGCGCGTGCTCGTCGACGCCGAGCGGAATGCCGGACCGGCGCTCACGGGACCGCGCGAGCGCTATCGGATGTTTTCCGGCGATCGATGGGCCGCCGGCGCGAAGGACGGCTGGTGGAGCGTCTTCTGGATCTACAACCTCGCGTGGGGCGTCGGCGGGCTGGTCCTGGTCATTCCTCTGATTCCGGTGCTCGCGCTGGTCCTCATTTTTCAGGGGAATCCGGCGGTCGCCGCCGGCATCGGCTGTCTCGGCCTCATGATCTTTCTGCTCTTCGCGATCGTCGTCGCGGTGACGACGGGGATGTGGACCAATCGCGCGGTCGCGCAGTGGGCGGTGGATCGCGCCGGCGTGCGCGAGACGCTCCGGACGGCGTGGCGCGCGGTGAAGAGCGATCTCGCGCGGCATCTGCTGATCGCGCTCGCGATCTTCGTGGTGGCGATGGCGGGATCGAGCTTCTTCGCGAGCTTCTCGATGTTCGCGGCGTTCGGCGAGTCCATCGGACGCAACGCCTCGTTCAACATGATCACGCTTCCGCTGCGGCTCGTCAGCTCGCTGCTGAGCTCCGCGTTTTCCGCGCTGATCGCGAGCTGGTATCTCGCAGCCTACTCGGCGCTGGCGGTGGAGAACCGGTCCTGAGCGCGTACGACGCCTTTTTCTCGCGCGACGCGCTCGCGTCCCGCCCCTCGCCGATCCGCGCGTTCGCGAAGTTCAACAACGATCCGAGCGTCATCTCGTTCGCCGGCGGCTCGCCGAATCCCGACACGTTTCCGGCGGAGCGCATCGCCGCGATCGCGGAGCAGGTCGTCCGCGAGCGCCGCTCGGTCGCGCTGCAGTACGGGCCGACGCGCGGTCTGCCGCGGCTCTGCACGTTCATCGCGCAACTCTGCGGCACGCGCGGCATCGCCTGCACCGGCGACGACGTGCTGACGACGACCGGCTCACAGCAGGCGCTCGATCTGATCGCGCACACGCTGCTCGATCCGGGCGACGTGGTGGCCGTCGAGCTGCCGACGTACATCGGCGGCTCGTCTTCGTTCTTCGCGCGCAGCGCGCAGCTCGTCGGCGTCGAGCAGGACGAGGACGGGATCGTCCCCGAGTCACTGCGCGAGGTCGCTTCGCGGCATCGCGTGAAGCTGCTCTACATCATCCCGAACTTTCAGAATCCGTCGGGCCGGCTCATGACGCAGGCGCGCCGCGCGGCCGTGCTCGCGATCGCCGAGCAGCACGACTTTCTCATCATCGAGGACGATCCGTACGGCGAGCTGGTTTACGTCGACGGCGCCGACACGACGGCGATGAAGTCACGCGACGTACACGGTCGCGTGCTCTACCTCGGCTCGTTCTCGAAAATACTCGCGCCCGGGCTTCGCTGCGGCTGGATCATCGCGCCGCAGCCGCTCCTCGAACGGCTCGAGATCGCGAAGCAGGCCGCCGATCTCTGTTCGGCGATGCTCGATCAGTCGATCGTCGACGAGTTCTGCGCCAGCGGGGAGCTCGCGCCGCAGATCGCGCGCGTCCGCGCGTTCTATCGCGGGAAACGCGGCGTGCTGCTTGAAGAGCTGGAGCGCCATTTCGCGGGACGCGCACAGTGGACGTCCGCCGACGGCGGGCTGTTCACGTTCGTCACGCTGAACGAGAACATCGACACCGCCGCGCGCGTCACGGACGCGGTTGCTCGCGGCGTCGCGTACATCCCCGGCGGCCCGTTTTTCGTCGACGGCAGCGGACGCAACACCATGCGGCTCACGTTTGCGAAAGAAAGCGACGAACGGATGCGCGAAGGTATGGCGAGGTTGGCGAGCGTGTTCTATCCTTAGGCAACTTCTCTCGGAGGTCCCTCAATTGGACGTTCATCGTGGCGGCTGGATCGAAATCATTGCCGGAGGCATGTTTTCCGGAAAATCGGAAGAGCTGATTCGGCGGCTGCGGCGCGCGGTGATCGCGCGGCAGCGCGTGCAGGTATTCAAGCCAATCCTCGATGACCGCTTCGCGACGGACGAAGTCGTGTCGCGCGACGACCGCCGCCTGAAGGCGATTCCGATCGGGACCAGCGCCGAACTGCTGGCGCGCGTCGAGATCGGCGTGCAGGTCGTCGGCATCGACGAGGTGCAGTTCTTCGACGCGGGCGTCACCGAGGTCTGCATGCAGCTCGCGGACGCCGGGATTCGCGTCATCGCCGCGGGGCTCGATCAGGATTACATGCGCCGGCCGTTCGGGCCGATGCCTGCACTGCTCGCGGTGGCCGAAGAGATTTCGAAAATGCATGCGGTCTGCGTGCGGTGCCGCGGCGCCGCGCACTACTCTCAGCGCGTGTCGGGCGGCAACTCGCAGGTCGAAGTCGGCGACTCCTCGTACGAAGCGCGCTGCCGCGCATGCTTCGAGCCATACCACGCGATGCCGGAGGACACGCCGGCCGTGCAGCTCACCATTCCGCAGCCGGTCGCCGGGTGAGACGAGGAGTGCTCAGTGCTGCGTGCCGCGTGCTGCGAGGCTCGCCGTTCCACGCAGCCCGCAGCACGCAGCACGCAGCACTACTCCTCATTCTTCTAATCACTCTGCCGTTTCACTGCCGCAAAGCCGGTGGTGCGCCGTCCGATCCGCTCGAGCGTGAGTCCGAAGAGGCGTTCGTCGCGTACCTGCGCATCGACACGTCGAACCCGCCGGGCAATGAAACCTCGGGCGCGACGTTTCTACGCGACCTCCTGACGAAGGAAGGAATCGCCGCGCGTCTCGTCGGCGACGATCCGAAGCGCCAGGCGGTGTACGCGCGGCTGGAGTCATCGTCGAAGGAAAAGGCGCTGCTGCTACTCAGCCACATCGACGTCGTCCCCGCCGACGCGAGCGGCTGGACGCGTCCGCCGTTCAGCGGCGATCGCCACGGCGGCTACATCTGGGGACGCGGCGCACTCGATACGAAGTCGCTCACGATCGCGCAGCTGATGGCGCTCGTCGACCTGAAACGCCGCGGCACCGAGCTGCGGCGCGACGTCGTGTTCCTCGCCGTGCCCGACGAAGAGCTCGGCGGCGCGCACGGGATGGCGAAGCTGCTCGCGCAACATCCCGAGCTCTTCGCCGACGTCGGCTTCGTCCTCAACGAAGGCGGCTCGAACGAGACCGCGGTCGACAAGGTGCTGTTCTGGGGCATCGAAGTGCAGCAGAAGATTCCGCTCTGGCTGCGCCTCGTGAGCGAGGGCACCGGCGGCCACGGCGCGATGCCGCCCGATGACGGCGGCGCGACGGAGAAACTCGTGCGCGCGCTGGCGGCCGTCGAAGCGATCGAGACGCCGTACCGCCTCGAGTCGAGTGTCGAGCGTGCGATGGCCGCCGCCGCGGCGGTGCGGAAGGACGCGCGCGCGTCGCGGCTGCGCCTCTTTCGCGAGCCGCTCGACGTCGAGCGCATTCTGCGCGACCTGCCGGTCGGCTATCGCACGCTCCTGCACGACACGATCGCGATCACGCACATCTCCGCCGGCAACGCCGTGAACGTCATCCCCTCGCGCGCGATCGCCGACGTCGACATTCGCCTGCTGCCCGGCACGCACCCCGACGCGATGCTCGCGCGCGTGCGCGAGGCGGTGGGCAAGAACGCGACCGTCGAAGTGCTCATCGCCGGCGAGCCCGTGCCCGAAAGCCCCTCGAGCGGCGAGCTGTTCGACACCCTCGCCCGCGCCATGCGCGCCCACGCCCCCGAATCCGCCGTCGCCCCCACCGTCACCCCCGGCACCACCGACAGCCGCTACCTCCGCGCCCGCGGCATCACCGCCTACGGCATCATGCCGTTCAAGGTGAACTACTACGACGCGGACAGCGTGCACGGTGTCGACGAGCGGATCCGCGTGAGGTTTTTTGGGGAGGGAGGGAGATTGATGCGCGTCATCGTTCGTGATTTTTGTGAGAAGCGATGAGGTTCGAGGTGCGAGGTTCGAGGGAAGAGAGAGAAAGCGACAGATCTCTCAACCCTCGAACCTCGAACCTCGAACCTCGAACCTTCGCTTTTGTCTTTCTTCTCCTCCTCGCCCTCACCATCTTCATCTCTCCCCTCCTCAAACAGGAAGTCTTCACTCTCCGCGACCACTCCGACTATTTCCAGCCCCTCCGCTTCTTCACCGCCGAGGAGCTGCGGGCGGGGAGATTGCCGCTGTGGAACCCGTACAGCGCGAGCGGCGAGCCGTGGCTGGCGAATCCGCAGACGGGGGTGTTTTATCCGCCGGCGTGGATGTTCGTGGTGTTGCCGTTCGAGACGGCGTACATGTTGTTCCTGCTCTTCCACCTCGTGCTCCTCGGGTGGAGCGCGTATCTGCTCTTCGCGCGGCGCGTGTCGGCGGGGGCGGCAATGGTGGGGACGGTGGCGCTGATGTTCAGCGGGCCGGTGTTGTCGCTGCTCGACGTGAACAACAACCTCGCCACGCTCGCGTGGATCCCGCTCGCGTTATGGTGCGCGGCAGAACGCGCGCCGATTCGCGGCGGCTTCGTGCTCGCACTTTCGTTTCTCGCCGGTGAGCCGTTCCTTGCCGCAGTCGGCGCGCTGATGTACGTGATCGTGTCGCGCAAGCCGCGCGATATTTTCGTCGCCGCAGGCGTCGCGTTCGGCACGTCGGCGATCCAGCTCTTTCCCTTCGTCTCCGAAATCATCGCCGGCGGCGATCGCGCGGGCGGAATGACGAAAGAGCAGATCCTGCAGGACTCGATGCCGCTGCGCGACTGGCTGCGCGTCGTGATTCCGCCGTCGCTCGACGCGAGCGCGATCGATCCGAAGCTCGGACAGCACTTCATCCCCGTCATCTACGTCGGCATCGCCGTCGCGGCGCTTGCGCTCGTTGGCCTCACCCGCGTGCGCCGCGTCGCCGGCTGGCTCGCGCTGCTCGTCGTCGCGATCGTCGTCGCCGCCGGCCCGCCGCTGCTCGCGCAGCTTCCGCTGACCCTCCTTCGCTACCCCGCGCGTGTCGTGCCGCTCGCCGCGCTCGCGATTGCCGCGCTCGCGGCCGCGGGATGGGATCGCATCCGCAAGGACCGCCGCTGGATCGATCTGCTCGTGATCCTCGTCATCGTCGTCGATCTCCTGCCGCACGCCCGTCCGCTGCTCGCCACCGCCGCGTTCCGGCGCGACGTCGTGCCGTATCCGCGTGAGGTTGGCGCCGATGCGAAGTTCATCCGCGTCGGCGACATCGACCCGTCGCGGCGCCCGGCCTGGATCGCCGGCTATCTCAACCTGTACGACCGCCGCTTCGACGCGAACACCGCCGCGCCGGTCTCCAGCGAGCGCTATCTCCGCTTCCACCGCCGCGTCCTCGAGCACCCCTCGCTCGAGGCGCTGGCGATCCTTCCCGCGGAGTGGATTCTGACCACGCTGGCGCTGCCTCCACCGTTCGAACGGCTCGGCCGCGCGGCGAATGTGACGCTGTATCGCAACCGCGATACACGCGCAATGGCGACGCTGATCACGCGCGACGGAATCGTCGCCGCGAAGTGGGAGATCGGAACGTCACACGCGCGCGTGATCGTCGACGCGCCGTCGGACGGAATGCTCGTGCTGACTCAGCAGGACGCGCCCGCGTGGCGCGTGGCCATCGACGGTAAAAGTGCCGAAAAACGGCCTGTTTTCGGGGTTTTTCGCGGAGTCGCGGTGTCGAAGGGGCGGCACGAAGTGCTCTGGACGTATCGTCCGCGCGCGCTTTTTTTCGGCGGCGCCGTGACTCTGATCACGCTGCTGCTGGCCCGGATTTATTTTTTTGTCAAGCATCGGAAATGACGAAAAATTTTTCTTCGTGTCACTCGAATCTTGAGTAGTAGAATCTCGCCTTCGCACCACAACACGCGCACCTTCGAGGTTGAGTACATGGTAAGTATCGATGATCGTCTGAATGCCATCATCAGAGAGCTGATCGGGAACGGAATCACACTGGCACAGGCGGTCGAAGCGTTCGAAGGAAAGTACATCGTCGCCGCAATGACGGCGAGCAAGGGCAACGTCACACAGGCCTCGCGCAAGCTCGGTGTACACCGCAACACGCTTCACAACAAGCTCCGCACGCAGACGATGCTCAACGGCTTCGCCGAGTCCGTGCGTCCGGTGCGCCGCCGCGTCTCGCACAAGCGCGTCTCCGCGCCGAAGACGAGCCGCGTTCCCCGCACGCCGCGCTAGTCACCGGGGCGGCCGTGACTCCGTCTCTCTCCATTCCCCGGCGTCCCGAGCTCCATCAGGCCATCGTCGAGCTGCTCCGCGAGCGAGGCAATCGCCTCCTCGGCGTGAAGGAAATTCACGAGCGACTCGCGGACGCCGACGTCACGCGCGAGGAAGTCGAGCGCGCGGTCGAAGAGCTCGAGGCCGACGGCATCATCATCGCCGTCCGCGGCAAGCGCTACTCGCTCCTCGAGTTCACGCCGTATCACGCCGGCAGCGTGCGCGTGCATCCCGACGGCCACGGCACGCTCCAGGCACCCCTCAAGGGTGAGGCGGACATCTACATCGATCGCCGTTCGATGAAAGGCGCGATGAACGGCGATCTCGTCGTCGTGCGCGTCGACAAGAAACGCCCCTCGTACAAGAAAGTCCGCGATCGCGAGTACCTCGCCGGCGAAGTGACGCGAGTCCTGCGCCGCGCGAACCGCACCGTCGTCGGGCGCTTTCATCTGCAGCCGAATCCGTACGTCGTGCCGTTCGACGTCCGCCTCGACACCGACATCCTCATCGACGAAGACGCGACGATGGATGCGCGCGAAGGGGAGATGGTCAACGTCGAGCTCGATCGCTATCCCGATCGCTCCACGCATTACGCGCGCGGCCGCGTGGTCGAGGTCCTCGGATTCATCGGCGATCCCGGTGTCGACATCGAGATCGTCATCCGCAAGCACCACATCCCGCATAATTTTCCCAACGATGTGCTGCAGGCCGCCGAGACGATTCCGCTCGAAGTGCCGGAAGACGTCATCCGCGAGCGCGTCGATCTGCGCGACCGCAACATCGTCACGATCGACGGCGAGACCGCGAAGGATTTCGACGACGCGGTCGAAGTGCAGCGCCTGCCGTCTGGCAACTACCTCCTCGGCGTGCACATCGCCGACGTCGCGCATTACGTCACCGAGGGGAGCGTGCTCGATCGCGAAGCCTTCGAGCGCGGCACGTCGGTGTACTTTCCGGGACGCGCGATCCCGATGCTGCCGGAACGGCTCTCGAACGGCATCTGCTCGCTGAATCCGAAAATCGAGCGGCTCACGTTTTCCTGCGAGATCGAGATCGATCCGCGCGGACGCTTCGTCGATCACAAAATCTACAAGTCCGTCATTCGCACGAAAGAGCGGATGACGTACACGAACGTCCATCTGATCCTCACCGACGCCACGCCCGAGCTGCGCGAGCGGTACGGATATCTCTTCCCCGACTTCGCGCGGATGCTGGAGCTGTTCGAGATCCTGCGCGTGCGGCGCGACCAGCGCGGCTCGATCGACTTCGACCTCCCCGAGGCCGAGGTGATGCTGGGGGAGAGCGGCGACATTGAAGCCATCCGCGCGACGGAGCGCAACGTCGCGCACCGCATCATCGAAGAGTTCATGCTCGCGGCGAACGAAGTCGTCGCGCGCGAGCTCGTGTTCGCGAATCAGCCCGGCCTTTTCCGCGTGCACCAGCAGCCCGACCCGCAGAAGCTCACCGACCTGAAAGAGATCCTGAAAGAGTTCAAGCTCACGCTGCGCGGAGATCTCGAGAACATCCGTTCCGCGGAGCTGCAGCGCGTCCTGAAAACGGTCGCGGGCACGCCGGAGGAGCGCTTCCTCACGAACATCGTGCTGCGGTCGATGAAACGCGCGTTCTACTCCGAGGAAAACATCGGCCACTTCGCGCTCGGCCTCGAGCACTACTGCCACTTCACCTCGCCGATCCGCCGTTACCCCGACCTCATCGTCCATCGCCGATTGCTCGAACTGATCACGACGGGCGCGCTGTACGGCGAGCGCCGCGACGAGATCGAGCGTGCGCATCCGCTGTACGCGCAGCAGTCGAGCGATCGCGAGCGCCGCGCGGAAGAAGCCGAGCGCGAGGTCATGGAGTGGAAAAAAGTCATCTTCATGCGCGACAAAGTCGGCAACGAATACACCGGCATCGTCACCGGCGTCGCCCCGTTCGGCCTCTTCGTCGAGCTCGATGAGATCTTCGTCCAGGGCATGGTCCCCGTCGCCACGATCGGCGGCGATTACTGGCGTTATCAGGACCGCTCGCACCGCATGTTCGGCGAGTCCTCCGGCCGCGAGCTCCGCCTCGGCGATCACGTGAAGATCCGCGTCGAGTCGATCGACGAAGACCGTCACCAGATCGAATTTCGCCTGCTGGAAGTGGGCGGCGCGCCGATCAAAGAGCGTGAGCGATAACCGGGCGCTGCCTTTGCACTCTGCTAACCTTCGGACATGGCCGAACGCAACGACCTGACGGCGCGGCTTCGACAACTCGTCGACGACCGCATCGCACTCGAAACGAAACTGCAGAAGGAGCCGGGCGAGCTCTCCGACGGCGCGCTGCGCGAATACGACGGTAAGTACCAGTCGCTGCAGCGCCAGCTCGCCGCGATGTTCCGCGAGGCGGGAGACGATCAGCAGCGCATCACGATCATGCTGGAGATGATGCGCATCCTCGAGAATCGCCTCGTCTACCTGCAGAACTTCATCGTCGATCCGAGCTCCGAAAACCGCATCCTCGCGCAGCTGGTGACGAAGTTCATCGATCAGATCAGCCAGACGCGATCGACCGTGCTCACGACGCTCGAGGCGACGTACTACCGCGCCGTCGCGGCGCTGTACGCGAACGATCTCGCGAAGGCGCGCGAGGGATTCAGCGCCGCTTGTGCCTCCGAGGAGTCGGATGAGGCGAACGACATCAAATACAAGTCGTACGTCATCCTCGGCCATCTCTCGCACGAAGCGCGCGACTATGCGAAAGCGAAAGACCTGCACGACCAGTCGCTGCGCTACTCGCAGAACGACAACGTCACCGCGCAGGCGCTCGCGCTGAAGGCGCTGAACTCGTACGCCCTCCAGGACTTCGACGACGCCCTGCATCTCTTCCAGGAAGCGCTCGGACTCTTCGACGAGAACAAGCCCTTCTTCAACTCCTACTTTTTCCGCAACGCGCTGCTCTTCTGCGGCGCGATTCATTTCGATCGCCACGCGTACGGCGAGGCGGAAGGGTTCTATCGCCGCGTCGTCGACAGCGTCGATCAGAGCTCGTTCGATTTCTTCGACGCGCTCTCGCACCTCGGCCGCATGTACTACGTCCAGCAGCGCTACGACGACGCCGTCGGCGCGTTCGAGAAAGCCGCGCAGGCGCATCGCTACAGCGAGAACGAGTACGTCGTCGACACCTGGTTCTGGATCGCGCGCTGCCACCTCCGCCGCAACGACTCCGGCGAGGCGCGCAAGTACCTCGAGAAGGTCGCGGCGACCGACGTGCGGTACGACAAGAAGCCGCAGGCGGCCGAGCTGCTGCAGCGAATCGCGTGAGCCATTCGCGATGACGCTGGAAGACTTCGAACGCCAGGTCGTCGCCGCCCTCCTCGCCGGCGACGATCCGCTGCTGGGCGCCTTGCGGCAACAGCATGCCGCGGCGGCGGTGCGCGATCGCGAGCGGACCTCACGCGGCTTCGTCACGCGCTTCGACGTTCCGCAGACCGCGCCGGCGATCGATCGCAAGCTCCTGCATCTCGATGATCTGCAGGTCGAGCTGGAGGGCGTGCAGTCGCCGGTCGACACATCGCTGCACGTGCTCAACGGCCGTCTCCGCTCGCTCGAGTGCTTCGTCTACGAAGGCGCGTTTCCCGAGGCGCCGGCGATCAAGTCGGCGTGGTACTACGGCACGAAGAAGTTCCCCGGCATCACCCGCGAGCTGATGGCGGAGCGCGACGTCGAGGAGCTGCTCGAAGAAGACTAGCGTTCGGGCGGAGCGACGACCACGTCGCTGTAGCGATTGAACGACGAGCGCACGACGATCTCGCCGCGTTTCTCGCCGCGCTTCAGCTCCAGCTCGAACGGCTGGTTCGCTTCCGCGACGTCGGTCCGCCCGACGAGCACGCGCGCGTCGACGGGCTGGCCCGTCACCGGATCCGACGCGGTGATCGTGACCACGTTCTTTCCGCGCTTCAGCTTCTCGGGCGGCGGCGACATCGCCACCTTCATCGCCCGCAGCTCCATCGGCATCGGGAAGGTGATGGTCTCGTAGCCTTCCTTCTCGATCGTCACCGTCGGCGGCACGAGCTCGCGATGGCCGGCGGCGTCGGTGACCGCGCGCAGCTTCGCCTTCCACGGCAGCGCATACGAGGTCGTGGGGCGCCCGTCGGGAGCGTCCCGCGCGTACAGGATCTCGCCCTCGACGGTGATGAAGGCGCGCATCGGGATGTGCGTTTCGCTGTCGAGCGCGTACACGACGAGCTTGCCGTTGAAGTCGAGCGGGATCTTCGTGGGCGTCATGGTGATGTCGAGCTTGCGCAGGCCGTTCGCCGCCGGCGCGTTCGCCTTCGCGCACTGCTGCGCTTCCGCGTACGGCTTCCAGCTCTTGAGGTCGATGCCGCTGGCGTACGTGCGCAGCAGGAGAAAGCACTGTTCGTGGTCGGCCTTGTCGGAGAACTGATCGCAGATCGACATCGCCTGCGTCAGCACGACATCGTTGCAGAACATGTTCGTGTTCCCGACCGTGGCGTAGCAGGTCGTGAGCTTCGCGCAGTAAGGCTTCAGATCGGCGGTCAGCTTCTCCCAGTGCGCGTCGATCCACTTCTGCCGCAGCCCGGTGTAGGCCTGCATCCGCGCGCCCGCCTGGGCGATGTCGGAGCGGCTGAACGTGCTGCAGATGTTCTGCACGACGCACGTCGACGGCTTGTAGTTGTCCGGAAACACCTGCGGCGTCGTCGCGCGGAGCGAAGAGAGAGGGAGCAGCAGCAGGAGAGCGGAGAAGAAACGATGCATGCGTAGGTGAGACGTGTCTACTGGAACCGCGTTACGACAAACGCGATGTCGTCCTTGAATTCTTCCGTGGAGCTGAACTCGGTGACGTCGCGGTAGATCGACTGGTAGACGGCGTCGACGCCGTCGTCGCGCGAGCTCTCGAGCAGCGAGGCAACGCGGTCGATGGAGTAGAAATCGCCGGCGGCATTGCAGCGGTCGGTGAGGCCGTCGGTGTAGACGAACAAGGTATCGCCGGAGGAGAACTCGAGCGCGTGCTCCTCGAAGGCCATGTTGGGCATCGCGCCGAGGAGGTTGCCGGGCTGCTCGAAGACGATGGTGCGTCCGCTGCTGCGCTGGTGCAGCAGGAACGGCGGATGCGCGGCGTTGGAGTAGGCGATGCGTCCGTCGGTTCCCATCCGGAAAAACGCCGCGGTCGCGTATTGCGTCGGCAGGCTGACGCTGAAGAGGAAGTCGTTGAGGCTGGTCATGAAGTTGGCCAGCGACCGGTCGGCGGCCGCCTCGGTGTGGATGTAGCTCTTGAGCATCGACACGAGGATCGCCGCGGGCAGACCGTGGCCCGAGACGTCGGCGACGAAGAGATACAGCATCTCGTCCTGCACGAAGTAGTCGTAGAAATCGCCCGACAGCACTTCGCTCGGGATGTACGCGGAGCGGATCTCGATGCGCGGCGATGCGAACTCGCGCTGCGGCACGAGCGCCTCCTGCACGCGCCGCGCGATCTGCAGATCGCGCCGCATCTGCTCGTTCATGCGCCGCAGCTGGTCCTGATACGCCTTCATCCGCAGCAGCGAGCGCAGACGCGCGACCAGCACCTCGGTATCGGAGCCCTTCGTCACGAAGTCGTCCGCCCCCGCGCCCAGCCCCTCGACGACATGCTGCGGCGCGTCCGCGCCGGTGAGCATCAGCACCGGAATCGTCTGCAACTGCGGATCGCTCTTCAGCCGCCGCGTGACCTCGAACCCGTCCATGCCCGGCATCCGATAGTCGACGACCAGCGCGTCCGGCATCAACTGCGCGGCCAGGCGCAGACCTTCCTCGCCCGAAAGCGCCGGAATGGCGTCATACCCCCGCCGCTCGAGAAAGCGCTTCGTGACCTGCAGGTCATTCGCGTTGTCGTCGACGACCACGATCCGCTGCCGTTTTTCCATGCCCGATTTCTCGCCGATCATGCAGGATTCTGTCCAGTTTGGTTGCGCGGTTACGCAGTCACGCGGTTTCGCGGCGAGTGAGTTTACTTCGTGCCGCGCAACCGCGTGACCGCGCAACTGCGCAACCGGAATCATGTACCCTTCGCCCTCGCATGAAACTCATTGTGGGTCTCGGCAATCCGGGGCCGGAGTACGAGCGGACGCGGCACAACGTCGGGTGGCAGGCGGTCGATGCCTTCGCGAAAAAGTTTCGCATCGACGTCGCGCGGCACGAGAAGAACGCGCTCACGGGGACGGGGCGGGTGGCGGGGGGGAGTGTGCTCGTGGCGAAGCCGCTCACGTTCATGAACCTCTCCGGCGACGCGGTGCGTCTGCTCGTGAACGCGTACGCCGAAACGCCGGCCGACATGATCGTGGTGTACGACGACATCGACCTGCCGCTCGGGCGGCTGCGCATCCGGCCGAACGGCTCGGCCGGCACGCACAACGGCATGCGCTCGATCGTCGCGGAGCTCGGGACCGAGAACTTTCCGCGGCTGCGCATCGGCGTCGGCGCGCCGCAGGGAAAGTTGCGCGACTACGTGCTCGACGCGTTTGCCCCCGACGAGCAGCCGCTCGTGGAGGACGCGATCAAACGCTCCATCGACGCGCTGGTGCTCTTCATGCGCGACGATCTGCGACGCGCGATGAACGAGTTCAATCGCGGACCCGATGACGCTACTTCAAACGAGGCTTGATGTACTCGTTGAGCACCGCGTCGCGCAGCAGCGCCGGCGGCAGCAGTCCCTGACCGAGGATGAAATCGTGATACGACTGCCGGTCGAAGCTCTTCCCGAGCATTCGCTCCGCGTCCGTGCGCAGCTCGACGAGGCGCGAATAGCCGACAAAGTACGACGGCGCCTGCCCCGGAGCCCAGAACGTGTAGCGCTCGACTTCCTGCAGCGCCATCGCGTGCGAGAGCACGACGTCGTCCTCGAGCACACGGAACGCCTCGTCGCGATTCATGCGGCCCAGCTGCAGACTCGGATCGAGGAACGCGCGCGCGGCGCGCATGAGCCGGTGCTGCAGCGCGATGAGCTGCCCGTCGAGCGGCTCCAGCGGCTTCATCTCCGCTTCCGCGTACAGCGCCCACCCTTCGACGTTCACGCTGTTGAACGCGTACAGCACGCGCGCCTGCGACACGCCCTTCTCCAGCACCGACGCGAACTGCAGCTCGTGTCCCGGACGTCCTTCGTGCACGGTGAGCGTCCATGACGCCGCGTCGAAGGTGAAGTCGTCGAAGCCGATGATCTTCCCGTCCTCGCCGGGGATGCGCAGCGGCAGGACGAACGCGGCCATCTCGCCGGTGTTGCCGATGAGGCGCGGCGGATCGACGTGCGGCGCCGGCACCGCGGCGGTCTCCGCCTCCGACGCGAGACGGATGACCATCTCGCGTTGCGGCAGCGTCACCATCTTCTGCTCGCGGATGATCTTCTCGATCTCCTTGATGCGCGCCTGGTAGTGCGGCAGGATCGCGTCGCCGGCGAACTGCTTCTTCTTCAGATTGCGGATCACGTCGCGATAGTCGGTCGACGTGAAGCCCTTCTCCTTCGCCACCAGCGGCGCGAGCGCCTGCATCTCGTTCTGAATCTCGCGGAACGACGTCTTCGCGCGGCTCACCAGCTCCTCGACGGGCATGTCGTTGCCGCGCGATTTCAGCTGATAGCGATACATCTCTTCCGGCAGGCGGAAGTCGGTCGACGCGCGCGGCTGCAGCTCGGCGCGCACGAACGCGTTGTACGCCGCGAGCTGCTTCTTCAGTTCCGCGAACGGCGCGTCGGCGTCTTTGATGTCGTACTTTTTCAGCAGCTGTTCGATGCCGGCGACGTAGCGTTCGCTGTTGGCGAGGTCTTTCTCGAGGTTGTCCCTGAACGGTCCGCGCAGCGACGCGTTCTTCTTCATCGACGCGCGCGTCCACGCCATCGCCTGCTCGGTGAGCGGCGTGTAGCCCTCCTCCATGCCGGCGTACTTGCGCAGCCGCGTGACGATCGCGAGACGCCGCTCCGGGGCGACACGGTCGTCGAGCAGCGCGCGCGTGCCGTTGAAGAAAGTCTGCGAGAGATTGAAATACGGGATGTCGTATTTTTCGGAGAGGCGCGTGCCTTCGATGAATTCGTTCGCGGCGTGGATGAGGATCTGCAGGTCCTGACGCACGGCCGGATCGTTTTCTTTCGCGAGCCTTGCCTCGAGTTGTTTGATCGCGCCTTCGGTCTCCGCGATCATCTTCGCGTTGAGGTCGGGCGGCAGCTGCGAGACCTCGGCGTCGTACCCTTCGACGCCGATCGCGGACGCGCCCTCGGGACCGTAGCGCGCCTGGATGTCGAGGAGCAGTTTCGCGTTGGCGTTGCTGCGCTCGACCCAGGCCGGAACGGCGGCCGGGGCGGCGAGCAGCGGGAGCGTGAGGGCGAGGGCGGCGGCGAGAACGAGCAGACGGCGTACGACCAGCATGACGACGTTGTACGGACGCGACCGGCGCCGGTTTCAGGTCGTGCTAACCTCGATGCGACATGACCGCGATCCATACCCTCGGCGAGCTGCGCGCCTCCGGCTACCGCGTCCGTTCCGTGAAGGACGAAATGCGCGCGAACCTGCTGGCGATGATCGCGCGCGGCGAGACGACGTTCCCCGGCATCCACGGCTACGAGCGCACCGTCATCCCGGCGATGCATAACGCCATCCTCTCGAAACACGACATCATCCTCCTCGGCCTGCGCGGACAGGCGAAAACGCGCATCCTCCGCTCGCTCACGTCGCTGCTCGACGAGCACATCCCGGTGGTCGACGGCTGCGAGATCAACGACTCGCCGTATGAGCCGAGCTGCAAGCGCTGCCGCCGCCTCGCGCTGGAGAAGGGCGAAGAGCTCCCGGTGGCGTGGATGCCGCGCGAGCTGCGGTATCGCGAGAAGCTCGCGACGCCCGACGTCACGGTGGCCGACCTCGTCGGCGACATCGATCCGATCAAGGCCGCGAACCAGCGGCTCACGTACGCGGACGAGGAAGTGATCCACTACGGCATCATCCCGCGCACGAACCGCGGCATCTTCGCCATCAACGAGCTGCCCGATCTCGCGCCGCGCATTCAGGTCGCGCTGCTGAACATCCTCGAAGAGCGCGACCTGCAGATCCGCGGCTTTCCGATCCGCATTCCGATGGATGTCGCGCTCGTGTTCAGTGCGAATCCCGAGGATTACACGAGTCGCGGCAACATCATCACGCCGCTCAAGGATCGCATCGACTCGCAGATCCTCACGCACTACCCGCAGAGCGTCGAGACCGCGCGCCGCATCACCGAGCAGGAAGCGTGGCTCGACCGCGAAGACGGCGCGACGATCGAGATTCCGGCGTACGTGCGCGATCTCATCGAGTCCATCGCCTTCGTCGCGCGCGGCTCGGAGCTCGTCGATCAATCGTCGGGCGTCTCCGCGCGCCTCACCATCGCCGCGCTGGAGCTGTTGCAGTCGAACCTCGAGCGCCGCGCCGCGCTCACCGGCGATCGCGCCGTGTTCCCGCGCCTCTCCGACTTCTCGATGCTGCTGCCCGCGATCACGGGAAAAGTGGAGATGGTGTACGAGGGCGAGCAGCAGGGAGCGGAAGTCGTCGCGCGAAAGCTGATCGGCGAAGCGGTCGGGAAACTGTTCGAGTCGAAGTTTCCGCCGATCGAGCGCGCGGGAGTGGGCGAGCGCGCGGCGCGCGAGCGTCGCGGGTACGGCGAGATCGATCACGACGAGCTCGACGACATGTTCGCCGGCCGCCGCGCGAAGAAGAAGGAACCGCCGCCGCGCGAGGAGCCGCCGCCCGCGCCGACGGAGCCGGGCTACGACTCGATCCTCGGCTGGTTCGCGGACGGCAACAAGCTCACGCTTTCCGACGAGCAGCCCTTCGCCGAATACTTCCGCGAGCTCGGCCGCGTGCCGCGCCTCGCGGAGACCGCGCGCAAATACGCCAGGCCGCAGCGCGACGAAGAACTCGCGTTCTGGATGGAGATGATTCTCGAGGGACTCCATCAGGCGCTGCGCCTCTCGCGCGAGGATCTCGATTCCACGATCACGTTCCAGGAGCTGATGAAGTTCAACGTACTGCGGACGGTTCGATAGAGTTATAGAACGATGGCGAAAGTCACGGCCGACATCCCGAACGAGCTCTCGCGGCAGATCGACCGGATCATCCGCGACGGCTGGTTTCCGGATCAGGAGTCGATCGTGCGCGAGGCGTTGCTGCAGTTTGTCGACGCGAAGTCGTTCCTCGGCGATTCGCCGCGCATGCTTCATCGCTTCGCCGCCGACGCGCTGAACGACTCGAAGCCCGACGTCGCGCTGAAGTTCGTCAACCGCGCGGTCTCGCTCCTCTCGCAGCAGAAGATCACCGACTTCGCGCTCTACCAGGCGCTCGTCGAGCTGCGCGTGCAGATCCTCCTCGTCATGGGCCGCGAAGACGACGCGCTCGTTTCGCTAGAAGAAGCGCGCGAGCACCTGCCGAACAACCCGACCGTCGCGAAGTGGATCGAGAAGCTGCACAAGAACAAGCCTCGCGGAGAGGCATGAGACACCGCTACGGCTACCTCGATCCGGATTTCATCCGCCAGCTCCTGGCCGAGATGGGTCTGCGGCGCCTCTTCAATCACCTCCTGCTGCAGAGCGGCGGCGACGTGGACGAGGCGATGCAGTGGATGCGGATGCTGCAGCAGCGCGGCTACATCGATCCGGACATCGACCTCGAGGCGTTTTTCGCACAGATGCTCGAAGAAAACGTGATCGGCCGCGATGCCGAGGGGAACCTCGTGCTGGCGGCGGGCGGCGAGCGGCAGATCCGGCGCGACGCGCTCGACGAGATCTTCGGCGGCCTGCAGAAATCGATGACCGGGTATCACTCCGTCGCGAACGCGGGGCAGGGGACGGAGCGGCTCACGGAAACGCGCCAGTACCACTTCGGCGACGACCCGATGTCGATCGACTCCATCCGCTCGCTGCAGAACGCGATGAAGCACAACGATCCCGCGGACGCGATCTCGATCACCGAAGAAGATCTCGAGGTCTTCGAGACCGAGCACAACTCCAGCTGCGCGACCGTGGTGATGATCGACATTTCGCACTCGATGATCCTCTACGGCGAGGACCGCATCACGCCGGCGAAGAAAGTCGCGCTCGCGCTGACGGAGCTGATCCTGACGAAGTATCCGAAGGACGCCATCGACGTGTTGCTCTTCGGCGACGAGGCGAAGGAAGTGCCGATCTCGCAGATCGCCTACGCGCAGGTCGGTCCGTTTCACACGAACACGAAGGCCGGCCTCGAGCTCGCGCAGCGCATCCTGCGGCGGCGCAAGCACGCCAACAAGCAGATCTTCATGATCACCGACGGCAAGCCGTCCGCGCTGACCGAGAACGGGCGCCTCTACACGAACTCGTTCGGGCTCGACATGAAGATCGTGAACCGCACGCTCGAAGAGGCGGACCGCTGCCGCCGCGCCGGCATCCCAATCACGACGTTCATGCTCGCCACCGATCCGATGCTGGTGAACTTCGTCGACCAGCTCTCGAAGATCAACCGCGGCCGCGCGTTCTACGCCTCGCCCGATCGCCTCGGCGAATACATCCTCGCGGACTACATCCGGAACCGCCGGAAATTTGTGCATTGAGGCCGCGTTACGGCACCCGTGCGCAAGTTATTTGCTTTGCTGGCGATCGCGATCAGCGCCTCCGCCAACGAATACAGCTATCGCTCCCTCCAGAGCGGCTCCGCCGTCGGCGGGACGCCGCTGCATGATCGCGGTCTGCGCGGCGAGGGACAGATCGTCGCCGTCCTCGACTCGGGGCTCGAGTACAACTCCTGTTATTACGCCGAGGCGGATGGATCGCCACCGCCGTTCAACACGGGGACGCCGGCGGGCGGACTCGAATGGAACAATGTCGATCCGTCGAGGCGGAAAGTCATCGCGTACGACTTCGTCTACTCCTGCGATCAATATCCCGGAAAAAACGGATGCGACACGCCGGGTGCGCCGGGTGCAGCCGACAACAACGGACACGGCACGCACGCCGCGGGTGCGATCGCGGGCGACAGCGGCGCGCCGGGCACGCATGACTGGGGCGACGCCATCGCGCCCATGGCGAAACTCGTCATCCAGGACGCGGGACTCACGACCGGCGACGCCTGCACGCAGTATCCCGGCATCGGCTGCCCCGCGTCGCTGACGCCGATCTTCGAGCAGGCGTACAAGCAGGGCGCGCGCATTCATTCGAACTCCTTCGGCGACCGCCAGGGCTTTGCCTATCCGCTGCCGCCGCCAACCGCGAACTATTCGAACACCTCGCGCGAAGTCGATGCCTTCGCGTGGACGCATCCCGACTCGCTGCTCGTCTTCAACACCGGCAACTTCGGAGGCACCGGCACGCCGCCCGCGAGCTCGCTCTCCGCGCCCGGCTCCGCGAAGAACACGCTGCAGGTCGGCGGCACGCGCTTCTACGGCGGCGACGACGACATCCTCGCGTCGTTCACGCTCTTCGGCCCGTCTCGCGACGGCCGCATCAAGCCCGACGTCGTCGGTCCCGCGATCGTGATGTCGGGCGACATCGACGCGAACCGCGACGGTCGTTTCTGCGACGCCACGAATTCGACCGGCACCTCGTGGGCCGCGCCCTCGGTCGCCGGCGCCGCAGCGCTCGTGCGGCAGTACTACACCGCCGGCTTCTATCCGACCGGCAGCGCGAATGCCGCGAACGCGTTCATTCCGAGCTCCGCGCTGCTGAAGGCGACCATCATCGCCGCCGCGCGGCCGGTGCTTTTCCGCCCGCAGAACAATCAGCTCGTGCCGACGAAGCCGGTGCCGTCGAACGAACAGGGGTGGGGCTTCCCCGCGCTCGATGACGCGCTCTACTTCGCCGGCGACAAGCGCGCGATGCGCGTCGTCGACGTTCCGCTCTCCGCGGGACTCGCGCTCGGGCAGACGGCGACGCTGCGAGTGCGCGTGAACGCCGGCGTCCCGTTCAAGGCCGTTCTCGTCTGGACCGATCCTCCTGGCACTGTGCGCGGCGTGAGCGACACGACGCCGCAGCTTGTGAACGATCTCGATCTGCGCGTGAATGGCGCCGGCCCCGACGATCATCTGAACAACGTCGAGGTAGTGTCGCTCCCGCAGCCCGCGGCCGGCACGTACGACATCACCGTCACCGCCTCGCGCCTCGGCTTCGGCGCGCGGCAGAGCTACGCGCTGGTGGTCCTCGGCGACGTGCAGAGCGTCGCCCAGCCGCGCACGCGCGCGGCGCGGCATTAGCCGCTATCATTCGCGCCCATGTTGTCCCGAGACTACCTTCGCGAACATGCGGACGAGTATCGCGACGCGCTGCAAAAGCGAGGCGCGACCGTCAGGATCGACCGTTTCACCGAGCTCGACGCCGAGCGGCGCCGCACCATCGCCACCGTCGAGCAGCTGAAGGCGCGGCGCAATACCGCGTCGCAGGAAATCGCGACGCTGAAGAAGAACAAGCAGGACGCGGCGTCGCAGATCGAGGCGATGAAGCGCGTCGGCGACGAGATCAAAGTGCTCGACGAGCGCCTCGCGCAGATCGAGACCGAGCTCGATGCGCTCGAGCTGGAGTTCCCGAACGTGCCGCACGAAAGCGCGCCGGCCGGCCGCGATGAATCCGCGAATCGCGTCGAGCGCGAGTGGGGACAGAAGCCGTCGTTCGCGTTCGCGCCGAAGTCGCACTGGGACATCGGCGAGCAGCTCGGCATCCTCGACTTCGAGCGCGCGGGCAAGGTCACCGGCGCGCGGTTCTCGATCCTCTTCGACGCCGCCGCGAAACTCAATCGCGCGCTGATGAACTTCATGCTCGACGTGCACGAGCGGCAGGGCTACATCGAAGTGCTTCCGCCGTTCATCGTCAACGCCGACTCGCTGCGCGGCACGGGACAGCTCCCGAAATTCGAAGAGGACCTGTTCCGCCTGCAGCACGAAAAGCCGCTGTATCTCGTGCCGACCGCCGAAGTGCCGGTGACGAACATTCATCGCGACGAGATCCTCGACGCCGCGCGGCTGCCGATCCATTACACCGCGTACACGCCGTGTTTCCGCAGCGAGGCCGGCGCCGCGGGCCGCGATACGCGCGGTCTGATTCGCCAGCATCAGTTCGAGAAAGTGGAGCTGGTGAAGTTCACGCGTCCCGAGGATTCGTGGGACGAGCTGGAGAAGCTCACGCGCGACGCCGAAGAGATCCTGCAACTCCTCGGGCTCCACTACCGCGTCGTCACGCTCTCCACCGGCGACATGAGCTTCAGCTCCGCGAAAACGTACGACATCGAAGTGTGGCTGCCGGGACAGGAAACGTATCGCGAGATCTCGTCCTGCTCGAACTTCACCAACTTCCAGGCGCGCCGCGCGAACATCCGCTACCGCACCGGCGAGAAGAAGACCGGCTTCGTGCACACGCTCAACGGCTCCGGCCTGCCGCTCGGCCGCACGCTCGTCGCGATCCTGGAGAACTACCAGCAGGAAGACGGCTCGGTGATCGTCCCCGTGGCGCTGCGGCCGTACATGAAACGCGACCGCATCACGAAGGCCTGAACAGCACCTCGAACAACAGATTCGTCTGTCCGATGTGGATCCGGTCGCCGTGTTGCAGCGGCGAATGCTCGATCTGGATGCCGTTCACCCACACGCCGTTGCGGCTCTTCATGTCCTCGATGATGTAGCCGTCGGGACCGAGGTAGAGCCGCGCGTGAAATCCCGAGATGCCGGGATCGGAGAGCTGGATCGAGTTGTCGCGATGGCGTCCGATCAGATACTCCGTCTCGGTTAGCGCGACGACGCGGCTGTCGGTTTCGTTGCCGGCGATCGTGAGCTGCGCGATCGTCGGGCGCACCACGTCGGCGTACGACAGCTTCGCCTCGGAGGAAACGAGCAGGCTCGTATCGTCGTCCTCGAGGTCGCGCATCGTCGAGTCGCCGCCGAACGCCGGCGCTTCATCCTGCCGCACCGTCGCGTCGGCGCGCGTGTCGTCCTGCTCGTCGACCTGGGCGACGACTTCGATCAGCTTGTTCGCGTAAAGGCCGTAGACGACGCGATACACATCGAACGGATCGAAGTCGGAGTCCTGACAGAGATTCTCGAGCGTGCGCTGGCCGTTGATGAGAAACAGGATTCGCCACTCGTCGGCCGTCAGCGTGATCTTCTCGTCGCGCGGCGTCACCACGACGCGGAACACGACCGTCTTGTCGGGAAGGAGCTTCACGCACTGTTCCCACTCCTCGATGCGGCGCGCGCCTTCCATGATCAGGTTCGCGAGATCGACCGAGATCGTGACCGCGTGCTGTGGGATGTGCGTGCCGTCCTGCGTGAACGAGAACGTCCCGCCGTCCCACACGAAGCAGTCGTACACGATCTCCGAGACCTGCACTTTCAGGAAATCGCGCAGCTGCGTCTCGGTGAGTACGCCCTGCTGGATCGCATGCTCGCCGAAGCGTCCTCCTTCGCCGACCATCAGCGCGTCGATGCGATCGCTCTGGCCGCGCGAGATTTTTTTGCGGCGCAGCAGGATCGCGCCGAGGCGGAAGTGCTCCTGATTCGAGCCGGCGTAGACGAGCGAGCCGTCGTCGAAAAAAAGATACGCCTCCACGCCGTCGTGCGCGACCGTGAGCGTTCCCGTCTTGCGGGCGGTGCTCAGAAACGTGAGCACCTCCGGGAGCCGGAACGCGGAAATGTCACCGCGGAGGACTGCCTCTCCCACGCCGCGATCTTACGCGAGCGTGGCCATCACTGCCCAGAGTCCCGCCGCCGAGATCGCAATCCAGAGCACCACGCCGAGGATCAGCGGACGCACGCCGACCGCCGCGAGGCTGCGCCGTGAGAGTGACGCGCCGATGAGAAACAGCGTGATCGTGAGTCCGATACGCGCGATGTGCACGAGCACGTCCCACGGCCCATTCACGTAGGTGCGAACGACCGACGCGAGAACGAAGAAGAGGATGAACCAGGGAATCGCGACGCGCATGCCCTGCTTGCGGAACGCGAGCGCCGTACCGATGACCAGCGGCACGATCCAGAGCGCGCGCGTGAGCTTTACCGTCGTCGCGATCTGCAGCGCCTCCGCGCCGTACGCCGACGCCGCGCCGACGACGGAGCTCGTATCATGAATCGCGATCGCTGACCAGACGCCGAACTGCTGCTGCGACAAATGCAGCGCCGCGCCGATCGCGGGAAACGCGAAGAGCGCGATGGAGTTGAGGATGAACACCGTGCCGAGGGACACCGACATCTCTTCATCCGACGCGCCGATCACCGGACCCACCGCCGCGATCGCGCTGCCGCCGCAGATCGCGGTGCCCGACGAGATGAGATGCGCGGTGCCGGGATCGATGCGCATCAAGCGCCCGACGAGCCATCCGAGCGCCAGCGTTCCGGCGATCGTGGCGATCGTGAACGCGATTCCGGTGCGTCCCGCCGCGATCACTTTCTGCAGGTTCATGCCGAAGCCGAGGCCGACGACGGACGCCTGCAGCAGGATCTTGGTCGGCTTCGACGTGCGGCCCGCAAACGGATTGCCGATCGTCAGCGCGAGCGCGAGCCCGAGCGCCAGCGCGATCGGCGGCGAGCACCACGGCGTCAAACAGAACAGCAGCAGCGCGACGAAGATCGCGATTCGGATCACAGCGACTGCCGGAAGCGCTCGAGCGTGCGCCGCCACGCGTCGGCCGCGGCATCCGCGTTGTAGACCTCGGGGCGCGTGTCGTTGAAGAACGCATGGTTCGCGTTCGGATAGATCAGCACTTCCGCGTTCTTGCCGAGCTTCTGCAGTTTGTGACCGAGCTCGCGTCCCTGCGCCGCCGGCACGCCCTGATCGTTCTCCCCGTAGATGAGGAGAATCGGCGCGCTGAGATTTTCCCAGTGGGTCTCGACCTTCTTGAAGCCGCCGTAGAAGCTCACCGCCGCGCCGGCTTTCGGATTCGTCGTGGCGACGTACTGCGCGAGCGCGCCGCCCATGCAGAAGCCGACGACGCCGAATTTCTGCGACGTGCACTCCGGTCGGCTCAGCACGTAGTCGCCCGCGCCGCCGATCTCCTTCGCCGCGCGCTCGACGTCGAGCTCCATCAGCAGCTTTCCCGCTTCGTCCGGCGACGTCGTGGTTTTGCCGTGATAGAGGTCGGGCGCGATGGCGACGAATCCCTCGGCCGCGAAGCGGTCGACGAGATCTTCGATGTGTCTCACGATGCCCCACCACTCCTGAATGACGACGACGGCCGGGCCTTTGCCCGACGGCGGAAGGGCGAAGACGCCCTCGCATGTGTGACCGTTGGAAGGAAACGTTACGCGCTCTGTCATTGGTCGCTCCGGCGGCGAATTCTAATCTGTGCGAAAATCAATTGGTGCATTTGACCAAAGACCAGGTTGCCGTGCTGGCGAAGAAGCGAAGCTGTCCGCGTTGCGACTTCGACAAGACCATGGGGAACGCCCTCTGCCGGCGCTGCCGCGCCAAGCTGCCGCCGCACATGCGCTCGGGCGTGGAGAACATCCCGTCGAAGGATGGATGGTTCGTCGGCCGCGCGCTGCGCGCCGCCGCGAATTACTTCGACGTCCACTTCCAGTCGGTTCGCAATTTCGGCGGCGGGCGCAAGCGGTAAGCCGCGCAGGCGCGCTACTGCATCAACCCGCCGCTCGACGCGACCGCGACTTCCTTCAGCTCCCGCGCGCGCTCGTCGTTCGGCGCCTGCGACGCGAGTTCCTCGGCGCGTTTCGCGACGTCGCTGCCGCCGCTCGAGCCGCGCAGCGACTCGCCCCACAGCGCGCCGAGGGACGCGAGGCGGTGGCGGCGCGACGCGCTGGCCCACGGCTTCGAGAGATCGGACCCGCGCACTTCCTGCGTGATCGTGTGCTTCTTCCCATCGTCGATCGAGCGGTAGTGCAGACGAATCGTCGCCACGCGCTGCGTGGCCTTGAGCGGCGTGCGGAGATCGAGCGAGTACAGTCCCGTCACCGACAGGTTGTGCAGCAGCGCCGACTCCTGCGGTGACGTCGGGCTGTCGCCGATCGGCACGAAGCGCTCGACCGCGTCGCGATTGAATTCGATCTCGAGGCGCGCGTCGGTGGCGATCGGAGGAACCGTGCCGCCCGCTGGCACCGCGATTGACGCGGTGTCGATCGTGAAGCGCAGAATGCCGCGATGCCCGTTCGAGCCGACCGGCGTCGGCGACGCCTCGGTCTCGAGCCGCACGCCGCGTCTCGCGCGACGCGCCGGCGCGCCCGCGAAGTAGTTCACCAATGCCTCGACGTTGACGGTCGACGGAGTCGGACGGTGGCCGCTCTCGATCGTCGTCTTGATCCGGCGAAAGACATCCGGATCGACCGTGATCCCGAAGACCGACGTCGGCGTGAGCGCGAGCTCGTCGGCGTACGCCTCGGACATCAGCGACGGCGCGCTGGCCGTGACCGACATACTCTTGCGCGCCGCCGCCGTTTCCGACTGAGACTGAGGTGCCATCGCGGCCGGAGGAGGAACCGGCGCTTCGGCCGGCGATATGAGCGCGACTTCGTTCTCCCGCTCCGACGCCACTCCGCTGACCACGCCGCCAGGCGCGCCGCCCGCTACGCCGCCGACTACACCGCCCGCAACGCCGCCGACCACACCGCCTTCGACTCCGCCGGAGACGCCGTCATCGGCATCCCTGCGCGCGCGTATCTCCGGCGCGAACAGGCGCGGCGCCGCCGGCGCGCTCGCGTCGGCGATGCGCACGGGCTCGGTCGCGGTGGACGCGTGCGTCTCCTGGACCATTTCGACGCGGAGCTCTTCCGTCGCTGCCGGCGGCGCAGCCGGAACCGGAGTCGCCGCGGGCGCGGCGCTCTTTGCGCGCGGCGCGTTCAGCGACGTCATCGTGATCGGCGCATCATCAGGAACGATCAGGAACAGCACGGCCGCGAGCGACGACAACATCACGATGATCGACGCGGCGATGCGCAGGTTGAACCCCACCGAGCGCGAGAACCGCGCGCGCTCGGCCTCGACGTTCAGATACTTCGGGATGTCCGACTTGATGCGCTCCGCCAGATCCTCCGGCGGGCGTGGGACGGCGGCAAGGGTCAGTTTTCGCTGAATCTCAGCTTTTCGTTTCGACGTCATGGCACTTCCTCGTGGAGCATCGACTCGAGCAGCGAGAACGCCTTGTGCAACCGTTTCCGGATCGCAACCGTGGTGATGTCCTCGATGCGCGCAATCTCTTTCACCGGCAGCCCGCCCCAGAAGTGTGCGGTCACCGTGAATCGCAGGTCTTCGGGGAGCTTCATGACTGCCTCGCGGAGGTGCTCGGCCTCCTCCTCATCCACCAACACCTCATCGGCGGGTGGCGTTTCGTCTGCAACATCGATTGAGTCCGGCTCATCCAGTGAAGTCATCCGCCGCGGACGCCGGATGTGATTCAGAAACGTCGTGTAGGCGATACGGTAAAGCCAGGTGAAGAGTTGCGAGCGCCCGTCGAATCGTGACAAGGCGCCCCACGCTTTCTGGTACGTCTCCTGCGTCAGATCGGCGGCCAGATCGCTGTCGCCGCACAGACGGTAAATCGATGCAAATACAGCCGAGTACGTTCTCTCGACCAGTTCCTCCGCGGCCGCGGCGTCACCCGCTCGAATGGCGGTCAGGAGCTTCTGCTCCTCCGACCATGGAGTCGTCGTCACGACGTCATGCTCCGACCCCTGGATCGGAAACGATGCGACTTCGGCCACAAATCTTTGACGCGGATGTTGTCAGAAACGAAACCACGCGCGGCTATCCTAACGGCATGAAACGCTTCCTCGCGATCTCGCTCCTCCTCGCGGCCTGCCAGCCGGCCGAAACCGTCGAAAAACCGGCCGACAAACCCGTCAACAAACCAGCCGAAAAGACCGCTCTCGGGACGCATCAGACCGAGATCACGAAGTGGCGCACGGATCGCCTCGCGCGCCTTCAGCGCGAAGACGGCTGGCTTTCGCTCGTCGGCCTGTCGTGGCTGATGGAAGGGGCGAACCCGGCACCGGCCTCGACCGGTACGCTCGTGCTGAAGAATGGCGTCGTGACGCTGAAGCCGAAAGGCGAGCCGACGATCGACGGGAAGCCGGTGACGGCGCCGGTGCAGCTCGCCGACGACAACGCGGAGAACGGACCGACGGTCGTGCAGAAGGGGACGACGCGTTTCCAGATCATTAAGCGCGGCTCGCGCTACGGATTGCGCGTGAAGGACTCGCAGGCCGAGACGCGCACGCACTTTCAGGGACTCGACAACTATCCGATCGATCCGAAGTGGCGCGTCGAAGCGCGCCTCGAGCCGTACAAGCCGGTGAAGAAGATCCCCATCACCGACATCACCGGCATGACGTCCGACACCGACTCACCCGGCGCGCTGGTGTTCACCGTCGACGGAAAGGAGTACCGCCTCGATCCAATCCTGGAAGAGGGCTCGCCCGACTACTTCATCATCTTCCGCGACGCGACCAGCAGGGATGAAACGTATCCCGCCGGCCGCTATCTCTACGCGTCACCGGCCGGGCCCGACGGAAAGGTGATCGTCGATTTCAACAAGGCGTACAACCCGCCGTGCGCGTTCACGCCGTTCGCGACGTGTCCGCTGCCGCCGCTGCAGAATCGCCTGCCGATCCGCGTCGACGCGGGGGAGAAGAAGTACAAAGGCGGGCACGCCTAGGCGCTCTTGCGTTCGTCGGCGAGCACCTGCGCTACGCACGCGGTGAGCGCGCGCGCATACGGGACGTGCAGGAACTCGTTCGGTCCGTGCGCATTGCTGTGCGGCCCGAGGACACCCGTGATCAGGAACTGCGCCTCGGGGTAGCGAGCGCCGAGCATTCCCATGAACGGAATCGATCCGCCCTCGCCGAACGTCATCGGACCCTTGCCGTAGTACGTCTTCGACGCGCGCTCGACCGACTCCTCGAGCCACGGCGCGACCTTCGGCGCGACCCAGCCGCCGCCGCCCTTTTCGGGATCGAACACGATGCGCGAGCCGTACGGCGGATCGCTCTCGAGCAGATCCTTCAGCCGGCGATCGAGATCCGTCGCGTCGAGCGACGGCGGGATGCGCAGCGAGAGCTTGATCGAGGTCTTCGGCCGCAGCACGTTCCCACCCTGCACGAGATCGGGAAGTCCTGCCTGGCCGGTATACGCGAGCGCCGGACGCCACGTGCGATTGATGAGCAGCTCCAGCGGATCCTTCGACACCGGCTGCATGCCGGGCGCAAAGGGAAACTTGCTCCAGACTTCGTCGCCGAGGACGCGGGCGGTGGCTTTCAGCTCCTCGAGGCGATCCTGCGGGACGTCGACGTGGAGCCATTCCGGAATGATCGTGCCGCTCGACGCATCCTCCAGGCGATCGAGCAGCATCCGGATGATGCGGAAGCTCGACGGCACGATCCCGCTCGCGTCGCCGCTGTGCACGCCTTCGGTGAGGACTTCGACCGAGAGATTGCCGACGATCGAGCCGCGCAGCGACGTCGTCATCCAGAGCTGATCGTAGTTCCCGCAGCCGGAGTCGAGACAGATCACGAGGCGCGGCGTGCCGATGCGATCGGACAGGAGCTCGATGTACGTGGGGAGATCGGTCGAGCCGCTTTCCTCGCAGCATTCGATGAGCACGACGATGCGCGCGTGCGGCAGCTTCTGCTGCTGGAGCGAGCGGATCGCAGAGATCGTCGAGAAGATCGCGTACCCGTCGTCCGCGCCGCCGCGGCCGTAGAGCCTGCCGTCGCGCATGACCGGGGTCCACGGCCCGAGTCCCTCTTCCCACCCGACCATTGCCGGCTGCTTGTCGAGATGCCCGTACATCAGCACGGTCGCCGAATCGTCGCCGTCGATCTCGAGAAAGATGACCGGCGTCCGTTCCTCCAGCTCATGCACTTCGATCCGGATGCCCTCGACGCCCTGCTGCTCGACCCAGCCGCGGGCGAGGGCAACTGCCTGATGCATATGGCCGTTGCGCCGCCAGTCGGGATCGAAGAGCGGCGATTGGTTGGGGATGCGGATGTACTGCTGGAGGGTGGGGACGATCGACGAAGACCAGGTCTCGTCGATGCTGGTGCGGGCTTGCTCGGCGTTCATGCGACGGCGGAGATTACCATCGAAGGATCGATTCGTGCGATCATCTCCATAAATCCGTAAAATCTGTAGTGAACTGCTGTACTCTATGGGTGTCCGAAATCAGGTCCGTTTCGGAAAAACCAATCGTCGTTCCAACGTCGCGCAGGCGAGTGATCGTGATAACGTCTCATGAGTCTGAAATCCAGTAACCTGCAACGGTCCGCGGACGCGTCGCGTGGAGGCAAGGCCACCGTGCTGGAAGAGAGCTCGAGCGATGTCGCGCCATCCGGCAGAAAGGCGCGCCCGCGCGTGATCGCCGACGCGACCACCGCGAAGCCGGCCTCCGCGGCCGACGACGTCGAGACGCTCTATCGCGAACGGCGCAGCCTGCTGTTGTACGTTGCCTCGCGCAAATTCCGCATCCCCGAGAGCGACGCCGAGAATCTCGTGCAGGAAGTCTTCCTGTCGTATCTGCAGACCGGAACGAAGATCGACAACGTGCGCGCGTGGCTCGTCGCCGCGATGTGCAATGCGAGCCGCCATTACTGGCGCGCGCGCGGCCGCACGGAGTCACTGCCCGAGGATTTCGGAGATCACGCCGACAGCCGCTCCCTCGGCCTGGCGGATCAGTTCGCGCTGAACATGACCATCCGGCAGGCGGTGCAGTATCTGCCGGAGCGCTGTCAGGAAACGCTGCGCCTGCATTACTTCGAAGGCCATTCGGCCGGCGAGGTGGCGCGGGTGCTGGAGACCACGAGCCGTTACGCGGAGAAGTTGATTCACAACTGTCTCAACCGGGTGCGCGAGGTCTACAAGAAGATCAGCGCCGTGAGCTCATAAATGGCCGGCGAGCAGCACTACGACGAAGAAACACTCCTTTCGTTCCTCGCTCAGGATCATCCCACCGCTGAGCACTTCTCGGATTGCTCCGAGTGCCGCGAGAAGCTCGACTCGTTCCGCCTGATCGCCGGTGCCCTCGCCGACGAAGCCACTTGGGACGAAACCGCGCTCAGCGATACCCCGAACCTCGAGACCATCGCCACCCTCCGCGCCTTCGCCGACCGGATGGCCGACGAGGATGCGCAGGCGGCGCTCTACCTGCAGGATCTTCTCGACGGCACGCGCGAGATGTGGATGGCGAACCTTCGCCACCACCCCGAGTACCGTACGCCCGGCGTGGTGCGGAAGCTGATCGAGGCACTGCCCTCCGCCCTCGATACGATGCCCCGCGACGCCGTCGAGCTGACCGCCGTCGCCACCGAGATCGCCGACCACCTCGATCCCACGGCATACACCGCCGACACCGTCGCCCGCCTCCGCGGCGCCGCCTGGCGCGAACGCGCCTACGCCCTCTTCTACACCGGCGACTACGCCGCCGCGGAAAGGGCTCTCTGCGCCTCGGAAAGTCACTTTACCGAGTCTTCCGTGAACGAGTACGACCTCGCGCGGGTGGGGGTGGTACGGGCGCTGGTGGAGAGGGGGCTGGAGAGGTATTCGAGCGCGGTGCGTCAGACCCAGATCAGTGGGAGCGTGTTCGCTCGTTACGAAGACAAATCCAAGACAGCTGCCGCACAAATTGCAGAAGTACATCTGCTTTTCAGCAGTGGCCGTCTTGATGACGCGTACGCCGTCTTAACGAAGCTCAAGCACGAATTTCAGTCTGCGAGAGACGAGAATACATATGCTCTCATTCTCGGAAATCTCGGCAATTGTTGCTGGCGGATGGGACGAGTTGATGAATCCCTTCTTCATCACGAAGCAGCCGCGTCGCTCCTCGGAATGCTGGGAGTAGAGTCCGAAGCTGTTCGCGAGCGTTGGAATGTTGCACGCGTCCTTACATATGCAGGTCGTCTGGATGATGCAATTATTCGTTTGCGCGCGGTTCGTACAGAGTTCGAACGGCTTGGGATGATGGCATCCGCCATACAGGTTGATCTGGACATCGCCGAGATCCAAATCATCTGCTCCTCGTTTGACGAAGTTGAAGAGATTTGTCGGAATGCTGTTCATGTGCTCCGTGACAGCCGCCTCGAATATACCGCTCCAGCCCTGACCGCTCTTGGCCTCATGCAAGAGGCTGCAAAGAACCGAACTGCAACGCCGGCTTTCGTTCGTGAAATCCGCGAATATTTTCGTCGTATGCCTGACTCGCCGCGTCCTCTCTTCGCATTTCCTTCCGATTAAGTCCTGCTGACGGGTAGGGATTTGACGCGCTGCGTCACTCCCTAGGTCAAGGGCGCGCCCGCCGAATCAAAAAACGACGGAGGGCGTTATGAAATCGAAGTCTCGTGGTATCGCTGCCTTCTTCCTGGCGGCGGTTCTATCCATTCAGCTTGCGCCAATGGCTGCTGCTATGCCTCGTGATGATCGAGGTGACATCTCCTCGAAGTTCATGCGGCTTGTGAGGGTATTGCAGCGATTTGCGGGACTCAGCACTCATGACGATACCCCCCTGCCCCCCCGCCCCTGACCCCAAACCTCCCGCCCGTCCGCTCGTACAATAGCGCGTCACTCCGGGGAGGGGGACGCGAAGACATGGACGAGATTCTGGCGGTTCGGGACGTGGTCAAGGTTTTTGGCGAGGTGCGCGCGGTGGACGGGGTTTCGTTCAACGTTCGGAGAGGCACCATCACCGGCCTTCTCGGGCGCAACGGCGCCGGGAAGACGACCACCATTCGGATGATCACCGGCATCTTCATGCCGGATTCCGGTGACATCCAGTGGCTGGGCGGCAAGGCCGAAGGCGGGTCGTTTCGCGATCGCATCGGCTATCTGCCCGAAGAGCGCGGCCTCTACAAACAGATGAAGCTCGTGGAGCTCCTGCTCTTCCTCGCCGAGATCAAGGGATGCCGGGCCGGCGTCCGCGCCAAAGTCGACTACTGGCTCGAGCGCTTCGAGCTCACCGAAAAACGCAACGCCAAAGTCGAAGAGCTCTCCAAAGGCAACCAGCAGAAAGTCCAGCTCATCGGCACCCTGCTCCACGACCCCGACCTCATCATCCTCGACGAACCGCAGTCCGGACTCGACCCCGTCAACATGGTCCTCGTCCGCAACCTCCTCCGCGACCTCCGCAGCGAGGGCAAAACCATCCTCCTCTCCACCCACATGATGGGCGAAGCCGAAAAGATGGCCGACGAGATCATCCTCATCCATCGCGGCAAAGTCGTGCTCGAAGGCACGCTCGACGAAGTACGCGGGGGAAAGAACACGCTCCACATCGACTTCGACGGCGACGGCTCCTTCCTGCGCGCCCTGCCGCAGGTTAAAAGCGCGGAGATCGTCAACAACTCCGCCGAGATCAAGCTCGCCGACGGCGCCGACCCGCAGCAGATCCTGGAGGCCTGCATGGGACCGCTGCGTATCCGAAGATTCGAGCTCGCCACGCCGTCGCTCGAACAGATCTTCATCGACAAAGTCGGTGACGCCACGCTTTCGAACGAGGAGACCCGATGAAAAAGATGTTTGCCGTTTTCAAACGTGAGTACATCCAGGCCGTGCGGAAGAAGATGTTCATCGTCATGACCTTCCTCATGCCGGCGCTCATGATCGGTCTCTTCATGGTCCCCAGCCTCATCATGGAGCGCGGCCTCGGCACGAAGCACGTCGTCGTCCTCGACGGCACCGGCCACCTCAAAAGCGCCTTCACCGCCCCCGAAAAGAAAGAGGAGGCGGAGATCGGCTTCAGCAAAAAGGGCCGCGACCTGCCGCAGCAGATGCAGATCGACTACGTCGACGCGCAGGGGAAGGACACCGACGCGACCGCGAAGTCATACACCGACCGCCTCGGCGGCAAGAACGGCTTCGACGGCGTGTTCGTCGTGCCCGCGAACGCGCTCACCGCGGAAGACGCGACGCTGAAGTACTACAGCCGCTCCGCCACCGACTTCATGACCCAGGGCCGCCTCTCCTCGCGCGTCAACGACGCCGTGCAGCAGTATCGTCTCTCGAAGCGCGGCATCGATCCGTCCGAGGTCGAAAAGCTGATGAAAGACCTGAAGGTGGATGCCGTGCAGTTGTCGAAGGCAGGCGAACAGAAGAAAGGCGGCGTCGCGAATTTCTTCATCGGCTTCATCCTCATCGCGCTCCTCTTCGTGCCGTCGTTCGTGTACGGACTCGAGATCATGCGCGGCATCATCCAGGAGAAAACCGATCGCGTGGTCGAGGTGCTCGTCTCCTCGATGTCCGCGAAGCAGCTCCTCGTCGGCAAGATCCTCGGCGTCGCCGCGGTCGGTCTCACGCAGGTCGGCGTCTGGCTGCTCATGGCCGGACTCGCGGGTGCGTTCGGCGGCGCGGTGCTCGCGGTCGCGGGCGAGAACTTCCTGCAGATGCTCCGCGTCTCGACGTTCGTCTACTTCGTGATCTTCTTCATCCTCGGCTACCTGACCTACGTCTGCGTCTACGCCATCGGCGGCGCGGTCTGCAACTCCGAGAAGGAAGCGCAGCAGCTGATCATGCCGATCACGATGACGATGATGCTGCCGTGGTTCCTCATGGCGCCGATCATGACCAATCCCGACTCGAACCTCGCCGTCGGTTTCTCGCTCGCACCGGTTTTCGGTCCGCTGACGATGTACGCGCGCACGCTCGTCGCCGAGCCGCCGATGTGGCACATCGCGCTCTCGATCCTCGTCTCCATCGCCACGATCAGCGTGATGTTCTGGGTCACCGCGAAGATTTTCCGGGTGGGGATCCTTTCTTACGGAAAGCGGCCGACGATTCCCGAGCTCTGGCGCTGGCTGAAAGTCGCCTGAGTCACGTATATGATCCGCGGATGCCTGAACCGAGAACGCTCAACGACATCTACGAGCTGACCAGCGGGATCGATCGTCCCGCGATCATGAAGTACAAGAGCGGTGGCCAGTGGAAGCCGGTCACGGTGCCGGAGTTCCGCGACAAGGTGCGCTGGCTCGCCACCGGCCTGCACGAGCTCGGCGTGAAGCCGGGCGACCGCGTCGGCATCCTGTCGGAGAACCGGCCGGAGTGGACGATCGCCGATTTCGCGATTCTCGCCGCCTCGGCGGTGACGGTCCCGATCTATCCGACGCTTCTCGGATGGCAGATCGAGTACATCCTCAACGACGCCGGCACGGTCACGGTCATCTGCTCGACGAAAGAGCAGCTCGACAAGGTGCTCGAAGTCCGCTCGCACGTTCCGTCGCTGCACAACCTCATCGTGTGCGATCCGGCGCAGCCGCCGGTGCCGGGCGTGCTGAACTTCGACGACGTCGTCGCGACCGGTCGCGCGTTCGAGGAGAAGAACGGACGGACGTGGTTCGACCAGTCGCGCGCGTCGCGGAAGCCCGACGACCTCGCGACGCTGGTCTACACCTCCGGAACGACCGGCAATCCGAAGGGCGCGATGCTGACGCACGGCAACATCACCAGCAACGTGCACGCGGTGCGCGCGAACGTGCCGTTCGAGGCGGGCGACGTCGCGCTCTCGATCCTGCCGCTCTCGCACATCCTCGAGCGGATGGTCGACTTCCTCTATCTCTACAAGGGCGGCTGCATCGCGTACGCGGAGAACGTCAACAAAGTCGCGGACAACCTGCAGGAAGTGAAGCCGGAGTTCTTTGCCGCCGTGCCGCGTCTCTTTGAGAAGATGCGCATGCGCGTGATGGACAATGTCGCCTCCGCGCCGCCGGCGCGGCAGAAGATTTTTGCGTGGGCGCTGAAGATCGCGGAAGAGCGGCTGCCGTATCGCATCGAGCTCAAGCCGATGCCGCTCGGCCTGAAACTCAAGTCGGCGATCGCCGACAAGCTCGTGTTCAGCAAGATCATCGCGCGCCTCGGCGGGAACGTGAAGTTCGTCGTCTCCGGCGGCGCGCCGCTGTCCGCGGAGCTCGCGGCGTTCTTCATCGGCGCCGGCGTCGAGATCCTCGAGGGCTACGGCCTCACCGAGACCTCGCCCGTCATCGCCGTGAATCGTCCCGACAAGCGCCGCCTCGGCACGGTCGGCCCGCTGATCGACGGCGTCGAAGTGCAGATCGCGGCGGACGGCGAGATCCTCTCGCGCGGCCCGCACATCATGAAGGGGTACTGGAACAATCCCGAGGCGACCGCGCAGGCGATCGATGCCGACGGATGGCTCCATACCGGAGACATCGGAGAGATCGACAGCGACGGATTCCTGAAGATCACCGACCGCAAGAAAGACATCATCATCAACGCCTACGGAAAGAACATCGCCCCGCAGCCGCTCGAGGCGCTGCTGAAGAGCTCTCCATACATCGGAACGCCGGTTTTAATCGGCGACCGCCGCAAGTTCCTCACCGCGCTCATCGTCCCGAACTTCGAGAAGCTCGAGCGCGATGCCGCGGCCGCGGGCATCTCCGCGAAGTCGTACGACGAGCTGGTGAAGCACGACGGCGTGAAGCTGATGATCCAGGGCGAGATCGATCGCTTCAACCAGAACCTCGACCGCCAGGAGAAGATCCGCCGCTTCGCGCTGCTGCCGCGCGACTTCACCATCGAGGAAGACGAGATCACGCCGTCGCTGAAGGTGAAGCGCAAGGTCATCGACAAGAAATACAAGAACGTGATCGACCAGCTGTACGCGGACGAGAATCTCATGGAGACCTCATGACAGCGTTTCAGCTCGAGCGCGACGGCGATCTCGCCATCGTCTGGTTCGACCTGCCGGGGGAGAAGGTGAACAAATTCTCCTCGACGGTCATCCAGGAATTCTTCGCGCTCATCGACCAGCTCGCGGGCTCGAGCGACGTCAAAAAAATCATTTTCGCCTCGCGCAAACCGGGCATCTTCATCGCCGGCGCCGACATCACCGAGTTCGCGAAACCGGCAAGTCCGGAGGAGGCGAAGGACTACGTGCGCCTCGGGCAGCAGACGTTCGAGAAAATTCGAAAAATGCCGCAGGTCACCGTCGCCGCGATCGACGGCGCATGCCTCGGCGGCGGATGCGAGATGGCCATCAGCTGCGACTGGCGCGTCATCAGCGACTCGCCGAAAGCGCAGATCGGACTGCCCGAAGTGAAGCTCGGCATCTTTCCGTCGTGGGGCGGCGTGACGAAGCTCCCGCGTCTCATCGGACTACCGGCGGCGCTCGACATCATCCTCAACGGCAAGACGCTGGACGGAAAGCGCGCGAAGAAAATCGGGCTCGTCGACGAGGTCGTCGAGCCGGGCATCCTCCTCGAAGTCGCCAGGAAATTCGCCGAGCGCGGCAAGCGCCGCGGCGGCGTGCGCACGAAGTTTTTCGTCGATGGGAATCCGTTCACGCGCAAGCTGATCTTCGGCAAGGCGCGCAAAGCGGTGCTCGCGCAGACACGCGGACACTATCCCGCGCCGCTGAAGGCGATCGACGTCATGGAGTACGCGATGTCGAACAGCGTCGACCGCGGACTCGAGCGCGAGGTCGAGGAAGTCTCCTCGCTCGTCACCGACGACGTCGCCAAGAATCTCGTCCGCCTCTTCTTCCTGATGGAAGACTCGAAGAAGGATCCGGTGAGCGTGAAGCCGCAGGACGTCCGCGACGCCGGCGTGCTCGGCGCCGGCATCATGGGCGGCGGCATCGCCTACGCGATCGTCGACAAGACGGGCGCCGACGTGCGCATGCGCGACATCAACTGGAAGGCGATCGGCGGCGGCATGAATGCCGCGGCAAGACTCTGGAGAAAGAAAGTCGACCGCCGCCGCATGACGCGCGGCGAGATGCAGCGCCGTCTCGCGCGCATCACCGGCACGCTCGACTGGAGCGGTTTCTCCCGCGCCGACGTCGTCGTCGAAGCGGTGGTCGAGAACCTGCCCATCAAACAACGGGTGCTAGCGGAGTTCGAGTCAATCGCGAAGCCGGGAGCGATCTTCGCTTCGAACACGTCGACGATCCCGATCACGCAGATCGCCGCCGGATCGAAGCATCCGGAGAACGTCGTCGGAATGCACTTCTTCAATCCCGTCGACAAGATGCCGCTCGTGGAAGTCATCCGCGGCGAGAAGAGCTCCGACGCGGCGATGGCGACGGTCGCGAATTTCGCGAGAAAGCTCGGGAAAACGGTCGTCTACGTGAACGACGGGCCGGGCTTCGTCGTGAATCGCATCCTCGGCCCGTACATGAACGAGGCCGGGTTCCTGCTCGAGGAAGGGAACACGATCGAGTCGATCGACAAAGCCGTCGTCGACTTCGGCATGCCGATGGGGCCGATGGCGCTGCTCGATGAAGTCGGCCTCGACGTCGCCGCGAAAGTCGGCGTGATCCTCGCCGAGGCGTTCGGCGAGCGCATGCAGCAGCGGTCGGCGGTCATCGACAAGCTCTACGCCGACGGTCGTCACGGCAAGAAAAACGGCCGCGGGCTGTACGTCTACGAGGCGGGCAGGCGAAAGGATCCCGATCCCAGCGTTTACAAAGTGCTCGGCATCCGGTCGCCGCATCCCGCGGATCCGAAAGCGGTCATCGAGCGGACGATCTTCGCGATGGTGAACGAGGCCGCGCTGATCCTCGAGGAGAAGATCGTGGCCACCGCGGGCGAGCTCGATCTCGCGATGATCATGGGTACCGGGTTCCCGCCGTTCCGCGGCGGTTTGCTCCGCTATGCCGACTCCCTCGGCCTTCCGTACATCCTCGCGCGTCTCGACGAGCTGTCGTCGCGGCTCGGTCCGCGCTTCAAGCCGAACGACGCGCTCAAGCGCATCGCCGAGCGGGACGGGAAGTTCTATCAGGCCTACGCTCGTTCCTAGCGCGGTGATCCCGGGTCCCGAGCCGCTCACGAAACATCAGCGCGCGATCTTTCTGATCGTGGCGCTGCTCTGCGCCGCGTCGCGGATTCTCGCGATGGCGCGCTCGCTGTGGGACTGGGACGAGGCGCTGTTCACCCTCGGCATGCGCGACTACGACGTCACGCTGCATCATCCGCATCCTCCCGGTTTCCCGCTGTACATCGCGATGGCGCGCCTCGTCCGCTTCGCCGTCGGCAGCGACTTCCGCGCGCTGCAGGCGGTGAACCTCATCGCCGCGATGCTCGTCTTTCCGGCGATCTTTTTCCTCGCGCGCGAGCTGCGTCTGCGCTTCGCGACCTCTGTCGCCGCCGGCGTGCTCTTCGCGTTTTTCCCGAACGTCTGGTTCTTCGGCGGCGGCGCGTTCAGCGACATCCCGTCGATCGTGCTGGTCTGCTTCGCCGCCGCGCTGCTGCTGCGCGGCGCGCATGATCGGAATGCCTACTGGCTCGGTACGCTGCTGCTCGCGATCGCGATCGGCATCCGTCCGCAGAATTTGCTCATCGGACTCTTTCCCGGCATTTACGCCACACGCAAACGGCGTCCGCACGAGATCGCGATCGCGCTGCTGATCGGAATCGTGATCGTCGGCGTCTCCTTCGGCGGCGCGATTGCGGCGACGGGCTCGTTCGACGACTACGTGCGCGTGGTCCGCGAGCATGGCGACTACATCTCGCGCGTCGACTCGTTTCGCAGCGACGAGCGGCCGCCGTTGTGGCGCCTGTTCGATCGCTTCTTCATCAAGCAATACCAGTCGCCGGTCTTGAGCGCGATCGCGTCGCTGCTGGTGCTCGTCTCCATCGTCGGCGCGATCCGCGATCGCGACCGCTCGATGTTGTACGCGGTGCTGACGTTCGCGCCGTTCGCGATCTTCGCGTGGCTGATGCTCGACCGCTTCAGCATCAGCCGTTTCTCGATCGGCTACCAGCCGATGTTCGCGCTGCTCGCCGCCGACGGCATCCGCCGCCTCGCGAAACGTCGCGCGTGGCTCGAGCCGGCGCTCGCGACGGCGCTCGCGGTCGCGTTCATCGCGTACACGCTGCCGGAGCTGAAGGTCGTGCGCACGACGGTGTCACCGTCGGTGCTCGCGGCCGAGGCGATTTCGACGCATGTCGATCCCTCGACGGACGTGCTGTATGTCGGACACACGATGTCGAAGTTCGTCGATCTCGTCGCGCCGGGGCTGCCGTATCGCCGCGTGATCGACGATCGCGCGCTGCCGCTCGCGCCGCAGTCGCGCGCGTGGCTGCTCGCGGAAGTGACGCAGACGAAGCCCGAGGGGTTCATCTTCGAGCGCGAGCGCGGACACCTCTGGAACATCGCGCGCCGGCACTACTTCGAGATCGTGCTCAAGCCGCTGAACGAGCGGCCGCAGTTCGTTTCCGGCTGGTACAGCCCCGAGGCGCAGGACATTCACGAGTGGCGCTGGATGAGCGGCCGCTCCGTCACCGTGCTCCCGCCGCAGAACGGCCGCTCGATCCTCCGCCTGCACCTCGGCATCCCCGGCGAGTTGATGGCGCAGCGCCCGCAGATCACGGTCAAGATCAACGGCCGCATCGTCGACCGCTTCCGCACCGCCGAGGGTTACCTCGAGCGCGACGTCCGCGTGAACGCCGCGCCGAATCGCGCACCGAACATCCTCGAGCTCTCCATCGACCGCACCGTCTCGCCCGTCCGCGTGCACACCGGTGACGATCGGAGAACACTCGGGCTGCGGCTGCGCTATCTCGCGTGGGGCCCGGCGTAGTCTCCTGGTCGCATAGTCTCCTGGTCTCCTGGGAGCTCTATGAGACTATGAGACTCTGAGACTATGAGACTGCTTCTCACGCTGCTCCTCGCCACCTCCGCCTTCGCACAACCCTTCCGAGTCGAGCCCATCAAAGCTCACATGCGCTTCCTCGCCGACGACCTCCTCGAAGGCCGCGGGACCGGGACGCGCGGGCATCGCATCGCGGCGAATTACGTGGCGGCGCAGTTCGACGCGGCGGGGCTCGAGACGTCGTTTCAGCAAGTGCCGTTTCGCGCGACGCTGGCCGATGCGCAGTCGAGCGTCACGCTGATGCGCGACGGCGAGAACCCGGTGATGCTGCGTGCGTTCGACCTGTTCGTCACCACGGGGGATCCGCTGGAGCCCGAGCGCGTCATCGAAGCGCCGGTCGTCTTCGCCGGCTACGGCGTCAGCGCGCCCGACCAGAAATACGACGACTACGCCGGCCTCGACGTGCGCGGCAAAATCGTCGCAATTTTTGGCAGTGCGCCGCCGTCCTTTCCGAACGCCGTCCGCGCGCATCACAGCTCGTCGCTCAACAAGGTCGAGACCGCGGCGCGGCATGGGGCCGTCGGACTGATGGTGCTCGAGTCGCCGAAGGAAGCGCTGCGCGCTCCGTGGGCGCGCGTCGTCCGCCAGTCGCGCCTCGGGTCGATGCACTGGCTGCACGCCGACGGCGCGCCGCACGCCGTGAATCCCGCGCTCAGTTCCACGGTGTCACTGAATCTCGAAGCCACGAAGCTCATCTTCGGCAGCGACTCCGAGGCCGTCTTCGCGTCGCTCGACCGCTCGGCGCCGAAGGCTCGGACGCTGCCGCTGCGCGCGCGCATTCGCGTCATCAGCACGCACCGCGACGTCACGAGCCCGAACGTGATCGGCGTGTTGCGTGGATCCGATCCGAAGCTGCGCGACGAATACGTCGTCTACACCGCGCACCTCGATCACCTCGGCATCACCGAGCCGGTGAACGGCGACGCGATCAACAACGGCGCGTTCGACAACGCCACCGGCATCGCCTCCATCATCGAGATCGCCCGCGCCTTCGCGGCGCTCCCGCAGCGTCCGCGCCGCTCGCTGCTCTTCCTCGCGACGACGGGCGAGGAGCGCGGCCTGCGCGGCGCCGACTACTTCGTGAACAATCCGACGGTGCCGTTCGAGTCGCTCGTCGCGGACATCAACGTCGACATGCTGATGCTCATGCATCGCACGCGCGACGTCGTCGTCTTCGGCATCGACAACAGCGAGCTCGGCGACTTCGCGCGCGTCGCGGCGAAGGAGACCGGTCTCGAGATCAGCGCCGACCGCTATCCCGAGGAAGTCGTGTTCGTCCGCAGCGATCAGTACCCGTTCATCCGCAAAGGCATCCCCGCGATTTTCGCGAACAGCGGGTACAAGTCCGACGATCCGAACGTCGACATGGGCGAGCTCGCGAAGGTGTGGCGGCGCACGCGATACCACGCGCCGTCGGACGACCTCGCGCAGCCGATCGACTACGCCGCCGCTCTCGGCCCGATCGAGCTCGACTTCCGCATCGGCCTCGCCGCCGCCAATCGCGACGCGCGTCCGAAATGGAAGCCCGGCGACTTCTTTGGCGAGACTTTCGGCCGCCGCTGACCGCGGGCGCGCGACTATGATATGCAGCGCCTATGACGATCACCGCAGAACAGCGGCAGGTCGACCTTGTCGACCGCCTTGCGGCAGAGGCGAAAAAGCGCGTTCCCGCCGAGCAGGCTGAGAGCGCCGAGCATTTCGTCCGCCGCTATTTCGCCCACGTCGCGCCCGACGACGTGATCTACACCTCCTTCGACACGCTCCTCGGCAGCGCGCTCTCGCTGTGGGAGTTCGGCGTGCAACGCACGCCCGGCGTTCCGAAGATCCGTCTCTTCAACCCGACGGTGGATCAGAACGGCTTCGAGACCGAGCACACCGTCGTCGAGATCGTGAACGACGACATGCCGTTCCTCGTCGACTCCGTCACCGCCGAGTTCATCCGGCGCGACCGCAAGATCCACCTGCTGCTCCATCCGGTCGTCCGCGCGCGGCGCGATGCCTCGGGCCGCCGTCTCGAGGTCGTCGATACCGGCAGCGCCGGCACCAGCGCGATCGTCGAGTCGTACATGCACGTCGAGATCGACCAGGAGACCGAGCAGGCCGAGCTCGAGTCGATGCGCATGGCGCTCGACACGATCCTGAATCAGGTTCGACTCGCGGTTGCCGACTGGCGCACGATGCGCCAGCGGCTCGCCGAGGACATCGAGGAGCTCGATCCCGCGAAGCTCCCGATGCCGCCCGAGGAAGTCGAGGAAGCGAAGGCGTTCCTGCGCTGGCTCGACAACGGCCACTTCATCTTCCTCGGCTATCGCCGCTACGTCTTCGAAACGCGCAACGAGTCCGACTATCTGACGCCGCTCGTCGAAACGGGACTCGGCATCTCGCGCGAGACGCATTCGATCACGCTCCAGCGCGCGGAGCAGCCGCTGAACGCGACCGACAGCGAGTACGCGCGCCGCAGGGACCTCGTCATCATCACCAAGGCCAACCGACGGAGCCTCATCCATCGTCCGGTGGCGATGGACCGCATCGGCATCAAGCGCTACGACGCCCGCGGGATCCTGGTCAGCGAGGATCGTTTCCTCGGCCTCTTCACCTCCGCCGCGTATCAGCGCAGCGTCCGCGACATCCCGCTGCTGCGCCTGAAAGCGACGCGCGCGCTCGATCGCGCCGGACTCGATCCGCATTCGCACAATGGCAAGGCGCTCGTTGATATCCTCGAGACCTTCCCGCGCGACGAGTTTTTCCAGATCACCGACGGCGATCTCTTCGACATCGCGCGCGGCATCCTCCTGCTGCAGGAGCGGCAGCGCGTCGCGCTCTTCACGCGCAAGGATCTCTTCGAGCGCTTCGTCTCCTGCTACGTCTTCGTCCCGCGCGACCGCTACACGCCGGAGTTCAAGGAGAAGGCGCGTGCGATTCTCGAGGAAGCGTTCAACGGACGCGAGACCGAGATCTACGACCACATCGGCAACTCACCGCTCGCGCGCGGACTGTTCATCGTCCGCACGACGCCCCGCAACGTGCCCGACGTCGACGTACGGCGCGTCGAAGCGTTTCTCGCCGAGGCCGCGCGGACGTGGAGCGATCGCCTGCTCGATGCGCTCGTGCACGAGATGGGCGAGGAAGTCGGCATCGACCTGCACCATCGCTACAAGCGCGCGTTCCCGCTCGCGTACGCGGAGCGCTTCGCCGCCGACGCCGCGCTGTACGACATCGGCCACATCGAGCACGTCCTCGCGACGGGGGAGCTGGTCGTCGACCTCTATCGCCATCGCAGCGACGAGCGGCAGTTCCACTGCAAGATCATCCACGGCGGGCAGCGGGTGCCGTTGTCGGAGATCATGCCGCGCCTCGAGAACATGGGGTTGAAGGTCCTCGCCGAGGAGCCGTTCGAAGTGCAGCCGCTCGGCGCGCAATATGCGGTGCGCATCCGCGACTTCAGCCTCGACGCCGAGGGCATGCAGGACGACCTCACGCCGGTCAAGGAAAAGTTCCAGGACGCATTCATCCGCGTCTGGACGCGCCAGGCGGAGAACGACGGCTTCAATCGCCTCGTCCTCGTCGCGGAGCTCGAGTGGCACGAAGTCGTCGTACTGCGCGCGTACGCGAAGTACCTCCGCCAGGTCGGCGTCACGCTCAGCGAGGCCTATATCCAGCAGACGCTGGCGAAGCATCCCGCGATCACGCGCAACATCATCCAACTTTTCCGGAATTACTTCGATCCCTCCATCGGCGACGTCGGCATGGGACGCAAGGGCGCGTCGCTCGGCATCCGCTCCCAGATCGAGGACGCGCTCGAGCGCGTCACCGCGCCGGACGAAGACCGCATCCTTCGCTTGTACGTGAGCCTGATCGAGGCCACGCTGCGCACGAACTACTTCCAGCTCGCCGCGAACGGCGAGCGCAAGCTCTATCTCTCGTTCAAGCTCGACTCGAGCGCCGTGCCCGAGCTGCCGCTGCCGCGTCCGATGTACGAGATCTTCGTGTACGCGCCGTGGATGGAAGGCATTCACCTGCGCGGCGGGAAGGTCGCGCGCGGCGGCATCCGCTGGTCCGACCGGCGCGAGGATTTCCGCACGGAGATCCTCGGCCTGATGAAAGCGCAGATGGTGAAGAACGTCGTCATCGTGCCGGTCGGCTCGAAGGGCGGCTTCGTCGTGAAGAATCCGTCGCCCGACCGCGCGATGTTCCAGCAGGAAGGCGTCGAGTCGTACAAGACGCTGCTCCGCGGCATGCTCGATATCACCGACAACCTGCAGGGCGACCAGCTCATCGCGCCGAAGGACGTGGTGCGCCGCGACGGCGACGATCCGTATCTCGTCGTCGCCGCCGACAAGGGCACGGCCACGTTCTCCGACATCGCCAACGCCATCTCCGCCGAATATGGACACTGGCTCGGCGACGCGTTCGCCTCAGGCGGCTCCGCCGGCTACGACCACAAGGGCATGGGCATCACCGCGCGCGGCGGATGGGAGGCGGTGAAGCGCCACTTCCGCGAGCTCGGCATCGACACGCAGAGCGAGGACTTCACGGTCGTCGGCGTCGGCGACATGTCGGGCGACGTGTTCGGCAACGCGATGCTGTTGTCCGAGCACGTCAAGCTCATCGCCACGTTCAACCACCTGCACATCTTCGTCGACCCCGATCCGAATCCGAAGGTCAGCTTCGCCGAGCGGCAGCGGATGTTCGACAACCGCCTCGGCTGGAACGGCTACAACCCCGAGCTGCTGTCGAAGGGCGGCGCGGTGTACGAGCGGAGCGCGAAGACGATCACGCTCACCGACGAGGTGCAGAAGCTGTTCGAGCTGCCGAAGAAAGTCGTGGCGCCGGCCGATCTGATGCGCGCGATTCTCCAGGCGCGCGCCGATCTGCTCTGGCTCGGCGGCATCGGGACGTACGTCAAGGCGAGCTGGGAAGATCATGCCGCCGCGCGCGATCGCGCGAATGACGCGCTGCGCGTGAACGGCAGCGAACTGCGGGTGCGGGTGGTGGGGGAGGGCGCGAACCTCGGGTTCACGCAGCCGGGCCGCATCGAGTACGCGCTGGCCGGCGGGAGGATCAACACCGACGCCATCGACAACTCCGCGGGCGTCGACACGTCCGACCACGAGGTCAACATCAAGATCACGCTGTACGACGCCATCGCGCGCCACGAGCTGTCGGGCATCGAAGAGCGCAATCACATCCTCGCCGAGATGACCGACGACGTCGCGCGGCTCGTGCTGCGCGACAACTACGAGCAGACCCAGGCGATCTCGCTGACACAGGCGCTGGGCGAGTCGCAGCTCGACGTGCAGGCGCGCTTCATGCGCGGGCTCGAGAAGGCGGGCAAGCTCAATCGCAGGATCGAGGGACTCCCCGACGACGAGACCATCGCCGAGCGCCATGCGCAGAGCCTCGGCCTCACGCGTCCCGAGATCGCGGTGCTGCTCGCGTACGCGAAGCTCGTGCTGTACGAGGATCTGCTCAAGTCCGACCTGCCCGACGATTCGCAGCTCGTCGACGATCTCGTGCGCTACTTCCCCGACGACCTGCAGGGCCGCTTCCGCGCCGCGATCGAGCGGCACAAGCTGCGCCGCGAGATCATCGCCACGGTCGTCACGAACGCGATGATCAACCGCGTGCGCCCGACGTTCGCGTGGCAGATGTGCGACGACACGTCGAAGCCGCCCGCCGACATCGCGCGCGCGTTCATCATCATGCGCGACTCGTTCGATCTCCGCACGATCTGGTCGGAGATCGAGGCGCTCGACAATCAATTGCCAGCGAGTGTCCAGATCGACATGATGATCTCCGTCGCGCGCCTCCTCGAGCGCGCGATCCTCTGGCTGCTGCGCAGCACGTACGACAAGCTCGACATCGCCGCGTACATCGCCGAGTTCCGCCCGCGCATCGCCGCGATCCAGCAGAACCTCGAGCACATCCTGCCGCCGTCGATGCTCGCGAACGTGAAGGTGCGCGAGGCCGAGCTGACCGTCGACGGGATCCCCGAGGACCTCGCGCATCGCGTCGCCAGCCTCGACGTCATGACGTCGGCGATGGACATCGTCCGCATCGCCCGCCGCGACGCCGCGCAGGTCGTGGAAGAAGTCGCCCGCGTCTACTTCGGCGTCGGCGCGCGCCTCAGCCTCGACAAACTGCGCACCGCCAGCGCGAACATCACCGCCGAAACCCCCTGGCAGAAGACCGCCATCAACACGCTGATCGACGATCTGTTCACGTACCAGAGCACCCTCGCCTCCCGCGTCATCGCCGAAACCAACGGCGCCCCCAACCCCGTCGACGCCTGGCTCGCCGCCCGCCCCCGCGTCGTCGAGCGCGTGGACCAGACCATGAACGAGCTCCGCGCGTCGTCGAGCGTCGACCTCGCCATGCTCACGGTCGCCTCGCGCCAGTTGCGGGGGCTGGTGGAGAGCTAGCGCTACTCCTCGAACGCGTCGCTGAGCACGCGCGAGAAGGCGTGGGTCGGGGGGAGGCCGACGCGGTAGACCTCGTTCGGGAGCTCGTAGCGGAAGATCACGCGGCCGTTTTTCGTGATCGTGGCGCTGCCTTCGCGGACTTTGCGGCCGCCGCGGCCGGCGCCTTCAAGACGGCCGCTGAAGCGGATCACGACGGGCGCGCGGTCGACGATCTGGAGGAACGGGATGTCCTCCTGCAGCGCGCCCTTGAGCACCTCTTCCAACGCGCCGCCGTGCACTTCGACGCGTTTCACGCCGCGGAGCTGCGCCTTGAGGCTCTGCAGCGCGCGCTCGTTCGTCTCGTCGTCGCCGCCGCCGTCGACATACGGCTCGACGAAGCCCGTCTGTACCGGCGGCTCCACCTCGCGCGGAGGCGGCGGATCCACGCGCGGCTCGACGCGGTCTTTTGCCGGCGGCGGTACGACGATCTCCTTCCGCGGCGGAGGGAGCGGGTTCGTGTTCGTTGAGAGGGTGATCGGCGGCTGGGTGGTGGTCGTCGCTTCTTCGATGGTCGTCGTAGTCGGCGGCGGCTCGCTCGTCGTCGTGACCACGTTCACCGACGCCTCGGAGATCTTCGACGGCGGAGGTGCGGCGGTGGTCGTCGGCTCGGGCTGCGTCGTCGTTTCCGCGACCGCGGGCGCCTTCACGAACCTTTCCTTCAACTTCGGCCAGAGCATCACGCCCGCGCCGATCACGCCGATGCCGAGCAGCAGGACGACGGCCACGACCGCGATCACGACGCCGGGCTTGATGCCCTGCTCCATCTTCGGCGGCGCGATGTCGGCGGACGGCGGAGCCGCATACAGCGAAGCCGCACGCGGCGGAGCCTCGGGCAGCGGAGTGAGGATCGTCGCCGCCGCGGTCACGCCCGCCGGTATCGGCGAAGGCGCGTCCGTGCGCACGGTCTCGCGATGCAGCGTATCGATGGTCTGCGACTTCAGCCGCATCGTCTCGTCGCCGTCGAGCGGCGTCGCCATCGTCGGCATCGCCTGATGATCGGGCAGCGAGCGATCGATCTCCTCGAGCGCGGTCGCGAATTCTTTCGCGCTCGCGTAACGCTGATTGCGGTCGCGCGCGAGCGCGCGGCGCAGCACGGCCTGCAGCGCGGCGCTGCCCGGCATCTCCGCCGGAAGCGCGCCGATGGCGAGGTCCTGCTCGCGCGTGTGGATCAGGAAATACTCGTGCGGCGACTTCGCCTCGTACGGCGGACGCCCCATCAGCAGCTCGTACAGCACCATCGCCGTCGCGTAAACGTCGGCGCGGCCATCGATCTTCTCGTCTTCGTTCAGCAGGCCGAGCTGCTCCGGCGAGGCGTAGCGCAGCTTGCCGACGAAGATGCCGGTGCGCGTCGCCGCGACCTCGCTCACATCGTCGACTTTCGCCACGCCGAGGTCGATGATCTTCACGGTCTCGTCGCGCGTGATCATCAGGTTCTCGGGACTGACGTCGCGGTGCACGATGCCCGCGCGATGAATGGCCTCGAGACCGTTCAGCGTCTGGATGATGATCCGTACGGCCTGCTTCGGCGGCAGCGTGCCGCGCGTCTTGAGGCGCTGCGCGAGATTCTCGCCGTCGATGAACTCCGACACCATGTAATGCGAGCCGTCGGGCAGCGCCGCGAAGTCGTACATCGCCGCGACGTTCGGATGCGTCACCTTCGTCGCCGCGCGCGCCTCGCGGAGGAAGCGGTCCTGCGCGTCCTTGTTCTCCGAGATCTGCGGATGCACGACCTTGATGACGCGCGTCGCGCCGAGGTACTTGTGCGTGGCCTTGAAGACCTGGCCCATGCCGCCCGCGCCGAGGCGCTCGATCACCTCGTACTTGCCGTCCAGCAGCGCGCCGGTGTACTGGCGCGTGAACTCGGTGATGACTTCACCGCAATGCGGACAGGCGCGGAACGCGGAATCGAGCTCGGCTTTGCAACGGAGGCATCGGAAGGACATGGCTTTTCGGATGATACCCGCTACGCGGTCAGCTTCTCCCAGTCCCCTTCCGGCGCATCGATCGCCAGCGCCAGTCCGCCGTCGGAGCCGATGAACACCGGATCCTCCATGTACCGCACCTTGCCTCCGCCCACGCCCTTCAGCGCGTTCTCGAGGCCATCCGAGAGGCCGCGGATCAGGCCTCCGCCGCCGGAGAGGATGATGTTGGTGCGGACGCGCTCCTGAAACTCGGGCTCGACGCGCGCGAGGAGGTCGATCATCGTTTCGGTGATCGGGGCGAGCACCGTCTCGCACGCCGTGCGCATCTCGTTCGTGATGTCGAGCTCCGTCGGCACGCCTTTTACCGGCGCGGTGACGATCACCGGCGCCGGCGACTCACCGACGAAGCTGTGCTTTTCCTTCCACTCCCGCACCATGTACACGGTCACGTTCGCCTGTGGGTAGCGTTCTTCGATGAGCTTCAGCAGTTGCGTATCGATCGAATCACCCGCGATCGTGAGCGTCCGCTGATCTTCTTCGGTCGGATACCGGCCCTTCATCACGCAGAAGTCCGTCGTCCCCGCGCCGATGTCGATGATCATCGTGTGCAGCAGCGCGTCGAGTCCGTACGCGACTGCGAACGGCTCCGACACGATCAGCAGGCTGTCGACGATGCCCTTCATCGAATTGCGCAGGTACTGCTTGTTCGTGCGCAGCGCCGCCGCGGGCACGCCGACGACCGCGCGTACGTTCGACGCGTCGATCTTTCCGTTCACACCGACGAGGCGCAGCAGATGCTTGAGCAGCTCGCGCACCGCCTCGACGTCCTTCTCCGAACCTTCCTTCAGCAGGCCGCGCTCGAGCGGGCGGTGCAGGTCGAGCATGGTGCGGTTCGAGACCGCCTCATGTCCGATCAGCACGTCGCGCTTCAGTACCTTCTTCGCGACCATGTCCAGGGGCCAGCCCACGAAGCTGTCGACGACGAAACGCTCGCCGTTCGACGCAGAGATCGCGCTTCGCGACGTGCCGAGGTCGATGCCCACGTGGAGAATCTCAGCCATGGTTCGGACTTCCTTTCGTTTTCGGTCCATCATTTGCGCTCGCATAGGCGCGAATGCCGTCGAACAGCGCGCCGGCGATCTTCTGCCGGTACTCCGGACTGCGCAGCATTGCCGCCTCTTTCTCGTTGGACAGGCAGCCGACTTCCGCCAGCACGGCCGGCATGTCGGTGGCCACGAGGACGATGAAGGGCGCGCGTTTCACACCCCAGTTTTCGAGTCCGGTATCGCTCGCGCGCAGCGAGGTGTAGAGCTCGCGCTGCACGATCGTGGCGAGCTGGTGCGACTCGTCGCGGCGCGCGTCGGCGTAAACGCCGTCGAGCAGCTTGCGCATGTCGCCGAGCGAATAGCCGGAAACGCTGTTCTCCGCGGCGGCCAATTGCGTCAGCGACGGATCATTCGTCGGGCCGAGGTAGTACGTCTCGATTCCTCGGCTCGCGGTGTGCTTCACGATCGCATTGACATGGATCGAGACGAAGATGTCGCTGTTCGAGTCGTTGGCCATTCTCGCGCGATCCCGGAGCGCGATGGTGCGGTCGTCGGCGCGCGTCGTGAGAACCTCGAACCCTTCGCGCTCGAGGAGCACGCGCAGGCGATGACCGATGTCGAGCGTGATCGCTTTCTCGGTGACGCTCGCTGCCGTCGCGCCCGGATCGGACCCGCCGTGGCCGGCGTCGAGGACGACGCGGCGGACGGCGAGAGGAAACGCGGCCGAGGTGACGCGCTCGAGGGACGGCGGCACCTTCTCCGGCGCGGTCGCGCGAAACAGCGGCGACGCAATCGCCGCCTGCACGGGGAGGATCGCCGGAGTCTCGGCGTTGCGGCCGAGCCACGCGACGATGACGAGCGGCACCAGCAGATACGGCGCGCGTCGCAGCCAGATCCGCGCGAGGCGGTAGGCCGGCCTCAGCGCGCGCGGGGGCACGCCTCGAATGACATCGAGGTTCTCCGCCACCGCCTCCTGCAGCACGCGGCGTTTCACCCGCTCGATTCTTGCCGCTCTCATGGCATTGCACCCAATCTTGTGCAGACGACCGAAAGGTCATTCTAAACTGCTTCGAAGGAGGATTCGATGTCCGATCACAAGGTGTACAAGCTGGTGGAGATCGTCGGCACGTCCGGCGAGTCGTTCGCGAAAGCCGTGTCATCCGGCGTGGAGCGCGCGTCCGAAACGCTGCGCAACCTCGACTGGTTCGAAGTCACCGAGCTTCGCGGCCGCGTCACCGACGGGAAAGTCTCGGAGTATCAGGTGAAGTTGAAGGTCGGGTTCCGGCTGGACTAGAGGTCCACCGCCGCCGGCTCCGGAATCTCCTTCAGCAGCTCGAATCCCTCCGAACGCGCGACGTACGTGGCGATCGTGAGGTCGCCGGTGACGTTGAGGACCGTGCGGCACATGTCGAGGATGCGGTCAACGCCGAGGATGATCGCGATCAGCGCGGGATTCACGTTGATCTGCGTGAGCACCACGGCGATGAACGGGATCGAGCCCGACGGCACACCCGCAGTGCCGATGCCGCCGAGGATCGCGAGATAGAGGACCATCAGCTGCTGCGCGAACGTCAGATCGACGCCGGCGAGCTGGGCGAGAAAGAGCACGGTCACGCCCTCGTACAGCGCCGTGCCGTTCTGATTCGCGGTCGCGCCGACGGTGAGCACGAACGAGTTGATGTCGCGCGGCACGCCGAGGTTTTCTTCGGAGACGCGCAGCGCCGTCGGCAGCGTCGCATTCGACGATGACGTCGAGAACGCGGTGATCATCGCCGTCTTGATGCGGCGGAAAAAGTCGATCGGGTTGATGCGCGAGAGGATCCACACCGACGCCGAGTAGACGCCGAACATGTGCAGCGCGAGACCGAGCAGCACCGTCACGACGAACCAGCCGAGGCTGCCCAGCAGCTCGAAGCCGAAGCGCGCCGTCATCGTGAACAGCAGACAGAACACGGCATACGGCCCGAGGCGCATGACGATCTGAATCCCCGCCTCGGTCGCGGCGAACACCGCCTCCAGCACCGAGATCAGCGGCGACGCGACTCCCGCCGGCACCATCGTCAGGCAGATCCCGAAGAAGAGCGCGAAGAACATCAGCCCGAGCATGTCCGGCGTTTCGCGGCTCACCGACGAGAACACGTTCGTCGGAACGATCGTCTTCACGAACTTCAGCAGCGGCGCGTCCGCTGACTTCGCATTGGTCACCGCCGTGTCGACGGTCTTCTTCGCGTCGACGGCGTACTCCGCCTCCAGCCGCGCGGCGACGGCGGGGGAGATGCGCTTGCCGGGCTTGATCGTGTTCGCGAGCGTGAGGCCGATCGCGACGCTGATCGCCGAGAAGACGAGCGTGTAGACGAGCGACTTCACGCCGATGCGTCCGATGCGGCGCAGGTCGCCGAGACCGGCGACGCCGAGGGTGAGGCTGGAGAAGACGAGGGGGATGACGAGGAGGAAAAGGAGGCGGATGAAAAGCTGCCCGATCGGGTTGGTGATGTTGTCGGCGACGAAGGTCAGCTGCGGTGCGCCCGCGCCGAGAATCAGGTTGAGTGTGCCCCCGATCACAGCGCCGGCGATCAATCCGGCCAATATCTTCGTGTGAAGTGGAATCCCTCGCCGCGCTTCAGCCATGGCGCGAGATGGTACACGAGAGCCCGCGATCGGGCATTGCGGAAAACGCGTCGTCGACGTACATTAGAGGCGCTCCAAAAATCCAAACGTCTGCGAACCTCTTGTAAGAAAAAGGAGAGTACATGAGCTACGCCCTTGCCATTCTTTTGCAGCAGGAACCCTCCCCGGAACAGCTGGCGGCCGCCGGAACCGCCGCGACCGTGTTCATGGTCGTTTACCTGGCGGTCATCCTTCTCATCGTCGCGTCGATGTGGAAGATTTTCGTCAAAGCCGGAAAGCCGGGTTGGGCGGCGATCGTGCCCATCTACAACCTGATCGTGCTGCTCGAGATCTCCGGAAAGCCGGTGTGGTGGTTCCTCCTGATGCTGATCCCGTTCGTCAACATCGTCATCCTCGCCATGGTGTGTATCGCGCTGGCGAAGAACTTCGGCAAGGGCGCGGGCTTCGGACTCGGTCTGCTCTTCCTCTCGCCGATTTTCTATCCGATGCTGGCGTTCGGCGACGCGCGCTATCAGCCGCAGCCGTAACTCGACTCGATCGACGTGCAGGGCCGGCTCTCCAGCCGGCCCTTTTTTATCGCGCCATCCAGACCAGCGCCGCGGCGATCACGCCCGGAAGCGCCTGGATCCAGAGGATGGAGCGCTTCGCGGTGAGGCCGCCGAAGATGCCGGCCACGATCACGCAGCCGAGGAAGAAGAGCTGGATCGCGCTGTCGCGGCGGAGGAGTCCCCACACGAGTCCGGCGGCGAGGAATCCGTTATACAAGCCCTGATTGGCGGCCAGCGACGCGGATGCGTTCGCGAGATCCTGGGAGAGGCCGAAGATGCGGCGGCCGCCGGGCTTCGTCCAGAGGAACATCTCCAGGACGAGGAAGAGGAGGTGGAGGAGCGCAACGACGACGAGGGCGATGTCCGCCGCGATTCTCATCGCGGCAGGCTATCACGTCACTCGGCGGCGCTCTCGGAGGAGCTCGTCTCTTCGATGACTTCGTCGGCCATGATCATGTCGTCATCGTCGGACTTTTCGGTGGTCTTCCGCTCCGCGCGCCGGGCGGCTTTCAGCTGCTGTTTTTCGCGTTTCGCCTGCTCTCGCTGGCGCTTCGCAAATGATGCCTGTGGTTTTGCCATGCCACACTCCTAATCGAACGAGAAAGGGCAGGATTGCTCCTGCCCTTCAGACGGAACTGCAAGAGTTTAGGGCTTAGACGGGGACGACGTTGGACGCCTGAAGGCCTTTCGGTCCTTTGACGACGTCGAACTCGACTGCCGCGCCTTCAGGAAGCGAGCGGAAGCCGCTACCCTGAATGGCCGAGAAATGGACGAACAGATCGTCGCCGGTCTCGCTCGTGATGAAGCCGAAACCCTTGGCGTCGTTGAACCATTTGACAATGCCGGATGTTTTCATTCGGTGAATCTCCTTTCCGTGCTGCCCTTCGGAGATTCATCGTCTCGAGAAGTTGCAAATCACTGATACCGCTCGCAACCCGTGAGGGTGGCGTTGAATTCCTCAGGCCGCGCGCCGCAGCTTGACCGCGGTCTGCCATTGCAGCGGCGAGATGGCCTCGGCGGGCGCGAGCTCGATGTGCAGCACGCGCCGGTGATCGCCCGTCAGCGCGGGTGCCGACGAATGCACGAGCAGCGGACGCATCACCAGCAGCGCGCCCTGCGGCACGTGCAGCTCGACCATGTGGTTGTCCGCGACGGCCTCGGCCAGCTCGTCGTCGGAGAGCTTGCCGGTGAGATGGCTGCCCGCGATCACGCGCAGCGGTCCGTTGTCGGGTCCGCATTCGTCGAGATGGATGCGCACCGCGAGCATTTGCGCGAGCACCGCCGCCGGCGCCTCGACATGCAGCGCGCCCGCTTTCATCGTCCAGGGACCATAGCCCGGCACGTCGAGCCGCTCGCGCACCGCGATCACCCGGTCCTGATGCCACTGCACGCGCCAGTTGGATTTGTGCGTTTTGTCGAACAGTGTCGCCTTCACCGCGACGAGCTCGCGTCCGGTCAGCTCCCACAACAACTTGCCGAGCCGCGCATGCACGAGCAGCTGCATCACCGTTGGATGTCCGAGAAGATTGCGGACCCCGCCGCGTCCGCCGGTGACGCCGGGGAGTGACGAAGCGATGTGCTCGCACTGATCGGACGTCAGCACGAGGCCCGCGACCGCGTAACCCGCGCCGTCGAGATCGATCACGCCGACATCCTAATGCACTTTCGCGAGATCGCACGCGCACGCAGTGTCGAAGGCGAGTGAAGCGATTCTCATTTCTCGCCGACGTGGGTCCCGCCGAGGCGCTCCGTACGGAGGAGGTGCGGCTCGCCGTCTCGCCAGACGTACACCATCCGCCGGTCGAACGTCCGCATCCCGTCGCCCTCGCAGCGATGCACATACAGCAGCGAGCTGCCGGCGTGGTACTCCATCCAGTCCGTCGCATCGTCCGGCGCGGAGGCGAACCAGCATGACGTCACCGGCTTCGGCGCCATCCACACACGTCCGCGCCTTCCGCCGCGGCTTCGCGCAACACCGTGCGATATCGCCGCGCGCGTCCGGTGCCGACCTCCGGTTTCGCGGCGGGCGCGGTCAGGCGCGCTTCGGCGCGGAAACGCGCGAGCTCGGGAGGCATCGACGCGGCGAGGACGAACAGCAGCGCGGTGATCACTGCTGGTCGCTTTCGTACTTTACGACATCCTCGGAAGAGGAGGACGCGATGTGAAAGGACTCGCGGATCTCGGTCGTGGTCATGTAGTGCAGCCGCGAATTCTGCTGATAGCGCGCGGCTTCGGTGACGAGCCGGTTCATGAGCCGCACGTGACGGCGCTCGTGCGTGTAGCGCTTGAGATCGGGATACAGAAATCCGAGCAACGCCAGCGCGAACGCGAACATCGCCTCGAAAATCGGCACGAACGGCAGGGCGACCAGCATGCTGCCGATCAGCAGTCCCGCGAGCGCGAAGAGAAATCGCGCGCCGACGTCGCCGCTGCGCCAGACGCCATAGCCGCTGCGCTCGAGGCGATTCATCTCCGCGGCGCCATCGAGATATTGCGGCAGCGCCGTCTGCAACACCTCGGTCTCGAGCGCCTGCCAGTACGCCGGCGCGCCGCCGAACTCGTCGTACGCGGCCCTGATCTTTGCGAGCTTCGCGCGCGCGGTCTCGATCAACTGCCCCCTCAGATCGTCGTCGACGAATCCGCGGCGGCGGTGCTCGCACTCCTCGAGCACGGCGAAGACCACGCTCCCAAAGTCGTACTCCGGTCCGGCGATATTGAGCATCTCTATTGATTCGGCGGTGCCGCCTGCTGCTGCGTATAGCGAATGATGCCGAGCTGTTCCAGCAGCTTATTGCCGTCGATGATCACGTTTCCGTTCGGCAGTTTCGGGATCTGCCGGATTTCCTTTTTCTGCAATGCGTCGATCAACTGCAGGCTCACATACGCGTCGCCCGCGCTGCCGTTGAGCGCCGTCCGCTCCTTGCGCACGCCCTCCGCGACCGCGCTCTTTTCCGCGAGCACCGCCTGCGCTTCCTGCTGGCGGCGTACCAGATACGCGTCCGACGCCCGCTTCGCCTGCTCGAGCTCGCCCTGCGCGCGCGTCAATTGTTCCGTCAATTCCGCGATTTTCTGCTGGAGGTTGGCCTTGTTCGACTCGAGCGTCGCGAGAATCTGCGCCTCGAGCTTCTCGGCCTGTTTCTCCGCCTCTTTGCGGCGATTGATGAGGTTCTGATAGTCGGGCTTGAACGCGAAATCGCCGAGGATCACCTGTTCGACGATCACGCCGTAGGGCTGCAGATGAATGGCCAGCAGTTTCGTCGCGTCATTGGCGGCGCGGAAGCGGAGATCGGGGTTGTAGTACTCCTCGGAATCGAGGCGATTGAGGACGTCGCGCACATACGCGCGCGCCTGAGGCCGCACCAGCCGCTCCTTCAGCTCGCTCGTCGACGGCGCCGCCTGCTGCCAGATCTGCGCGGCTTTGCTCGGATCGATGCGCCAGCGGACGGTGACGTCGGTCTCGATGTCGTTGCCGTCGCGCGTTTTGAAACGAAGATCGTCCTTTTCCTTGCGTCCCTCGACGGCCTTTGCGGTCATGACGAGGTTCTGCGTCGAAACGTCGTACACCGTCCAGTCATTGACGATGGGCGCGAAAAAATACGTGGCGCCCGGCTGCGCGATCTCCGTGGAGCGCGTGATCTTGCTGAACCGCACGCCGACCTCGGTGGCCGCGGTCGTATGCGGCGTGCAGGCGGAGAGCGCGAGGATGGCCGCGGAGCCGAATGCAATCAGAGTCGTTTTCATGATGGCTCCTATTGATCCCGCGAGAGGCGGCCGAGGTCCGTCGGATCCTCGTTGATGTAAATCGGACCCTTGATGCCGTTGAGGAGCGCGAGCCCCTTGCGCAATTTCAGCAGCTTGTCGGAGCCCGGTCCCTCCATCGAGCGATTGATCATTTCCGAGCCCTCGGCCTCGGCTTTGCGGACGAGGAGGTCGGCTTCCGCGTGGCGCGAGCGCTCGTACAGCTCGCGCTGCGCGTTGAGATTCGTGATCTCCGCTTGAAACTCCGCGCCGCGCACGTTGATCGAGTTCAGCCCTTCCTGCGCGACCTGCTTGAGCCGCGTATCGACTTCCGCCTGCTTCGCGAGCGCGCGATTCGTCAGCACCGACTGGTCCTGCAGTTTCTTCTGTTCGGTCAGCGCCTGGAACGTATCGGGATAGTCGTACTGGCGGATCAGCACGTCGAGCAGCTGCAGGCCGTGCGCGTGAAAGCGCTCCGCCAGCGCGCGTTTCATGTCGCGCGCCTTGGCGAGGCGCTGATCGCGATAGAACTCCTCCGCGCGCAGCTCGCCGAGAAACTGCTTCACGATCGGATCGGTGAAGCGGATCACGACGTTGTCTTCGTACGCTCGTCCGAATCCCGACTTCGACACGACCAGGAACGGATCGCTGATGCGATACATCACCGTGATGTCGACGGCGACCGGGTATCCGTCGACCGTCGGAACGTTGACCGAGGGAACGGTGCGGTGATTCGGACTCCGTTCCGACTCGCTGTTCGTGAACTCGACGACCTGGATGTTGCGGGGAAACGTGCGCACCGTTTCGTAGCTGCGGATCTGCCGGCGATAGCCGGGATGCACGAGCGTTTTCTGCAGGCCCTTGTTCGGGCCGAAGGCGATCTGCCGCAGCCCGATCTGGTCGGGCGGGACGTACGCGATCAGGCAGGCGCGCACGAAAATCAGCGGCGAGAGCACGAGCAGCACCTTCGCCAGCGTGCCGACAATTTTGCCGCCGCGGAATGAAAACGAAGGCATACGGATTGGGAACCGCGCCGAGAAGCGCGGCTTTGCCGAGGAGCTTTCGAACATGGGCGGATTCTACTCCTGCGGTACAATTCGCGGTCCTCGCTAACCTAACCTCAGGAGTGAATCAGTGACTGCGACTCTCGAAATCACCCATCAGTTCGACGCGGCGACTGCCGCCGGAAGACCGCCGTACAAAGTCAAAGACATCAACGAAGCCACCCTCGGCCGCGCCGAGATCCGCCTCGCGGAGCACGAGATGCCCGGCCTCATGGCCATCCGCGAGCAGTACGGCAAACAGAAGCCGCTGCAGGGCGCGCGCGTGATGGGATCGCTGCACATGACGGTGCAGACCGCCGTGCTGATCGAGACCCTGGACGCCCTCGGCGCCGACGTGCGCTGGGTGAGCTGCAACATCTTCTCGACGCAGGACCACGCCGCGGCCGCGGTCATCGTCGGACGTCCCGGGACCGGCGGCACCGCGGACAATCCGCGCGGCATTCCGGTGTTCGCCTGGAAGGGCGAGACGCTCGAGGAGTACTGGTGGTGCACGTCGGAGGCGCTCATGTGGCCCGACGGCAGCGGACCGACGCTCATCGTCGATGACGGCGGCGACGCGACGCTGCTCGTGCACAAGGGCGTGGAGTTTGAGGGACACGGCCGTGTGCCGGAGTTCAATCCCGCCGACGATCCCGAGGAGTGGGGCGTCATCCTCGACCTGCTGCGCAGCGAGCTCGCGCGCGATCCGCAGCGCTGGACGCGCGTGGCGAAAGACATTCGCGGAGTTTCGGAAGAGACGACGACCGGCGTGCATCGCCTCTATCAGATGCACGAAGCGGGAACGCTGCTGTTCCCCGCGATCAACGTCAATGACTCGGTGACGAAATCGAAATTCGACAACATCTATGGCTGCCGCCACTCCGTCGTCGACGGCCTCAATCGCGCCACCGACGTCATGATCGCCGGCAAGCTTGCCGTCGTCTGCGGCTTCGGCGAAGTCGGCAAGGGCTGCGCGCAGGCGCTGCGCGGGCAGGGCGCGCGCGTGGTGGTGACGGAGATCGATCCCATCTGCGCGCTGCAGGCGGCGATGGAAGGCTATGAAGTGCGCACGCTCGACAGCGTCGTCGAGAACGCGGACATTTTCATTACCGCCACCGGCAATAAGGACATCGTCACCGCCGCGCACATGGGACGCATGAAGAACAAGGCCATCGTCGGCAATATCGGACATTTCGATAACGAGATCGACATGGCCGGCCTCAAGAAGGTCGACGGGGTCAAGCGCGTCAACATCCGTCCGCAGTACGACGAGTGGGTGTTTCCGGACGGTCATTCCGTGCTGATCCTCGCCGAGGGCCGTCTGCTGAACCTCGGCTGCGCAACCGGGCATCCGTCGTTTGTGATGTCGGCGTCCTTTACCAACCAGGTGCTGGCCCAGCTCGCTCTGTGGCGCAACAAAGGGGAGTACGACAAGGCCGTTTACGTGCTGCCCAAACAGCTCGACGAGGAAGTGGCGCGCCTGCATCTCGCGCATCTCGGCGTCCAATTGACGGTCATGACGCCGGAACAATCGAAGTATCTGGGAGTTCCTCCGGACGGCCCGTTCAAGCCCGATCATTACCGTTATTAACGGTAAATGAGTTGACAATTCTCCTGTAATGCCCAAGACTTTGTGCTGTATTTGTTCGAAGGAGGATTGAAAAATGCCGAGACCGAAACAATCAGGTTCCTCGTCTTATAGCTCCGGTCAGGCGTCCTATGTTCTCGACCGATTGATTGCCGAACGGCGCATTTCGCCGGGAGAAATCAATCGCTATGTCGGGGACATGGGCCGCGAAATCAGCGATCTGGAACAGAAGCTGGCCCGTCTGCGCGAAGCTCACGGCGGCAGCGGCGGTTACAGTGGCGGCGGCGCCGAGCCGGTGAAGCGCGGCCCGGGCCGTCCGCCGGGACGCCCGCCCGGACGTCCTCCCGGCCGCAAGCCCGGCCGCCCGGGACGCCCGCCGGGACGTCCGCCCGGCCGCCCGCCCGGAAGCGGGAGCGTACAGACCGGCGTTGACAGTGCGGCCGCAAAGCCCGGAAAGCGCGGACGCAAGAAACGCTCTTCGATTACACCCGAGCAGCTCGCGTCGCGCCAGCTGCAGGGCCGTTATCTCGCACTGGTTCGCCAGTTCCCTGCCAATCGTCGCGCGAATTTTGCGAAGACGGCGAAGGAAAAGGGACGCGAGGCCGCGATCCGGGAAATGCAGGACAGTCTCAAGAAGTGAAACGGGCGGATTTTCGCACGCGAAAGGGCGCACGCAAGTGCGCCCTTTTTGTCCTCCTGCTGGCCGCCCTCCCGATCGGCGCCGAAACGACAGTGACACTGCTGCACGTGTCGGACTATCACTCCCACGCGCTGCCGTACTACGCCGATAACGGCACCGTTGGCGGGATCGCGCGAGCCATCGGGTACCTCTCGCGCGAGAAACGCCGCGGCGCGCTGGTCTTCAGCGGCGGCGACACCATCAACAAAGGCTCGCCGGCGTGGTCGGACAAATACGGATGCGCCGAATGGCCGTGGTGGAACGGCATCCTCGACGCAATGGCCTTCGGAAATCATGACGCCGACTATGGCCGCGCGGCGTTCGAACAATGCGCGAAGGCCGTCCGTTATCCCATTCTCAGCGCCAACACTGGCGGGTTCCGGCGTTATGCAGTCTTCGAAACGAATGGCATGCGCATCGGAGTTTTTGCGCTGGCCGGCTCCGATTTCCCCGGGCTCGTCAAGGTGGAAGGCTTTTCCTTCGGCGATCCCGTGGCCGCCGCACGCAACGCCGTGCGCGAGCTGCGCGAAACGGAGCGAGTCCACGCCGTCGTCATGATCGGCCACGAACATGCGGAAGCGGACTACGAGCTTGCGCGCGCCGTGCCCGGCATCGACCTGATCTTCGGATCGCACAGTCACCTGAAGCGCGAGCTCACGCGCATCGATGGAACGGAGACCTGGTATCTGTCGCCGGGGCAGTACCTCGAGACCATCAGCCGCGTCGAGCTGTCGTTCGAGAACGGACGCGTCGCGCGCGTGCGCGGCGCTCTCGTGCCGGTCGACGCGCGGTTGCCGGAGGACCGCTCGATTGCGCGGCGCGTGCGGCGGATGCAGACCGCGCTCGAGCGCGACCCGCAATACCGCGAGCTGTTCACGCCGATCGCGCGCCTCGACGCGCCGATCGGAGTCGGCGCGCTCGCACAGCGCACGCTCGACGCCATGCGCGCCGCCGCCCGCGCCGACGTCGCGCTGTCGACGACGAGCAGCTTTCGCCAGCCGTTGCCGGCGGGCGTGCTGAACATGGAGCTGCTGCGCGCCGCGCTGCCGTATGACAACGAGATCGTCGTCTGCGCGATGAGCGGCGCGCAACTGCAGCGAGTCCTCGACTACAGCCACGCCCGCGCCGGCACCGACTCCGAGTCGTTCATCGCCGGCGCGGACTCCATCGATCCAGCGCGCACGTACCGCGTCGCCGCCGCCGACTATCTCGCCAACGTCGCGTATCGCGAGGTGTTCACGTGCGAGAAAGAGAAGACGGGATTGCGCGTGCGCGAAGAGCTGCGCAAAACGCTCACTCGTTGAGCAGCTTTTTCAACATGTCCGCCGCGTTCTTGTTGTTCGGGTTCAGCTCCAGCGCCTTGCGGTAGTTCGCGATCGCCAGTTCGCGTCGTCCCCCAAGCATGTGCGCCTCGGCGAGGCTGTCCCACGCGTTCGACGACTGCGGATACTGATGGGTGTTCATCTCGAAAATCGCGACCGCCACGTCATTGCGGCCGTGATTGAGCAGCGTGTAGCCGAGCTGGTTGATGCAGCGCTCCGAGAAATCGCACGCGCTGGCCTGCTCCGCCGGCACTTCCAGTACGTGTCCCTGCTTGACCCGCGTCGCAATGCGCCGGATCGCGCCGAAGTCCTCGAGCGGATTTCCGTCGAGCGCGAGGAAGCTGGCCTCGTATCCGTCGTCGAGCTTTGCGAACTTGCGCTGAGGGAACATCGCCCGCGGGGTGGCGCTGGTGAGCATCTGCAGCAGCTCGAGATCGCTGTACACCTTCAGCGCGCGCACGCTCTCGATCTCGTCGACGACGCTGCGGTCGCTGTCGACGCCGAGGATCACGTTCACGCCGGCGCGCTTCAGCAACTCGAGATTCGCGCGATGCAATGCCGCGAGATCGGCGATGCCGTCGGTCGCGCGATGGCTGAGCGTCGTCGTCACGACGGTCACGTTCTTCCTCGCCGCCAGCTCGGCGTCCTTCGGATCGATCGGTGCCAGCGGGAGATGCGTGATCTCGTCGATGCCGGACGTGAGCGCGATGTGAAAATCGGCCGCGCTGGTGACGTGCACGGTGGCGCGCAAGCCGTCGCGATGGATGCGCTCCACGATCGCCGGCAGGATCGCCGGATCGAGCCCGCGCCGCTTCGTCGGATCTTCCGAATGGTCCAGATACAGCTTGATGAAATCGGGCTTGCCGGAGCGAATCAGCGGCCAGACGCGCTCGAGATCCGCGGGCGAGTCGACGATGAAGTAGGCGTTGTCGCTCATCCCCGGACCGAAGCGGTCATAAATCTGTGTCGGATGGCCGCCTTTCGTCGTCAGCCCGCCGTTTGAGTACAGAACGTCGACGGTTTCGGGCGTGTTCATGCGCGCGCGATTCGCCGCCGTGCCTTTGATCGAGCTGTTGGGATTCTTGACGTAGAAGATCCCGGCGCGGAGAAAGCGCGCGCGCTGCTCGTCGACGTTCGCGCCGTCCGCGAAGGCGTGATTGTGCGCGTCGGCGAACGGCGGCACGACGAAGCGTCCGGCGAGGTCGATCGTGCGCGCCTCGCCGTCGTACGTCGAGCGAAAGACGTTGTCGACGGAGTACATCGTCTTCGCCACGAACTTCGTGCCGTCGAACCAGCGGCCGTTGACGAATTTCAGATTTCCGTGGGCGCTCGCCGTGAGAGCGGTGAAGAGAGAGAGTAAAAAGACTAGTGTCGTTTTGCGGAGCATGGCCATTTCCTTTCCGATGCGATGACTCAGTGATGGAGCGCGTGCCGCGTTGCGTGATCGAACGCGATCCGGTTGTGGCGGGAAACGCGAAGGCCGGGGAGCACGAGCAGCGCGACGATCACGATGATCGCCACGGCTCCCGTGCCGAGGCGGCGCCGCGGCGCGAAACGGCGATCGCCGAGGCGGCGGATGCGCGCGAGCAGCGAATGCCGCGTTTCGGCGATGCCGGCGGCGGAGAGCGGCGTGCGCTCGGCCACGAACGCGGCGGCGGTGAGCAGCGTGCGCGCGTAATGCGCGCGATCGAGCTCGCCGCCGGCGATGAGCGCGTCGTCGCATGATTCCTCGCGCAGCTCGCGCGCGCGGCGATCGAGCAGGCGATAGAGCGGATGGAACCACCAGAGCGCGCCGAGCAGCGCCTGCAGGCAATTCAGCAGCACGTCGCCGCGCCGCACGTGCTGCATCTCGTGCGCGATCACGTCGCGCAGCGCCGCCGGCGAGAGCGAGCGCGCCAGCGCGTCCGGCAGCAGGATCGCCGGACGGAACACGCCCGTCGTCACCGGCACGACGATGTCGCGCGAGACGAGAATCGGGACGTTTCCCTCGGACGCGAGCCAGGTCGCGCGTTTGCGCAGATTGCGCAGTCGTGCGATGTCGATGCCGAGGCGGAGGACGGCGATCAACGCGCCGGTGAGGTGCACCATCATCAGCACAACGACGAGCTGCATGTCGGCGCCGACGACGACGTTGCGAATTGCGATCAGCTCCGGCACCGGAGGCGCGGCGCTGAAGATGCCGGTCGGCAGCGGGAGCATCGGCGGCAGCGCGAACTTCACGATGCCGATCATCACCAGCGCGTGGCGGAAGCGCGGGCTGCGATTGCGCAGCAGCGCGCCGAGGATGAGGACGAGCGCCGCCGCGAGCGTCGACTGCCACAGCGCATGCGCGAGGTGAATCGCCCAGTTCGACGCCAGCGCGTCCATCATCCGTGTTTCTCCAGCTCCTCGACGATCTCGCGGATCTGCCGCAGCTCGTCGCGGGTGGGAGGCCGCGCGTCGAACAGCGACGCCACGAGCTGCGCCGGATCGTTCGCGAAAATGCGCCGCACCACGCGCCGCAGGAGCCCGCGGTACATCGGCTTCGCCGACTTCACCGCCGCGTAGAGAAACGCCTTGCCAACCGGCGCCTTCTGCCGGCTGACGAGCCCTTTCTCTTCGAGCCTTCCGAGGAGCGTCAGCACCGAGGCGTGGCTCATCGGCCGATATCCCGCCAGCGCCTCGCGAATGTCGCTCGCCTCCGCCTCGCCGCGCGCATGGAGCACCGCCAGAATCTCCATCTCCGCCTCGGGCAGGATCTGCTCCGAGGCTCGCGCCTCGGCCGACCGCGCTTTTCTTCTGGCCATGCGGAGGTCAACGTAAATTGACGGTAGTCTGTTTGTCAACGGGCGTTGCCGTTTGTTTCCGCTACAGCCACCCCTTCTCGCGCGCGATCCGCGCCGCCTCGACGCGGTTGCCGGCGCCGAGCTTGCTGATCGCCTCGGAGAGGTAATTGCGCACCGTCCCTTCCGAGAGGTTCAGGCGCGCGGCGATGTCGGCGCTGGGCTGGCCTTCGCCGGCCATGCGGAGGACCTGGCGTTCGCGGTCGGTGAGGGGATCGGGCTCGCTCCAGGCCTCGGCGGCGAGCTCGGGATCGACGACGCGTCCGCCGGCGTGCACGCGGCGCACGGCATTCGCGAGATGTTCGGCGGGGGAGTCCTTCAGCAGATATCCCGAGGCGCCGGCTTCGAGCGCGCGGCGCAGGTAGCCGCCGCGAGCGAACGTCGTGAGGATGATGACGCGCGTCGCCAATCCTTCGCGCTTCATCGCGCTCGCCACTTCGAGCCCCGTCATCTGCGGCATCTCGATATCCGTCAGCAGCACGTCCGGACGCGCGTCGCGGCAGATCGTCAGCGCCGCGTTTCCATCGTGCGCGCGGCCGACGACGTCGATGTCGCCCTCGATCTCCAGCAGCGCCGCGAGCGCGCCGAGGACCATCGCCTGATCTTCCGCCACGACGACGCGGATCACGCCGTCTGCTCCGCGGCCGGCACGATCGCCTGTCCTCCACTCAGCGGCAGCGTGACGTTGAGCGTCGTGCCGGTGCGGCCGTCGCGCGTCATCGTGCCGCCGAGCACTTCGACGCGCTCGCGCATGCCGGTGAGGCCGCTGCCGAACGGCGCGTTGCCGCCGCGCCCGTCGTCGGAGACGACGAGGTTGCATTGCGAAGCCGTGGCGTGCAGCACGATCCTGCAGTGTCGCGCGCCGGCGTGGCGCACGATGTTCGTCACCGCCTCGCGCAGCGCGAGCGCGAGCACCGCCTCATGCGCCGGCGGCAACTGCGTCTTCGACGCCTCCGTCTCCAGCGAGACGCCCGCGCTCGCGAGCGCATTGCGCGCGTGCAGGATCTCGTTCTCCAGACCGCCCGAGCGATAACCCGCCACCGCCGCGCGCACCTGCGCGAGCGCCTCGCGCGCGATCCGCTCGACGTCGCGGATCTCCTCGCGCGCGCGCTCCGGATCGCGCTCCGCGAGCTTCGACGCCAGCTCCGACTTCAGGATCACGAGCGAGAGCGTGTGTCCGAGGAGATCGTGGAGATCGCGCGCGATTCGCTCGCGCTCCGCCATCTTCGCGAGATGCTCGATCTCATCGTGCGCGAGCCGCAGCCGCGCGTTCGCGCGCCCGACCTGCGAGAAATGCACGTTGATCCCGCCGACGACGAGGCTGAAGATGAACGGCCAGCTTGCATTGAAGAATCCGCGATGCAGCAGCCACGCTTCGACGACGACGAGCAGCGAGACCAGCACCACGCCGCGGATCGCGTGCCTCGTCGGCTCGAGCGTGCCGAGCATCGACGCCGCGTAGATGAACAGCGCGCCCGCGCCGAGAGAGATCGGCCACATCGCCAGCGCCAGCGTGGCCATCGCCGCCGCGACCAGCACCAGCTCCCGCCCGCGCACCCAGTACCCGCGGAAGTAGAGAACGAGGAAGGCCGCCGTCGCCAGCGCGATGGTCGTCCATCCGCGCGCCGTCGCCATTCGCGAGTCCCACAGCGGCGTGAGGACAAACGGGACGATGTAGATCAGCCACGCATACGGCGTCCAGCCCAGATCGGTGTCATGCGGAATCAGCCGGCCCATGGGATGTCCAATGTTACCCGTACATCTTCCCTTCGTCGCGGCGGTAGCCGACGTACGCGAGCGCGCCGAAGAAGACCGTGGTGGCCGCGAGCGCGCCGACGTGCAGCAGCACCGGCTGGCCCGCCGAGGCGCCGATCACGCCGAGGCCGAGCTGCGCGAGGTGATACGGCGGCAGCCACATCGCGAGGCTCTTCAGCGCCTCGGGCAGAAAGACGATCGGGATCCAGAGCCCGGACAGGAATCCCATCGGCAGATAGATGAGGTTCACGATCGGCGGCGCGGAGTTGGGACCCGCGAAGAACCCGATCGCCAGGCCGAACGTGCAAAACGCCGCCGAGCCGCCGACGAGAATCGCGAACAGCGAGAGCATCTCCGCAGGCGTCAGCCGCACATCCGCGCCGACACGGCCGACGATGAACAGCAGCACGACGATGATCGCGCTGAAGATCATCGCCATCGCGACCTTTGACACGAAATACGCGCTGATCGGCATCGGCGTCGTCCGCTTCACCTCCAGCCACCCCTGCCCCCGCTCCGTCGCCACCGACACGCCGAATCCGAACAGCGCAGTTCCGATGACGCCAAACGCGCCATACGTCACCACCAGATACTTCGCCATATTCACCGCCCCGGTGCTCCGCCCCCCGAACAGCACGCCGAAGAAGAAGTAGAAGACGACGGGAAAGAGGAGCGTCGGCAGCGCGTACTGCGGCATGCGGAGGGATTTGAGGAACTCGTATTTGATCTCCAGTAAGTGGACGCGGATGGCTTGTGGCATGGGGGCTCCTTCGATTGGTTGCGCGGTCACGCGGTCGCGCGGTAGGTACTGCATGGTCACCGCGCGACCGCGTGACTGCGTGACCGCGTGACCGGGTTCACGACACCATCTCAATAAACGCATCCTCCAGCGTCGCCGACTCGCCCTTGATCTCGTTGGGCGTTCCCTCGGCGACGACGAGGCCGCGGTGGAGGACGACGACGCGGTTGGCGAGGGCTTCGGCTTCGGCGAGGTAATGCGTCGTCAGCAGGACGGACTTGCCGCGGGCGATGAAGAGGCGGATCTGTTTCCAGAGCGCGCGACGCGCTTCGACGTCGAGGCCGACCGTCGGCTCGTCGAGGATCAGCAGGTCGGGATTGCCGCAGATCGCGAGCGCGAAGAGCACGCGCTTCTGCTGGCCTCCCGAAAGCTCGCCGTATTTGCGGCGCTCGAGTCCCTGCAGGTTGGCGGACTCGATCACCTCGCTCATCGGCAGCGGGTTCGGGTAGTAGCTCGAGAAAAGATGGATGTGCTCGCGCACGCGCAGCGTCTCCGGCACGCGCGCGACCTGCAGCATCGCGCCGACGCGCGTGCGGCTCGCGGCATCGCGCGGGTTCGCGCCGAAGACGCGCGCCTCGCCCGACGTCGGCGGCGCCAGGCCGAGGAGGATGCGGACGGCGCTCGTCTTCCCGGCTCCGTTCGCGCCGAGGAGCGAGAGCAGCTCGCCGGGGCGAATCGAAAGATCGATCCCGTTCAGCGCGATCGTTTCGTCATAGCGTTTGGTGACGGACGTCAGCTGCGCGGGCAGCGGAGTCGCGGGATGATGAGCAAGCGCGTTCATGTTGCACACGATGCGTCCGCGAGCGCCGCGTGCACATTGCAGAACGTCAGCGCCAGGAGGTGACGAGTGTCATGGGGCTCGGGTTATGATGCGTCCCCGATGCGAATGACGTGGTTCGGAAGTTTCTACCGCTCCGCCATCGGGAAGAAGGCGGTCATGGCGGTGACCGGCCTCATCCTGTTCGGCTGGATCTTCCTGCACATGGTCGGCAACCTGAAGCTGTATCTCGGGCCGGTGCACCTCAATGAATACGCGCACTGGCTGCGCGCCCTCGGGACACCGGCGATGCCGGAGACCGGCGCGCTCTGGGTCAGCCGCCTCGTCCTGCTCGCCGCGGTGCTGCTGCACATCCACGCCGCGTACGCGCTGACGATCATGAACCGCGAGGCGCGGCCGGTCGGCTATCGCGAGCGCGAGTACGTCGCCGGCACCTACGCCGCGCGCACGATGCGCTGGGGCGGCGTGATCATCGCGCTGTTCGTCATCTATCACCTGCTGCACCTCACCACCGGCCAGGCGCATCCCGACTTCGTACAGGACGATCCGTATCACAACCTCGTGACCGGCTTTCGCGTCTGGTGGGTCGCCGCGATCTACATCATCGCGAACCTCGCGCTCGGCCTGCACCTCTATCACGGCGTCTGGAGCCTGTTCAGCTCCCTCGGCGTGACGCAGGCGCGCGTAAGCGCGTGGAAGCGCGCGTTCGCGACCACGTTCGCGGTGCTGATCACGGCCGCCAACATCTCGTTCCCCATCGCTGTGTTGACAGGGCTGGTGCGATGAATCTCGACTCGAAAATCCCTCCCGGCCCACTCGAGAAGAAGTGGGAGTACGCGAAGGCGCATTACAAGCTGGTGAATCCGGCGAACAAGCGCAAGTACGACGTCATCGTCGTCGGCGCGGGACTCGCGGGCGCCTCGGCCGCGGCGTCGATGGGCGAGCTCGGATACAACGTCAAGTGCTTCGTCTACCACGACTCGCCGCGCCGCGCGCACTCCATCGCCGCGCAGGGCGGCATCAACGCCGCGAAGAACTATCGCAACGACGGCGACAGCATCTACCGGCTGTTCTACGACACGATCAAGGGCGGCGACTACCGCGCGCGCGAGGGCAACGTCTATCGCCTCGCCGAGCTGTCGGTCGACATCATCGACCAGGCGGTCGCGCAGGGCGTGCCGTTCGCGCGCGAGTACGGCGGCACGCTCGAGAATCGCTCCTTCGGCGGCGTGCAGGTCTCGCGCACGTTCTACGCGCGCGGACAGACCGGCCAGCAGCTGCTCCTCGGCGCGTTCCAGGCGCTCGAGCGGCAGATCGGACTCGGCACCGTGAAGCAGTACAACCGTCACGACGTCCTCGACGTGGTGGTCGTCGACGGTCACGCCAAGGGCATCATCACGCGCAACATGATCACCGGGAAAATCGAGGCCTTCGCCGCCGACGCGGTCGTCCTCGGAACCGGCGGCTATGTCAATGTTTTCTACCTCTCGACGAATGCGAAGGCCTCGAACGCGACCGCGATCTGGCGCGCGTACAAGCGCGGCGCGGCATTCGCAAATCCCTGCTACACGCAGATCCATCCGACCTGCATTCCGCAGAGCGGAGACTTTCAGTCGAAGCTCACGCTGATGTCGGAGTCGCTGCGCAACGACGGACGCATCTGGGTGCCGAAGCAGCCGGGCGACAAGCGTCCGCCGCGGCAGATCCCCGAGGGGGAGCGCGACTACTACCTCGAGCGCAAGTATCCGAGCTACGGCAATCTCGCGCCGCGCGACATCGCCTCGCGCGCGGCGAAGGAAGCGTGCGACGAAGGCAAAGGCATCGGCGCGAGCGGCCGCGGCGTGTATCTCGATTTCGCGGACGCGATCAAGCGCCTCGGCCGGCCGGTGATCGAGGAGCGCTACGGCAACCTCTTCGAGATGTACCACGACATCACCGCCGAGGATCCGTATGAGACGCCGATGCGCATCTATCCGGCGCCGCACTATTCGATGGGCGGATTGTGGGTCGACTACAACCTCATGACCACCATCCCCGGCATGTACTGCATCGGCGAGGCGAATTTCTCCGACCACGGCGCGAACCGCCTCGGCGCGAGCGCGCTGATGCAGGGGCTCGCCGACGGCTACTTCGTCCTCCCGGTCACGATCGGCGATTACCTCGCCACGCAGTTCGGAAAGAAAGTCACGACCGACGCTCCGGAGTTCGCCGCCGCGATCAGCGACGTCAATGAGCGCGTGAAAAAGCTGCTGTCCGCGAAGGGCACGCGCAGCGTCGACTCGTACCACAAAGAGCTCGGCTCGATCATGTGGGAGTACTGCGGCATGGCGCGCACCGCGGACGGGCTGAAGAAGGCGCTGACGATGATCCGCGAGCTGCGCGACCAGTACTGGCGCGACGTGCGCGTCACCGGCGAGAACGAGGAGCCGAACCAGGCGCTCGAGAAAGCCGCCCGCGTCGCCGACTTCTTCGAGCTCGCGGAGCTGATGTGCATCGACGCGCTGCAACGCGAGGAATCGGCCGGCGGCCATTTCCGCGTCGAGTATCAGACGCCCGACGGCGAGGCGCTGCGCGATGACGAGAAGTTCCTCTACGTATCGGCGTGGGAGTACAAGGGCGAGGGCAACGAGCCGGTGCTGCACAAGGAGCCGCTGGTGTACGAGGAAGTGAAGCTCGCGACGAGGAGCTACAAATGAATCTGACACTCCACGTCTGGCGCCAGAAATCGCGCGAAGCCGACGGCAGCTTCGTCGAATACAAGGCGAGCGACATCAGCACCGATGCGTCGTTCCTCGAGATGCTCGACATCGTCAACGAGGAGCTGATCGCGAAGGGCGACGAGCCGATTCACTTCGAGCATGACTGCCGCGAGGGCATCTGCGGCTCGTGCGGCATGATGATCAACGGCACCGCGCACGGTCCGATGGGCGGCACGGCGACCTGCCAGCTGCACATGCGCCATTTCAAGGATGGGGACGAGGTCTGGGTCGAGCCGTGGCGCGCGCGCGCGTTCCCGGTGATCCGCGACCTCATCGTCGACCGCAGCCCGCTCGACAAAATCATCGCCGCCGGCGGCTTCATCACCGTCAACACCGGCAGCGCCGTCGAGGCGAACACGATCCTGATCCCGAAGCACGTGCAGGAGCGCGCGATGGACGCCGCCGAGTGCATCCAGTGCGGCGCCTGCGTCGCGCAGTGCCCGAACGGCGCCGCGCAGCTCTTCACCGCCGCCAAGATCTCGCACCTCGGGCTCCTCCCGCAGGGCGAGCCCGAGCGCGAGCAGCGCGTGCTGAAGATGGTCGAGATGATGGAACAGCACTTCGGCAGCTGCACGCTCTTCCGCGAATGCGAGGCCGTCTGTCCGAAAGAGATCTCGACGGACTTCATCACCCGCATGAACCGCGACTACATCACCGCGAAAGTCAAAGCCGGGTAAAAAAGTGGAGGACAGGCAATCCTGCCTGTCCCTGCGCCGTTACCATCACACGGTGCGCATTCTCGTCGTCGAAGACGAGCGCTCGCTGCGGCAGGCGCTCGTCGATCTGCTGACCGGGCGCGGATTCGAGGTCGACTCCGTCGCCGACGGCATCGACGCGGTCGAGCGCGGAACCGCCGGCGACATCGAACTGGTGCTGCTCGATCTCGCGCTGCCGCGGCTCGACGGCGTCGAAGCGTGCCGGCGGCTGCGCATGGCGCGGCCCGCGCTGCCGATCCTGATTCTCACCGCTCGCGGTTCCGAGGATGATCGCGTGAAGGGACTGCAGGCGGGGGCGGACGACTACCTCACCAAACCGTTCGGCAGCGCGGAGCTGCTCGCGCGCATCGAGGCGCTGCGGCGGCGCGCGTCGATCGCGCCGTCCGACGCGGAGCGCGTGGAGATCGACGGCTGCACGCTCGACCTCGGCCGCTGCCTCGCGCAGCGCAACGGCGACGCCGTGCCGCTCACCGCGCGCGAGGTCGGCATCCTGCGCTGGCTGCATCGCCATCGCACGCGCGCGGTCAGCCGCAATGAGCTGCTGCAGACGATCTGGGGCGCGCCGGCCAACGCCGCGGACGAGCTCGAGACGCGCACCGTCGACATGACCATCGCGAACCTGCGGCAGAAGATCGAGCGCGAGCCCGCCGAGCCGCGGATCATCGTCACCGTGAAAGGCGTCGGCTACGCGTGGGGGCAGACGTGAAACGCGCCGCCATCGCCGCCGCGGTGCTGCTCGCGGGACTCGGCGGCCTGTGCACCGCGTGGTACGCCTCGTCGCAGCGCGCGCTCGCCGCGGAGCTGCGCGAGCGCGAGCATCGCGCGTTGCGCGCGTCCGCCGATCGCGAGCGCGCGATCGCCGAAACGCTCGCCGAGCGGCTCGAAGAACTGCGCGTTTCCGAATCGCAGCGGCCGTACTTTCACTATCAGAATCTCTACCACGATCCGAAAGGCATCTCCGAAGGACTCTCCGTCGTGCCCTCGCCGCTCGCGAGCGGATCGGGAAACCCGCTCATCACCGCGCACTTTCAGATCGACGGCGCCGGACGCGTCACGCTGCCGACGCTGAACGAAGAACTGCGCGAGCTCAACGCGCCGAACGCCGGCGAGCAGGTCGCGATCCGCGACACGCTCCGCGCGTCCTCGCAGGATCTGCGCTCGGCCGCCGCACCACTCGTCGCCGCGCTGACGAGCGACGACGCGCGCATCGCCGATCTCGAAGCGCGCCTCGCCGCCTCGCAAGCCGAGGCCGCGCGACGGCTCATCAGGCCAACGCCGCCGGCACCGACGCAAATCGCCGCAAAAAAAGAAGAGCCCGTGCAAGCGAAAGCAGCTCCCCCGGTCCAACAGGTCCAGATCCTCCAGCCCGCCGAATTCATGCAGAACGCGCGTTCCAACGCTGTCTATCGCGAGCTGAAACAACGCGGCGCGACAGCAGAACCACCCAACCCCCAGCCACAAACCACCAGCACCCAACCACCAGTCACCACCCCCGACACTCAACCCTCGACCCTCGAACCTCGAACCTCATCCCCCGACCCCCAACC
>Ga0070700_100000061_pt1 | contig 80618 bp, 61 predicted proteins | sample KBSK5101metaG_FD_65456 | JGI IMG/M metagenome (GOLD analysis project Ga0070700, IMG submission 65456) | Corn, switchgrass and miscanthus rhizosphere microbial communities from Kellogg Biological Station, Michigan, USA - KBS K5-10-1 metaG | ecosystem: Host-associated > Plants > Roots >...
CTAAACCTTCTGCTGCAAGGCAATGGAACAGTCGATATCGATCTGGTATCGCTTTATCCGAAAGATACGTGGCAGAACCGGCCCAACGGACTGCGCAGCGATCTCGTTAAGTTGCTGAAAGAGATGAAACCCGGCTTTTTACGTTTTCCGGGCGGCTGCATCGTCGAGGGAAGATATCTGGAACAGCGTTACCAGTGGAAGACAACGATCGGAGATCTCGACGAGCGCAAACTCATCATCAATCGCTGGAACACCGAGTTCAACTGGCGTCCGACGCCTGACTACTACCAATCGTTCGGTCTCGGTTACTACGAATATTTCCTGTTAAGCGAAGATATCGGCGCCGAGCCGCTGCCGATACTCAACTGCGGCATGGCCTGCCAGTTCAACTCGAGCGAACTAGCGCCCCTCGAAGATCTCGATCACTACATCCAGGACGCGATCGACCTGATCGAATTCGCGAACGCTCCAGTCAACACGAAATGGGGACGCCAGCGTGCGGCGATGGGCCATCCCAAGCCGTTCAACTTAAAGATGATTGGTGTCGGCAACGAGCAGTGGGGACCGCAGTACGTCGAGCGTTACGAGATGTTTGCAAAAGTTCTCAAGCAGAAGTATCCAAACATAGCGCTCGTGACGAGCGCTGGTCCATCGCCGGATGGCGAGCGATTCGATTTTCTGTGGCAAAAGATGCGCGAGTTGAATGCGGACCTGATCGACGAGCACTACTACATGGCGCCGCAGTGGTTCCGCGAGAATTCCGGACGCTATGACAACTATCCGCGAACCGGTCCGAAAGTTTTTGCAGGGGAGTACGCGGCGCAAAGTGTCGGTATAGCGAGTCCGGATAATCGTAACAACTGGGAGTGCGCGCTTTCGGAGGCCGCTTTCATCACCGGGCTGGAGCGTAATTCCGACGTGGTGCGGATGTCGTCGTACGCGCCGCTCTTTGGTCACGTGGATGCCTGGCAATGGACGCCGAACATGATCTGGTTTGACAACCTGCGCTCATATGGCACGCCGAATTACTACGTGCAAAAGATGTTCAGTGTGAATAAGGGCACACGGCTGCTGCCGGTGTTGCTCGATGGATCGCCAAAGAACGGACAGAATGAACTGTATGCGAGTGCGTCGCTGGATGAAGGCGCCGGCGAAGTGATCGTGAAGATAGTCAACACCGGTTCCGCGAAGAAAGAGGCGCGTATCACCCTCGCCGGTGTGCAACGCGTTGGACCAGGCGGCAAAGCATTCGTGTTGCAGAGTGAAGATTTGAAAACGGAGAATAGTTTGGACCATCCGACGAAGTTCGCTCCGGTGGAGAAACAGTTGCAGGTTTCGGGCGGTGAGTTTTCATATGACGTGTTACCACGTTCATTCACAGTTCTACGCATTCCGTTAAAGTGAGAAAAATGTTTCACGCAAAGGCGCAAAGGAAGACGCAAAGGCGCAAACTCGGCGTCTTTGCGTCTTCCTTTGCGCCTTTGCGTGAAACATTTCTTTCGTGTTTATGTATCCTCGCGCTCCTTACAGCGCAAGTCGCTGCACAGACCGCAACGATCACTATCGATGCGCGCAAAGTTGAGAACCGTATCAGTCCCCTGCTCTACGGTCAGTTTCTGGAGTTCATGTTCGAGGGCATCAAGGGTGGCCTGCACGCGGAACTGATTCGCAATCGCAGTTTCGAAGAAGCGCCGAACGTGATCGGTCTCGCGCGCAACTGGGAGCGCTATCCCGATGATCGAAATGATGATTACGCACTGTCTTTCGCGTGGGACGATCAGTCCGCTTACCCGTCACACAAGAAGGAACACTCACTGCGCGTCAAGGCCGGCGACGGCGTCATACCACGTCACGGCGTCTATCAGTCGCGCATACCTGTGCGCGCAGGAGTCGAATATCGAGGTTACATTTGGCTGAAGACTGAGGATTACGAGGGCCGCGTAACGGTCGCGCTCGAGTCGGATGTGAAACTTGGCGACGTATACGCGGCTGCTGATATCGGCGTCAGTAAGGGCGAATGGCGCAAGTATGAGTTCACCTTACGACCGCTCCGCAGCGATCCACTCGCGCGCTTCGCGATCCTCTTTCCGGGAACAGGCATAGTCTGGATCGATCAGGTGTCGCTGATGCCCGGTGATGCGGCGCCAGGCGGTGTGCGTCGCGACGTCTTTGAAAAGATCAAGCTACTCAAACCCGCATTCATTCGCTGGCCTGGTGGGAATGTCGCCCAGGATTATCACTGGTCGTGGGGTGTCGGTCCGCGTGACGAACGCGTCACGTGGTCCAACCTGTCGTGGAAGAACGAAACGGAGCCGAGTGACTTCGGCACTGATGAGTTCGTGGCGTTCGCGCGCGCGGCAGGCACGGAGCCATCGATTACAGTCAACGTTGAAGGGCGCGGCGCGACTGTCGAAGAGGCCGCCGCCTGGGTTGAATACTGTAACGGTCCTGCTAACTCAAAGTATGGCGCGATGCGTGCCGCCAACGGGCACCCAACTCCATTCGGCGTTAAGTTTTGGGAAGTTGGGAATGAGATCTGGGGCGACTGGGTGCGCGGTCACTCAGATGCTGAGACGTATGCGCGAAACTACAACCGCTATGCGAAAGCGATGCGCGCCGTCGATCCGTCGATCAAACTGATTGCGGTTGGTGACAACAACATGGAGTGGAATCGCACCGTGTTGCGCGCCGCGGGTGAGAACATAGATTACCTCGCCATTCATCATTATTATGGGCGACACGAGGCTGGTAGTGATCTGTCGAAGTTGTTCGCGCGGCCGTTGTACTTCGAAGGGTTTTATAAAGACGTCGCACAACTGCTACGCGAACTCAATCTTCACGGCCACGTTAAGCTCGCCATCAATGAATGGGGACTCGATCTGCCCTTGGACCGGCAGTATTCAATCGAAGCGGCGATCTACGGCGCGCGGTTGATGAACGTGTTCGAGCGATCGGGTGACCTGGTCGAGATGAGCGCGGTTTCGGACCTCGTTAACGGCTGGCCCGGAGGAATCATCCAGGCGTCGCGGCACAATGTCTTTGTAACACCGATCTATCTGGTGAATCAGATCTACAACGAGCATCGCGGTGATGTGCGGTTATCGACGACCGTTAATACGCCGGACGTTGATGCAACTGCGAGCCGGCGTGGTAATAACGTCTTCATTAAGGCGGTGAATACGAGTCTGACAAGTTCGTTCGTAACAACTATCACTTTAGAAGGTGTGGCGCCGGCATCACGAGCAGAAGTAAAAACTATTGCCGGTAGTGCGAAGACCGTCGACAGCAAATCGATTCCAGCCGGCCGGCGATTCACGACGAGGTTACCTAAGCAATCCGTATCGGTAATCACAATAAATTTTGGGCCACAAAAAAGCACAAAAGGCACAAAATAATCTCTTGTTTGTGCCTTATGTGCCTTTTTGTGGCTATGGTTCGTTGATGCGCAGGTATCGATCGATCTCCGGATTCGCGATCGTCTGCACGCGCCCGCTCGGCCAGCGCACCTCAACCGACTTCACGCCTTTTACACTCCCAAGCCCAACCACGATCCGTGGATCGCTCGACGATAGATAACTCCCCGCAGTACCAGCATCAAAGATCTGCTTCTGCCCGGTCACATTCGTAAACGTCACACGCGCGCCAATCCCGCTTCGATTCGACTTACTTCCAACGAGCGTCACACCAAGCCAGTGATTCGTTGTTCCCTTGTTGCGAAGGATCACCGGCGCAGCATCGAGCACAGCCACAACTGCATCGAGTTGGCCATCATTGTTCAGATCACCAACCGCCGCACCGCGTGCCGCAAGCGGCGCGTTGAACGCCGCACCCGCGGTAGCCGAAATATTCACGAACCCCCTGCCTGCATTTCGCATGAGCAGAAGCGGCTGTTTGTATTTCAGGTAAGCAGTCGACTTCTCGATCGTGTCGAGCACGTGACTTTGGGCCACGAATAGATCGCGCCGCCCGTCGTTGTCTACGTCAACAAAACGCGCGCCCCAACCGGAGTTGAGCAGCGTGATCTGTCCGACTGCCGACGTGTTTGTCGCATAAGTAAAACTCAGGTCGCCGTTGTTTCGATAAAGTGCATACCTCTCGTTCGAGAGGGTTGTAACAAAGACGTCTACGTAGCCATCGTTGTCGTAATCGGCGCAATCGACCCCCATGCCCGCGAAAGTCTTTCCGTCTTCGTCATAAGCGGCGCCGGAAATGACCGCGATATCTTCAAACGTGCCGTCGCCTTTGTTTCTGTACAACGATTGACGCACACTGTCGTTCGCTACGAAGACGTCTGTCCAGCCATCGTTATCGAAATCGGCGAAGGCAACGCCAAGACTTTTGCCCAACTGATCAGCGATGCCCGAAATTCTACTCACGTCTTCGAACGATCCATCCGCGCGCTGATGATAGAGAATACTGGTCGCGCCTTTGAAATTGTCAGGATGGCAATACGCGCGCAGGACAGAGGTTGGACCACCGCAAAACATCGAGCCGCTTTCAAAGTCCCAATCCATGTAACGTGCGACGAACAGATCAAGGCGGCCGTCGTGATCGTAGTCGAACCAACCGGCACTGGTGGACCAGCCCGCGGCGACATAGGGAAGCTTGAGAGTGACGTCTCTGAAAGTACCGTCGCCATTATTTCGATACAGGCGATCTGATTTGTAGCCGGTGACAAACAGATCGACGAAGCCGTCATTGTCGTAGTCCGCGGCTGCAACGCCCATGCTGTAACCGATGCCTTTGAGACCGGCGTGCTCGGTAACGTCTGTGAAAGTTCCGTCGGGCTTTTGTTGATAAAGACGATTCCAATACTTCGGCTGCGTCTTGTCAGGAGCCTCGTCTTTCGCCATCGCATCTTTCAGGGCGGCACCGTTAGTGAAGAAAAGATCCATGTGCCCGTCGTTGTCGAAGTCGAAGATAGCGACGCCGCCACCCATTGTTTCGAGTAAGTACTTCGATGGCGTTTTGGAAGCAGCGTGAATGAAGTTGACGCGCGACTGCGCGGTCACGTCGTTGAACGTCAGTGGTGAGCGCGCTTGTGGTCCTGGTGGCGGCGGAGTTTTCGATGGCTCCGACGTGGAGTATGAACGCCCGGTACGTTCCGGAGTCGGGCTTGGTGAAGGCTGCTGCCCGTGAACGGTCGCACAAAGGAGCAGCAGCATGATCGAAGCCAGTGCGTTAACGCGCATTGCGGCATTAAGCCACAAAAAAGCACAAAACGCACAAGTGCTCGTTCATGGTCCAAAAAGTCTTGGCGAATCGATAAAAGAGGAATAGAATCCCGCCCGTTTCCCCAAAAACTCACAATCCCAAAAGGAGAAAAACGATGTCTACTACCCCCAAGTTTCTCGACGAAGCTTTCCAGGATGCATTATCAAATGCCTCAACTTTAGATCAACAGGGGATCATTCCTAAAGACACTGAGGAATTGTTTTCTGATGGTCTACTAACCCATGTACAAATGGTTCAGGAATGCCTGGACTTTTACAATCAACATCATGTCGTTATGGACCGTGCGATTCAGGGCGCTCTCAATCTGCTCGGCACACCTGAAGGTGTCGCCAAGGTAAAGGCCCTCGAAGGATCGTTCGAAAGTTCAGCTAACGATTCACAGAGCACTGAACTCGCTTCCGAAATGCTGGGTAGCGGTGAGTTGGGTTTCACAAATGCTGCTGAGGCTCAAGACTTAGTTGGAGTTGGGATCGGCGTCTCAGCCGGTGCAAGCAAAGTCAAAGGTGTCTTTGCCGGTGCTGATGTCGTCTTTTGTAGCGATGACGTAATTCCGAGAGTATGGATCGGACGTTCTACCGAAGGCGATCTCTCTGCAAGCGCTGGTCTCGAACTTAGTTTCTGGGTCAATAAGCCTTATAGAGGACCAATAACAGGATGGATACTCGACTTAAACCTGCTGCGGTTTGCCACTGGCTACTATATCCGTTTTATGTATATCAGAGAGCCCCCGATCGGATTGAAAACTACCCGATTTTCCGCAGTGTCCTTGCAGTTTCCTTACGGAATCGGACTTCCGTTATGGTTCTACAAAATGTACCACGGTAAACTCCCCACATTCAGGGCAAAATTTGTAGGATGGCAGCACGCAGAACGTCGAAGCAGTTGGTCGACAGGCTTTAATGTCGTCAACAAAACTGGAGGGACTAATACTGTCACCGCTCTGCAGGGTACCACTCTGACTTGTACGGTGACGAATACTTCCAGCGTCGATATCCCTCTGGATACGGCAACAACTATGACACTTGTAATGCCCTCGTACTTCACGACGACAGATGTCGCCAACATGAGCGTCTCATTACAAGGCTGGAAGGTCACAATTGCCAACAACAACATCAGCTTAAGCCCGACGTCAAACATCACGTTGAACGCGGGCGCCACAATAACTTTTTATATCGGCAATGTTTCGAGCAGTAACACTCCTCCATCAGACCAGCCGGCGACCCTGGGAAAGGTGTTATTTTACCTGACCAACCCAGCGTACGACTTACCACTCACGAATAGTGCTGAGTTGGATCTCGTTTGGCCGCCTACTACTTTGTACCTTGTTTGGAAAACGAATTTGATGCCTGACTTCACGACAAGTGAGCCGACAAGCGGAAGTTCTGAGGTCACCGTAACGCCAAGCGGTCTCGTCCAGCCGTTGCTTACGGCTACACAGTCTCCGCCGGGCGATTTGTGGGACATTGGATTCTTATTCAATTACACTAGCGGCGCGAACCCCATCCCGCAGGTCTGGGCAGCCTGGTATGACACAGTTACAAAACAGCTACTTACGTACAATTCGGCTACTAGTTCAGGACAAACAACGTTCTGCGGCAACACGGATGGAAGCTCAATCTCCATTACCGTGAATTTCGATTAGGTACGTTTAAGGAGAGGATTGAATTTTTCCGGACGTCGCGACTGAGATCGCCGACTCAATGACGATCTCAGTCGGACCCCTGGTTTGCACGACTGAAGCAACGAGGAGAACTATGGTTAAGCCATCGGTACAAACAATTACGAGCCTGCTCGTTGTGATAGCCGGTGTAGCAATTCTTTCAACGCCGGCACGAGCGCAGCTTGCAACGCCCGAGGACGTGACGCGCGGCTTTTATTCCTGGTATTTGCATCAACTCAGCCGCGAAAACGTTCAGCCACTTAAACAGAAAACGACGGCGTTGAAATATCTGACGCCGCAGCTTTATGCCAACGCGCCGCGACTGATCCGCCAGATGGACGCGGACATATTTATCTGCGCACAGGATTGGGACAAAGGTTGGGAGAAGAATTTCAGCGTGAGCCCGCCGCAGATCAAAAACAGCAGCGCCACTGAAACAGTGATCTTGCCATCTGGAGACACGGACAAGATCCAGATCAATCTGACGCTGATCAAAACAGCTTCCGGTTGGCGAATCAATAAAGTCGCTTGCGCGAATTGAGCGCGGTCTATCCGCAGATTACACAGATAAATTAGTAAAATCTGTGTAATCTGTGGATAGACTCTTCAGCCGGTATTCCTTAATCCCGCGGCGATGCCATTGATCGTTGCCGCAAGCGCGTAGTTCAGATTCTCCGTATCCTCACCGCTGCGTTTCCGCCGCAGCAACTCAACCTGAATCAAACTCAACGGATCGACGTACGGATTGCGCAAGCGAATCGAACGCGCCAACACCGGGTTCTTCTCGAGTAACGTTGTCTGTCCGGTCAAACGCAACACTACTGCCTTGGTCCGCTCAAACTCCTCGAACAACATGCCAAACACTTGCTCTCTCAGGGTCGCATCAGAAACCAGCCCTGCATACAAACGCGCAATCGACAGGTCAGCTTTGGCCAATCCCAGCTCAACATTCGCGATGAGTTCCGTGAAGAGTGGAAACTGCCTCATCAACTTTTCCAACAACCCCACATTTGAGAAACGTTCCAACGCAAAGCCAACCCCAAACCACGCCGGCACAACATGACGACTCTGCATCCAACCAAACACCCACGGGATGGCGCGGAGACTACCTAGACCACCTCCCGCACTCCGTCGCGTGGGTCGTGAACCGATCCGCACGTGTTCCAGTTCCCTGACCGGAGTCGCCTGCTCGAAGTAAGTCAGTACGTGCTCGTTCTCCGCGATCTTTTCCCGGTAGAACTCAAAAGCCTCGTGAGACATTTTCTCGAGGGCCGCTTCGCCTTCCTCGTCCAGGTCTTCTATATCCGACGGACGGGATAGCGCTTCCAGCGACGCTGCAATCATCAACTCGAGATTTCTTTCGGCGAGTACGCGATCCGAGTACTTCCAATTCATCACTTCGCCTTGCTCGGTGATCTTCATGTGGCCGTTGAAGGCGCCCTGCGGTTGCGCAATTATCGCGTGGTGTGTTGGACCACCACCGCGCCCGACCGTTCCGCCTCGGCCGTGAAACAAGGTGAGTTTTACATCGCATTCGGCAGCGACTCGATGCAGCGCGCGATGGGCCTTGAATATCTCCCAGGTGCTGGTGAGCATCCCGCCGTCCTTGTTTGAATCGGAGTACCCGAGCATCACTTCCTGTCGACGACCCCACGAGTCGAGCAAACGAGCGTAGTCGGAGCTGGTCCATAAACTCCGGCAGATTGCCGGGCAGTTACGCAGATCCTCAATCGATTCAAAAAGCGGCACCGGCATCACACCCGGATCAGATCCATTTGTAGACGCCACGTGGACGCCGCTTAACTCGGCCAACGACACGAGGGCCGTGACGTCGGAGATCGTCTCTGCTCCGCTAATGACGTAACTACGAATTGCCTCGGGCGGATAGTCGCGCTTCAAGTCGCTGATCATTCTCAGCGAGTCGAGCAGTTTTACAGTCTCATTCGATGGCGCAGGCGGAAGAGCATTCTCGGCGACGTTTGCAAACTCGAGCAACGCACGTTTGTGAACACTCGCATGCTCTCTGACGTCGAGGGTGTGTAAGTGGAAACCAAAAGTATCAACCTGACGCAGCAGCGGATCGAACAAAGACCGCGCGATACGTTCACCGCCATTTGCAGAGAGACTCTCACGCGCGAGGCTCAGATCTTCTCGGAACTCAGCGGCGTTCTTATACGCATTCGCGTTGTGGGGCTCGTCTCGCGCCCGGACCAGGCGAGCCAACACATAATCCAGAAAACGCCGGTAGACCTCGTGTGGCGGATGTCTCTTCGGATTGAGCTCAGGCGCCGACACGGTCGTCGCATAAGTGTTGAGTGCTGTTTCGAGTTGATTAGAAACTGGGACCTGATACGTCGAAGGACTGAGTTGCCAGATGAGATCGTTCACTCGCTCGATGTAGTAGCCGAGAATCGTTTCGCGAGCGATCTGCAACGCATCGCGCGTACACGCGGGTGTGACCAAAGGATTGCCATCACGATCGCCGCCAATCCACGAACCGAATCGTAAAACTCGTGGCAACGCGTTCGCCGGTAACTCTTCACCATACGCGTCACGGAAATCGTCAGCCAATTCGTTATACAGCCCCGGCAAGGTCTCAAACAAAACGCTCGGATAGTAATCAAGACCCATCCTGATCTCGTCGCGAACACTCGGCTGGCGGCGACGCACTTCATCGGTCTGCCACAGTGCGGTTATCTCCGCAATGATCGCCTGCTCGTGTTGCTCTGACTCTCTCTCGGTGAGTGGCAGTCGATCTAACTGTTCGAGTTCGGCGGCGATACGTTGTCGTTTGAATAACACAGTTCGCCGTGCAACTTCGGTGGGATGAGCAGTGAATACAAGTACGACTTCGATCTGCGCGAGCCAGTCGAGTGCCTGTTGTTTAGTGATGCCTGCATCACGCATCCGGCGCAGAGTTCCGAGAAACGATCCTGGTTGGGCCAACAGCTCGGGCGAGGTCTGGGCAGCACGGCGACGACGTTTGCGATGATTGGTTTCAGCGAGGTTTGTCAGTTCGAAATAGATCGCAAATGCTTTCGCCATCTGATGTGCTTCGGCCACATCCAAACGACTGACAATTTCCTCCGCACGAGTAAGCAGACGTTGCACGTTCTCAATGTCGTGCCCCGGCTGCGCATGCAACTCCCGATGTTCAATCAACAACAGGCGCAGCTCTTCAACCGCTGAGAACAAGTTGTCGCCAACCTGCTCCTTCAATACTTCGCCAAGCAGACGACCAAGCGAACGCACGTCGCGACGCAATGGAGCTTCCTTCAGCTCACGATCGTGACTGGTAAGCTCCGCGAGCCGTGCTGCCTGATCGTCTACATGCCAGAGCTGCGACATGCGTCTATGCATAGCACGCGACGCAGAGACTGTCACGCCACACTCCGTGGCATGAACATTGCTGTTTGGTCTTCACGCATGAAAGTAATCTTATTCCTGATCTTCTTCCTGCCCTTTCCAGCCGCTGCTAATGAAGCGCAGGAGGCTGAAAACTCCGGGCAAGCGAAGATCCTATGGGAGCAGGCCATTGCTGCTAAAGGCGGGCGTGAGCAACTCCATCAAGTGACTAACCTCGTGATTTCGTACCGTGAAACCGTCCGGAATTTCCTTGGCTTTGTAGTACATCGCGGAGATGTTGAGCGACTCTACGTCTTCCCCAACAAATCGTGGAGTTGGGATGATGGGCTGCCACCGCCGTTTGGCCTGACTACCGGCTGGCTCGACGTCGAACAAAATCGCCGCTGCACACTATACGCAGGCAGTTCGTCGCCGATATGTGGCGCGGCGAAACAAAAAGCATCGCCCGCCGATGAGGGGATTACGAAAGTACAATACTTGTATCTGATGGAAACAAGATGGGTGAAGCCTGTTCCGGTGAGTGTGACGAAAGACAATATCGGCCTAAAACGATTTGATGTGCTGCATACGCGTTTCGAGAATAAACGAGTTGATTATTTTCTAGACCGCAAGACACATCTACCTGCGCGCGTCGCAGTCTTTTATAATGACAGCAAGCGCGCCACGCTTATGTTTGACTTCTCGAACTATGTGACGGTCAACGGTATTCAAATGCCTGGCCGGCAGGAAAAAGGAAAGATTAACTTCCAAATCGACGCGCCGTACGATGAGAGTATCTTCACTCGCTCGCCTTCCATCGAAGCTGGTCCCAGGGCTTGGCAGCGATCCAATTAATACCTGACGATAGTAAGGATTTTGTTGCGGCGGACATTCCCCTTCATGATCAACCATGGGACCACTGGAACATATTCTTCAGGAAATCACCGCTTTTGAAACCCAGTTGAGCCGGCGTACTTTTATCGGCGCCGCATTACTAATCGCGGTTACATCGAAGACTTCATTAGGCAACGACGACCGGCGGTTTATCGATGCCGTCGCCGCCACTCTCATTCCCGCTGCGGCACTACAAAGCACCGGCATCAACGTAGGTCAAAACATTGACTATCTGCTTCGCAATGGCAACGCCGATCATCGTCAAAAGGTCACCCGGTTTCTTTCCTGGTCGCAACGGGCGTCAATTTTGTACGGCGGAGAAAAAGTTGCGCTCAATGCGCGCGGTTCGCGATTCATGCTCGTGCGTAAGATGGGCCGCACACTTTCATCCCTCTGCCTGATCGCGTTCTGGGCGGATGAACGAGCGCTAAAGCTGATTGACGACGCGGAGGTAAGAGCGTGATCAGAAAACTGACGAGCGAGCTTCGACGCCATATCATTTCGACTCGCGACCTGGAGTCAGCGGAGCACCGCCAGGTATTAACCAAGGTCTATGATGCTTGCGTCATTGGCTCTGGACCAGGCGGCGCGGTAGCTGCCGCGACATTGGCCCAGGCAGGTCTCAAAGTTGTGTTGATCGAAAAGGGACCTTTCATTCCACAGGAACAAATAAACTTTCGTGTGCTCGACATGTCGAACAAGTTCGGCCATGTCGAAACTACCCGCGGTTATCGCACGGTGCTTTACCAGGGAAGTGCGCTCGGTGGCAGCAGTATGATTTTCGGCGCGGTAGCGATGAAACCGAAGCAATTTGTTTTTGACGAGTGGCGCCAGCAGAGCGGCATAGCTGAAATCAATGCTGAGACTCTCGAACCTCACTATCAAAATGTTGCTGACGTCATGTCAGTCACACGGCAGACGAGAGATTTGGAGAATCGACCAAACAGTGTGGTGCGTGAAATGGCTCACGCACTCGGCAAACCGGACGATCTCGTGCTCGTTAACCGGTATACAAGCGCGTGTGCCGGGGTTGGGCTTTGCAATTTCGGCTGCGGTGTCGATTTGAAGGGAAACATGAGCAACAGCTTTCTGCCGCTCGCTCTTGCAACCGGAAATCTCACGGTCTTGACTGATTGCGAGGCAAGGTCAGTAGTGGGCCAGGAACACAAAGGAGGTTGGACTGCTTCCGGCGTGGCGGTGTCGCCTCGAGATGCCGGCAGTCGAAGTGCAACAGTAATCAACGCACGGCAAGTCGTTGTTGCCGCCGGCGCGTTCTTCTCTTCCGCTGTTCTCCTGCGCAGTCCGGGGTTTCCCAACCGGCAGTTGATCGGGCAAAAGATCTACCTGCAACCTCACGCACAAGTGTTTGCGCTGTTTGACGAGCCAATGACAACGAACGGTGTAATTGACGATGGACAGTACGTTCCCTATAACGGTGTACCGGCCATCTACAACTTCCTTGGCTTTCTGGAAGAGCACCACTTTTGGTGGCTGGCGAGCATTCTTTATCCGGCTAGTTTGGCTTCGTTTGTCTCGCACCTCCCGCCGCAAGAGCACTTTGAAATCATGCGAAAGTTTCACCGCACGATGAGTCTGACAGTGACCGTGAAAGACGATCCGGCAAAGTCGCGAATCGTGCTGAAGGACGGGCGCGCGCAACTCGATTTTGAAGAGAGCAAACACGATATTGAATCGTTTCGGAGATGCTTCACGGTGGCCGCGAGAGGATTGCTGGCAGTCGGAGCACGGCGCGTTTTTCTGCCGTTGTTGCGGCCTCCGGTAATCGAAAAGCCATCGGACGTCGAGAAAATTGAGAAACTCAAATTCACCTACAACGATCTGATTTCTTATTCCGATCACACCAGCGGCGGCACCCAATTCGGGATCGATGCACAGCGAGGAGTAACAGACTCGTCAGGATGTGTGTTTGGAACGACAAATGTTTACGTCACGGATTCGAGCCTGTTTCCGACAGCGCCTGGCGTCAATCCATCCTGGACGATCATGGCCCTCGCCCGCCACGTAGCCACCCGAATCGTAGCTCGCGGCTGAACCACGCAGTAGAGCGCCGAAGGCGCGGAATATGATAGCCAGGGGCAAGCGCGAAGCGCGTCGCCCCTGGTGGAAAAATAAAAAAGGCGGTCCAGCCCTGAAAGGGCGAAATACGTATTTCGGCCTTTCAGGCCTCGACCTGAATATTGGTGGACTAACCAGGGGCGACGCGCTCGCTTCGCTCTCGCTTGCCCCTGGCTATCATATTTCGCGCCTTCGGCGCTGTGCGCGAACGCGAGCGGCTCGTCCCGAGTTTTTCGCGATTCATCACACAGCGGCTACCTTACATACCTAAGTCGCAGCTTGTCTCCATGCTTTCTGGTAGGGTTTGTTCGAGGAGAAAGCCATGTCCACTCAACGCTTCTGTTCACTCTTAGTGGTGCTGGTCTGCTGTACGTTCATCGCGCGCGCGCAGGAAGCGGTTATCCCGCTTGAAGGTCTTGACCCGGTGATGCTTGTGCAAGGCAAAGAGGTCCAGGGAGACATGAAGTACAAGGTTACGCGAGGTAGATTTCAATACCTCTTTGCGAACGCGGAGAACAAGGCAACGTTTGAAAAGGAACCTTCCCGGTACGAGATCCAGCTGGATGGCTCGTGCGCGCGCATGGGAGCACCCACTACCGGGAATCCCGATCTCTATTTCGTTCACAACGGGCGCATCTACATTTTTGGATCAGAGGAATGCCAGACGCTTTTCAAAGCCGCTCCAGAAAAGTATCTGGAAGTGCCGGCGGCGCCCAAACCACCACCCACCGCGGAGATGATGAAACGAGGACAAGAACTCATTGCCAAAGCGGTGGAAACGCTGGGCTCGAGACTGGACCAGCTCGTGAGTTTTCAAAAGACGGATCTGCGAGGAAACCAGGTCAGGAATATTTTGACTTTCGCGTTTCCTGATTCGCTGCGACAGGAAACAGTCAGACAAAACTTCACTCTCGTCTCGGTCATCACGCCCTCCGATTCATTCGTCATGGTAAACAACGGTGCCAGGCCGATGCCGGAAGCGGGCCGCGCAGCAATCTATAAGGAGCTTTACCACGAGCTGATCGTTTTGCTTCGAGCGAGGACGCGATCAGATTTCAAAGCCTGGGCAACAGGAAATAGCGACGTTGCCGTTGAATTGCCGGGGTTCACCACAACGCTGGGGATTGATCCGGCAACAGGCCGCGTGGTTAGTCAGACATATAAAGGACGTGGGCCGGGCGGTGTGCTGGGCGAGATCGCGATCAACTACTCCGACTATCGAAGCGTTGAAGGTTTGTCGTTGCCATTCAAGACGACCGCAACCTTTGATGGTCAACCTTTACCTCCTCTATCAACAACGACTGAAGCGATCAAAATCAATGGCCCAATTGAGCCGTCCAGCTTTAAGAAACCACCAGAAGAATAGAACAAGTCAGGAAGAGGGGCTTGCCCCCGCTCTCGCAACTGCGGGGGCAAGCCCCTCTTCCTGACTTGTTCTAATTACAGTTCAGTAGGGTGACTACGATGAGCAAAATGTTCGTGCTGATTGCGCTGTTGGTCTTCATGCCGAACACAGCGGCGCTGGCGCAAGTGTCTGATTGGGTTCAGTGGGGTGGTCCACACCGCAACTTTATTTCAGACACAAAAGGTCTGGCGACAACCTGGCCTGCCACGGGACCAAGGCGAGTGTGGCAAAGAGAGTTGGGCGAAGGATATTCCGCTATCGCAGTGGAGCGTGGAATGCTGTTCACCATGTACCGGAAAGGCGATAACGAAACCGCGGTGGCTCTTGATGCTGCCACCGGCAAAACGGTGTGGGAATACAGTTATGCCGCACCTTTCGCGCCCGAGTACGACATGTCAAATGGTCCTGGCCCACACGCAACACCTTTGGTTAGCGGGAACCTCGTGTTCACTTCCGGCGCCACCGGTAAGTTGCACTGTCTCGACAAGAAGAGCGGCAAACTCTTGTGGTCACACGATCTGATCAGTGAGTTTCAGGGTACCGTTCGTGTAAATGGTTATTCCTGTAGTCCGATCGCTTACAAAGACGTGATTGTAATGATGGTCGGTGGACCGTCCAGCTCACTCGTTGCTTTCAATCGTCAAAATGGCTCCGTGGTCTGGAAGAAGCATGATTTCAGGAATTCAACTTCTTCTCCGATCGTCATCAACGTCGATGGTCAGGATCAACTGGTTGCTTTCATGTGGGGCGACATTGTAGGCGTCGATCCCAATAACGGTAACCTCCTATGGAGTCATCCTCATCCGGCCGAGCACGGCTTAAACACCAGCACGCCTGTTTGGGGGCCGGATAATTTACTTTTCATGTCGAGCGGATACGGCGGCGGCAGTCGCGTCCTCAAGCTCAGTCGCACGGGAGATAAAACGACTGTCGAGGAGGTATGGGCCAATAGCCTGATGCGAATTCATTTCACCAACGCGGTTCGCGTCGGTGATTTCATCTACGGATCGAGCGGCGACTTTGGGCCGGCGCCTTTCACCGCAGTCAACGTCAAAACGGGAAACGTTGTGTGGCGCCATCGCGGTTTTCCCAGGGCCTCATCCCTGTTTGCGGATGGCCGTTTCATCATTCTCGACGAAGATGGTCATTTAATACTTGCCACTGCCACGCCTGAAGGTTTGACAGTGACGTCAAAAGTGGAATTGCTCAGCAACCAATCATGGACCGTTCCTTCCCTCTCCGGCACGCGGCTTTACTTGCGCGACCGGAAAAACATTGTCGCGTTAGAGCTCGGGGCACAATAATCCGTTTAGCGCCGCTTGAGGTGGGCACGCTCAGTTGCGAGTCGCGAGAGCTTCTTCCACTTCTTCTTTTCCACAATCTCTGTCAGTTTGTCTCTTCTCCGAGCGAGGTATTTCAACTCTTTCTGTAACTTCTCATAGCTCTGATATCGCTCGCTGTCGATTGTTCCGGCTATCAGGGCTTCACGAACCGCACACCATGGCTCATCTTCATGGCGGCAGTCACCAAAGAAGCAACGGCCGGCAAGCGCCTCGATATCGTCAAAGACCAACTGCAAGCTCTCGTCGCTATCCCACAGTTGCAATTCACGCATGCCTGGGGTGTCAAGCACGAGTCCTCCGTGCGGCAACAAAACTAGCTCGCGATGAGTTGTCGTATGTCGTCCACGCTCATCGTGCTCGCGCACTGTTTGAACTTTCAAGTGATTGACGCCGGTCAAATAATTTATCAGCGTCGATTTTCCAACGCCTGATGAACCCAGCAGCGCAACCGTCTGCCCGCGCGTGAAATACTGCGCTATATCCTGAAGTCCGCAGCCGGTGACAACACTGATGGCGTGGATGGGTACACCACGCGCGATGGCTTGCACCTCATTGATTGAATCAGGCAGCCGGTCGCATAGATCCGCCTTGCTTAAAATAATGATTGGATTTGCGCCGCTTTCCCACGCAGTAACGAGATACCTTTCGATCCTGCGCAGGCTGAAATCCTGATTCAATGATGTGACCAGGAATACCGTGTCAATGTTCGCTCCGACAATCTGTTCTTCACTGCGTGAACCGGCAATCTTGCGCGCAAAGCTGGTCCTCCGCGGCAGTACCGCATGAATCATTACTCTGTCACGTTCCCGCCGAGAACTAATCACCACCCAGTCTCCCACGGCGGGCAAGTCGCTTCGATTCACTGCTTCGTGCCGGAGCTTGCCCGAAATTTCCGCGAGCACGTCTCCGTATGGGGTGTAAACGCGGAAGAAATTTTTGTGTTCCGACGCGACTCGGCCGCACGTGTAGCCCTTTCCTGCGTATGACTTGAAACTAACTTCAAAGAATTCACTCCAACCCAAGGTTGTCAGATCAGCAACGTTCATTATGGTTCTCCAACGAAAATACGGCTGCGAGATCAATCAGCCGCAACCGGCGATTTGTAGACGTTGTATTGAGTTGAGATTTGGATGGATAAGTTACTGCGAAGACACTGCGGGTATATTTGTGCAGTGTCTCGGAATCACGCCTGATGCGCGTTCAGGTTCACAGAACCGCAGTAATTTTTTTAGCGGACAATCATAGGCCTGCGTAATTGTAGCATCTACGCCTTCGAGGCAAATAACGCCGAAGGCGTTCGCTAGTTCCAGCCCAAGGTTGGAGCGTGAGCGACAACCTTGGGATCAAATCAATAAAAAAGCGATTAACCCTGAAAGGGTTAGGCCTGTGCGAAATTAACCCTGTCAGGGTTTAACGCTTTTTTTTATCCAAGTCCCAGGGTTGTCGCTGCGCTCCAACCGCTGGGCTGGAAACTAGCGAACGCCTTCGGCGTTATTACGCCGGTCAGAACTCAACCACAACACCCGCTGACGGCACGATTGGAAGCACCCGGTCGAGTTGTCCGATTACGCGACCGTTAAAACTGAAGAAATCAAAACCGGCGTAGCGAACGTTATGGCGATTGAAGACGTTGAGCACTTCACCCGTCAATGTCATCTTCCATTTCTTGAATAGAAACGCTTTACTCAGGCGCACATCGACGCGGTTCTAGAACGGCACGCGCGTTTGATTGCGGTCGTGGATCAGAAAGTAACCCTCTGAATCCTGACCAAAGAAGCCCGGTATCGGCTGACCACTGCCGTAGCGCAACTCACTGCTCAAATTCCAGGTATCAGTGAAGCGATAGTTCGCATAAGCATTCACTGTGTGACGCTGGTCAGTGTCGCTAGGAAAGACCAGCGCATCGCGCGTGTCGGTCAGCTCGGTACGTGTGTATGCGTAAGAAATCCAGCCTGCTAATCTGTTGGCACTGCGTCTCTGCACCGTGAGTTCAAAACCACGCGCATGCCCGTTCAAGGAATTCTGAAAAGGAAATTCGTTGAACGTAACAAAGCCTAGGAACAAACGTGGTTCGTTAAGACTGAAGAACAGCCCGCGTTCTTCGCGATCGAAGACTTCCGCGAGTATCCGCGTGCGCTTGCCGAGCAAACGTTCAATGCCGGCGTTAAAGTGCGTAGCACGCTCAGACTTCAACTGAGCATTGCCCAGCCGCCCAAACATTTGTTCAAAATCCGGAAACTGATGATAACGGCCGGCGCCAAGTCGAAGCTTCCACGTCTTATCGATGGTCCAGGTGAATGAGCCACGTGGAGCTAAAACAGTTTCGCTCGTAGCGCCACTGTGTTCGACTCGAAGCCCGCCGGTCAACGCCAGTCCCCGTGCCTCGCTGGTCCAGGTGTCCTGAACGTAGTAGCCTTGCTCCACTCCGCTATGTTCGAAACTGAGTAAATCCACAGGCAAGCCATCGAAGAAATCAAAAAAATTACTTGCGCTGTTAACGCTCAGACGTCTGATGTATAGGCCTCCCTCGAAGCGATTGGCATTCCGCTGGTAACTCACGTCAACGCGTGCGCGAATTGGCTGCGATTGCCGTCCTGTAGACTATTGGTGTCGCGATTGGTGTTTTTGAAAGTAGACCGTAGTCCGAATACGCGAGCCTGCACAAAGAAATCCGGACTGGGCGTCCTGGTCCAAAAGCCATTGACCATGAGGTTCCTGGTGTTACCGCGGAACACCTGATTGAAACCAAGCAGGTTTCGGTCGCGATTACGATCGAAGTTGAAATCGCCGAGGATTAATGAAAAACCAACCTGGTCTCGCTTGGTAATGTCGTAGATCAGTTTGCCCTGACCATCGGCGAAGTTAAGCACCGGCGGATTATTCGTGTTGCGAAATTGATCGTTGAAACGTCGCACCAGGTAGCCAAGGTAGCTTTTACGGGCGGCGACTAAATAAGATCCGCGGCCACCATCAAACGGCCCATCCACCACGCCTCCCAACCCACTCAACGACGCCGTGAAGCGCCCGGTTGTTTTCACACGATTCCCATCGCGCGTGGTGAGGTCGAGTATGCTGCCACTGCGGTAGCCGTACCTCGCGGGAAACGCGCTGCTCAACAACGAAACCGAATCGACCGTATCCGCATTGATTACTGACAGCGATCCTGTGTCGGGATAGCCGCCCGCAATCGTATGAACAAAGTTGTCGGTGAGAATTCCGTCAACATAAAGACCGATCCGATCAAAGCCCGCGCCACGCACAGCAAATTCGCTACGGTAGTCGTCGTTCGCGGCCACACCCGGCAACGCCTGTGCGGCGCGGAGCGGATCGCTTATCAACACGCTGGACAACTCCTGCAATTCACGCTTATTCAACGTTTGCTCAGAGGGCGCATTGGTTTCGATGCGGTCGAATGGGCCAGTGGAGACAGTGACGGTTTCCGTCAAAGCTGCGGCGCTTTCATTGAGTGCAATTTCGAAAACAGGATTGCCGGAGTCGGCTATTGTTATGGTCTTCTTTACCAGTCCAAACGTTACCGTCGTGATGTAAAGATCGACCTGTCCGGCCGGCAAGTTGTCGAAAGCGAACTCGCCGTTGTCGTTAGTCGTGGTGTTCAGATCAGTACCGCTGACGACAATTCTCACCTTTGCGATTGGTTCACCGGTACGAGCATCGACGACGCGACCGTGCAAGCTTGCTGCTCGGATTGCGACGATGCTGATCGTCACTACAAGAATGACTTTGAGAGCGCGAGAGATGAATTTTCTCATCGTCGGATGCGGGAGAGAATGTGGACGGACGCGCGCACTTTACTGCTCGAATGGTCCACTGTCAACGAATTGTAATTGCGATATGCGGCTCCTAACAGAGCGGGAGATTAGAGTTTTGATGTCTACTGCTCAAGATACCGTGGGCTGACGCTGAGGTTTCCTGCTTCGTGTTACTGGCCCGGTTTTAGTTGGTTTCGGTCCTGTCGCTTCTGCGCGACTGATTCGGAAGGAGAATCGCAATACTCGAGGCGCCACCGCCCGTACGGCCGCAAACATGACAACCGACTCGTCTGTGTCACCAAAACTCGTAAGAAGAGCACTTAACCGTTGCCATTCAGATGTACGTGGTAAGTCTGCATTTCGATCGAGTTGATCGAGGAAGTTTTTCATCGTGGGTGGTTCGTTCTTCTCCCAGTTCCAGTTTTCGATCTCTTCGATGACGTACAGAGACACGCTCGGTGCGCCAGTGATAATACCTAACAGGATCATCACTGCTCGATACTCATAGCTCGCGCCTTCGTTGACGAACTCTTTGAGCTTCGCCGGCGGCAGACTCACTTTAATAAGCCTGTAACAGTTTAGAAATCTCTTGACCGCACGAGGCGAGCGGCCAATGAGTTTCGCCAGTGAGGTCATGTAGTCAATCTCTTTATCGCTAAGCGTCAAGCTGTGCGGAGCCAAATCAATCGTCTTGTCGTCTTCATCCTCCTCTTCATGAGATTTATTTTTATCGCCGGCATCGGCGCCAGTTGTGGAAGCCGGGTTCTCAGTTGGATCACCTGCAGGCGCCTCGGTACTCTCTATCCCGGGTTCAATATGTGGGGCGTTTTCAGTCGCATCTTCACTCGCGGGCGGGTGACCATTTCCGCTCGTGTTTACCAACTCAGGCAAATCAACATCGGCTTTAGATTTCTCATCTCCATTCGTTTCCTGATTTTGCTGAGCCGGTGGGCGATAACGAACCTGCTCTGTCAGGCCTTCAATGAAAGTCTTGCACTGTTCTTCTTCCATCGGCCGCAACCAAAACGGAATTTGAAAGATCTTCTCGAGGTAGTCGTGCGGGGTTGCGCCATCGAGACTGTCCGGTTCGTCAGTCTCATGATCTTCCGTTTTCCTGGTCTCGTTGTCCTCACGGCGGAGCCATTCATAGCTCTCCTGCAGCGAACGAGTGACCCAACGCGCGTCAACACCGACCACTACGACAAAGATCGGAAATGCCAATAGCAGGTGAATTGCCTGTAACACCTCAACGACGCGCTCGGGTTTACAGCGATCGAGATCGTCGATGTAGAGAATGATGCGGTTGATTCGATTCTCATGGTAGGTGTCTTTGCCATCTTCCTCTTCTTTTCGCTGCAGATTGAATAAATCGCGGAGCTTTTCAAAATCTCGTCTGATCAAGGCCACGAGGCCCAGATGTCGCCGATAGTCGCTGGCCGACGCCCGATCATCAATAAACTCCGCGAGAATCTGGTCAGTGGTTGTGGAATTGATCTGTTCTTCGAGCGTCTCAATCTCGTTTGTAATCGATGCCGCTTCAGCGCGTGCGTCCAGCACAGTTTTCGTGAGGGCATTTACCTCTGCCTGCAACTCTCCTATGCGCTTCTGTCGTTCACGCTCCACTGCTTCGTCATGTTCTTCAAGTGTATTCAATGCGTTCCTGAACTGCTTCCACACTGGAACGGCCGCGGTAAGAAACGTCCCGACAATGCCGAGCACTGTCAACACGCCGGCCGGTAACTTTACTCGTTGTGAGAACGTGGGTAACAGAAGAGCGACTAACGGAATTACTGTTAATGCAGCGGCAAGGAAAACTCTTCTCCGGACTCTGCGATCAGTGATGAAGAGTTTCCACTGAGCCGCGATCCTGTTCGAGAAGCCATTCACTTCGTCATAGTGTCTGCGAAAGTCAGCCGCTGTTTTCCAATTATCAGTTTCAATTCCGAGGCGTTTCAGTAGCTCCTTGTCTTCCTCGCTAACTTGCAGCGGTACTTCCAACTCGTTGAGTTGTTTTTCGGCTTCACTTCGAAAACCGGCAAGTTGCGTCGAGAGGTCGTCCTTTTGCTCCGCCGCATTCTTCTCCAGATTAGTCGCTTCCTTTTGCTTGATCTTGAGCTGAGTTTGTTTCTCTTCGATCTTTGACTTCAGTTTTGATTCGATCTCTTTCTTCAAATCAAGTTTGCTCATCAGCTCATCGCGACGCGCGTCAAGGATGGTACGATCCTCTTTCTCACTCACTCTAAGATTCGCGAAGATGTGATCGACCAGGCTCGCCCAGAGATTTCCTTCGATGTAATGCCACGCGTTGAACTCGATCTGGACGATATTCTTGTAATAGCCAATCTCGTTTTGTTTTTTGTCCTTCGAATGGCGGGCCTTGCGCGACAGCTTTTCCACTCTTTTCTGCATCAGCCGCATGAAATGACTCTTGCCGGATCCCCAGTCGCCGAACAAACCGATTGCCAGCGGCGGCTGCACACTCCAGGCTGATACGAGTGAAGCCAGCGCATTCACGTCATCTTCGATGTTAAGTAGATCTTTGCCGGCCCAGTAGTCAGTCGCGAAGCCGGCAAGGACAGGGTTGATACCTACTTCGGTTTCGGTTGTGTGCGTTGTTCCGTCATGCTCGGGCAATTCATTGAAAAGCGGAGTCGCATCCGGCGAGGCAGGTTCAGGCTCAACTGTTTCAGTGTTCGCCTGCTGCATTTGCGCGGGAGATTCCGGTGCACGCTTCGTTTCCGGTGTAACCTGAAGAATCTTTCGCCACTCGTCATGCTTATCGTCAGGAAGTGAATCAATAATGAATCTCAGAAAGCGGCGGCGAAGCATCTCTGGATCGATGATCGTTGAGAGGACCGCTTGCGAGCCAGTCGGATCTGGACGATCCAACATCAGCAAGGCCGCCAACAGATGCCGAGCACCGACACGGCCGACGTCCCCCGAAAAAGCGTGCGCATCGTCTGAAGGCTGTGGCTTTGGCTCATATGTCCGGCGTGAGATTTTTGAAGCAAAGTCGAACACTCTTGCGACATTTTCAGTTATTTTCTGTTCGGCCGGTATCGAAGTCTTAGTTAGTTTCGCCACCATGGCCGGAAACTTTTCTTGTAATGCTTTGTCATATCGTCTTTTGCTTTTGGATAGCTGTTCCCAAAGAAACTGTGGTGTTCGTCGAGATTTAGAGGGAGTGCGTCCGATATAAGCGAGCGCGAATAACAAACAGGAAGTTGAGACCACCTCTCTCTCTTTAAGCGTAGCGAGAACGCGCGCTCGCTCGAGCACCTTGGCAACCTCTTCAGAAACCTTGAAGTTCTGAAAGAAGCTGGTCGTCAACTCGGATGGTGACGAATCGGTAGTATTTGTTGTAGAGGTATCGGAAGTTTGGGGAGCATCTGCGGGCATCGAATCCTCCACCTTAAAAGAAGTGTTGAGTCATCGCCGTTGTGCGAGGCCGGCACTCATAGAAACAACTTGAAACGGTTGCTATAGTACCTGACAAAGTTGTACTCAGAAACCACTTTCAGGCTCATGTCGTGAACCTACCTATTCTTTGTCTGACATTCCTGCTCTTATGCTGCTCGTCAGCACTCGGGCAAATGTGTCTGCAGCGCGCCCAGGAGATTGCTCCGCCACTCACGCGCGAAACAAGGCGCGACTTTGAAACCAAACTTGCCGAGGCGCGCAAAAACGTCGAAACAGACCCAAGCGCTGATAATCTGATCTGGCTCGGAAGACGAACGGCTTACCTTGGCCGCTACAAAGACGCGATCCGGATCTTTACCGATGCGATTGAAAAGTTTCCGGACGACGCGCGCTTATTCCGGCATCGTGGTCATCGATTCATAACGCTGCGTTGTTTCGACCTCGCGATCTCAGATCTGAATCGCGCGGCCAAACTGATCGAAGGTAAAGCCGACCAGGTGGAACCTGATGGTCTGCCTAATACGCGAAACATTCCGACGAGCACCTTGCAGTCAAACATCTGGTACCACCTCGGTCTTGCTCACTATTTAAAAGGAGATTTCAAAGCTGCACTCAAGGCATACCGTGAGGCGGCGAAAGTCTCTACAAATCCGGACATGCTGGTAGCAACCACGCATTGGCAATACATGACGTTACGCCGGCTGGGCCACGAAAAAGAAGCGACTGCGATCGTCGCTGCGATCAAACCGGATCTGGAAGTGATCGAAAATGCGGACTACCTCAAACTCATTCGCCTCTACCAGGGCAAGACAACTGCTGAGCAGTTGTTAAAGGAGATTGGCAGCGACGCGAGCGCAGTCAGTAAAGCAACAATCGGTTATGGACTGGGTAACTGGTTTCTTTATAACCATAAACGTGATGAAGCAGTGAAAATCTTTCGCCAGGTTATTCTCGGGAACCAGTGGGCCAGCTTCGGACACATCGCCGCGGAAGTAGAGTTGAGCAAATAAGCATGACATTGATAAAAAGCAAGAAGCAGTTTGTAGACGCCTACGGTGAGCAGCTTTGGGGTTACTTCAAAACCGGTGAACCCCACAACGAGATTGTAGAAAGAGACGATGGATTAATTTCGGCAGGCCAGTACGGCGGAAAACTCTATTTCTCCGAATACAAAGATTGGCAAAAAATAGAAAAAGAGGCGATGAAATCTGTCAAAGGAAGAGTCCTGGATATAGGGTGCGGAGCCGGCCGGCATTCGCTTTACCTGCAAGGGAAAGGTTTTGACGTCACCGGAATCGATAATTCCCCTCTGGCAATAAAAATTTGCCGGCTGCGTGGATTAAAGAAGACGAAAGTAATGGGGATCGAGGAAGTCGGACAACTTAAGCCTGATTCCTTCGATACGGTGATCATGATGGGAAATAATTTCGGACTGTTTGGCTCGTATCGCCTGGCCCAAACTCTTTTGAAAAAACTCCACCGAGTAACCTCACCAGGTGCTTTGATTATCGCGATGACGAGAGATCCGTACACCACCAAAGACCCTTCACATCTGGCTTATCACAAACTCAATAAAAAGCGAGGCCGGATGCCCGGCCAATTGCGAATACGAGTCCGATACAAAAACGTGATTGGTAGTTGGTTTGATTACCTGCTCGTTTCCAAAGATGAACTTCGAAAAATCCTGAAGAACACCGGTTGGGAAGTAAAACGTTTCATCGACGGCGACCACGGTCAGTACATCATGCTGCTGGGCAAAGCATAACCCTTGGAACTTAATTGTTATTTATGGCTGTCAATAATTCTCGGGATTTGTTTTATTTTGATTCGGAGGATTAGCAACAGCCGTTACGTTCTCGGCGGACCTTGGAAGAAGGTTCGAACAAGTTTTTCGTACCACGCTTTCGCAGACGCATCAAGACCGTGGTACGCATTCAATGCCGTGTTGAGATCATACGCGGTGGCTGAATCAGTAACGAGTGTGTTTATGAGCCGTAGACTCTTACTGTTCAGTCCGGCAAAAAGGATCGTCCATAAGGCGCGTAACTTGAAGGAACCGCCGGCAATAGCGGTGACAGATCGGATGCCACGAATGTGAGCCCATTCAACAACCACCATACGTTCATTTAGATTGAGCAGTTGCTTGTTCAACTTTCCGTAAAGATGATCGTAATACTCGACGGACCTCTCATGAAACTCCTGCGGTAAAGGCAAGGTAGGAAAATACCGGTTGGCGACATCGCCAAAATACAACTCACTCTCTCTTACGGTTGCGATTGCTTCCTCAAGTTCGTTCTTGACTCGCGCCAGGTGACGGTTCATCAAATCCTTTACCAGCCCTGAGCCTTCGTACTTTCGCACCGCGCGGTGACCACTACTCGGATCGACCACTCCGACTCCCACGATCGCGCGATTGGGCTGCTTGCGTTGATACCATTTCCCGCCGGGTTGAAACATACAATGCTCTTCCATAACGGCCGCAGCCTCTTCCCGCGAATCGGTGAATACCCGATGCCCGACTTGATCGAACATCGTGCCGGGCTGGTTCTCCAGCGCCATGAAGAGAATGAACGCCGAATCGTCAGGATCAAGTGGACGCATAGTATTGGATCCGCTGCGCCACCACTTGTGTGACCACAGGCGCCCGCCCAGTGACGTCACCATAATGTCTCGCAGTGGCGGTGGAGCACGCCGAATCATTCGCACAGCCTGGTTGACGGCGCGGCCGCCGGCGACCGCACAATGGTCGCCGGCGTTCAGTTGTCCGGACAGAAGCTTACCGGCATGATTCGCTAATACAGTGTGCAAGTAATCGTCGCCGCGCATTACTGATTCATCGCCGCTTGTATCGGTGAGAGAGGAATCATTTGCAAACTTAGCTGGTTCGGCGATGTGAACTACGACGGCGTGGTCGAGATTAAATCGGTTCCGTAAATCTTGCCCGTCGCGCTGAAGTTCATCACCTCTATGCACAAACGTCTCGTCAAGATCCAGAAATATTAGACCATCCTTGCGCGCATTCTTCAGCAGCTTCGCGAACCATGAATCATCGCCAGTTTCGATTCCTCTGCTTCTTAATTCCTTGCGGATTTCTCCGTAGGTCCTGCCATCGCCAAGATGAGCGCCACAGATATAAGTCAGCAATTTGGGATCTATGAGCTTCTTTTGACGACCGCGTCTTCGCGGCGCAGATCTTTCAGTGGTGGGGCTGTTGGGGGACATTAGTTTAAAGAACCTGCCGAGACTAGATCTTCTGGCTAGAGCATTCAAATAATTGGCAATTATTTTACACAACTATTGGTAAAAACATAGTGCTTGACCCACTAGTTCGCCTTAGTTGACGATGCGAATGTTTTTGATTGCGGTTCATTCAACAGTTCGTCACCACCACAAATAATAAGGAGGCCTCATGTTTTGGAAATCCCCCAACGTAACGTTTCCACGGATCTCTCAAATCCTCCCCAGCCGCAAAGACATAGTCAAACTTCTGCAAAGAGAGTTTGGTGACGAAGTACCCGGTTCAATCTTACTCGTGACCGGTCCACACGCCACTCAGGCATTTGCCGAGGTCTATGGCAGTTTGATCAAAGAAGAGTGGTCGTCAAACCTGACGCTTCGAGTGCTGAAGGATCCTCCAAGCGTCGCTGGCGTCGCGGAGTTAGAGAATTGGATTCTTAAGGAAATGATTCCGCCGCCAAGCCTGATTGTTTACATCGGTTCACAAACTGTGGCCGACTCAACTAAGGCCTTGGTTTTTCGTTTGCGCGAGAGATTCGTGGACCGAAACATTATTTTTGGCGGTCTCATCACCGGCCTGTCCGGTGACGGGGTTTTCAGTAGCACTGCAAGCTTGCGCGACCCCGAGGGCATTCCTGTATCGACAACCGCGGTCGCCCCAAATTTCATAGTCGGTCATACCCTGACTCTCCTCAGAGAGCCATATGACATGAAGAGTTCTTGTGTCGGAGATATCCTGTCAAAGATACCTTCGTTATGGGACTACAATTACTCATGTTCGACGCTCAATAAATACCACGACAACTTTTCAGCCAACCTCGCCAAGGCAGCTTACGAGTCGCTACTCCAAGCCGAGGTCAAGGATAGACATTTCCTGCATACCCAGGATGCCATTGAAACTCTGTTTCGCGCCGTGCAACTCTGTGGACTCTCCATGCAATTAACAGGATCATCAGAAACATGTTCCGGATCTGAGCATGTCGGCGAGAAGTGGCTGCAAGAGTACATTATTCGCTTAAACAAGAAACGTAGTGATCGCCTGGATACACCCAAACACGGCGCCGCTCTCATGCCAATGGTCATCACTACACTGTACATGCAGGGACAAGCTGAGAAAGCCGAAAGAGTCAAAGAAATAGGGAGAAGGATCGGCCTGCCGTGCACGGCGCAAGAGCTTGGCTTAAACGGGACGATATTACAGATGTGTCTTGCCCTGGGATTCGGTTACCGGTGCCCACGATATGTAGCGTATCTGTTGGGAGAGGCTCCGTTCCCCAACGCCAAAGATGTCAGGAGCGAGCGGGCTACTGTTCTCGAGCAGGTAGAATTCAAAGTGCTGCTCGACGCAATCCGACAATGCATGGTGGATTCTGAGGTCAGCAAGAGAGAGGACTTTGGCGAATTAGATGCTGCGCGTTTCGGTGCGATGAGGGATCTTGCACAGACTGCACTCGGCAGACTTGAAAGAGATGTAACAGAAAAGGTGGATTGCAGAACGGCCCAAAAGGTACGCGCCGCGGTCCAGGAAGTCATCCTTAAGGATTATCGCTAAGAGGGAATGTCAAATGTCACGCAGAGTTCGCTGGGTAGTAACAGACATCGACGGCACGATTACCGATGAATCGGGCATGCTAGACCTCGAAGTTTTGTCTGAGTTAAGACAATTGGAAAAAACCGGGATTCGTGTAGGGCTGGTTTCGGGTCGTCCATATCCGATGATTCGTATGCTTGGAGAGTACCTTGGCTTAACGGGACCGCTAATCGCTGAAAACGGTGGAGCCGGCCTGTGGTTGGGGGAGACTTTTCAACTTGGGTGCAGAGAAGTGGCGGAAAAATCGGCAGGTGAACTCGGGAATTGGATTTCAATAGAGCCGACATGGGATAACCAATGGCGCCTGACAGACTTCGCCATCAAACCGACCGTAAGGCTGGAGGAGTTGAAGCGGTTGGTGACGGACTTACAATTGGACATAGACTTGCACGTTAGTTCGATCATGATTCATCTGGCTAAATCAGGCGTCAACAAGGGCACTGCGATTGAGTTTTGCATGAGTCAGGCGGGACTCGAAAACGATGAAATCATCGTCGCTGGCGATGCCTGGAGCGATGTCTCTCTCTTCGAGCGATTCAGGTTAAGCATTGCTCCCTCTAATAGCTGCGAGCCGGTAACTGATAGGGCAGGATTCTGTGCGGAGGACTCGTTTGCACAAGGGTTCAGACAGGGTATTCAACACTATCGAAACTTGGGTTTTCTCCCGATTTAACTTCCCCGGGATTTAACCGCGGATTTCACGCTTACTTGATCCTCAACCGCATCGAATCGCCGGCAAACGAAAATCCGTGTCGCAGGTAGAACGGTTTGCTCCGCTCTGTTGGCCAGAGAATGATCATTTCCGCGTTCTTACTCTTAGCCCAGTCCAGCACTGCTGCTAACAATCTCGAGCCAAGTCCCTGATCGCGATACTCTTCGCGAACGTAGAAATTCGTCAGGTAGACGTAGTGCTCCGGTTCAGCTATCGGGTTGGGAATCTTCTCGACGAGTTGCGCCCAAACAGCACCCACCGCAATGCTCTGTCGCTCGGCGATCCAGCACTGCCAATAACTTCGCCCCTGCAGTCGCTCATTCATCCAGGCCGCACAGCGCTCGACAAACTCCGCTTCGTTCTCGACCACCTCGTGCGATGACGAACGCAACTCGTAGCGAAGTCTCGCCAGAGTCACGGCATCACTCTCCGACGCCAAACGGATTTCTATCATCTCAACTTCTCGAGAGGCCTTCCTCAAAAGTCAGTGGTCGACTATTGATCGCGACACTGTTCATATGAAAATTGGAACTGATGGCTTTGATGTGGCGTGCATCAACTTGTTCTCATCAGTGAAAAACTTGACAACGCAGTCATCATTCAACACGATCTGACGCCAATTATAACTGCCGATGATCCGATCCAAGCTACAGCTCATTCTGTTTTGTGTGATCGTCTCTATCTTTACCTCTCAATCGGCACAAGCGGCTTATCCGATCTCACTCGACGGCTATTGGCGTTTTGAGGTGGATCCTCTCGATGCCGGCGTGCAGCAGCAATGGTTTACCCGGCAGCTGCGCACGTTCATTAAACTGCCCGGAATCCTCCAGTCGCAATACTACTTCGCCAACGACATAACCACCGAAACGCCATGGGTGCTCTCACTCTACGATCGCTACTGGTACCTGCGCGAAGACTACAAAGCCTACACTGAACGCGGCAAAGTCAAAGTGCCATTTCTGTCGCAGCCACAGCGTCACTATCTTGGCGCAGCATGGTATCAGCGCGACATCGAGATCCCGCGCAACATGTTTGGACGTCGCATTCTGCTGACACTCGAACGGCCGCATTGGGAAACGACAGTTTGGATCGACGAAAAGAAAATCGGCTCTGACAGAAGCCTTGTCGCTCCACACATCTACGATCTCGGCAATATCAGCATCGGCCGGCATCGACTCACGATCCGCATTGACAATCGCATGGTCATGCCGTATCGACCCGACGCACACAGCGTTTCTGATTCGCTCGGCGCAACCTGGAACGGCATCATCGGCAAGATTCAAATCGAAGACACCCCACGCGTATGGATCGACGACGCGCAGGTCTTTCCTAACCTCGCCCAACACTCGATGCTGATCAAAGTAAAAATCGGCAATAGCACCGGTCACAGCGGCCAGGGAACGTTGACTGCGATCTGGCCGGATATCGGTGTAGTTCCTGTAACCTGGGACGAGAACGGCGGCATTGAGGAAGTCGAAGTTCCGATTCGATTGGAGACAGAGAAGTGGGACGAGTTTCATCCGAAAAAACTACCATTGAGACTCTGGTTAAAAGGTTCCGACGTCGACGAGTACAAAGACATGACTGTCGGCCTGCGCGATTTTCATGCTGAAGGAAACCAGTTCATCCTCAATGGCAATCCCATTAATCTTCGCGGCACAGTCAATGGTGGTGATTTTCCGCTCACCGGTTATCCACCGACTGATGTGAAAGCGTGGCAGACCTTATTCGAGCTTTGTAAGAAATGGGGTCTCAACCACATGCGCTTCCATTCGTGGTGCCCACCTGAAGCAGCGTTCGAAGCTGCTGATCAAGTCGGATTCTATTTACAGCCTGAGCCTGGAATGTGGAACGAGATTAGTCCCGGCACGCCGATGGAACGCATGCTTTATGACGAAACTGATCGAATGATTCGCGCTTACGGCAATCATCCGTCGTTCATGTTTCTGTCAGCCGGCAATGAACCCAAAGGCGAGTGGCAAGAGTCTCTGTCGCGATGGGTTGATTATTACCACAAACGAGATCCGCGCCGTCTTTATGCAAGTGGCACCGGCCACACAGAACGCGATCTCGAGAACATTACTAAAGGCACCGACTATCTTGTAGTGCATCGCATCAATCACAAGATGCTGCGACGCGAGTCAGGTTGGTTTGGAAATGACTTTGCCGAGTCGCTCGCTGAGATCAACATTCCCGTCATCGCGCATGAAGTGGGCCAGTGGGCCGCTTATCCTGACTACGGCATCATCAATAAATTTCAGAAAGCATATCTGCGGCCCGGAAATCTCGAGATCTTTCGCGACTCAATGGTCGCGCACGGGTTGCTCGAGAGGAACAAAGACTTTGCCGAAAGCTCCGGAAAATTTCAGTTGCAGTGCTACAAGGAAGAAATCGAAGCAAACTTGCGCACGCGCGGACTGAGCGGATTTCAGTTGCTCGATCTTCATGACTATCTCGGTCAAGGAACGTCGTTCGTTGGTTTGTTGGACCCTTTTTGGGAATCGAAGCCGTACGTCACCGCCGAAGAGTTTAGAGAATTCTGTAACTCGACCGTGCCGCTCGCGCGTTTGTCGAAACTCATCTACACGAACTCCGAAAGATTTGAGGCCGATGTTGAGCTGGCGCACTTCGGTACGGAGCCGATGGAAAACACACGTATTCTTTGGCGTATCGACGAAGTCCCGATGCCTAAGGGCGAATGGCCTGCGCGCACTTACCCGGTTGGGAAAAATATTTCCGTGGGACGAATTTCAGCTAGTCTAATCAAAGCGGTTCCTGGTGAGCACCAATTAACTGTGACTGTTGGACCAGCGGATTGGTTCGATTCTCTCACTGGAAAGATACGTCCGGATCCGAAGGCTAAAAAAGGTGAAACTTACTTTGAAAACCACTGGAGTTTTTTTGTGTATCCCGAAACGGTACCGGCTGAGTTCGTCGGGACTTCGGATTGTCCGCTTTCGCGTTCACGCGACATCTTCATCACGCGTTCGTGGGATGAGGCTGAGAAAAAACTCGCCAAAGGCGGCAGGGTTTTGTTTGTGCCTCGACCGGTAGATCTTGATTGGACCAGCCCGCCGATCGATCGGGTGCCGGTGTTTTGGAACCGGCAAGTGAGTCCATCCTGGAGTCGCTCGTTGGGGCTGGCCTTCGATATGAAAGATTCAAAAGGCGGCGCCCTCGGCCTTTTTCCCACGCAACCGTATTTCGATTGGCGCTGGGGACCATTGATCTCGAACGTGCGCGCAATAAATCTCGATAACCTGCCACCCAGGTTGGCGCCGGTAGTGTCGGCAATCGACGACTGGAATCGTAATTACAAGTTAGGCGTGATGTTTGAATGCGCCGTCGGCGATGGAAAATTACTCGTCTCAGCGATCGACATCAGCAAAGAGAATGATGTAGACCCAGTTGCGCGGGAACTGCGATATTCAGTGCTCAACTACATGTCGACGGATTGTTTTCAGCCGAACGTTCCGGTTTCGGCTGTAGAGATACGGAGCTTGCTTTTCGACACACGCATCATGAGTAAGCTCGGCGCGAGCGCACGGCTCGATGGCGCTCCGGCCGGCGCGGCGATTGACGGCGACCCGAACACATTTGTATCGACCGGCGATCAGGATGCGCCCATGCGCGAGCAGGCAGAACTCACGATTACCTTTCCTTCACCCGTTGCGATAGCGGGTGTGGTACTGATGCCGCGGCAAAATCATCGCGAGCACGAAGGCGAGATCAAGGAGGCCGTTATCAGCGTGAGCGAAGATGGTACTGTTTGGAACGACGTGCAACGTGCGTATTTAGTATCGACATTTGCGCCGCAAAGAATTGAGTTAAGCAGGGTTGTTACGACGAAATACCTGAAGCTCGTCTCGCTCTCCGGCTTCGGCCCCGACAAAACCACCTCGCTGGCTGAGCTGGCGGTGGTTTACGCTGGTCCAAAGATTGAATAACTAAACTAATTTCGGTAGTGCGTCAGTTTGAAATCTACACAAATACGCCGAAGGCGTTGGCTAATGTCAGCCCAGAGTTGGAGCGCAGCGACAACTCTGGGTTTGGTCCATCAAATGTACATACCAACCCTGAAAGGGTTCGCCGCAAGAGGAACCCTTTCAGGGTTAACCGGTATCTTTGTTCATTCGATCCCCGGGTTGTCGCTGCGCTCCAACCCGCGGCTGAAATTAGCCAACGCCTTCGGCGTAGTTGCTCCAAATTCAAACTGACGCACTGGACTAATTTTTTTCCAGCGTGACCAGCTTGCTGCGGTAATCGATCGTCACTACGAAGTCTTTGAGAAACACGTTGCCGATGTTCACACCCCAGGGCTCCTTGTCGCGTCCGGTGCCTTTGCCGAAGAAGATCACTGATGGTCCATCGATAGAGATGCCGCCGATAGTTACGTTACTGATTTTCCCTTCCCTGTTTTCAGAAACGTTGTTGTAACCGACCGACGTGCTGACTCGCGCCCGCTTCACTTCCTCTTCCAGCCCGAGGTAAGAAACAGCGGCTGGAGTTAGATGGAAATTTCCGCTGGAGCCCGTATCTAAATTGCCTACCATCTTCTTCCCATTTACGAATACATCATCAATCAGAACGTTATCGTCATATCGAAAACGCAGCACTGTCCGTTTCGCTGTGTTCACTTGCCTGTCCGCTTTTGTGAACGGAGACTGTGAGTAAAAGCGCACGACACCATTCGGATAATCGATCTGCACGATGCGGCCGTTGAGCAGACTATGTCCGAGTACTCCATGTAGCGGCTTTCCTAAACGCTCGCCCACTTTCGACAAGTCAATCGCCACTGCCGAAAGGTTTTTCACAGTGAGACCACCGGCTTCAACGAGTGGCAATTTTGTTTCGTAGGCCAGATTCTTGTCTGTTCCGCCGCCGCTTACCGGTCCTCCGGCGGCGCTGAGTTTGAGGCCCAATTCCTTTGCTGTCGCAAGATCGACTACGGATGGGTCAGTGCCGGTGTCGAGCATCATGTTGAAAGGACCTTTGCCGTCGACCTTGACCTGCACAATGATCTCATTCCGCACAAAGTCAAAAGGGATTTCAACAACTTGCGGTTGGCCGCTCGCGTGTGGAACCAGCAGCAACCACACTAAGAAATAAGTGACTTTCATTGAACAAAACGTCCTTCGGCGGTGTTATTTCAGTAAGTGCCGTTAACAAAAGTGGAACTTAAACGTCTACAAAGTGGAAATACTGTAACTGACTGAGTATTAGGGGGTCATCATGTTGAAGGTACACGCCAAAAAATTGAACGCGGTTGAGATTCTCTCCCTGGAAGGACAGATTATCAATGGTGACACGGAAACTCTGAGCAGCGCCGTGCAGTCAGCATCCGATGCCGGCGACATCATCCTCGACCTGTCAAACGTAACAGTGATAGACGCGCACGGGCTCGGCGTGTTGTTACAACTGCGCGAACATTCCCTCGCAAACGGAATTCATCTCAAACTAATGAATATGAGTGAACGCCTGTCGAGAGTATTCGAAATCACCCGGCTGAATACAGTTTTCGAGATCAACTTCGGCCGTGAATTGCTCATGGCTGCCTGACAGGTAATCCGCGTTCATTCGTGAGAATCTGCGGCTAACTGCTACTCTGAGCGCAGGGCCACGAGCGGATCGACTCGCGTGGCACGACGCGCGGGGATGTAACAGGCAATTAAGGCAATCGCAACCAGGACGAAAGCTGTTAAAGCAATAATCGACGGGTCGCGTGTCGGCAACGATGGAATGAGTGAGATCAGTACTCGCGATACGCCGTACGCGCCAAGGCCTCCCAGTAGCGCCCCAAGCAACACCAGCACGGCGCCCTTGCCTAACACGAGCCACAGCACGTCACGAGTCTGCGCACCGAGCGCCATGCGAATTCCGAGTTCGCCCGTGCGTTGCACGACCGTGTAAGAGACGACACCGTAGATCCCAATCGCTGCCAGTATTAGACCAACCGCGGCAAACGCGCCCAGCAAACTTCCGAGCAACGAGATACTGCCGAGCCCCTGGTCCACTGCCGCTCGCGCGGACCGTATTCGATAAACAGGAAGATCGGGATCTATTCCCGCGATCGAATTGCGCAGACTGTTAGCGAGCGCGTCCGCAGTTGATGAAGTGCGCAGCACGATCGTGAGATATGCGGGAGCCGCCTGGGCCGCGGGCACAAACGCCTCAAAACGCGTGTATGGTTCTCCGAGATCGCCGGGAAACGCAAGGTCATTAACCACGCCGACGACTTCGTAAAACTCCCTGTTCTTTCCGGAATTACTAATGCGACGTCCGATCGGACTTTCATTGGGCCAAAAGCTGTGCGCAGTTGCCTCGTTGATGATCACGACCTTCGGATGATCGACCGTATCCGCGGCGTTGAAGGTGCGCCCTTGTTGCAAATGAGCATCGAGCGTCTCAAAGTAGCCGGCACTTACCGGTTCGTAAAACATTTCCGGCAGCTTATCCGGCGGCGGCTCTGGTCGACCCTCAACGAGAAACGAACTACTACTGTTGAAGCCAAACACCGGATGCGAACCACCAATTGCGGCTTGCTGCACACCCGGCAACGTGCGCAGACGATTCTCCAGTTCAGTCAGGAACACGACGCGCTGCTTATCGTCCTTGTATTTGTCTCCGCGAAGACTCATCGCCGCCGTGACCAGTCCGTCAACACGCCAGCCCGGATCTGAATTGATGAAGCGCTGCAAGCCACGTAAGAACAATCCCGCCGCGGCGAGTAACACCATTGCAAACGCGACTTCACCGACAATAAGCATGTGTCGCAAGCGGTGCTGCGATCGTCCGGCAGTGGAGCCGCGCGAGTTCTCTCGCAGCGCGAGGTTCACATCGGCGCGTGATGCGAACCACGCAGGCACTGTCCCGAATAAAACTCCTGTCACCAGCGAGCACAAGAGAGCAAAGCCGAACACCCGGTAATCGAGTTGCACACTCGCCCCCGGCAAGTCCGTAAAGAGACGATTACTGATGAAGCGAACAGCGATAAGAGCAATAAGGAGACTGATCGCTCCTCCGATCAGCGCGACAAGAATGCTCTCGGTGAACGAATGTCGCAGCAGTCGCCAACGACCCGCACCGAGCGCGGCGCGAACCGCGAGTTCGCGCGACCGTGCGGCCGTGCGAACGAGCTGAAGGTTCGCGAGGTTTGCGCACGCGATCAGCAACACAAAACCTGCGAGTCCTAACGTGAACCACATGACGGTTCGCCCGATGTCGTCAGACATCGATCGTTGCAGTGGCTCCAGCCGCACGCTCTCGCCTTCGTTCGACGAGTTCTGCTTGCCGATGTTCACGGTAAGAGCAACCATGCTTTGCTCGGCCTGCTTAATTGAGACGCCGGGTTTTAGCAGACCAAACGAAGAGAGATAGTTGGTGCCGCGGTTCGTCTTGCCTTCGGGAGTAAACGCCAGTGGCTGCCAGATATCGATCGGCCCCCAAAGGATCGGGTGTTCGAATCCGGGGGGCATTACGCCGACAATCTCCACTGTCTTTCCGTCGAGTTGGATCTTTCGCCCCACAACGTCTGGGTCGCCTCCGAAACGGCGCGTCCAAAAACGATCGGTCAGCACGACCACATCATCAGCGCCGGGCTCGAACTCTTCGGGTTTGAAGACACGGCCACGCGCCGGCGGTACTCCCAACATCGGAAAGAAATCGGCGGTGGCGGCGAGACCGAGCAGACGTTCCGCTGTTTGTCCTTGTTCGGTGAGGTTACGGCTCGTGAAGTTGTAGGCAGCCATCTTCTCAAAAACCGTATTCTTGTCGTGCTGGTCAAAGAAGTTCCCTGCCGAATGCGGCCAACTTTGAGAGTGCGGCGAGGTGCGAAATACTCTGATCAATCGTTCGGACTGCGGGTAAGGCAGCGAACGAAATAGAAACGTATTCAGCACACTGAACATCGCGGTGTTGATGCCAATACCCAGTGCGAGCGTCAGCACCGCCACAACGGTAAAACCCTTGTGCTTCAGCAGCATGCGCAGGCTATAGCGCACGTCCTGTGATAGGCTGGTCATACCTTTTCTCCGATTGTGTGTTGGAAGTATCGCTCACTAACAGAACACCTTAAACGCGATTCTTGTGACAGAAGGATGCTAAGGTTCAATTATATTTTTGTCAGCCTACGGTTTAGAAACTGTGGTTGAAATTCACTCGCTCAGACCAGCAACTCAAGTAGGTGACATTTCTACTTTGCGCATTTGGGTGACATTTCAACTTGGGGTTTACACAACTACGCGAAGACAATTGACTTAGTCATAGATCAAGCGTAGCCTACCGACGCTGCTTCGTATCAGGCTGGATTCTCACTAGTTTGCCTTGCACGTTCGCAAATCCAGCCTCCAATTCATCAACCTGAATGAGAGATGTTTTCACGTTCCAGAGAATTGGCTGGGAGGATAACTATTATCCATTCAGAAAGGGTAAAACTGCCATGGCAACTCGACCCAGACGCAAGAGAGAATTCGGTCTGGCCCAATGGAAAATGCTTCGCACTGTGATTGTGCTGATTGGGTTGGGCTTGTTAGTCAGTGGTTTCACCGTCTTTTTACACGGACGTCTACATGCAGGAGTGGCGCCGGACGCCGAATTATCGTGGCGCTGGACAACTCTTCTGAAGGTGCTCGATCACTTAGGGCTAGGACTCTTTTCAGTCGCCTTACTTGGGTTCATTATGGAACTGCGACACATGAAGGAATATTTCCAGCAACGGATCGAAAGGACCATCATCAAGCGAGAATTCATTAAGACCTTGACTCTGGATGCGCAAGAGTCAATGCAAAAGCAGAGCCTGGAGGCTTACTTTGGCGTCAGTGAACTCGGCAAACAAGGCGATTTTTACGACTTCTACGTTAAGAAACTGCGCGATCATATCGGTGGACCATTCAGGCAGGATACGAGGTTCAAAACTGTCGTGGAGCTTGGTTCGGATGATCGTTTTTTTACCGTTACCGACACTATCTCGTATACGTGCCGTAAACACGTTAGCGGAATACAGAAGGAGGCCGGTTGGACCGCGGAACTTGATGAGATTAAGGAAGTCTTAAGTCTTGTGATTACCGCGACCAAGCCTGATCAAACCAGTGAGACCTACCCATACGATAAAGCGAGTAATCATAAGCATCGTTCATTGATTAAATACGAAAAAGGACACGGGTTTAAGCGTTCCCTAAGCAACTACAAAGATTGCGACGGGCTAATGATCAAAATCGTGGTAAGTTATATCGTTTCGCGCGAAAGGCCGTTCTCTTTCTCAATGCCCGTTCTATCTAATGGCTTATATGGAGAGATCTATTTTCCCGATGATTTCGAGATCTTTGTTGACCTATTTGGCATGGATGAGAGTGCCTTGCCGGAAAACCCGTTGCAGCTTCCTAAGGTTGGGGATTTCAATTTCTACGAGCTCTCACATAAAGGCTGGTTGTTACCAGACGATGGTTTTGGCTTCGCCTTTATACCGAAGTCGCGGCTGGTGCCATCTGAGCCTGCAATTGAGATTAACCAAACGCTTATTGTTCTTTCCAGTGAAAGAGCTGATTAAGTTTCCTGACTACGATCGGATTGTAACCGCGCCTGGCTTTAGCATAGATGTCTCTTGCCCACTTTTGCCGGTCCGGTAATTTGACTAACTCTTCGTAGAGGGGCTTGATTAGTCTTTCACGGCCCACCGACATCAGGAATTCTTCCAATCGCGGAATAGCGGGATCGTAGCTTGCACGAATCGTCATCAGCAGCCATTGATGAACGATTTCGCTGTTTCGCGACGAGGTAAACTTAAACTCATTATCAAGTTCCCCTAATTTTTCCTTGCTCAAATCAGGTGGCAGGTACTTTAAAAAATGTAACCACTCGTACACGGACCATAACGCGGAATTAAGCTCACCCGCCGACTTGCGTCCATCGAGCCAAGCTTGTGCGTCGGTTTCTATTATGGTGAACGCTTCTGAGGAAGGTCTTGAAGCTGAATTCGGAATGCCTGGTTCGTACAACCACTCCATCAGGGGAATCGACTTCGCACGGGCCTGATCACTATTAAGCAAATGTTGTTTTAGATAATCCACAAAGTCCGTTGTAGTAACACTCTGAAACGCGAAGTGATCGAAATAATCACGGAGAAACTGGTCGAAACGCGAACGACCAAAGGTCTTTTCTAATTGCAGTAGAAAGAGCGCCCCCTTTTCATATGGAATTTTCGTGATGCAATCTTCAGGGTCGCGAGCATTATAGTTTGCATACAGTATCTCTTCGTCATCACTTAGCCGGGCAATTTCTTCCTGGAGTTCGCTCCAACCGAGTGATGCTTCCATCTCCGCGCGTCGTTTGCCGTAAACTTCCTCCAGCGCTCGTCGTTCGACGTAAACAGAAAAACCTTCATTAAGCCAAAAGTCATTCCACGTGGCATTCGTAACCAGGTTGCCGGCCCACGAATGGGCCGCCTCGTGAGCAATTATCGAAACCAGACTCTTGTCACCCGCAAGGATTGTTGGCGTCGCAAATGTTAAGCGGGGATTTTCCATACCACCGACTGGGAAACTGGGTGGAAGTACAAGAATGTCGTAACGATCCCAACGATAAGGTCCGTACAACTTCTCGAGCTTCTGCATCATGACTTCGATATCCGCGAACTCAGCGCTGGCCGCATCAATCACAGATTCCTCTGCGTAAACACCGGTTCTTGAACTCAAAGGACTGAAGTTCAGTTTTCCGACAGCCAGAGCCATCAAGTAAGACGGTATCGGCTGCAGCATTTCGAAAACATACTGGCCGTTGCCGAGAACGTGTGGATTATTAGCAGCTCCCATCACCGCCATCAAATGTTTGGGACAATGAATCACCGCGCGAAAAGTTGCTCGGACTTGCGGCGAATCCTGGAGCGGCAACCAGCTTCTGGCGTTAATTATCTGAGACTGCGTCAATAGGAAAGGATCGGTTTTCCCGGCTGTATGTTGGGGCTCGAGCCACTGTAGTGCGCGTGCGTCAGGGTTCGTAGAGTATTCGATTCGAACGCGATCGGCCGTCTCTGGCAGTGCGATCCTCATGGCCGTGCCAAGAACCGGATTGTTATCGGCAAGCCCAAACCTCGCGGCTTGATAGGTATTATCACCAGATGAGCATTCGACCCTTGCAATGTTTAGTTGCAGCGTATCAAGAACGAGTTCGGAGACCTCATTATCGAGTCGTTCCAGTATTAAGACCGCTGTCCCGTGCAGCGTTCGCTCTTCGAAAGACACGGTTAAATTCAGATCAATATGCCGGACTCTGATGTGCTCGGGGTTAGAAAACGAATGTGGGTCTCTTATTATTCGGATTGTATTACTCTTTGTTACTGGACCGCGCGGCGTAATTGGTTCGATTGAAAAGAATCGCGAAGACATGTTGATAACCTACGACTATAAACGTGATTTGAGCAAGAAGTAAGAAACCGAAATGGAGAGTTAAAAGACATCTTATCACGTTGGACTAAACGAAAGTTGACGGAATGTGCGAAGAACAACACGCACATTCCTCTTACTGAAGGAGGAGCCAGGCGATTGGATCCGTAAGCGATTAAGTGTGACTACGGTCGCGAGACAATCGGATTGAATTTCGCGTCGTCGAGTGGGACGTTCTGCTTGATCTCGTCGATCTTGCGACCCCAGACGCGGCCGGGCAGTGACCAGTGGATCAGGAATGGTTGTTTGATGCCGTCAACGTCGCGATAGTCTTCATAGTCCACTTGCAACGGCAGCTTGCCTAAAGGCGTGTCTGACTCCGTGTAGCGACGGACCAGCAGACCTGTACGCACGTCGAAGAAAAGTTTCTCAACTGGACCATTAGCGGGTGTTGCCTGGATCACGTAAGCGTCCATGTCGCGCACTGAAGCTCTACCGATGAACGTGAGGTTGGAGTAGAGGTCCTGAGTTTTGAGTTCTTTGTAGAAGACGGCGTCGCGCTTCAGTTGGGCCAGGAGCTGATCGGGCAGCGGCGTGGGGCCCTCGCGACTACTGTGTGCCCAGGCTGATGTGCCGTTGTAACCATTGCTGAAGACAACGTTTGGATAGCTCGTCACGGTCAACAGTTTGTCGGGCGCCTTTTGATAGACCTCTTCGGGAACGAGCACGCCGTCCGCGCCGATGCGCGAGCCTTTCGCGGTGCGACTCGTGATCTTCGTCAGAGCCTCTGCGCCACCAACTGCCTGCACGTATCGATCGAGGATCTGTTTCACTGACGGCGACGCTTCGGATGTTGGTGACGATGAATTCGGCGCCCAAAGGTTCTGACCCACCGCCGGAACTGAAACGGGGGTGGGTTTGCCACGATGACACGTATAACAAGTCACCGCGCCCTGACCGTTGAAGCTACCCTTGTTCAAATCAAACACCATCTGGATCATGCGACGAGCAGTCAGCTTGGCGGGCTTGTCGTCTTTATCGAAGCTGCTGGTGACGTGACAGTAATTGCAGCGGACGCCGAGTGAGCCCGAGATGAAAGCCATCGTCGGGTCGAGCTGCGCTGCGGGAAGTGTTTTGAAGATCTGGATGTTCTTGAATTTCTGCTCGGCAGTCTGGGCGTGTGAAATTGAAACCATGCCGATGATAAGAACGATGAGAGTGAATAATCGCATGTTATCTCCATTGTCTTAACTTTGCGTCTTTGCGCCTTTGCGCGAGAAGGTTTTCCGCAAAGCCGCAAAGATGATTAAGCGATTTTTAACGCATGCAGTGGATCACGCGGTTCAGAATTCGGAACGCGCATCACGAAATCGAGACAGTCAACATTCCCTTCACTACCTCGATGAAAACTAACTTCGCCGTAGAACTGCTTAACGAAGTACTCGGTTTCCGATGTCGGTAACAACTCCACTTTCTGTCCCACACATTCAATCGTCAGCCGGCCTGCTTCATTGCGCACCGCGATCTCGAGATCGGGACGACTATCGTCGCGATATTGGCCCACGAACTCGGCGTAACTTCGCGGATCAACCGCGACTACTTCTCTCAGACACTTCTCGAGCACTAGGTTTTCAGACCGAAGCTGAAACCCGAGCTTCTCGTTCAACGTCCGAATCGCCGTCTGCGGCGGTTTGTTGAAAGATTGAATGATCTTGTAGCCGTGTGATTGAGCGTAGACAATGCCGTGCAGCTGCAACGCAGTCGCCAATCCGCGTCGTCTACGCCCGCACTTCACGCCAGTGAACCCTTGAGTCAGACCACCGGGCATCGCCTCAAACAAACTCACATCCGAAACTCCGACGTATTCATCACCGTGCTTCGCGATGAAGTACGCCTCCGGAAGCACGTACGGCATTTCCATCCACATCAACGCCTCACGCGCGTTGTAAGCCGGGGGCACAAACGGACTTCGCGCAGGATCATCCTGACTCAGAAGTGTCGTGAGCTCGTAAAGTTTCTCAACGCAACGTGGATCTCGCACACGCTCGTCCGCAAACGTCGTAATCGAAATTCCTTCATCTTCGAATCGTCGCACCAGTGTCGCCAGAGATGACACATCAAAGTTCACAACATCGAGACGCAAATCCAATACGCGCGAAGTCTCCACGAATCCGCGACTCTCGAGAAGAGTCACGAGCTCAGTCTCAGACGCATACTGCCGGCACGACACGGTAACGGCTTGCGCCTCGCGCAAATCTTCCATGAGACGATCGAGTAGTAAATCTCCGGCGCCTCGTTTGAGCCACTGCGGATCAGTCACGAGCAACAGTCGATATTTCGGCAAGTAGACAGTTTGCTCAACCCCGCCATACGCGATGATCTGTTTGCCCGCAGCGTTCTCGACGACATAATGCCGGCGGAAATAACGCGACTCGTCAAACTTCTGACGACCGCGCAGCCAGCGCTCATGTCCCGGCGCATCATCCCGCGATCGTGCCGACGCGAGCGCGCTCACCCCGTTCCAATCCGGATCGTGGAAAGGTCGTAGCTTCGTATTTACCTCGTTTGAAAAGTTCGCGTTACGAGACGGACGTTGTTGCTTAAATAACTCGACAACGTTGCTCTTCAGTCGTTGTCGTGCTGAATAAAGCCGCTTGTTGACTGTCGAGACAGGCACTTCCAGAAAATCACCGATGTCAGCCTGCGTGTATCCATCGATATAAAAAAGAGTGGTCACCAGACGCTCGTTCTCCGGCAGCGCGTTTATTGCCTGCAATACTTTCGCGAGTAGATCACGTCGTTCAGCAGCAGCGTGTGGTCCAGGATCGTTCGCGGACGCGTTCACTTCCTCCTCGAGCGGTACAATTTGCAACCGCTTGCAACGCGTTAGTCGATTGCACTGCGTCAATACAATGCGTTTGAACCAACCCGGAAACGCCGCCGGTTCACGAAGCTGCGCGAGTTTTTGCCAGGCAACAACGAAAGCTTCCTGCGCCGTGTCCTGCGCGAGGTAGACATCGCCGAGCACGGCAAACGCACAAGCGAATGCCATGTCTTGAAAGCGAATCACGAGTTCGCCAAACGCCTCGCGCCGTGCCGCCGGCGAACTATCGAGGTCCACTGCGCGAAGGACAATGCTATGGATGTCTCTCACGTCCTAATGTTAAGAGCCAGATTCAGGGATGAAGCTTACCGAAACAATCGTCTGGTGGTGTCTTAAATTGATCGATTTTCTCTGCGGTTCTCGGCGTATCTTTGCGCCCTCTGCGTTTAGTTGCCTTTTAACGCAGAGAACACTGAGATACGCCGAGAACGCAGAGAAGAGTTTTAAATTAAGACACCACAATCGTGCTAAAAACCTTGACATTTACCAGCCCCGAAAATATGGTATGCGCGTTTCTCAACCGGCTGAATTCTCATGAGCTCTGCTCCTTGCACACTCGCTCAATACAGCTAAACGTCTACTCCACATAGCCCAGAGATAAGGAGTCAAAAAACGATGACGGATAAAGTGATAGTTACCAACTTGACTGCGCTCAAAGAGAAATACAAGGGTAACGCATTTAAGGCTATACAGACTGCGGTGAACGAACTCATCGCCGCGGACAAAGTTCGCAGGCTGACAACGATTTTGGTCCCACTCGATGACCCAAAGGTGATGAAGAAGCTGAAAGCCACGCCGGTGAAGAACCCTTCCAGTTGCCGGCAAAACAAGAAAGCCATCGACGGAATCTACCAGGCACTCGTGCCCGATTACATGATGATTCTCGGTGCGATCGATGTGATCCCGCACCAGGACATGAAAAACCCACTGTTTTCTGACGATCCGGAGGGCGACAACGAAAAATTTGCATGGGGCGACTTGCCTTACGCCTGTGATGCTCCCTACAGCCAGGAGATTTTAGATTTCAGTGGGCCCTCACGCGTAGTTGGCCGGCTTCCTGATTTAACGGGACAAACCGATCCTGACTATTTGGTCGGTTTGCTGAAGACCGCTTCGACCTGGAAATCATCTCCGAAATCCGAATATCAATCCTATCTCGGAATTAGCGCCGAGAAGTGGAAGGAATCAACGGCAGAAAGCATAACCAACATCTTTAGTTCCAGTGACGACCTCCAAACTTCTCCAAAGGAGGGCTATAAGTGGAAATCCGATTTCATCAACCGGCGCATGCACTTCATCAACTGTCATGGCGGTGACACTTATCCGGACTTCCTTGGTCAATCAAGCACGGATGACGAGGACATGCCCGTCTCGCATCAGGCTGCCTTCCTGGGAAAGAAAGGTAGGGTTGTTGAAGGGACGGTGGTTGCTGCTGAGTGTTGTTTTGGTGGACAACTTTATGATCCCACAGCCGCGGACAAAGGCCAGATGGGCATGTGCAACACTTACCTGGGAATGAAGGCGTATGGATTTCTTGGCAGCACAACTACTGCGTATGGTCCATTCTCCGGCAATGACCAGGCAGATCTAATCTGTCAATTCTTTCTCCGGCGAGTGCTTGACGGAGCTTCACTCGGACGCGCGGCGCTTGAAGCTCGGCAACGTTTTGTTGAAAGAACTTCGCCGCTGAGTCCAATGAATCAGAAGACTCTGGCCCAATTTAATCTCTACGGGGATCCAAGCGTTGTGCCTGTCAGTACTGCCACGTCAACACTTGTCGTAGCGCCGAAAGTTAAATCATTGGGCTTAGCCGCCAAGTCTCTGAGTAAGAGTAAGGCCGAAGCTAAAGCCGTAGAAATAGCGGGCGCGGCCGAGCGAGCGGACAGGCGTGAAACACTGCGCGCGAAGGGAGACCTATTATCTCGCTTGCAGCCGGACATGAATAAAACTGAGACAATTACATCGGCCCAGGCAAAATCTTCTTTGAAGAAGATTATGAGCCAATTGAATCTGAGGCCACTGAAAGAAAGTTTTTCATTCAACGTACAAAGCCAATCAACCGCACCTCTTATGGCCAAGAACCCGCTGGCCAAAGGCATAAGCAAGGCAATCGCCGCTAAAAAACAGAGCACTACTGCCTTTCACGTGATGTTTGGACGTCCAGCAGGCACAGAGACTAAGGCAATTGCAAAAGGCCCTGGGTCCAAATCCATGACGCTCGCAGCAACCGGAACAAAGAGTGCCGCAAAAAGTGCTGCCAAGGCAGCTAAGCAATCTCCCATTCGCAAGTTTGTCGTCTTGGAGGCAAAGGAGGTTGACGGTAAAATCGTTTCCGTCAAAGAAGCACACTCAAAATAGAAGCGTTTTCAGCAACGAAGGAAGGATCGTTCATAAGTGCCAGCAAGTTACTCCGCAAAGGAGTTAACCGGGCGTGTTATCACTCATCTGGCTGCCAAAGGTTCAAAAAGTGAACGGCAGGCGGTCTTCCTTGAAACGGCTGATAAAAGCTCATACCTGCTTCGACGGCGTGGTGGAAATCCCTTCTTCGATCCTATCTTGCAGAAGCTGGTCGGAAAGACCATTCACTGCAAAGGGATTTTGACCGAACATACTTATATTATCTCTGATTGGTCCGAAGTTAAGGGCTGAGAATCAACTCACTTCAGTAAACTCTCTTCAGAGGAGTTAGTATGCCCAACAAGTTCGTTCATGGTCATGCGTTGCTCATTGGGGTAGGTGGAGACCTCCCCAACACAGTGACGGACGCGAAGGGTCTCGCCTCCATTCTGCGCGACGACAGCCGTTGTGCTTACCCTAAGGAACAGGTGCAAACGTTAACCGGCTCGAAATCCGGACGTACAGCCGTTCTTGCAGCGCTCGATGAACTTGCGAAACTCAAACCGGCGTCGTCGGTCATCATCTATTACTCGGGTCATGGTTATCGGGTTGAGCAGTCGGGCAAGACTGCTCACTATTTAATGACGCATGGTTCCGATCTGGATTCGCTTAAGACTGCGGCGATCAGCGGCGATGAATTTGCGGCAAAGCTGGAGAAAATTAAATCAAATCGATTGTTATTATTGTTGGATTGTTGTCATGCAGGAGGATTCAGTACCGGCGACGCGACCAAAAGAGCCAAATCATTGTCACAAAAGATCGCGAAGGCGCCGCTGCCCGCGGAAGCATTGAGGGCTTTCGAAGGAAGAAAAGGCCGCGTGCTAATTGCATCATCAAGAGGAAGCGAGGAGTCATTGGCGGGCGAGCCTTACAGCGTGTTCACCACCGCGTTAATTGCGGGTTTGTGCGGTGAAGGGGCCGGCAAGGAAGATGGTTATGTCCGGGTAGCCGATTTAGCGCTCTACACGTCGGCGGCCGTTAAGCAATTTACTGATGACCAGCAAAATCCGACGATGGATTTCATACAATCGGACAACTTCATCGTCTCTTACTATGCCGGTGGTGACAAACTTCGTAAAGGATTACCAAAGTCGATCGCAACTCCCAAATTCGAGACGGCGCCGGGATCAAATTCATTCAGCGTGTTCGATCAACATGGATGGAACGATATCGGAAGCATAACGAATATTCGAGGAGATCAGATCAACTATTACGGCGTCATGCCCCCTGCGAACAGCGGCAGAAAACAACGTAATAAGGAGTAACGCTCATTCCGGACACAGTCACATGGAAAACCGTAAGGGTGACGTTTGAGAATCTTGAAAATGAGGTTCTCTACGAACCTTTGGACGCCGTAGTCGATCAGATTCGAATGCTCATCAATTCGAGTCCGCCTACATACACGCCTGAGACAGTCCAGGCCTTAATCGATGCCGTTGTCGGCATGAATGCTGAGCTTGGGCAAAAACTGCCGAAGGCCCCTGACGCCGGGTCTAAAGCAAAGGTAGTGCGGCAAGTAATTCAGCAGGCGGAAGCGAAATTTATGCAACCGGGATGGAAACCAGAGCAGGTAATAAACGCTCAGAACATTTTCAATTTTGGTTTCGAGCCGATAAAAAAAGAGGTCGAAGAACCTGCTCCCAGCACGAAAATCCCAGTCGTTTTGCTCGTGATGACCCGCGCAGAAGCCGGCCAGTTAGACGGCAATAGGATTCCCGTCACTATGCCGGCGGATTACTGGCAGGAGTTCATGAACCTAAGGAATCTTTTAGATCCTGACTGGATAGATCGTTACGGTAAAACGCCAGAGAAATGGCAGCCGTTTGGAACTGAAGATAAAAATATTGAGGGATTGCTGTCGGATCTATTCGCCGAAGTACGTGACGCACAGAACTATGAAAAACTGCTTGTCCCAGAGTTTATCGATGTACGCACGCTGCACCAGAACAGAAAGAGACTGAGAGATTTACGTCACGACGGCTGTTTTGTCATCAATGACGTGATCTCTATGTGGCATCCGGACATTCAACGCCAGTATAGAGCATCGTTGCTCGAAGCTTTTCCGACAACAATCGTCTTTCGCATCGCCCCGATTGACCAGGCCCTGGGAGATACACAACCATTGATCGCATTTCAGGAAAGCTATGCGGATCTTGAATTCTTCAAACGCATTCGCTCGGATCGTGATATGTACTGCCGAAGCTTCCTGAGTGCGAACCAGCGCGATGATTTCGAGAGCTTTGTCTTCAATTTAGCCCCTACCCTGATTCCTTCCAGCGAAAAATCGGCTTCGCCGGTTACCCGGCAAATCATTGGCAGTTCCAGGAGAAAAAACTTCGGCTGAGGACGTTCTCGATGGTGAATGCCGGGCAGACGAAAATCTACACCTTCTATTCATACAAGGGAGGTGTCGGTCGCTCCATGGCGCTGGCCAATATCGCCGAATTGCTCTATCAAAAAGGACTGTCCGTGCTCATGGTTGACTTCGATCTTGAAGCACCAGGCCTGGAACAATATTTCTACAAGGCGAGCGAACCGGAGGGGGAACAACGACTGCGGGAGATATGGACCAGGCGTGGTGTAATTGATCTCCTGTTCTCATACAAATCCTTACGTTCACTACATGACTCCAGTCTCTCGACGTCACTTGCAAGTGGGGCGGGAACTACATCAAAAGAGACCCCGTTAGTTAAAATTACGGCAAATCGCGACGATGGATCTGAACCATTCCCCTTCCCTAAAGAACCGCTTGCAAACTTCATAACTGAAATCAACGCTCCAACCCACACCAATCCGGCGCGGCTTTCACTAATGACTGCCGGCAAGCGATCCAAGGAGCGGATAAATACTGAAACGAACGAGAAAGAGATCATCGATGACTTTCCTCGTTATGCGGATCGAGTGCGATCCTTCGCCTGGGACGACTTTTATTTGAACTGGGATGGCGAGCGATTCTTCGAATGGTTTCGAAACGAGGTAATCAACAGTGCCGATGTTGTGCTTATCGATAGTCGCACGGGTGTGGCGGAGATGAGTGGAGTTTGCACATACCAGTTGGCGGACATCGCGGTCATGTTTGTTGCGTCGAATAACCAGAACGTGGAGGGGACAAAGAAGATTGCCGAGAGCCTGACAAGCCAGGAGTTGATTCGTGAGGGACGTAAGGGCCGAGAATTGTCTCTTGTTTTCGTGCCCAGCCGCGTTGATTTATTTGAAAAGGTAAGGCTCGACGATCTTGCCGAACGCTTTAAACGCATGACCGATACACTGATTTCACCTTCAGTGACTTTCAAAATCAACGCGTTTGACGATCTGAAGATTCCCTATATTCCTTACTACTCATTCGTTGAGGAGTTGGCTGTACGCGATAAGAATTCAACTGCCGCGATAGAGATGACGAAAGCGTACGAGAATATCTGTCGCAGCCTGGCCCAATTGGATCCGGTTGTTAAAGAGAAACTGCGCTCAGAAGGCGAGATCAGCGACAAAGTTAATGTGGCGGAGCAACTGAATCGATCAGCCGAAAACGTGTTTGCTCAACTTTCGCCCACTGAACAAGACACCGCACGTTCACTGTTTACTCGATTGTTGAGAGTGGCCCGGATCGATGAAGGCGAAGTTAGGGATACGCCCAGATATGCTAGGGAAAGCGAACTGACCAGCGAACAACTCGAGGTTGCCGAAAAGTTCATTGCGCAAGGTCTACTGAGTCGAGTTGGAGATAGCATCGGCCTGGCTGACGAACGTCTTCTCAGTAGTTGGGTACGCATCAAAGACTGGGTAAAGAAAGATCGGGAGTTTTTACTCTGGCGGCAAGACCTTCAAGGCGCAATGGGTCTGTGGGAAAGAGCAGGACGTCAGGACTCAGATCTATTGCTGGGATCGAAATACGAAGAGGCTCAAAAATGGCTGAATGAGCGCATATCCGAATTCAACGAATTGGAGTTTACTTACCTCAAGGCAAGCGCTGCCCGCCGCAACCGAGATTCGTTTGTATCACGCGTTAGGAGCGCTGGCGCGCTATTGATTGCCGTCGTTGCTATTTTCCTGGCAGCACTCAGTCTATGGGGCCGGGTTGGCCCGACATCAAATAACGCAGAAGCTCGTTCCCTCAACTTAGCAGGAAAGTCGGATGCGCTGCTACCATCCAAACCTACAGTGAGTCTGGCTCTGGCAATCGAAGCAACGCGAGCGTACGCGACGGCTGAGGCGCAGGAGGCATTGAAGAAGGCGCTGTTACAATCAAATATGCGTACGGTCATCCAAGTTAATGCCAATCCGAATTCTGCCAGATTCAGCCATGATGGAAAGAAGATCGTGACGGGCTCTCAGAATGGTGAAGTGACAGTTTGGCAACGACAGGACGGCGACAATTGGCAAAATGTTCGCCAGTGGGTGGCTCATTACAGAGACGTCACAGCGGCCATCTTCAGTCCAGATGATCAACTAATCGCAACCGCAGGCTACGATGGACGAGCGGTCCTCTGGAACCCTGAGTCGGGAAAAATGATCGCCCAACTTAGCCCGGCGACGGAGTGGGGCTCAAGACCCGCCTCTATCGCAGACATGTCATTTAGTCGTAATGGCAGATTTCTGGCGGCAGCAAGCACAGACAATCACGTTTATGTTTGGGAGATTAATAGTGGAAGACCGCTTCAAAAGTTGGGTAACTTTAAGGATGACGTAAAGACAGTAGACTTTAGCGCCAACAGCTTGATCGCTAGCGATGGTAATGAGGTTGTGATCTGGTCGGTAAATGATTGGCAACCGATTTCTCGTCAGACCTTCGATATTTATAACCCTGTGCTATGTGCTCGCTTTAGTAATGACAACTCACTTGTGGTAACTGCGCACTCAAATGGTACTGCACGCGTTTGGTCCTTACCAGGTTGGAATATAGTTTCGACTTTCTCAGAACATAAGGCTGCAGTAACGCACGCGTCTTTTAGCCCTGATGGAAAATTGGTAGTAACCGCAGGTAATGAAACTACTGCGATGATCTGGGAAGCGACCACCGGGAAACTCTCAACGTCATTGCGCGGCGCGCTCCGCACATTTACTGATACTTCGTTCAGTCCTGATGGAAAGCTCGTACTGACGGCAGAAGTTGCGTCGCTGGTACGATTGTGGGACCGAGTGGACGTCAATCCCAACAGTTCACCCAATGACCTGATCAACCAGGGCTGCTCTCGCTTACTCCGCAATATGACGAAATCTGAGTGGCAACAGTACGTGGGTGCTGAAACATACCGGGCTACCTGTTCAAAACTTTCATTCCCTGTCGATGACGGAGCAATCCAAGAGTATTAACTAATCTCAATCCCACAAACGAGGCCCAATAATCATGAATCCAATCACAGGCGATAAGCAGTTTGTACTGCAACTCCTCAAAGATACCGCGCGCAATCTCGCGGTGAGACATCCCGAAGCCCCTAAACCCAAAGGAGCTAAAAAGGCAATAGCCGCTGTCAGCGAAGACCAACAGGTGGAGCGTGACCAGATCATCGAGCGCTTTCAGAGAGCGTATGAAACGGCGCAACTCGTACCCCAGCCACCGCCACCGCCATCAGGGAAGAAGGGTTTAAAGAAGGGTGCAGGCAAAGCAAAAGCTCTTGCCGCACCCACTGCGACTGTCGTCGAAGACGTATGGTATGCGCCCCGTGACAGAACAATTGCGCTCTTTCAATCGGCGATAGACGAATACATCGACAAGAAAAGCGGCGCAGCCAAAAAAGCAAAAGGAATAAAAAAGAAGGTTACGAAAAAAGATGTAAAGAATATTTTTTACTCGAAAACAGTCAAGAAGGGGCCTGCCGGCGCAAAGGGTTGGGTAGGCGAGCAATACGACAACTTAGATCCGGGATGGTTAAAAGTGGCACTGGAAAAGGCAAAGATTTATTGGAAAGGAAAGCATAGGTTCGTCCGGCACACCTCTGCCTCTGATTTCCATTATCGGATGGGGAATGGCCCACTACGCGTAGCCCTCATTGCTGACTGGGGCGGAGGTAATGATCACGCTCAAGCTGTGGCAAACCAGATCCGTAATTTTGCTCCGGACTACGTAATTCATCTTGGAGATGTCTATTACGCCGGAACCAATGATGAAGTGGAGCAACGGTTCTTCGGCTTCTGGCCGGGATCACTTGAACCGGGACGCTCGTTCGCGTTGAACTCAAATCATGAGATGTATAGCGGAGGTTATGCTTACTTTGATCTGACTCTCCCGCGACTAAGCCAACAAGCCAGCTACTTCTGTCTCGAGAATGATAACTGGCGTCTGATCGGACTCGATTCGGCATATGTAGATCACGACTTCAATGTCGAACAAATGCAATGGCTCACCGCCGTGCTCAACAGTTCGGACAAAAAGACCATACTGTTTTCACACCACCAGCCGTTCTCGGCATATGAGTCTGGCGGTGAGGGTGAAGAGCGACTGCAAAAGTGGACCAAGGACTTAACCAATAAAATTACCGCCTGGTACTGGGGTCACGAACACTTGTGCGTTGTTTATAAACCTTACAAGGGAATCAAGGGCAGATGTATCGGACACGGATGCTTTCCTTATGAAATTCCGTCGGCCACGCCGCCGTATGCGGGCCCGACAGTTGAGTGGGTATTGCGAGCGGCCGACCCCAGACACTCAGGACGCGGCATACACGGGTTTGCTCTCTTGGAAATCCACAACGGAAACGTAACCGCAAGTTATATAGATCAAACGGGAACGATACATTACCAGGAAGGTTTGTAACGGACTGCCTGAAAGTCCTACTTCTCTGTCGCACACAGCTTTGCACAAAAAGTCAACTGTCGTTGCGCGCCGCGGCTTCGCCATCTGATGTGAGGCGGGGCTTGCCCCGTCTGGATCAGTTAGTCGCGTCAAAGTAATAGTCATCGACATATTCGAGGTTGCCGTTGTGGGCAACGCCCTCGAGGACGATGCGGTAACGTTGTGACGCTTTCAATCGATCAAAAGGTATGGGTATTCGAATACCTTTACCACCGGAGATTATTTTGGTCGGTTTGAGGTTGGACCATGGTTGAATAGTTTTGCCGTCATGTTCCAGCGTTGCCTGGTAACTTCGATAGGACGGGCCATCGATTAAATACAAGTCAAGATGTTTAGTCCTGGACGTTAACGAGACTTTTGTCACTTCGCCGCCGCCGCGCGCTGTACCACCGGGAGTGAGCAAGATGGCTGCGACCGTCGAAGGTTGCCGGTGAGGAGGTTGTGAAGGTTTCTTCTGATCGTCTTTATGCGCCAGTTGAGGTGTAGGCTGTAATGGTGTTTCACTCGTGGTATTCGTTGGCAACGGAAGCGCGGGTGGTTGCTGCGGCTGAACTTGAGTAACTGGCGTGAAACCTGGTCTCAATATCCTGGGAATCAGATTCACGAGTCCTACGGCTGCGGCAGTGATAATGATCGCAGCCTTCACCGCGACAGGGATCAACGGTGTCGCACCAAAAGGAAACCACTTCCGCAACCGCTCCCACAGTGATGAAACAGGCTGCTCTCTATCGAAATACTCGCGCAACGCGCTTGCTATCCTGACATCTTCACGACGGCCTGGTTGGGTGAGGTAATATTCCTGAAAACGTTCTCTCTCGTCGGATGAAAGATCGTCGTAAACAAACTCATCGATCAAGTCGTCTTCCGCTGCCTGAAGGACCTGGAAACTATCGGGATCGTCAAACGCAAGTTCCTCAATACGTCCCTGCTCGTCGGGCGACAACTGCCCGAGCAGGAATCGTTTGGCAATATTTTCATCCAGCATATGCTCTTTCATATTATGTCCAGCGTTGCCATACAATCATTAGTACACTTCTTGAGGCCGCGCCTGATTCGCAAAGCCTTGACGCGCAAAGCAGCTAATTCAAGGTTATTACTCGCCGCCAACTCTTTTCGTTGGCGTATCTTTTCTCCCTTGTTTCCGTAATAGTACTTTTTAATGAACTCTCGTTTCGAAACCGGCAGCCGCGCCATGCACTTCTCGAGGCAATGAGATTCAGCTTCTGTTTTGTTGTCCTTATCCGGCTCCACAACCGACATATCGTCTTCCAATTCGACCGTTTCGATTGTCCTGGACCAATATTCTCTAAGCACGTAATACGCCACGCGATGAAAGTAACGTTCCTTTTCACCAACATATGTGTCTATTAACTTCGGCAACAACTTCGCGACTCGATCAACAGTGATATCTGCAAGTTCATCGGGAACCGGACATCGCTGTCGCACGAAATTTCTGATCAAACCGGCACGAATCTTTACGTAGATCTTTCCGGCCTCGTCAGGAACAGGATGAAGCCAGGATAAAAGCAGGTCGAAGCTCTCTTGAGTAAGCTCCATTCGGGGGTAAGGTCGTCGGGCCGCTAGCTGAGAACTGGGATACCGCCCGCACGTTTGCAGGGCGCAGTATGAAACGTTTTCCGTGGATCTGGCAATAGAAATTGCCTCGGATTGATAGATGCGATTTGACTGAAAAATTCTTCCAAACATTTTGCATAACCAGGCACTACTTCCATTCGCCCTGAAGCACGAATCCGGCCCAGTAATAAGGTCTGCTTGCCTTATACGTCTGCATCAGATCGAGTTGAGCCTGCCGCAGCGCTGCGGCCGCCGGCATCTTCTGTTCGAACAGGTAACTGTAAAAGCGCTTCATTAGTTTGGCGGTCGCCTCGTCGTCTACGTTCCACAGACTGGCAACCACTCTCGCTGCGCCCGCGTGCATGAATCCACGCGTGAGGCCAACGACACCTTCACCTTTCACTTGTTTACCCACAGCCGATTGGCAGGCACTCAAAACGATCATATCGACGGGCAGGTCCAGGTTGTAGATGTCATTCAGTTTCAGGAATCCATCTTCGGGTTGGCCCTTCTCGTCAACGAGAGAAAATATCAGCCCCGACAACTCCGGGTGCAGGTCGTCGAGAAAACCATGCGTTGCGAGATGGACCATTCGATACTGCTTCAGTTCCCGATCGAGGACGCGGGCGCGATTCGCGTCAAAGTCGAGCGCTTTCATCGATGATCCGGCAGGCGCCGCCGCAATGATTGCGTCCGCTTCACCTCGAGTAAAATTTAATCGATCGAGCCGGAAATTTCCGTCGACTGAGCCGACATCGCCTGCGTCTCTTAGGATTTGTTTCAGTTCGCGTGATGCGAGAGTGGTCGTTGTTTCAGTTTTGGGTTGGTTCGTAACAGCCACTCTGTCGTCGGTCCTGCTGAACACCGGATCGGCTAACACGGCTACGGTTTTTGTAGCTGTCGAAGGTGGCGCCTCGCGTATCAGCGCCAACGCCGATGCTGATGGCTGGTAAACGATTTCGTTGTTGACGATCAGCGGGTCGAACTTTGAAGGGCGTGTCTCGTTGCGCACCAGCAATGCTCCAAACGGAACATACTGGAGCGCACCATCGGCGAGAATTACGAGGCGTTTTTTGCCGAGCTTCGACGCTGCGGGCCAGAGCACGAGGTTACTTAATTCAATCGCGTGTCGTTGATATTTTTGAGGTGCGTTCTCGAGCCTGGCCACGTGCTTCAGCGTGTCCTCGTTTTGACGTCGCGGCTCCCAGGCTCTCAGTGATTCGCGAAAACTCTGCGCTGCGTTCTCGATCTGTGCTCGTCCAGGAAGGACGAAAGGCAGAACGTCATTACGAGAAACGACCCACAAATAACTTCGCTTTTCGCCGAGCGCATATTCCAACAACAGAGTGTCATCGTCGAGTAGCTGCTGGACTTGTGCGAGTTTGAGTGGTTGTGGCTGCGTCAACGCAGCATAACGCGGGCTCCGCAGGCGGATTTCGGCCTGCGTTTGATCCAGCTCACGTTGCAGCGTCTGAACTTCTTTTTCAGCAGCAGTTCTCTGGGCTTCAGTAAACTTTTCATTCAACAACTTCTGTAACTGGCCCAGCTTGTCAGCCAGACGATCTCGTTTTATGCGTTCGAGAGCGAGGAGTTGTGGATCGACACCCTGTCGAATATCAGTGCGACTCTCAGTCAGGAGGTCCAGGAGATTTCGTGCGCGGGCGCGCTCCCCGGCAAAGAGCGCCAACTCCAGCTCGGCTTTCGAACGAGTAGCGGAATAAAGACGCATGCGAATATCGGTTTCAAGTTCAAAGAAATCCTGTTTCGCTGCGTAATAGCTCGTGCGCAAGCTGTAACTTGTCATTCTCGTGCGCAACGACTCGATCTTCGTTATCGCTTCGACAATGCGGTCGCGGGCTTCGTTCAGGTGATTCAGGTTAAACTCCACCTGCGCGATTCCATAAAGCGACAGTGCTTCTCCCTGAGCATCATTCACACCGGCCCACCGTTCGAGCGCCAGACGATAGTTTTTATTCGCAAGGACGGGTTGATTCGAAAGACTGTAAAGTTCACCAATCTTCTCGAGTGTCATCGCCTGCCCGCGGCGGTCTCCAATCCCCTTTAGTATATCGAGAGCCTCGTTGTATGCGCCGAGTGCCTGCGCCACTTCGTTCCTTGCGACATGGGCCATGCCCAGGCGCAAAAACGTATACGCCTGAATACGCTGGTCTTCGAATTTCTGGCTGAGCGGTTGCGCCTTTTCCAACTCTTTCACTGCGGTGGTGTAATTACCCAGTAGGATGTGCGCGTAGCCGATGTTGCTACGCGTGACTCCCTCGTCCTGGAAAACCGTAAGCTGCAAGCCAAGGTTCAGTGCTTCCAGAAATTTATCCAAAGCGGTCGACGCATCACCGTTATTGGCGTATACCATGCCATAGTTGTTAAGGGTGTTGATTACGTTTCTTAAATCGCCACGCTCGCGAAAAATTTTTAAAGCCAGGTCATACTGTGCCAGAGCTTCATTTGGTTCTCCGAACGTGTCATGAATCATGGCCAGGTTATTTCGCGCTACAGGTTCAAAAGGGCATGACGCATTGGGTTCGCCACAATAATTCAGTACTTCCCTTAACTGTGGTAGAGCAACGCTCAAATTACCCAGATCATTATTCGCCTTCGCAATATTGTTGAGCGTATGCATTTCACTGGTGCGGTCGTTCAATTCACGCCACATCGAAAGCGCTAACTCATAATTATCGAGCGCTTTATGCTGTTCACCAATTTTTGTGTAGAGGCGACCGACGTTATTGTGAAGCTGCGCTTCGCCCCAGCGGTCACCGATACTTCTGCGGAGTGGGATAGCGAGCGCGTATTTATCCAGGGCCTTACTCGGAACGTCTAAATCCCGGTACGCAGCACCCATCTCATTTAGAACGTAAGCCTGACCCGATAAATCCCTGGCTTCGCCGAGAACTGAAAACGCCTGGTCCAGGTACTTCATTGCCTCTGAGAAACTCTCAGAGAACCGGAACGTTTCACCGGTTTTCGAAAGCGCATAACCTTCTTCCTGACTATCGCGAAGCTCGTGAAAGATCGACGCTGCATTTTTGAATTGCTCGATGGCCGGCAGACCTCGCCCCACACTTCGACCTTCCATCAGCATACGTTCAGCGGCCACTCGTTTCTCGTCCGCGGCGTTACTCGATCGTGGACCTTCGACTTTCAGTTCGTAGCTACCGATTGGCTGCCTCTTATCCGCGCAGATGTCGATGTAGTAACTGCCGGTCGATTGCGCCACTGTTGAAACCGCTTCTGGTCCAAACTTTCCATTCGGATTGTCTCTCTCAACTAACTGCGCCTTGTTCGGATCCAGCAGCCTGACAACAAGATCAACGCCTTTCTGATCGACTACTACATGTACGTATTGTTGCGGTGTGAGAGAAACTCGAAAGATATGTCGCTGGTTCGCTTTGATCGTGTGGGTGAGGACCTCGCCCGGGTTGAGTGGTGAAGGATTATCCCCAACCTCAGTGCAAGCTTCGTTCTGAGGGATAGTTTGACTGACCGAGGGGGAGGAGGTCGCGACCAGCAACAGCAGTAGAACTGGAAACAGCCGGCCCCAGGGACGACGTGCGGTGAGAGAAATGAGGATCTGAGTATTCATTCGGCCGGCTTCCGTTAGAGATAATATTTTCTCACGTGATTTCTTCAAGGTTTGAACACACCTGGACGAGGTCAGCTACGATCCCGTCCAGGTGTGTTGTTCACATCAGGTTTGTGTTCCTGAAGCTGATCCCATGTCGCCGTCACCCCCCGCCGGCGCTAAAGTGGCCGTGTATCTGGACGACCCACCAGCCGGAACTGCCTCCGCAGCGACGGAACGCGTGAACCTTCCCAGAAAATTCCTCAGCAACTTGATGCCTGAGATTCTTATTCGCTGTCGGCCCCTGGAGAAATTAAGAACCATTGAGAATGATCCGTCCAAATCCCCGAGAGACGTATGTGTGCCGGTCACGGTTGACAAAAAGTCTCCGGTATCGGCATCAGAAACGCTGCCGGAGATTATCCCCCCATTGATGCTCAGACAAAAGTCATACAGGTTGTCTGCCTGTGTCCTGCCGGGCCGCGGATCGCTGAGTGTCTGTATGGTCCATGATTCACTTGGGTCATCACATGCCGGCGGACCGCTTCTCAGGACCGAACGCGAGTTGAGCGTATAGAAGGTATTCCGGACCTGACCTCTGTATTCCCTGAAAGCTCTCCTAATGCCGTCGTTAATGACGTTTGTAACATCGAGGGCTTCAGGATCGATTGACGTCTCGGCGTTGCGCATAACGTCGTGATACGACTTAAGAATCCAGCCGATTAACGCTTCCTTTGACGGCAACTCGATTTTGCCCTCTGCGTAGAGATCCGTAACTTCTTTTGGAGTGTAAACTTGAATCAGTTCGTTGACTTCGCAAGGCGAAACAGCGGTCGCGAGCACGGAATTCGCGGTCGCCCCGGTGCTTTCCGCATCCTCCCGTTCTTCCAGAACCAGCGTATAACGGGCGAGTTCCCAAAACATCAAACGGGCCATCGCCTGTCGTTTGCATTTGGGCGCAAGCCAAACTGCCAGATTCGCGTAGAACTGCCCGATCTGGTCGGACGGTGAATCGGGAGACGCAGGATGCGGAAAGTTTCTCAAGTTTAGATTCATGTAGTGGTGCCACGTGGAGTCGGCAACGATTCGCCCAACGCCTGCGAGGTCACCGTTATAGGTCGCGATGATATTCAGGGGATCCGGTTTTCGCGCATCTCTACCGAGTGCAACTACCTGTGGTCGTATGTGTTCTGGCCACACGTTAGTATCCAGCAGAGCCGCTTCATCTGGTAGTACGACAGCTCCTTCATGGGCATGGTCGGGAAAGACTTCGATAAACCTTCCGTCTTTATAGTAGAAGAGCGGGTGTGGCTGGCCATTCGGATCCGGATCGCCAAACGCATTTACGGTCCGCAGCTCCAATTGCTGTGGAACACGATCCGTCTGTAAACCGCCATTAAAAATGGTGCTAAGGCTGTTAACGGAATGATAAGTGGGTGGACCTTCCCACTTACGCAGGGCGCCGGCTCTCGGTACATTACGTCCCAGGGCTCGTCCGAGTCCGAGGAATTCCTCGCTCGCAACCGGATCCTTGCGATTCCCGTTTGTGCTCGCAGGCACGTTCAGCGGATTCTCGTTGGCATGGTCGCCGGTCATTAATACACCGCCGCCACCGCAACCGTCCTCACGAATCCTCATCCACTCAGTTAGGGCTGCTACTTCCTCCTCGTTGAGCTCGCTTTCCGGGCCGCCTCGACGTGCCAACAGTGAAAACTGGTTTGTGTTGGACTGGTGCAGACCAAAGAACCAGATCTCGTCGAAGTCTTCCCGGCTCAGAATATCAGTGAGCTTGTTGTCGGCATGACTGTAGGCGTTGGAATTTCGACTGAACCATCGGATGTCTAAAGTTGCGAAGGCTGGTTCGTGGGCCTTGAGCCGGTCGATCATCGATCCAAGTCCAAAGAACTGGCCAAACTCGTTAGTGGGGGCGATCTGGGGATCGTCGGTGTAAAGCAGAATCTTTATTGTGGGCTTTTCAGGGGCAAGCTGTGTATTACTCATCGATCAATCTCCTGGGCAAGAATTTAGCGGCAATCACGCTGTTAGTCGGGTGTTTGGTTCACTCAACTGTTATGAGGTGGTCAGCGAAAGTGTTACTTCAGCGGTGATATTTTTCGCAGCGTGAGCGTGCTGGGCGATCTCATGTCATCGGGACGACGTTGCGGTTTAGACGTTAGTTTCACGCAAAGGCGCAAAGATCACGCCAGGGCACTAAGTTTTTCTTTGCGTCTTTGCGTCTTTCTTTGCGCCCTGGCGTGAAACCTACTTCAACGCCTTCACTCGTCTTCTTGAGGCAGAGACTTCAGATACTCAACCACGTCATTCTTCTCCTGCGCTGTCAGACCCAGGTTGAAACGAGTGTTGTAGTGGTTCACTACGTCCAACAACGTCGCGAACCGGCCATCGTGGTAGTAGCGTCCCTTGTTTGCCGGATTCATAAACACACCATTCTCGCGAATGAAGATGCCCGCCAGGTTCATCGTCTTGTAAACGCCATCCGGTGCTCGATCGGCCTGGAAACTATCGATGCCGATCTCAGCAGGCGTGTGGAGATTCCAACCGGGCTCAGTCCACAACGGCTCCACGTGACAGTTGTTGCACTTCGCTTTGCCGCTGAAGAGTTCATCACCACGCGCGGCCGCGGCGGCGTCAAAGTCCACTCCGGGTTGCGGCGCCGGAGCCGGAATCGCAAGCTGATAGAAATGAAGTGACGGCAATTTCTTCGTTATCCGATCCTGCTCGGGATCGATGTGTGGCAAGTCGGCAAAACCATTGGCGGCGGCAATCGGAAACTTCGCCGCGTTGTTCAATCGCGGATCGAAGAACCTTCCGATACCGTGCATTTCAAGAGCGGCGACAAATGCGTTCCAGTAACTCACGGTTCCCCACGCTCCGGTCCATGTATGCTGATTGAAGCCGGCAAGACCGAAAGCATTTGGAATCAACGTGGCGCCCGGAACGTTAGTCCCTGTGACGACACCGTCAGTCACCTGCTGCGGATTAAACGCCTTGCCGTCGAGGCTCAACTCCGCGTCGAACTTGCCCGGTCCCCAACTATTAAGGACAGCACGAACAGTAGCATCGCTGACGCCCAATAGATTCGTGAATGGACTGAGGTTCGGAGCAGCAGCGACGATCTTTCCGACATCGAGATCGCGGTTGGCCCAACCGTCGAGTCTGTGACCAATACCAAATGCGAGCGAATTGTCCACCGTCGAGTGACAGACTGCGCACGTGATACCGACGCTGTTCAGGTTGTTACCGTCGAAGAACCCCTGCAGACCAACCACTGCGTTGAGTTTCAGCAACGCCACGGTCGTAGCCGGATCATTAAGATTGACTTTGCCCTGTTTTATTTGATTGATGAGCGGCTGTGGTAAAGCATCAACATCCACCTTCAGACCGAGAGTCAATGCAGTGGTCGGGCTGATTCCGGCGCCTACACCACCGAGAGCCGCACCCTTGATCGCCTGGTGAAGTTGCAGCGCGCCGCCCCAGAATGCTTCGTCACCGAAAGTGTCAAAACGGAATGTTTCTCTGCCTTCGTCTAAAAACTCGTTCGCGTTAGCCACGATTTCCGCGTCGAAGTTTCTGAGTTTCTCATTGCGAGCATGGCTCTTTGCCAGTGGTCCTTGCGCGTGAGTTTTTTGATCCTTGGCCTCTCCTCTGTTAACAAAAATCAGACCCACTACCGCACCAGTAAGCAATACGATTACCAGGTATAACGTTCGTACCAACATGATGCTTTAACCCTCCAAGCCGATTCGGTGACGCAATCGCAGGGACTACTTTGCAGAGAGCAACGCGTCAGTGCTACCTTGCAATCGAAAGCACTGAGATTTTTCACGTTACCCCTCTGACAACAAGCGGGGTTTTCTGTTAGGGGACGCGATTTAGGGTACACCCTAAAAGTGAATCTGTAAAGAGGTGGATATGGCGATTAGCGGCAATAAAGGTTTACGTTTTCCCTGCGAATGTGTGTCGGCGTCACAGGGGGGTTATACGGATCCGTGGGCTGATGTTACGAAGCGAAAATTGCTTCCGAATGGAACGAAGGAACAGATCATCACGCTACTGGCTGAGGAGCCAAAGACGATCTCACAGTTGGCCCAGGCATTGAATCTATCGCCGCCGAGTGTTCATACACACATCAACGACATGCTTCAGAGCGAACTGCTGCGCGAATCGGAAGAATTCGAGAAGCGGCACCCCAGCGAGCGTTACTACGAACCAAGCTTTCCCGTTTTCAAAACCGAGGAATGTGCGGAGTTTCGGGCGCTGTGTGAAGAAATGGCGCAGCAACTCGCTGATCTTTTTGAGAAACGGCGCTCCGGTATGGAACGAGCCTTTAGCAAGACTAATCTATCGGCTCACGGGTGGGAGCTTTCCGATGTAACGCAGTGTCTCTATGCAAATATGTACCGCGGCGCCCGTACTCTGCTGGAACAACGCGGCCTCCTCACTCCCCGCCAGAAACACGCCAACGGCGCCGAATGGATCTTCTGGGCCGAAGAACGCGAATAGCTGATTGACTTGCCTGGCCTCAGCATGGCTGATCAAACAGTTCATCGATAAGCGTCCGCGTTTCTATTTTGTTCCATGCATTGCTGAGCAAGGACGCTGAGAAACCGCGACGCAAGACAAAAACGAAATGGAAAGCGCTCTAAAAAGTAACTCGCCGGGTTGGCGCGTGCGAGCCGCAGACTACCTCGCTCTCGAGCACAACGTCACAATCGCGTCAGCCGCAGTTTTCTTACTGGGATTCGGCGAAGAACTATGGAAGAAATTTCTACCTAAATATCTTGAAGCGCTTGGTGCGACCACACCAATCATTGGACTGTTTGGTACAGCCGAGGATTTTTTCGACGCTTGCTACCAGTATCCAGGCGGCTTTGTTGCTGATCGCTTTGGACGACGCCGAGCTTTCCTGATCTTCATTACACTAGCCTCGTTTGGTTACCTCGTTTACCTTTTCAGCACTTCGTGGCCTTTCATATTCGCCGGTCTGGCATTGGTGATGGCATGGCAGAGTATGGCTTCGCCGGCAATCTTTGCCGTGATTGGGGATTCCCTGCCTCGCGAGCGTCGAGCCATGGGCTTTACGATCCAATCGATATTAAAACGTGTGCCAATTGTAATTGCGCCGGTCGTTGGCGGTTTTCTGATCGCCTCGATGGGTCTGGTCAACGGTGTCCACACTGGTCTGATCGTCACACTCGTTTTAGCCGCCGTCACGCTCGTACTCGTACTTAAACTCAGAACTCCAACCCCGCAGCCGCATTCGATCAACATGCGCGGAGTCTGGCGCTCATTTCATGGCGTACTGAAGCGCCTGCTGATTTCCGACATCATCATCAGAACCTGCGAGGGCATGACCGGCGTGCTCGCCATTCTCTATGTGACCAATATTCACGGCATCAGTGTTGCGGCTTACGGCACTCTGATCGCTATTCAAATGATCACATCGATCCTCGTTTACATTCCCGCCGGAAGGATCGCTGATCGAATTGGACGCAAGCCTTTTGTGATTGTGACATTTCTGAGTTTTGCGCTGTTTCCCGTCGCGATCATCCTCGCTTCAAACTTCGCATGGTTGATCGGCGCCTATGTGATTGGCGGTCTGCGAGAGATTGGCGAGCCTTCAAGAAAGGCGATGATCGTGGATCTTGCTCAGGACAACATTCGCGCGAGATCCGTCGGGCTCTACTATCTCGTTCGTAGTCTTTCAATCACACCGGCTGCGGCGATCGGTGGACTTCTTTGGAACATCGCGCCGCAAGTGCCGTTCGTTACTGCCGGATTGATCGGACTGATTGGAACCGTAGTCTTCATTATGACAGTTGAGGAACGTTATGCCAGTTAGGAACGAATAACTTGTTATAGACCAGGGAGGTAGAACGAAATGAAAGCAGTACCACGTCGCAAAGTAATCTCAGCGCTGGCAACCGGTAGCGCGAGTTTGGCGCTCGCCGGGTTTTTGCGTAGTGACGGAGTCAACGGACAAACCACTGGACCTGTGGCTAAGGCCTTTCAGGGACAACACACGCCAAAACCACTACCGTTCGACCCCGCAAAGCTAAAAGGTTTGTCTGAAAAGCTCATCAAGTCGCACTGGGAAAATAACTATGGAGGTGCGGTGAAAGTTTTGAATACGGTCGAGCAACGACTTGCCGCGATGCTCACCGATAAAGATTTACCGCCGTACGTCTACGGCGATCTCAAACGGGAAGAGCTGGTCCGCACAGGTTCAGTCGTGCTGCACGAAAACTATTTCGCGAATCTCGGGGGTGACGGCAAAGCCAGTGGAAAGGTTCTTGATCTGCTCAAGCAGTGGTTTGGAAGTTACGAGCAGTGGGAAGCGGAGTTTAAGAAAACCGCGAACGCGCTCGGTGGCGGTTCGGGCTGGACCATCCTTTCCTACAACCTGCACACCGGCGAAGTTCACAATTACTGGGCCTGGGATCATATGCACAACGCGCCGATGGGCTACCCGCTGTTGGTACTCGACATGTACGAACACGCTTACCACATGGACTATGGTGCGGCTGCCGCTAAATACATAGACGCTTTCATGCAAAACGTGAATTGGGATGAAGTGAATCGCAGAGTAGAAGCAGTCGGCAGTCGAAAGTAAGAGTCTCACGTTACTTTAAACTTTCGGCAACTCCTTAATTATCTGATCGACGATGCGTAACGAGAGGGCCGAAATCGTCAGTGAAGGATTAACTCCAAGCGCAGTCGGGATAATTGAAGCGTCCGCTATATACAGACCTTCATAGAAAGGCGCAGCGCCGGTCTTCGCTTTATCAAAGACGTGGCCGAACTCATCAACCACTCCATCCGCTGCGGAATGGCCCATGCGGCAACCTCCGAGAGGGTGACTAAGAGCGATCGACTCAGCGCCGGCCGCTTCCGCTGTAGGCGTCAGAAATGGATTGATGAACTCGATTGCGGTTCCCTCTGGTCGCAGTTTTGTCGCGAGCTGTTTCAGCGTCTCCCTGATGGAGTCGTAAACGGGATCTTCCCAAAACCTCACATTGCCGGGTTTGCTGATGCGAAGTGGCGTCTCGCCGATCCCGCCAAGCCGGAACACGCCCTGAGACGACTCACGGCCCATCGCAACGACGCACATCATGTTTGAGACACGCTCTTCTTCCGACTTAAAGAATTCAGCACGTTCGCTGCTGTTCCGCCAGATCTCTCTAATTACCTGAGGAATACGTTTCTTCAAATAACGCAATACCGCCAGGAATAAAAAGCCGCCACCGGAGCCTTTCTCAACCAAACGCTGGATCAACGGCAGTCCTTCACCCACGACAGAAGCGAGCGCCGGCGGAATTCCCTGATCCTCGATGGTATGAAACAGCGCGGGATCAGGATTGTCGCGAGAGCCTTCGGGTCCTGTTCCTTTTTGATCGGTATTGAAATGCGCGAAAGAAGTCGTGACCGGCCCGCGGACGATACTCGCACGCTCCTTAGTCCTTTCGAGAAACGCCAGATAGTCGCCGTTAGTCGAAAAGCCGACGCCTACTTTGTCACTCAGGTTTGGCAGTGCGCCTTTCTGTTTCGAACGCAGCATCAACTCATTCGTTCCGAGGCAACCGGCGGAGACGATCACCATGCCGGCGGTCACCACTGTCTTGTCGACACTCGATGGATCGTCATGACGTCTTTTGAGGTAGTGAATCTCGTAACCGCCGCCTGGCAGGGCACGTATTACGTCAACCTCGCACAACGGTTCGATTTTCAGATTTGGAAACGTCTGCGGCGTGCCGTCAAACTTACCTAGTGCGGCGGCCATCAACTGCTTGTTAAGAGTGTGACGCGCACCGGGCAAACAACCTACGTTACACCTGCCCTGACGCTCGCAGTAATTGACAGATTTTTCGAGAGGATAGTTGTGAGGAAGATTATCATTGGGCATGCCGGTGGAATCGACGCCCAACATGCTGTCCTCTGGTGTCAAATCGTTAATGGCCAGATCGACTGTCCCGTAGTCGGTGGTTAATTGTTTGCTGGCCAACTGAAAAACGCGTGCACGATCGATCCACAAAGCGTTTGAACGATCGGGAATGGGAGGCGCCGGCGGATCAGAAGGCGGCGGTGGCGGAGGGTTTTCGTGGTAGCGTTTGATGCCGCGCGGGTTGGAAGAGTTATTGGGATCGGAACCAACGTCCCAGTGCGGTTTCAAATGTGCGGACCGCGCCACGATGTTACTGAGTCCGGCGTTAATTGCATCGCCAGGCATCTTCACGCCAGTAAACGGGATTTGATGTGCGTCTCGTGCTTTTAATGCTGAGATCACACTGAAACTGATGGCGTGCCGCGCCAGGTTGAAATAGTCTTCGCGTTCCTGTTTGGTCCATGACATAGGCCAGCGATCATCGGTGAGAACGAAGTCCGGCGGCTGAATGGTGATGTTTGAATAGATGAGTGAACCGCCGCCCACACCGTTGGCACGAATGACAGTGACACCATCGCTCTTGCGACCAAAGAGTCCGAGAAAGCCGCGAGTGCCCATGATGGTGAAATCGTAGAGTCCATCCTCGTTCCGCAGGCTCTTAAATAGTTTAGTAAAAACGTTTTCGTCTTTTGTCCTTCGATAACAGCGACTGAAAATGTCGAGAAAGCCACGAAAGTGATTCTGCGATGACCAGTACTGCACGGGCTGTTTTTTATTGGCCAGGAATTCCGCGGTCTTGATCTCTTTGTCCTGCACCGTGCTGACGGGCGTGGTCCACCAGGTGCCTCGCTCCAACATCAGGATATCTTCACCCTGTTTTCGATCCATGAACGCTTTAGCCAGAGGAATGGCGGTCATGGTGCCGCCAAAGCCCGTACCGATGATAACGACCGTGTGATCGTGTTTTGTTTGGGACATCGGGTAACCTCCGAATTGCGATACATCGCCATATTTAATGCGATTAAGGCTCAATTCGTTTCGATGTGCGTTAAACAAGAATAAGCATTGACAAACAACCTTGGGCCTACCTATCATGCTTTAGCGGCCGCTGAGCGTAGGGCAAAATGGGCCGTATTGAAGCGGCTTGATTCTCTCGGAACGAGCTAACCCTATAAACCTCTTTCCTCAGTCTTCCTTACATAAGATGACTTGAGCCTACTATCCCCCAACCATAGAGGAGTAACGATATGTTTAAATCCAGCAAGGGCATCCTGTCAGCCCTGGCAATAACAGCTTTGCTAATGATTAGTGCAGTGGCCACCAGTGCTCAGACCACCGGCAGCGTCACGATGAACGCAACCGTCTCGAACTTTGTTGAGTTGACTTCCGGCGGAGCGGTCACGCTTACAGGCAATTCCGGTGGCAGCATCATCACAGACGGTACCGCAAATTCGCCGCTGGCAGTGGTTGTGAATCTGGGCGAATTGGGTCCGAGCAACACTAACAGTTTTGTGAAACTGAGCGTGCCGCTAAGACTTCGCAGCAACGTAGGCTATCAATTGAATATGGTGACTAGTGTTGCAGGCGCGGGCGCCACCAGCTTCAGCCTGAAAGATACTGACGTTGGTTTTGGTTTGACTCCAGCCGCGCGACCCGCGAATCTCGCGGCCGGCGTTGACACGAACGCCACCCCTGGCGATCCAACTGTCGGTGGCAGCACGGATGCGAACGGACGTTGGGTGTTCGCGGGAGCAAACTCCACTCTCGGCGCATATGCAGTGTCGGGTGCGGTGTTGAGTGGTCCGCGTATTAACAAAGCGGTCGCAGCCAACAGTGCCACTTCACTGGATGTTCCGTCCATCTTCGCGATCAAGCCGCAGTTCTTTGATCCCGCTCCGGCGATCACGATCACGGCTCAGTTTACCGTCGTAGCACTTTAATCTTTATCCCCCTTCCTGTTCTAAGTGGCGCCGGTCGTCAGCTTGTTTGCTGACGACCGGATATCCACATCCAACTCCTCCTCAAAGGACAAACAAATCATGCCCCGCTTAACAACTATCAATTTAATATTTTTGACAATGTTGCTGATGGTCTCTGCTGTTACGTGTTTAGGACAATCCACGACCGGCACCGTCAGCATGAGCGCAACGGTCTCAAAATTCGTCGAAATCAATTCCGGAGGTTCGGTCACTCTTACCGGCAACTCGGGTGGTGGCGTGACGACCGATGGAGTTGCCAACAGTCCCCTGGCCGTGTCGATCAATCTTGGCGAGCTTGGTCCAAGTAACACTAACAGCTTTGTAAGCGCTTCAGTACCGCTGAAACTTCGAAGCAATGCCGCCTACGTCTTATCGATGAGCGCAACCGTGACCAGCTCCGGCGCCTCGAGCAGCAGGATCGGAGCTGCGGACGTGGGATTCGGACTCGGAACAGTTTCGAGAACGGGTCTTGGCGTTAACGCAGGCGCAGACACAAACGCTACTTCCGGTGATCCAACCCTGGCCGCTAACGGCTCGATAAACGGAACGACTGGCCGTTATGAATTCACCGCTGTTAGATCGAACCTCGGCGCCTTCTCTTCCTCAACTACCGCGCTCAGTGGTCCTATCATCATGAACGCAGTTCCGCGCAGCAATGCGAATGGGCTCACCGTTCCCGCGATGTTTGCAGTGAAACCTCAGTTCTTCGAGAACGGTACTACGACCATCTCCGTCACTTTCACCGTAACGGCGCCATAATGCGATTACGGCACGTCACATACTCACTTCTAATCACACTGCTTTTCCTCGCTTTCGCTCAAACAACTTTCGCGCAGGCGCTGGATATCAGCAGCGGTGGTTTGCCGACGATCACCGGGGCGGTAGGTGGCTCCGTCACCGGCAGTGCGAGTGTGACAAATGATCTGGTAGTGACGATCAACTTCGGCGAAGTCTCCCCACTTAACACCAATTCGATCGTGAAGGTAGTCGTGCCGATCGCTCTGCGAAGCAACCAGCCTTACCAAGTTGCAGTTTCGATGTCCGGGCTAAACAACGCCAATGCCCAGGCCGTGCAAGCGTCGGATGTGGGCTTTGGTCTTCAGAACATGCAGTTGTTGGGCGGCGCCGGCCAGATTTGCAATCAGAGCACTCACCTCATTCGTTCACCCTTCAACAACGATCCTGCCATTACTGCAACCGTAGGCAGTAACGGCCGTGTATCGTATCAATCGTCACTTGGCAATTTGTCCGGCTCGACAGTTATTATGAGTGGGCCGGTACTCTCAAAGAATAACAGTATCAAACGCCAGCAAAGCGACGGCTATACTTTTGATGCGATCTTCACTCTGACACCGCAGTTCTTCGCCTCCGGAATCTCTTCCGCAACTCTCATCTTCACCATCTCGGCTGGTCCAAATGTTCCCTGTTGAAAGGTTTTCAGATCGATGTCGCCTGCAAACAACATGTTGCGATTCACAATGGTTCTGGCCTGGATTTTTGTTTCGGTGATTTGCGCGAATGCGCAAGATCCCACACCGAAGCCCACTGGAATCTCGTTGGCTCCGGCGAGACTTGAGCTCGAGATGCAACCCGGTCAGGAAACAACAGTGGTCGTGAATCTCGACTATCACAGCATCAGTGACAATGCACAACCAGTTCGCATCGTCGCCAGTCTCAACGATTGGACCATCGATCGCGACGGTCAGGTGAAGTTCGAAAGAGCGAACACGTTGCCCAACTCAGCAAGTTCGTGGCTGATCTACAGTCCGGCCGAAACAACTGTGATACCGGGAAATCTCCATGCGATCAGAGTCACTGTCTCAGTACCAAAAGATGCCACTCCCGGAGATCATCTGAGCGCTCTGATCATCGAACAACGTCCCGACAACCTCAAAGTCAATGAGAATCGCCGGCAAATGGTGATTCGCTACCGAATGGCAGCGGTGTTCTATATCAAAGTGCCGCAACTACGTCGCCAGGGTTCTTTGGAGAGTCTTCGCGCTGAGGCAACCGGAGACAAGGTGGTTGTAACTCCCTTGCTCAGGAACGCCGGCAACAGCGTGATTCGTCCGCTTACCTCTTTGAAGGTGACGGACAACTCCGGCGTCTCTGTCGCTGAGTTGCCGCAAAAAGAATCGCTACCGGTGCTTGGTGGTGCTGAGTTACTGCAACCGCTCGTCCTCGAAACGCGTCTCGCGCCCGGCACTTACACAGTGAAATATCGAGTGGATTTTCAGGATGGAAATAGACCGACTGAAGGAGTTACTGAATTGGTGATCCCGCAGTCGCAACGAACGTCAACTGTACCGGCGAGCCGCGGGGTGGCTGCGAGTTCAAACGAATGAGCACTGTTATTTGCAATGCGTTGTTTGGAGAATCGAGTGTGCCGCCGAGTGAAACGCGTGGTCCACTCGCTACAAGACTCGGATCGATTTTGTGCGGCACGTTGAGTCCATTAACAGCCTGCGGTGAAACCAGGGTGCCGGTGGCGTGCACGTCGACGATCGATAACTGACTTAGTTCTGAATCAAAGACAGCTGAGATTTTGAAACTGGTATTTGAACGCACAAGCAGAGGGATGTGAATAACCGGATCGTCGCCTGACAGAGTGATTCGTACGGTGTTGCCGCCACTGCTCACAACGTCCACGTTGCTTTGTGAAAAAGTTGGAGCGACCGAAAGCGTGACGGTCTCACTAACAGTGGCTTGCAATGTCACGCGACCTGTTTGCGCGTCAACGCTCGCAGGCACAAGAAACACCACCGCCATCAACGTGAAGATAAGACGACACCTCAAGTGAGAACTCCTGAATTAGATTCTTGAGTTTTATAACACACTCAATACCAACCGACTTCTAGTAAAAACATGACAGCCACAAAGCAGCACAAATTTTCTCGTTTAAGCTTGTTGTGCTTTTTGTGCCTTTTTGTGGCTAACACGGTGCTCGCGAATAAGAGCGACGCAGCTAAACCCACGACTCCCAAACCCGCGGCACAGGAAACATCGGTAATCATCGTTAACGAACGCGCACTCGTTGGACCAAACAGTGCCGCGCAATTGCGCGGTGGACGACTGTTTCTTCCAGTCGCAACCATTGCTGAAGCACTTGGCGACACGTTCAGTTCCGATGCAACGTTGCGTGTCGTGACGATTCGTCGTCAAACGGGCATCACGGCGATCTTCAATGCCCCGCTAAACGAAGTGCGCGAGAATGGCGCTGTTGTGCTCACCGTTTCCGGCACTGCCGGCTTAGTCTTTCCACCAACACCGAGCGAGTTGATGCTTCCCGCCGAGATCGTCGCGGCGCTGTTTGATGTTGTCGTTCGTCGCGACGAGAGCCGCGCTATCGTCATCAGTCGTAAGGGAGTTCAAGCTGAAACGATTCGCAGCGGAGGCAAACATGCGCCGTGGCAACTCTTTCAGCTCGAGTACGACTACAACTTCAGTCGCTACACTGCGTGGTCCGACCACAACCTCGTGCTGCGCGGCACTGGACGCGTCGGGGACGCACGACTGAGCTTCATTACCAACTCTTCTATCGGCATGACGCATAACTCGTCACGTTTGTTGGGTGGGACCGTAAGGCTGGACCGGCAAAATGGTCAGAGCTTCGTTGGCGGTGAGTTTGGTACGGGTACAGACGTTGAATTCCTGAGCGCAGCGGTACGCGGCGGACTGGTCCAACTTCCTTTCGACCGTGTGCGACTTGATTTTTTTGGCGGGCAGACGACTTCCGGGGTGGTCGACGCGCTGTCGTCCGACAAGTTGCGACTGAATCCCTACTCGGTCCAGTACGACACGAAGATCTTTGGGGCTATGGCAACAACCGCCATACATGCTCCACGTCAATCAGACTTCACGCTCTCTGCGGGCGCCATGCACTTCGGCGGATCGAATCGCACCGGAAACCTCGTAGCCGGTGGTCTCAAATACATCTCGGGTCTGAATCGTTTTCAGGCTGATGTCGCCATGGGCCAGTTTTCCGGAGTGGATCGCACCGGAACTAAAACATCCGGCACGGACTTCGCGCTCAGTCTTACTGGTTCGTATCACCTGACGGAACAACTGCTCGTGCAAGGCCGCTATACTTACGTCGGTCCAACCTTTCTCAGTCCTCAAAGTGGACTACACGAACCTGACAATCTCGTTGCCGCCGGCCTCACCTGGCAACCGCGGCGATGGCTTACGGCCGGAGTCACCGGCAGCACTGCGACTACACCCGGGCGGTTGGGCCAATTCAATCGTTACGTAACGGCCAATGTAAGCATCGCTCCTGATAACAACTGGCCGTCGCTCTTCATTACTCACACGCAAACCAGCACGACGCAACTGAGAAACGCCGCCTTTACGTTGATTAGCGGGACGAAGAAATTTCATCGCTGGAATATGTTTTTCAACGGCTCGCGCGTGCAGACGTTTGGGAACACCGCTCTCAACGCGCAAGTTGGCGGGAACATACGCATCAATGAATGGAATACTCTCGAGGTGAGCCAGTCGTTAGGTAGTCGTGGTCTCTTCAGCGGTATGGCCACGTGGCAAGTTGCGAATCTTTTTAACAATCGTCTCGGCTTCAGTGGCGGAGTGGGTTATACAAGAAGCAACAACGCAGCGTTTCACACTTCCGAGCATCTGACAGCTTCGATTAAATTGCCGCGTCAAAGCACCCTGCAATTCAGCTACTTACGCACGGAAGCCGGCACGACGGCATTGCTCTCTTTACGTGGCTTGCTTTTCACTTCCAAACGCGCTGAACGCGCGATCAATGGTCCACTCGCAGACTTGAATTCTTATGCGTCGGTCTATGGCCGCGTCTACCAGGATGTGAATCTCAACGGCCGGTTCGATCAAGGCATCGATCAACCGCAGGCAAATGCGCGCGTTCGTGTGGATGGGAATCGTTACGTGGTTTCGGATGCGCTCGGTAACTTTCGCATCGACAGCGTCACGCGCGGCGAGCACGCAGTTTATCTCGACCTGTTGTCCGTGCGTGCTGATCTGACGTTGTTGGACCAGACACTGCAACAGATCATGATCGAATCAACTCGTGACGTCATCGTGGATTTCCGCGTCGTGCGCACCGGACGCATCACTGGAATCGTGTGGCTTGACAGTAATGAGAATGGACGGTTGGATAAGTCGGAACAACCTTTAGCTGACGTGCGTGTTGTGACGGGCAGCGGCCGCGACACGCTCACAGATGAAAAAGGCTATTTCATCATCGGCGACTTACCACCCGGCGAGCACATACTCTTGCTGGACGAGAAAACCATCCCCGAACAGACCCGCTCCGTCGCCGGCTCGCAAACGATCAAAGTCTCAGCCGGCAACGAAACCTCCACGTCATTTTCCGTCACGCCTTTACCGGATCAGATCAAAAAATTCCCGCGCGATTAGTGACCAACAAGCAAGTGCTATATTCTGACTGAAGAAGAAGTGAATCAGTCGACAATTCGAGCGAATAGAATTCGAGCCCGGGCGCATGAGATGCGCCGGCGCGTTCGTCTTACCCGCAGGAAAATCGAACGAATCTCTCGCACCGCCACCCTCGGCGGTCTCTTTTTATCCTTTTTCAAGATCGGCCTGGTTGGTTTTGGCGGTGGTATCGCTGTGTTGGCGATGATCCGGAACGTCACGGTTCGCAAGCGTCGTTGGCTAACGGATTCTGAGTTTGTCGAAGCTGTCGCTCTCGCTCAGAGCCTGCCCGGAACCAGTGCGGGCAATTCGGTTACATACATCGGAGTGCGTTTGCGAGGCTGGCGTGGCGCTGTTGCTGCCATGAGCGGCTTCATTCTGCCTTCGATGCTCATGATGATTGTGCTCGCAATCATGTACAAGCACGTACGCGACTTGTCGGGCACACAGCGATTTTTCCACGGGTTGAATGGCGCCGTTGTGGCGCTGATTTTGGTAACGGCGTGGCGCATGGGAAAGAACATATTGACCAGGCGCTGGCAGTGGCTGCTTGCAGTGCTTTCGCTCCTCGCGGTAGCGATACTTAACGCCACTGTACTTGAAGTCGTGTTTGCAGCGGGTCTGATCGGAATCTATATCGACTCATTCGCTGAGAAGCAGTGGCGGCGATGGCGCAATCTACGCACGATTGTGGCGCGGCGGCGTGCGCGGATTCGCACGCGCCTCGCAAAACAAAGACGATCCACCTTTAGATCAATCGCGGTGTTTGCTCTCGCTATGCCTATAGCTGCAAAGCTCGGTTTGCTAATCACCCTGGCAGCGATCTGCCTGCGCATGGGCAGCGTCACATTCGGTGGTGGATTGGTAATGATTCCGCTGATTGAGTCGGAAGTAGTCGACACGCATCACTGGTTGACGCATCAGGAGTTCGCGGACGCCACCGCACTGGGACAGATCACGCCTGGTCCAGTTTTGATTACTGCGACTTTTGTTGGTTATCGAGTGGCCGGTACCCTGGGAGCTTTGGTCGCGACGATCAGTATCTTTCTTCCGGCTTTCTTAATGACGATCGCTGCTGCATCTTCGTTACGGAGATTTCGCAACAACGAACAGGTGCAAGCTTTCTTGCGCGGCATCGCGCCAGCAGTCGTCGGACTACTGGTCGCAGCAGCATTAAGCATCGGTCGCTCCGGAATTCATTCGTGGGTCGGCCTGTCGATCATGCTGCTGGCGATGTTTACATTGATCCGCTTTCGCCCGAACCCGTTCTGGGTCATCTTCGGAGCCGGAACGCTCCGATTTGTCGTCGGTCTATTCCTGGCTTGATCCGCGTTATCCGTGGCTAAAAAGTCACTGTTTCTTCGTGCCTTGAGTCTCTTTCAGCTTGGCGTGGGCACGTTCGTAGTTAGTCTTATAAATCGCTGTATTCGGATCGTTGTTTTGCGCACCAAGAGTCCGCGCTTTGTCGTAAAGCGGTTCCGCGAGATCGATTCGTCCGCCGCGTTCATAGGCTTCAGCAAGACTGTCGTAAACGTTCGCTGAGTTCGGATAACGTTCGACGTTTGCTTTGAACGTTGCAATCGCATCGTCCGGTTTGTTGTCGAAAAGAAACTGGTAACCTATCTGATTGATGAGTTGCTCCGGCACCGGGATCGAATAGCCAAACTTCTCGCTCAACTTCTTATAATGCGCTTCAGCACCCTGCAAGCCGCCGAGCACCCCGCCGCTCTTGGGGTCATCAGGGATTTGCCAACCATCATAAGCTTTCCGCAATCCGAAATAATGACTGCGGAGCACCACCGATCCATGATCTTCATCAGCCATACGTTCAGCTTGCCACTCGAAACCTTTGATCTTCGTCTTCGAAAGCAGTTCTTTAAACTTGTCGAAGTCCACTCCGATTGCGCCCGGCTCGTTGCCAATTGAGACAAACAGGCTCACTTTCATTTCCTTCTGATCCTTCAAGAAGGCTTCCGCGCGTTTCAGAGCTTCATCATGCTCCCATTGCAGTGAAGGACTAACGGCGATGTAGGAGTTGAAAAGTCCTGGCTTACTAATCATCGCGTGGATGGCGAATAGACCACCGAGCGAATGTCCGGCGAAAATGCGATACGGCTGTACTCGATACTGCTCCTCGATTAAGGGAATGAGTTCAGTCTCAAAGAACTTAAGAAAGTTGTCCGCACCGCCACTGGTCGGAAATCGCAGTTCGCCGGCAGGAGTTTTGTCTGTTGACTTCGCAGGCGTCAGGTCGCGAGTGCGATCAGTGTTCGTCACGCCGACTACAATCAAATCCGGGATACGACCGTTTTGAACAAGGAACTCAATGGTACTCGCCGTATGGCCCATGTGCGCATCGCCGTCGGTCATGTAGAGGACCGGATAAATTAGCTTGTTCGTGTCATAACCCGCCGGTGTACGCACTAACACAACTCTCTCTTCGCCGAGCACGGTCGACTTGAGCATGAGTCTTTTGACGGTGCCGGTGGCGGGCTGTGCGATTGCCGCAGTTGCAATCATCAGGAGAAGGGCAAGGAGGAAGAACAAACGGAGCAGTTTGGGTAGATGGGTAGTCATGGTTTTAACTCCAGAAAAATGAATTTTTGACTCGTGGCAAACGCAGGTTAGGAGGCGCTGATAATACGCTAAAAAACTTACGGCCGCCAGAAATTGGCGACCGTAAATCTTTTGCAAGTTTGATAAGAAGACTCATGACCACCAACGCCAACTGACGTTGTAAGCCTCAGCCAATCGTCGCAGATCCTGACGAACTGCGGCCCAGTCGCGTTCCGCTCTTTCACTCGCCAGACGTCGCGTCATGAATTGATCGATCTCGGCGGCACCGTCCAAAACAGCCTCGACATCTGCGCCGACAGCCTTGTTATCTTTGAATCGGGAATACAGTCGCTCGGTGGCGTCCTCATAGTTTTTGAGGAACCTGTTGATGTTGTCTTCACGGTTCGAACCATTCAGACGACTCCGGTCTAGCGAGGAGTCGAAACTCTTGCGAAACCTGCCCGTGTCCTTCTTGAGCTGTGCCATTAGCTTCTTGACTTCCTTATCGTTGAGCCGGTACGGCTCCTGCGCTCGCGCAACGACCGAGAAAACCGCTGTTAGCATTAATACATTGATTACGGTCAACACCCTCTTGTTAAGCATGTTCTTCACCTTTCCTACAAAGTTGGCAACAGGATTAACAAAATTCGTCTTTGCGGTCTTTTACATTTTTGACATTTCCGTTGCAGTTGTGACTTTTCGGTAGCGGTTTGGCTTTATTCTGCTCTGCGTCCTCTGCGTATCTCTGCGCTCTCAGCGTTTATTTTTTTCTAACGCAGAGGGCCGCAGAGATACGCAGAGGACGCAGAGAAGCACTTACTCTTGTGATTTCTTGCGGTGAGACAAAGGGAACCCTTGATCGCGAAATCATGAGTTCACATTATACTCAGGTCATGGATAGGTAGTAGAATTCGTTCGCCTGACAGAGTTTGGAAACCTCAACCTCATGCCGCCCCATGGGAGAGATATGAAGAAGACTCCCTCAATCCCCCGGCCTTTATTGAACAACGACCAGGCTCTGCTTCGTCTATTTATCAAACACACTCCCGCTGCCATCGCGATGTTCGACACTGACATGCGTTACCTCCAAGTCAGTGATCGATTTCTTACCGACTACGATCTCGAAGGACAGGACCTCATTGGCAGATTACACTACGAGGTGTTTCCCGATCTTCCTATTCGTTGGCGCGAAGTTCATCAAAGAATCCTCGGCGGTGCGGTCGAACGTTGCGAAGAAGAATCTTATATCACTGCCGACGGCACCACCGGCTGGCTGCAATGGGAAAGCCTGCCGTGGCGCACGGTTGATGGCGAAATCGGCGGACTAATTCTCTTCACCCAGGTCATCACGGCACGCAAACGAGCCGAAGAAGCATTGCGCGCTTCGGAAGAACGCTTCGCCAAGATCTTTCACCTCAGTCCGTTTCGTATGGGTATTCTGCGGATCAGTGATGGAATAGTCCTGGAGGTTAACGACGCCTGGACCAGGGACACCGGATTCTCACGTGAGGAAATTATCGACCAATCGATTTTTAAGTTCGCTGCAACGATGGACCATCGTACAGTCGAAAAAATCCGCCACCTGCTCAAAAACCCGAAACAACTCCCGAACCTGGAAGTTCGGTTTGAATCAAAAGATGGTCGCGAAGTAATCGCTAATACTTCAGCGGTGATGTTCGATCTCGACGATGAACCATGTTATCTCTGGGTCGCTGACGACATCACCGAACGCAAGCACGCTGAAGACGCATTGCGCGCGCTTTCGGCCCGGCTTCACTCGGCACGCGAAGAAGAAGGCACACGCATCGCACGTGAAATACATGACGAACTCGGCGGCCTCCTGACGGGCCTGAAGTGGGACCTCGAAAAAATCGACAACAATCTCAATAGCTCTCGTGATGATTCACAGCTTCCCGAAATTCGTAAGCGAATCAGCAATATGACCACACTGATGGAGGCAACCATAAACACGGTGCGACGAATCGCTTCCGAACTTCGCCCCGGCGTGCTCGACGACCTGGGCCTGGTTGCCGCTATTGAATGGCAGGTTGAACAGTTTCAATTGCGCTCAGGACTCAAGTGTCATTGGATCAACAACGCCAGTGACATCGAACTGAGTCGTGAAAGGGCAACCGCAGTTTTTCGTATCCTTCAGGAGATACTGACAAACGTATTGCGCCACGCGCGTGCGACTAATCTTTACGTCAAGCTCGGGCGCAGCAAGCATTGCTTCGAGTTGGAAGTTAAAGATGACGGTGTTGGCATTACGGAGAGCCAGAGAAAGAACGACCGCTCACTCGGCTTGTTGGGAATGAAGGAACGAGCGCTCCTCGTTGGAGGTGAAGTGCGCATCACCGGAAAAGAAGGCAGCGGCACTACCGTCCTCGTGCGAGTTCCCTTCGGTGTTTAGATCGGAAGACGTATGTTGAAGATCCTGACAATCGACGATCATGAGGTGGTTCGTCGAGGCATCAAAGAAATGTTCACTGAAGATAGTGCGACGTTTGGTGAGGCGCGTTCCGGAGCAGAGGCTTTAGCTGTGGTACGCCAACAACACTGGGACATTGCCGTACTCGACATTTCCCTCGGCGGTCGCAGCGGGTTGGAGGTGCTCGCTGAGTTAAAGCAACTTCGTCCACGCATGCCTGTTTTGATACTCAGCATGCACGCGGAGGATCAGTATGCGGTGCGTGCCTTCAGGGCCGGCGCTTCCGGATATATCAACAAGGCCAGTTCCGGCGAAGAGTTACGTCGCGCGATCCTGAAGCTCATTAAGGGCGGTCAATACGTTGGTCCAACACTGGCCGAAAAAATGGTGCTCCAGCTTTCGCAGCCAGGCAAAGTTCCTCATGAAAGTCTCTCGAATCGTGAATTCGAAGTTTTGTGTTCGATCGCTTCGGGCAAGACGGTGACAGAAATCGCATCGACCTTATCACTCAGCAACAAGACGATCAGCACTTATCGCCGTCGCATCCTCGACAAGATGGACATGAGAACCAACGCTGAATTGACGCACTACGCCATTCGCAACGGACTCGTCTGACTATAGACATCTTCCTCTTCTGTAGGACAAACACCTACAAATCATTCAGCACTCGTCCGATACTCCAACAACTCATCCTCCACTATATTGATCCATTCGGATGTTGGTCGGAGTCAGGACCGATCAACAACAGCGCATGGGGGGACATGGCCCTGCTGGGCCACATGCGCTGAGGGCGTGGCGGTCCATTTGACGAAGGGTGGACGCCGCGCTCTCTTCCTGTTCACACGTTATGGATACTTCACATCTAAACATCGGGCCCGCCAGCCAGTCAGATCTCAGCCAGAGCGAAGAACGGTATCGCGACTATTTCGAGAACGCGAAAGACGCAATCTACGTCCACGATCTCAACGGCCATTACATAATGGTTAACAAAGCGGGCGAGGAACTAATCGGTTATACGCGTGACGAAATACTACAGATGAGAATTTCCGACGTCGTTCCAAGCGCCTATCTCGATCAGATTCACGCAAAATTAACAAAGAAGCTCGCCGACAATTCCCTGACAATCTATGAAGTCGAAGCTATCAGGAAGGATGGCAGCCGCGTTCCGATCGAAGTGAGCAGTCGCTTGATCTACGAGAACGGTGTGCCGGTGGCAGTGCAAGGCAGCGCTCGAGACATCACTGAACGCAAGCGTGCCGAAGAAGCGCTACGCGCCAGTCAACTACAACTTCAGCAGTCGCAGAAACTCGAAGCAATCGGACAACTTGCCGGTGGTGTCGCACACGACTTCAACAACATGCTGACCGCCATTATCGGCTACACCGACTTGTCGCTCAGACGAGTAGGACTGGAAAACTCTATTCGACGAAATCTCGAAGAGACCAAGAAAGCGGCCGAACGCGCGGCCTCGTTAGTTCGCCAACTGCTGGCCTTCAGTCGCAAGCAAATCCTCGAGCCGAAGATCCTCGATCTGAATGATGTCGTAAAAGACATGCATAAGATGTTGACGCGTCTTATTGGTGAAAACATCCAACTCGCGATACGGCTTGAAACAAACCTCGGAAGCATCAAAGCGGATCCGTCTCAGGTCGAACAAATAATCGTGAATCTCGTCGTCAACGCGCGTGATGCGATGCCTCGCGGTGGCAAAGTCACGATCGAAACAGCAAACGTCACTCTTAGTGATGAGGCTGCGTTGAAACACGTTGCTGTAAAGCCAGGGGAGCACGTGATGCTGGCGGTTAGCGATACCGGCAGCGGCATGGACCAGGAGACTCAGGCAAGGATCTTCGAACCATTCTTCACAACCAAAGACGTGGGCAAAGGGACCGGTCTGGGCTTGTCGACTGTCTACGGTATTGTGAAGCAGAGCGGCGGGAACATCTGGGTTTATAGCGAGCCTGGAATGGGAACGGTGTTCAAAGTCTACTTGCCGCGCATTGACGATGCTACCGCGAGCGCAATCGACAAGCTGGCACAGGACATTAATGTGCCAAGAGGATCAGAGACTATTCTGCTGGTCGAAGACGAAGACGTTGTGCGTGGACTGACGCGAAATATCCTGATGCAGGCTGGTTACAACGTACTGGATGCGAAAAGTGGCGAAGAGGCGATTCGTTTGTGCCGTGCGCATGCCGGGCCAATTGATCTGCTGCTCACGGATGTAGTGATGCCTGAGATCAGCGGGAAAGAAGTCGCAGATCGTTTGTTAAAGCTACGACCAACGCTTCGCACTCTATTCATGTCGGGCTACACGGACGAGGCAATCGTTCAGCACGGCGTGCTGGACGCCAACGTCAAATTCATTCAAAAGCCATTCACCTGGGTCGCCCTCACGAGGAAAGTCAGAGAAGTGTTGAATCGCGACATTGGCTAAAGTATACTCAGGCCGCGAAACTTGGCGATGGAGTTCGCCATTAACCATCCCGAACGGGATTGATGACTCCTAATCAGAGTGCCGGATGCTCGGCCCTGTGATTAGGAGTTTTTTCTTTAACCTGGATTATGCAGAAAACAATCTTGATTGCCCTGGGGGGGTTGGCTGGGACTTTGTTGCGATACTGGGTTTCGAGCTCTGTAGGACGGCAGCATGGGGAAACATCTGCGTGGGGAACTATAGCCGTCAACCTGATCGGTTGCCTTCTAACCGGCGCTGTGTTCTACGCGACTGAGGAACGATTCCTGATCAATCCCACGTTGCGGACCGTAATCTTGATTGGCCTGCTCGGAGGCTTCACCACTTTTTCCGCCTACGGCTTACAGACGTTCATGCTGTTGCGCGATGGCGAATACGGCCTGGCAACTCTGAACATGATCACTTCGAATGTCCTCGGATTGTTCATGGTGTGGGTTGGATATGCTTTAGGCAAAGTGTTCTAGCGCCAAAGGCGCGGAATATAACGTGTTCTAGCGCCAAAGGCGCGGAATATAACGTGTTCTAGCGCCAAAGGCGCGGAATATAACGTGTTCTAGCGCCAAAGGCGCGGAATA
>Ga0070700_100000062_pt1 | contig 79866 bp, 73 predicted proteins | sample KBSK5101metaG_FD_65456 | JGI IMG/M metagenome (GOLD analysis project Ga0070700, IMG submission 65456) | Corn, switchgrass and miscanthus rhizosphere microbial communities from Kellogg Biological Station, Michigan, USA - KBS K5-10-1 metaG | ecosystem: Host-associated > Plants > Roots >...
GCCAAGGCGGAAGCGAACAAACGACAGTTGATGGTCCAGGCCCAACAAGCGAACAAGCGGGTGGTGGAAGTCAATTGGAATCATGGACCGTTATCCGAAACGCCTATGGGAGACGGCGCATCTATTGGCATCGCCGGACCAATACCTACTTACACATTCTGCGCTATCCCCCACGAAGTCACGATGTACTACAGTGCCGTGTTCAAGACAGCGGGCGCGCTAGTCAATCCAAAGTGGAACGATGCGTTCAACGAGTTCCTTTACAAGACGTATGGGTTTCATGCTGAAGTCGAAGCGACATGCACTATCATGGCCACGAACAGAGAGGCAGAAGCGATCCTTAACGCGCGAGTTACAGGGGCGCGTATCAATTCACACAAAGTCGTTGAGACGGGCTGGAAATTCGACCCGACCGGTACCTACAAGCCGGCTCCCAAACCGACGCCGAAAGCAGATGACGATCCAGAGCCAGTTCAACGGCCGGTGGCGCCCAATCCCTCGCGACAATCAAGCGATGCGGCGATGAAGGAGGTGCCGGCGGCCGTGGCTCACTGCCAAAAGGATCCTTCAATGTCTGCAATTTTTAATTGCGACAACTTTGGACGCGCGATCTATAACTATCGGATGGCCCACATCAACGAACCGCCGGAGCCGTTGGCAACTGTCGAGGCAAAATTGAACTGCGTTGAATGTGTAGACCCGGTCCGCGTGAGTCAATGGGTCGAGAAGCGTGCAGCAGTAGACAAACTGAGCAATAAAGCCATCAACTGTGTGACCCAGAACGTCATCGTGAACCTTCAAAAGACACCTCAAGTCCCTCGTCTTAAGGAGTTCTATGAGAAAGCTGTCGCTACATGTGGGAGATAAGGCCCGTTCGCATCACACGTCCTTGCGCCGAGTGGTCAATTAGAACCTAACGGCACAATTTTCGAGCTCAATCAGTACTTCTCGCAACTGTTGGAAGATACCTAACATTTCTGCGGGTAGCGTTAGCAAAAAAGTTGCGAAGATTGTCCACTGTGGGCTACCACGATATCGCGACGGTCGCTGGAATTAACTCCAGCGGCCTTTCTTTTTGCCAAGCCGCGTTCGTAACTGCAAGAACACTCAAGCCTCAGGAGGAAGAAAACTCCGTGAGCTTTTGAGTGAAGCTACGACTTCGCGACAACCAACATGACGATCTGATTTTTGAAAGCAGACACAGTCGTTTTGGGATACCAGGTCAGATCGCGACTGAGCTTTGGAATGAGGCTCGCCCCGAGTCACAGCATAAGGTTGAGTTAGAGATCATTACCAGCTACGAACCGCTTGCAAATTCAGCAGAGATTTAATGGCCTTAGCTGAGGGGCGTATCAAAGAAGCGATTCTCGAAAGCGATCTTTTGCCATGAACAGGTGGGCTACCACCTTCCTTCAAATCAAAACCTTCTCTAACCCGGTTGGATTGTCCGGTATTGATTGAGAATCAATGAGTCCACGACTCTTGCAATTTCGTCGACCGACGTGGGGCCAGGTGTCGCGCTTTTGATCTCGCTGAGAATATTGAAGCGCGCAAAGATGACCGACAAGTTTAAGGTTCCATGGCTACCGAAACAAACGTCCCCTACGGTGAGGTTTTTGGTCTCACATTTCGGCAGCTTCGGCGCCATGTAAGTCATGACCACATCGATCAGGGTTTCATGCGCCTCATCAACACTCCCGCACTCAAACACGGTGGTAATAATTCGACGATTGTCGCCGGTAGGCGATACACAGACATAGCGCGTCACACGGTTCTGCCTGGACGACGGAGTCAGCTCTTCCTTTTCCACTACCTGAAACGCAGTCGCTGTTGACGGAAGAAAAAACCCGCTGATTTTTACGTTACGGTCGCCTTCTGTGGTGTGGCCCGCCCACTGATAGAAGTCGTAGTTCTGCTTCACACGCTCTCGATAGGCTTCTTCGGAGAACTTCTCGCTCATTTCACCGGTCTCCTTCCGTTACTGCTAGTGGGCCATGGACCAATCGGATTACAACTTCCAATTCCAGCGGCATCATTGGTACACAATCTTTCTTTGTAGCTTTGCGCATTAAACGGAACAGCAAACGGCAATGGCGCACCCGGGTTTGTGGAGAAAACGATATTCACACAAAAGCTCTCACTGTGCGGCGGCGCCCACGGGTTGGTGTCATTATCGACTCTCAAACAGGCATCAAAAAGCGGGTCGGCATTTCCGTGACTGCCGGTCCATGCAACCTCATGGTAGCTGAAGCTACAACCAAAACCTGGACAGGCGAATATGGCTGATCCAATGCCACGGAAGGGCGTAAGAGCGAATCCCGATCCCATTTTAGATGCGTGTAGATCGCACCCGACGAGATTGGAAAAGGTCGTGGTGATCGTCGCGCAGTCCATGCAATTGACAATATTGCCGAGTCCTGTCCCGTTTCTTAAGTAAGCAAGGAATTGTGTCAGTTCGAATTTATCGCACAATGGTTGTGGCTCGTAAAATGGCGCCCCGGAGGCGTTGTCATAAACAAGCCCAAGGTTGGCGTTTACTTGTTTAGTGATCGCTGTCGCCGCGTCAATTTCATTCTGTTGGCCGGCTGCCCAAACGCATGCATAGTCCAACGCATCAGTCCATGGATTCTGTGTATCTGAAGCGGGTTGCTGCGTCCACGGCAGATTGGGCTCTTCAAGTACGGTATAGATTCTATGGCGAGTTGTTGCCAGCGGTTCCCACTTACAGCCACCGCAACATCTGAACTCCCACTCCCACGTGACGTCTTCCACGTTGATCCCGTCCGCTCCAATCAGGTGATCCCGCAGTTCGAAAGAAACGAACTCCGGTACTGAAACGCCGTTTGCGAGCGTGATTGTCTGTGGATCGAGTTGCCCTAAGACGCCGCCACCGCAAGCTCGTACTTGCGCCTTTGTAACACTGTTCGAGCTAACCATGAACTTGGCTTTTATAGTTATCGTCCTGCCCTGCGTTTCTCTTATCGCGTATGCAGCCGGAGAGTCAGCCGGTAACGTCTCTCCCGCGGTCCATTCCGGAACGGCGACCGTCTGAGTGAAGTTCTTTCTGATGTTCATGGCGTCGCCACTCAGGGAGGCACTATCGTGATTGAAGGAGATCGCGACTAACCTTAAACCGCACGAACAGTATCTCCGATAGAAATTCCTTGAAATCACATGGAGACGACGCAGCACACCGAGAAGAAGGCAAAATAGCGTGTGCAGGCATCCCTGGCGGCATTTTTGAGTGGACATGAGAGTTTTCCCGTTTTCAAAAGTAGGGACGCACTATTCGGCGCAACCTACTCTGGGTTAAAAGTTTTACGGCAATGTCGTTCCTACTTTATATGCATCTGAAATGCAGAAACGTTCCACCGGGGCTGTTCATTTTCTGAATTAGAGGACGAGAAATGGTGGTTGAATTCAAACGGTTCGTCACATTCTGCATTCACTATTCGCACACAGAGGCGTACATTTAGCTCATATGCGAGTAGTTCTCGGCGTAGTTGCGGTAGGTTTGTTGCTGGTCGAGTCGGGCAGCATAGCGAAACCCGCGCACAAGACCGAGAATGTCGCACCGAGCACGGTGTCAACCGCGAAAGCGCGAGTCGATTTTGAGACTCAGCTAAAGCCCATCTTCAAGTCGAAATGCATGCCCTGCCACTTCAGCGGCGGACAGATGTACGATCGTCTCCCATTCGATAAACCGGAGACGATCAGGAAACTCGGTACGAAACTGTTTACCCGCATCAAAGAAGAAAACGACCGCCGCCTCATCGAAGACTTTCTCACCCAGACGCCATAACTCGCTGGGTGTGATAATTTCTCTCTCGAATGACAACAAAATCTAATCGCCCCGGCGTGTTGCAAATCGTTGCCATCGGACTGGTCCTGCTGTTGGTGGTCGTGTCACTTCGTGCCGAAGGGCGCATGTTTCTTTGCTCGTGCGGGCACTTTGCACTTTGGACCAGCGACACCTGTAGCTCGAATACGTCGCAACAGTTGCTTGATCCGTACAGTTTTACACACGTGCTGCACGGATTTTTGTTCTTGTGGCTGATCGCGTTGTTGTTCAGGCGATTAACTTTGAGTTGGCAGGTCTGGCTGGCACTGTTGCTCGAAGGCGCGTGGGAAGTTTTTGAGAACACGCGGTTCGTGATCGATAAGTACCGAACCGAAACGGCAGCGCTCGGTTATACCGGCGATACGATCGTGAACTCATTCGGCGATCTGCTGTGCGCGTTCGCGGGGTTCATGATTGCGCGAAAACTCGGACTGCGCCGGTCGCTGATCGTTTTCGTGCTTCTGGAACTGTTTTTAATCGTGTGGATTCGCGATAGTTTGTTGTTGCAGATCTTAATGCTGGTGCGACCAGTGGAAGCGATCAAGCTGTGGCAGATGTGCGTTCAGCCATGAAGGGAACTGAAGCCTTTCAGTTTGAACTGGTCGTTGCAGGCACGATTACGCGGTTGTTCAGATCACGCAACGCGGCGAGATTGTTATTGCGCAACTCAACGACGTCTTTCCCGACTTGCATTTGAAGCGACTGCGCCGCTGCGAGCTTCTTGAACGTCGCGTAGGAAATCTTTGCTTCCAACGTCTCCACCTTCGTGTCCCACGAGCCCGGCTCGTTTGTGCTCACCGGGCTCATCCGGCCAAGCTTCAAAGTTTCCGTGTCAGTCACGAACGACAGGTTTCTTTGATCTGGACCATGGAAGTGAATCCAGTCTTTGTTTTCAAACACGACTTGAAGCGTCACGTGGCGTACAGCATTGAGCTGCTGCCCCGGGCAGTGCAATGTAACTTCGATGCTAACGCACGCATCTTTGAACTTATCTTTTAAACCATCACAATTGACTTTCATCTTGCGGAGTCGCATCACGGTTTCATAGTTAAACCCGTCATACTTCGTCTCGATCTTGCCACCATGTTTGACTGGTTGAGTTTGCGGCTTGACTCCGGCGGGTTGAAATAGCAGGACCGCACAGCAGCCCAAAACAAGCAGGATGTTCTTCATGTCGCTTCTCCAAATGCTCGGTAAATTTGCCGGAGCTGAGGTGAGAAATTGGGGCGAACCGTCGAGGAAGGCTCACAGGCAACATAGCGAACCCGGCGATGCCGTGTCAACGAATTTGTTCTTTGTGCGTGCTGCTTGGTACTTTGTAGCTGCCCAAAAAATAAAGAGTCACAAAACCGAGGATAACCTGATGACATCTTCTCTTTCCGACGCCTCTCTCACCGAACTAACCGAGCCTTTGCGACAGGCGAACGAGGAATTCAGTCACCATTACCCCGGCGAAACCGGCCGCAGGCAACCGGTGCATACCGTCTATGGCGGCGCGCATCTGTTCAAGTCTGACTCCGCAAAACGACTTGGCTCGCTGGCCCGCCGTTCGCTCGATCAGTTTGCGCCTGACTTTCTGACGTTTGCTCGAGCCCTCGAACTGCCTGGCTCGAGAGATCTTCCCGAGGATTTCGATGAAGCCAACGAATTAGCCTCAATGTTGAAAACTGATCCCGAACAGGCACGCAAAGAGCACAAATCGGCATGGCTGGCCTACACGATCTACCGCCGGGTGGTCGAGAAACTTCAGCGCGAACCGGTTGAAGACTTTCGCATCGATTTCGAAGACGGCTATGGGAATCGTCCTGACGATGAGGAAGACGGTCACGCGGTTTCAGCGGCGGCCGAGGCTGCCGAGGGAAGTAAGAACGGCACGTTGCCGCCGTTTATCGGCATTCGCATCAAGCCATTCAATGAAGAGTTACGCGCACGCAGTTTTCGCACCCTCGATATTTTCGTTTCGACTTTGCTGGAGTTGAGCAAGGGACGTTTGCCTCAGAACTTCGTCGTCACGCTGCCGAAGATCACGATCCCGGAACAAGTCTCGACCCTCGCAGCGCTGCTCGCCCAACTCGAAAAGCAGACGGGCATCAAGGAAGGTAGTTTGAAGTTTGAAATGATGATCGAGACCACACAGTCGATCATCAATCATAGCGGGCAGATCAATTTACCGTTGCTGCTTGCGGCAAGTGAAGGGCGTTGTGTCGCCGCGCACTTTGGCACATACGATTACACAGCCGGTTGCAACATCACCGCGGCTCATCAGCACATGCTGCATCCTGCCTGCGATTTCGCGAAGCACATGATGCAGGTTTCGTTTGCCGGCACAGGCATCTGGCTGTCAGATGGCGCGACGAACATCATGCCGGTCGCTCCGCATCGCTTCGTGGAAGGTGGTCCAGCGTTGACAGCGGAGCAGATCGACGAGAACAGGGAAGTGGTCCATCGTGCCTGGCGGTTGCACTACAGTCACATTCAGCATTCGTTGATGAATGCGTTTTATCAGGGTTGGGATCTGCATCCGGCGCAATTGCCGACGCGCTACGCGGCTGTTTACGCGTTCTTCCTCGAGAGTCTCGAAGCTGCATCCGAGCGCTTGAAGAATTTTGTCGAGAAGGCCGCGAAGGCGACTCTCGTGGGCGACGTTTTTGACGACGCGGCTACCGGACAGGGATTGCTCAACTATTTTCTGCGTGCGATCAACTGCGGCGCGATCACGGAAGATGAGGCTGTTGAATTATCCGGACTGACGTTAGCTGAGCTGCAATCGGCGTCGTTCGTGAAGATCCTGAAGAACCGCCAGGCTATATAAATGTGGTAAACTCCAAACAACTCACAAACATCGGAGCGTTATGACTACCAAAACCCAACTTCTCACCATTGCTGATTGGGACGCGATGCCTTTTGAAGACGGCTATCGCTACGAAATAATAGAGGGAGAACTTTTTGTGTCCTGCTCACCAGGCCTCACACATCAAAGAGTTTTTGGCAATCTTTTCTTCCATCTCACTAGTTATTTGCGGGCTAATCCGATTGGAGAGATTGTCAGTACACCGGGGTTAATTCTAAGCGATTCCAGCGGAGTTATTCCGGACCTGGTATTTTTCACAAACGAACAGCGTGATTCGATCATTACCGGCGAGCGTCTAACTGGACCTCCCGTTCTCGTGATCGAGATAGTTTCACCTGGTTCAGCGAATATTAAACGTGATCGAATAGCAAAGCTTCGGCTATACGCCAAGCATGGTGTACCCGAGTACTGGATTGTTGATCCACAGAACTCGACCATAGAACGGTATGTGGATGATGGTTCTTCGTTATCTCTAGCGGAAACTCTGCGAGAAGAAGACAGCCTGGCGACTGCTGTATTGCCCGGTTTCTCGTGTCCGGTGGGCGAGATCTTCAGACATTTCTAAAAACATGAAACTTATCACTACCACGATTGTAATGATGGCACTACTCTCCACTACGTTGACGGGACAGAAGCCAAACGGCGGCAATGCAGATCTCGCGCGCAAGATCGCGCGGTTTGCACCGACGACGTTGACGGCTGACACTTCAAAGCTCTCGGCAAAGGACCGTCAGGCGCTCGACAAGATCATCGCCGCCGCGAAGCTGCTCGATCCGTTGTTCCTGCGGCAGGTTTGGAGTGGCAATGATGCGCTCGAGAAGAAATTATTGGCCGATAAATCAGCGGCCGGACGAGAGCGTCTGCACTACTTCTACATCAATGATGGACCATGGTCTCGTCTCGACAACAACGAGCCATTCGTTGAGGGTGTGCCGCACGAAAAGCCCGCTAACGCAAATTACTACCCTGACGACATGTCGAAGGACGAGTTTAATTCGTGGCTTCAGGGACTCTCTGAACCGGATAAACAAAAGGCCACCGGCTTCTTTCATCTTATTCGACGTGGACCAGACAAAAAACTGACGATCATTCCGTACAGCGAAGCTTACAAAGAATATCTCGGACCGGCCGCTGTCTTGTTGCGTGAAGCCGCGGCACTCACGACCAACGCCACGCTCAAAAATTTTCTCAACAAACGCGCTGACGCGTTTGCGTCCGACGATTACTACGAGAGCGACGTCGCGTGGATGGATCTCGACTCGCCAATCGACGTCACTGTGGGTCCATACGAAACCTACGAAGACGAACTGTTCAGTTACAAAGCGGCGTTCGAAGCTTACGTCACTCTGCGTGACGACGCCGAGACCGCGAAACTCGCAAAGTTCAGCGGTCATTTGCAGGAGCTGGAAAACAACCTCCCAATCGACCCGCAGTATCGGAATCCAAAACTCGGCGCTGCTTCGCCGATTCGAGTTGTTAACGAGGTCTTCGGTTCAGGAGAGGGCAACAGCGGCGTGCAAACCGCGGCCTTTAATCTCCCGAATGATGAGCGTGTCGTTAAGGAAAAAGGCTCGAAGCGCGTGATGTTGAAGAACGTCCAGGACGCCAAGTTTAATAAAACGCTGATTCCGATCTCGAAAGTCGTCCTGGATCCGGCGGAGCAGTCGGCATTGGCGTTTGACTCCTTCTTCACTCACATTCTTTGTCACGAGCTGATGCACGGACTTGGACCACACAACATTACCGTTGGCGGTCAGGAAACTACCGTGCGCAAACAATTGAAGGAGCTTTATTCGTCGATTGAAGAAGCGAAGGCCGACATGACCGGACTGTGGGCGCTCCAGTACATGATCGATCACGGCATCATCGACAAGGGCATGGAGCGGACGCTTTACACGACCTATCTCGCGAGCATGTTTCGTTCAGTACGTTTCGGAATTACGGAAGCACACGGGCGTGGCGTGGCAATGCAGTTCAACTATCTCACTGACGAAGGTGCGATAAAGTTCAACGAGGCTAAAGGCACGTTCAGTGTCGATCACGCTAAGATCAAAGCCGCCGTGACGAAGCTTACACATGACTTGCTGACGCTCGAAGCTGAGGGATCGTACGACAAAGCCAAAGCGATCCTGGATAAGTACGCAGTGATCAGGCCGCCGATGCAGCAGGCGCTCGACAGGCTGAAGGACGTGCCGGTCGACATCGAACCGGTATTTCCACTCGCGAAATAAAATTAGCCGCAGATGAACGCGGATTAACGCGAATCTGATTCTGATTCGCGTTAATCCGCGTTCATCTGCGGCTTAAATACTTTTCTGAAGAACGTCGCGATCTTCCAGGCATCGATTGCTTTCCAGGGTAGCTCGCCGGTGGTGTAATGACCGCAGGGAAGCCAGACGACGTCGAGCGGTAATTTGTGCCGGCGTGCTTCCGCAATCGCTGCGTGTGAAAGATCGATCGGAAAGGTGAGATCGTAACGCGCGATAATGAAGCGCAGCGGCCGATGACCCATCTGTGCTACGCGAGGCATGAAAGGCATCGGACTAATCGGCGCCCAATACTCACGCAACTCGTCCAGCGTTAACTTGTCCCCAAAACTCGCCCGCACGTGGGCCGTCGAGATCCCGTTCCAGACCACATCAGCGACATAACCCGACACATGATTAAACGCGCCTGCCTTGAGATCCGGTTCGTGAGCAAAAGTCAGAAACGCGACGCACGAACCTATACTCGTGCCGAGAATTCCGACGCGTTCGTATCCTTCGGACTTCAACCAACGCACCGCCGCACGCGTATCCAGCACAGCTTGCCTCATGGATTGAATCGTGCGCCCGATATTCGGGCTGACGAGATGGTCAGCGCGCTCGAGCTCCGGCCCCTTTCGTTGCAGATGATAAGGAAGCGTCAGGCGCAACGCTGACATGCCGATCATGTTGAAGATCCGGCAAGCCTCTACATGGCTTTGCGGTTGAGCATTCCACTGCGGTAACACGACCACCGCATTGCCTCGTCGTTTTCCGTTTTTAACTTTGGCGGGAAAGAACCGCGCGTGCGCGGTGTTGTTTTCGTCTGAAGGTGTTTGAACGGCGCTCGTCCAGGTAAGCTGATCGCCTTCGAGACGATAATCGGTGACTGGGGGCAAAGCGTAAAACTCTTCACTTGCCGGCATTACTTGCGCAGTGTGTTTACGGAATAGTTCGCGCGGGTCGTCGCCATTGACGTGGTCGACGATGTAGTCCAGGCCCCACTCAAATGGGCGTACCAGACGATTGTTGTCTCGTTGATGATACCAGCGCTCGCGCTGGTGCATGTAGTTCTTCCAGAGTGACACGAGCCGCTGATGTTAAGATATTTTTCGCCACAGATCTAACGCGGATGAACACGGATCAGATCCGCGCCCATCCGCGTCTATTCGCGGTCCTAATTACAGGTTGACAGCTTGAAGCTGTGAATGTAAGTGGTCCAGTTGAAGCTACCGTTAGCCGGCTGGAACTGCGTGGTGAAGACCATCTGGCAGCCATCCACCGGATCGACGCTGATGGTGCTGTAATCGCCCCATCGTGTCAGCGAGCCGGTTTGCGATCCACTGCCCGTGAGCACCGTAGTCTCGTTGCCCAATGTTCCCAAGGGATCCAAAGGGCCACGGTAGGCATAACGAATACTCGGCACAATCGTCGAGCTCGAAATGTTGTAACCGACAGCGATGCCGCCGGTTTTGTCGATCGCCGCGCTTCCCATCCAACGGAAGTCGTTGCTCGGCGCGAACGTTCCTTGTTGGAAGAGCACGGGCGCCGCATTGCCTAAGGTCTGTAACGGCGCATTTCGCAACTCGTACCAGCGAATGCCAGTGCCAGTGCCACTAGTCACCGAGTGATTAATCACGAGGGATTCATGGTCGACGAAATTTCGATAACTTAGACGATACATAAGGCGATCGGCTAAGGAATCGAGGCGAGTAGTAGTGCCGGGCTGAACAATGCAGGCGCCACCGCCGCATGCGCGACTAAATGTGGCAACTCCCGAAACCGTGGTTGGGCCAGTGAGAGTGCCGGTACCGGCAGCCCAGTTTACGGCAAAGCGCCAGAACTGGATCGATGTACTGGTCATGCTCATCAACAGGTTTGGTGAGCCTGCCGGCGGCAACGTCGTACCTTCGAGGTCCGCAGGCTCCATGCTGGCGGCTGCGGTTGTGTTGACGCATGCCTGTCGTGCCGCACCACCAACCAACATCTGCGCGCGTTCGAAAGCACATACGGTGTTACCCGTGAAGCTCGCGCCGTTGCGAAACATGTTGTAGCTGATGTAATAGGCATCGGGCCAGACGCCCATCTTCGGATAGTCGTTGAAGCTTCGGCTATACGAGAATGCATAGCGGAAGTAGGTTCCGGTCGGATCAGGACTGGTCGAAACAGCCACGCATTGAGTGTAGGGCGTAGCTGAGACTGCGAATTGCGTCAAGATCCAGCGGTCGGCCAACTGATCGTATTGCACAATCGGATCGCCGTCGTTGTCTGACTGGCAGCGACCGCCGAACCCCTGCCAAATGGTGTTGCCGTTTTTCGGAAACCCAGGCACGAGGTTGAATCCGGTGATCTGGTTCGTCGCATCTCTGGTCAATGTGTAAACCGCGTAACGCAGGTTAACCCACTGAACGTAGTGATTGGGACCAACGTCACCAGTGGTATCAGGCGGCGCGACTCGGTTGGCTGGATCGACCGGCGTGCCATTCGTAGATGCTTTAATCTCAGCAAGAGCTGACGGCAGGCCGACGCTCTTATCGGCCAGCGGATCGATAAAGGGTGTGATGCGATTTCCAACAGGGAATGGCCTACCCGGCTCGAAATCTTTTCCGCCGCGAGCAGGTTCCGGACGCTCGCCGGTATCAAACATCTCACGGAGAGGTTTGGTGGTTTTGTCGAACTTGGTTGGAAAGCTGATCTCGGCCCGATGCTGCAGCGCAGTTTCGCTTTGCGCCTGGACTAGCAAAGGCATTGAGGTCACGCCACAAAGAATTGCCATCAGTAGTAACGCATTAATCTTCTTCACGGGGCACATCCTCCAATAAATTATCAGGGCTTTGGGAGCTACGAATTACGGTAGTAAGTGGGAGGCGGGGAGTATAGCTCCCAACCCGCCCATTACACAAGTAAAGTACGATTAGGCGCGCCGATCCAGATAACGGCGGATTAGCTGTGGCAAAAGCAACGAGGCTCTGAGCACTGAGCCGGTCGTAAAACGCCTTGCAAACCCGCGAAAAAGCTCGCCAGCCTGCCTTGTGTACGGGAACCACCAGACGTCGGACAAGACGGGAAAGGCGTTGACGTGAATGTGCTGCGCCGAGACTAGTTCGAGCAGCCCGAGTCGGCCGTGAGTGCGGCCGTAGCCGCTTTGCTTCACGCCGCCCCATGGCGTCTGCGCTACGGCGTGTGTGTAAACGACCTCGTTGATCATCACGGTGCCGGCGTCGACCTGCTCGGCAAGGCGACGACCGCGAGCGATGTCGCGCGTGAAGACACTGGCGGTCAAGCCGTAGATACTGTCGTTCGCGAGGCGAACTGCCTCTGCGTCCGTCTTGAAAGTCATGATCGGAAGCACTGGACCAAACGTTTCATCACGCATCAACTTCATCGAGTGGTCCACACCTGTCATGACCGTTGGTTGATGAAACCAGCCGCCACCAGTCTCGAGACGATGACCTCCGGTACGCACGTGGGCGCCACGCGCAACAGCGTCACTAACGTGATCCTCGACGATCTTCAACTGCTGCTCGTTCGTCATCGCGCCGATGTCGATCGCATCAGTCGAGGCCTTGTCCTGTTTCAGCCGCCGCGTTTCATCAATAACTAACTCGGTAAACTTATCGGCGATGGATTCGTGTACGTAACAACGTTCGATCGAAGCGCAGGCCTGGCCGGAATTGCAGAAGGCGCCCCAGATTGCTGCGCGCGCTGCATTCTCGAGATCCGCATCTTCGAGCACGATCATCGGGTCTTTGCCACCGAGTTCGAGTACCACCGGCGTCAGATGTTTGGCAGCCGTTTCGGCGACGCGCTTACCGGTCTTCACGCTGCCGGTGAACATGATCTTGTTAACACCTGCTTCGACGAGTGCGGCTCCGGTTGTTCCATCGCCGGTGACAATCGCGAGCAGTCCTTCGGGTAGTTGTGCTTGCTGGAAGACGCCGGCAATCTTCAGGGCAGTGAGCGGTGTTAACTCACTCGGTTTGACGACGGTGGCATTGCCCGCCATCAGCGCCATCACGACTTCGTCGAGCGGTGTGGCCCAGGGAAAATTCCACGGCGAGATTATTCCCACAACTCCGAGCGGCTTGTAGACGATGTACGACGAGCGCGCCATGAAGTTGTACTGGCCGATGTCGATCTTCCGGCGATCGAGTAGCTGCCTCGCGTGGTGCGCGAAGTAATACATGAGATCGAGTGTGGGTACGATCTCCATCGAGATTGCTTCACTCGCGGGTTTACCCGTTTCGCGTGAAATGAGTTTGGCGATGTCTTCGAGTTGGTCTAACACGATCTCGCGAGCGCGGAGGATGAATCGCGCCCGGTCGCGGTAGGAAAGTTTGGCCCATGCTGGTTGAGCAGTCCGGCCCCTGTTTACTGCCGCTGCGACCTGGGTTGCGTCCATCAACGGCACACGCCCGTTCTCCTCGCCGGTCGAAGGATCGTGAGAAATGATCTCGCGTGTTTGTGATGGTGAAAGCGTTTGCGTGCTCATTGGCTCGCTGATTATCCATCTAGTAAGCAGTCGGGTACAATGCAAACCATAAGACAAAAAAGATTTTTTGTGTCTTTTGTGCCTTTTTGCGGCCCAACCCACAACGAGGAGAGAGTTTTAATGATTAGATCCCAGCTCAAGGAGTTTATGCGACGCATGGCTCCGAAGTCAGTGGCCATCATTCACGGAGCACACGACACCAGACGCTCAAACGACACCCATTATCGTTTTCGACAGGACTCTGATTTTTTCTACCTGACGGGCTTTGAAGAACCCGACGCGCTCGCCGTCATCAAGCCCGAAGGAGACACGAAATACACGTTGTTTGTGCGGCCGAGGGATCCGGAACGAGAGATCTGGGACGGGCGTCGCGCGGGTGTGGAGGGTGCGAAGAGCGACTTTGGCGCCGAAGAAGCGTTTCCGGCCGCGGAGTTTGAGTCGAAGCTGGCCGAGTTCCTCGACGGTGCGGATGTGCTCTACTACCGCCTCGGTACGGACCCGGACCTCGACAACACGATCATCAAAGAGATTGCGCGCATGCGATCGTTGAATCGCAAGCCGATTCATCCGCCGGAGACGATCATCGATCCGGCGACAATCGTTCACGAGATGCGCGTAGTGAAGAGTGCCGACGAGATCGAGATTATGCAAACGGCTGCCGACATCGCTGCCGAAGCTCATTGCGAGGCGATGAAAGCGGCGAAACCGGGCATGCATGAGTATCAGCTCGAAGCATTAATCGAACAGATCTTCCGCAGGCACGGCGCGGCAGCTCCGGCGTACACGTCAATCGTCGGCGCTGGTCCAAATGCCACGGTGCTTCATTACATCAACAATGATGGCGAGCTTCGTGATGGAGACCTGCTCCTCGTCGATGCTGGTGCTGAGTACAAAGGTTACGCGTCAGACATCACGCGCACGTTTCCCATCAATGGTCGTTACACCAAGGCTCAGCGCGATATCTACGACCTGGTGTTGAAGGCGCAGATGGCGTGTGTGGAGATGGTGCGACCCGGCGTCACGCACGATCAGTTGAAACAACGTTCGATCGAGATATTGACTGAAGGCATGGTTGAGCTTGGGTTACTGGAAGGCAAGGCTGAGGAGCTGATCAAGGAAAAGAAGTACGAGAAGTTTTACATGCACGGCCTCGGGCACATGCTCGGCATCGACGTCCACGACGTTGGTCGTTACTACTACGGGACCGAATCACGCGCGCTCGAACCGGGCGTGGTGATGACAGTCGAGCCTGGAATTTACATCTCGCCTAATACAGAGGGCGTGCCTGAGAAATATCTCGGCATCGGTGTGCGGATCGAAGACGACGTGCTCTGCACCAGCAACGGCCCGCGCGTCTTAACAACCAAGGTTCCCAAGCACGCTGAAGAGATAGAGGCGCTGATGAATTAAAGTCCATCCACAGATTACACAGAAATCTGCGTAATCTGTGGATGGGTTTCAGATCATCTTTTGGATAATCGCATCCGCAAACTCAGCGGTCTTCGCCGTTCCGCCAATATCACGAGTGCGCACCTTACCTTCTTTAAACACGGCGAGCATCGCGTTCTCAACGCGGTCCGCAGCCTCGCGCTCGCCGATGTAACGCAACATCAGAATCCCCGACTGCAATAGCGCTGTCGGATTCGCTATCCCTTGTCCCGCGATATCCGGCGCCGAGCCATGCACCGCTTCAAACACCGCGCCCTTCTCACCGATATTTGCTCCCGGCACGAGTCCCAGGCCACCGACGAGCCCGGCACACAGATCCGAGACGATGTCGCCGTAAAGATTCTCGAGCAGCATGATGTCAAACTGTTCCGGCCGCATCACCAGTTGCATACACGCGTTATCGACGATCTTGTCATCCGCCTCGATGTCGGGATATTCCGTACTCACTTTGCGGAAACAGTCCAGAAACAGACCATCGGAAAGCTTCATGATGTTCGCTTTATGAACCGCCGTCACTTTTTTGCGCGATTCGCGTTTCGCATGCTCGAAAGCAAAACGCGCGATACGAGTCGAAGCTTTCTCGGTAATGATCTTCAAACTTTCCACCACACCCGGCACGACCACGTGTTCCAGGCCCGCGTACAAACTCTCCGTGTTCTCTCTGACGACGATGAGATCGAGTTCGGGATAACGACACGGCACATTCGGCAACGCGCGCACCGGCCGCAGGTTCGCGTAAAGATCCAACGTTTTACGCAATCCAACGTTGACTGACGTAAAACCCTTGCCAACCGGCGTAGTGATCGGACCTTTGAGTGCGACCTTGTTGCGCAGAATGGAATCGAGCAGTTCCTGTGGCAGCGTTTCGCCGAATTTTTCCAGTGCCTGCGCGCCCGCGTAATGGGTCTCCCATTGAACCTCAACGCCTGCCGCTTCGATGATCCGCACTACGTTGGAAGCGACTTCGGGGCCAATGCCGTCGCCTGGAATCAGTGTGATAGGATGCATTTTCACAGAATAAGTCGTTGTAACAGCGGGGGCAAGCCCCTCTTCCTGACTTGTTCTAGCTAACTTGCCTGACTTGCTCCATCTGCTTTGGATTGTAGAAAAGAACAAGTCAGGAAGAGGGGCTTGCCCCCGCTCTAAGAAGATGAGTGAGCACCACGCAGAGGTAGTGATAATTGGAGGTGGCGTTATCGGCCTGGCTATAGCGCGCGCGCTGGCGCAGCGTGGGGTGCGCGATGTGTATTTGGTTGAACGCGGCGGACTGGGGGCTGAGGCGTCGTCGGCGGCTGGTGGCATGCTGTTGCCACAGGTTGAAGCCGATGGTCACGACGACTTTTTCGCACTCGCGTGCCGCAGTCGAGACCTTTACCCATCACTCGCTGCCGCCCTCCGCGATGAGACGGGAATCGATATCGAACTCGACACCACCGGCACACTCTATCTCGCACTCAACGAACACGATTACGAAGAGATTGAGAAGCGATATCACTGGCAGACTCGCGCGGGCCTGGCAGTGGAGCTACTGAATTCCACAGCCGCTCGTGAATTAGAATCCTGCATCTCCGAATCGACCTTCGGCGCCTTACTTTTTCCCAACGACATTCAAGTCGAGAATCGACGGCTCATCACCGCCCTCGCAAACAGTGTGAACGCGCTCGGCGTGAAGACACTCACTGAAACAACCGTCGAAGCGATCGGGATCCAAGGCAATCGAATAACCGGTGTGCAAACAAGCAGCGGCGTGATTAGCTCGCAGACAGTGGTGGTTGCCGCAGGTGCATGGTCAAGCTTCCTACTACAATCAGTTCCGAATCCCGCAATCGTGCCCGTGCGCGGGCAGATGGTGTGTCTCGAGTCGAAACCTCAGTTAACACGCTACGTGATCTTCAGCCCGCGCGGTTATCTCGTGCCGCGCCAGGACGGGCGTTTGCTTGCCGGATCGACGAGTGAAAACGCCGGCTTTGCGAAGCGCGTGACGGCCGGTGGCATCGCGTCCATCCTGGGGCAGGCGCTGGAGATCGCGCCTGCCGTGGCCAACCTGCCGATCGTCGACACCTGGGCCGGTTTGCGCCCGCGAGCCGCTGACGGTTTGCCTGTCCTCGGACCTTGTGGTGAAATTGACGGGCTCTTTTATGCAACGGGGCATTACCGAAACGGAATCCTACTTGCGCCCTTAACGGCCGAATTGATTTCCGAAGCAATCGTTGCGGGGAAATCCTCGCCGTTGCTGGCTTCTTTTAGTCCCGATCGTTTTAGCTCTCAACCTGTAGTGTCTGTTTAAAGATGATTTCCGCCATTTTGCCTGTAGTTTTGATTTTGTTTGTCACTGTGTCGACGTTTGCCCAGGGACTCGCTCCCAGCAGCAAGCCGGACTTGAAACCTGATACCCGCACGGCTCAGGCGCTTTACGAAGACGCAAACGGTTATCTCGGCCGCAAGTATCAGGAGTTCAATAAACAGAAACTGCCGTACGATCCGAAGCTCGAAGCGCAAACAAAGAAAGAGCAGAAAGAACTCGCGCTCAAAAACGCGGCGACTCTGCAAGCGCGTTCACATTTAACTGACGAGGACGTCTACTACCTCGGCCTGCTGCAACATCTGGCGGGCGACTCTGACGCTTCACTCGCTGCGATGCGTCTTTTCTTGAAGAAAGATCCGGACGGTCAGAAAGCACAAACGGCGCGCAACGTCGTGGTGCTCTACTCGGTCAAAAAAGATCTGATTGCGGAAGCGAATGCGGCCGTCGAGGCGTATGCGCGACACCAGCCACAGAATGCCGATGATCGCTATCGCATGGAGTTGCTGATCACAGACGCTTACATGCGCGCGAAAGACTATGCGTCGATGAGCGCGCACGCGAAGCAGATGTGGGAAGCGTCGAAGCGATTCATCGAAACGAACAAAGACCAGGTGTTCCGGCGTGATGAGATGTTGTTGAAGTCGGCGGTGCTGCTGTCAGATGCTTACTTGAAGTCGAATCAGAAAGAGCTCGCGCTGGCGGCTGTCACAGAGCTGCGACGTTTAGCGATCAAATTGCCTTCGGCAAAGCTTTACAGAGACGCGACAGCGCGCGTAGCGCGGCTCGATCCAACGTTGAATCCGGAGCAGCTATTCGACGCGAGCCTGATGGCGGCAAACACGGCGTTGCCTGAACTCAACGCGAATGAATGGATCGAACAGGCGCCGGTGAAGCTGACGGATCTGCGTGGTCAGGTGGTGTTACTGGATTTCTGGGCGCCATGGTGTGGTCCATGTCGTTACACGCTGCCAAACCTGGCGCGCTGGCAGGCCAAATTCAAGAGCAAGGGGCTCGTGATTCTGGGCGTGACGAAGTACTATGGACACGCTGAACAGAAGCCGGTGACGCCGGGTGAAGAGCTTGAATACCTGCGAAACTTTCGAAAACGTAACGGGTTGCCATATGGTTTTGTAATCTCCGACGATGACAAAAACGAATTCAACTACGGTGTGTTTTCGATTCCGACTTCGTATCTGATAGATCGCAAGGGCGTGGTTCGCTACATCTCGTTCGGCGCGAACGAAGAAGAGATTGAGTTGCTCGGTAAATTGGTTGAGCAACTGATTGAAGAAAAATGAGCCACAAAAAAGGCACATAAAGCACCTTTTGTGCGTTTGTGGCTAATAAGAATTATGGACGGTCAAGGCATTTCAATACTTAATATCGCGATCTCGTTCGCCGCGGGCATACTCTCGTTTCTCTCGCCGTGCGTGTTGCCACTCGTGCCCGGATATATCTCACTCATCTCAGGCGTAAGCATCGACGGGCTGAAAGAAGGCACGAGCAACCGGCGCGCGGTGATTATCAACTCGCTGGCATTCAACGCCGGCTTGTCAATCATCTTTCTGATACTCGGCACAACCGCCGGACTCGTCGGCGCTGCGATCACGAGCAACCCGTGGGTCAGGATCATCGGCGGCATCGTGATCATCGCTTTTGGTTTACAACTAATCGGACTGCTCAAGATCACGGCGCTCTACAAAGACACCCGTTTCTTCTCAGACGATAAACCGCGTGGCGTAATTGGTTCGGCTGCGTTGGGAATGGCCTTTGCCGCGGGTTGGACGCCGTGCATTGGTCCAATACTCGGCGGCATCATCGGTCTCGCAGCTACGAGCGGCGGCTGGCGGAGTGGTCTCGTGCTCTCGGCTTTCTATTCCGCGGGTCTTGCAGTTCCGTTTCTGATCACGGGTCTCGGCATCAATCAGTTCTTGAGTTTTTACAGAGGGTTTCGCAAGCACCTGCACAAGGTTGAAGTCGTCTCGGGCGTGGTGTTGATTGTCGTAGGTCTACTCGTGATGAGCGGGCAGTCGACAGTCCTGGCGACCTCGAAATTCATGTCGTTGATACCGAACCTTGAAGGTTTGTTGAAGTTCAAAGAACAACCTGCTCCACCGCCAACCACCGCAAACGCTAGTTCAAACTTCGAACCCGTGCCGGACGTTGAGTTTCAAACACTCGCGGGGCAACCGTTTCACCTGAAGGAACTCCAGGGACAAGTCGTGCTGCTGAACTTCTGGGCCACTTACTGCATTCCGTGCCGCGAAGAGATCCCGGCGTTGAACGCACTCCAGCATGAACTCCAGTCGCAGGGATTGAAGATCGTCGGCGCTTCGCTCGACGACACTGTCGATGGGGTCAACGAATATCAGAAGGAAGTCGCGAAGTTTGAATACGACGTGTTGCTCGGCGGCAGCGACGCCAAAGTAAAATTCGCACAGTCAGTTTTGCCGACCACTTACCTGATCGATCGACAGGGTAGGATCCGGCAGAAGATTATCGGAGCCAAAGACAAAGCTGGATGGGAAGCTGCCATAAAACCGCTGCTGGCCGAAACGCCGGTCACTGCCAGCGCTAACTAACCGTAAGCAGTTCAACGGAGCAATGCCATGAAGAAACTGTCATTCGCCCTCTCGATTCTCGCACTCGTCATTTCCGCCGGCGTCGCGCGCGCGCAAGCCAGTCATGAATACTCGCCGCTGGTTGAGAAAACAGTCAACTACAAAAACTGGAAGCTGCCGAATATCACGAGCGCCAAGGACGAAGACTTGCGCAGCTTGATGGCGGGGAAGAAGCTGGTGATGATTGTTTACTTCGCGCCGTGGTGCGGTAACTGGCGCAACGAAGCGCCTATCGCTGCGAAGTTGTACGAGAAGTACAAGGCGCAGGGTTTTCAGGTTATCGGCATCAGCGAATACGCGAACTCCGCCGACACTATGACCTTCTTCGGCGAGAAAGACCCACCCTACCCGGTCGTCTCGGAATCGCTATCTCGCGACGACAAACAAAAGACTGCGCATTACGCTTATCGGCAGCTCACCGGCGATACGCGCAACTGGGGCTCACCGTGGAATATCTTTCTCGAGCCTGACAAGGTCAATAGAACTGGTGAAGTGCTCACCGAAAAGGCTTTCGTAGTCAACGGCGAGTTGATCGAGGATGAGGTTGACAAGTTTATCGCTTCGAAACTGGGGACTTCTACCGCGGGCGTGATCCAGCCGTGTAAACCCTGAGCCACGGATTTCACGGATTGACGCGGATCAGAATGAATCTTAGAGTCCTTTATCACGGCCACTGCTTCGACGGCGTTGCTTCAGCGGCAACTTTCACTCGCTTCTATAAAGAACGCATCAATCCCGAGGCGGAAGTCAGGTATACCGGCTTGTTGCACCGGCCCGGCAACCTATTTGACATGGCGATGTTTGATTCCGACGAGAACGCGATCGTCGATTTCAAATATGCCGCGTCTGAAAAACTCACCTGGTGGTTCGATCACCACGAGTCCGCCTTCCTGACTCCCGAAGACGAAGCACACTTTCACGCGGATAAATCGGGCAAGAAGTTTCTCGATCCGGAGAGAAAGTCGTGTACTGAGTTCATTGCCGACATTGCTCACAAACGTTTCGGGTTTAACTCCGAACCAATCAAGTCGCTCGTTCACTGGGCCCACGTCATCGACGGTGCGCTGTACGAGTCGCCGGCGCAGTGTGTCGAATTGAAAGAACCGGCTTTGCAACTGATGCAGGTGATCGAAGCCGATCCTGACGACGCTTTTATCGAAAGTATCATTCGCGATCTCGCTACCCACTCGCTCGAGGAAGTCGCCACGAGTGCGGAAGTGCAGCGTCGTTTCCAGCCGATACTCAAGCAACATCTCGAGACGCTCGAAACCGTGCGACGCAAAGCGACCAGCGCCCACGGCGTGGTCCAGTTTGATCTCATCGACGAAGGCTACGAAGGCTTTAATAAGTTCATTCCTTATTATCTCCATCCCGAAACCACTTACTCCGTAGCCTTGACGCGTGGACCACAGCGCACGAAGATCTCAGTCGGCTCAAATCCATGGGCGCCGGTGCCGCGCAGTCATAACATCGCCAGGATTTGTGAACGTTACGGTGGCGGCGGTCACGCCGTGGTCGGCGCGGTTTCCTTCAAGCCGGAAGAAGTGGAAGAGGCACGAGCGGCCGCGAGAGAGATTGTGGCTGAGCTTTCAAGGCGTTAATGAAGTTTGAATGCCGAGACGTTTGATCTTGCAGTTGAGCGTAGTGACTTTCACACCCAGCAATTGCGCGGCACGTCGTTGATTGCCGTGTGTGCGCTGCAGCGCCTGGCGAATCAACTCGCTTTCAAAGCGCTGCACCTCTTCCTGTAAAACCAGTTTCCCGTTCCCGTTGGCCTGCGGCTCCTGCATGTTCGCAAGCGATTCCACCTCACGCATCAGTGTCAGCGCCGCTTCCCTCAGACTATCCAAATTATAAATTGAACTACTCATACTTAGTCCTGATTCTGATCCGCGTTATTTCGCGTAAATCCGCGGCTTATTGCTTCAGCAACTCCTGCAGAAACTCCAGCACCTTCGGATCTTTACTGCGACTCAACCAACCGATTGCACGTTTGCGACGTTCCATCGGTTCCTTTTGATCGCGGGCGATCTGGATCAACTTCGTAATCACACGCTGGTCGCTTATACGGCTGCTGTTCGTGGTGTAGCGGATAGTTGACTGACCAGCGGCTTCCCCTAATGGTGTTCCGACAAAGATGCTGCTGCCAAAACCGAGCGCGCTCAGGATTTGATCTTTTACCTGTTCATTCTTTTCCGTGTCGTAAAGACTGAGCAAAAACTCCACTGTCTTGTCTCCACTACGTCGCGAGATGGCGCTGATCGCAGCTTTACGAAGATCGACATTGTCTGTGCTGCGGGCGATTTCGAAGAGTTTGTTGCCGGCTCGTTCGCTCTTGCGGTTACCAAAACCGGAAATGACAGCGCGGCGGATTTCAGGGCTCTGATCCGCGTCGTAGATCCGGAACAACGCGTCGACCGCCGGTTCACCCGGACGAGTGGAGATGGTCAGGATCGCCATCTTTCGCTGCGCAACTGTCTTCCCGCTCATGCCGATGTCACCGAGGATTGCTATTGCGCGCTCGCCAGTATGTTTGCTCAACGCGTAGAGCGATGCTTCGACGATGTCGTTGTCCTGGGAGTTCAGGGCGAAGTCTCGCAGTGCATCGAGCACGCTGTCGTCGTTGGTCGCGCCGAGCGTGGAGATCGCGCGCGCTCGTAGTTTCAGATCGGGTTCATTGCGCGCGACGCCGAGGATCACGGGCGTCACTGCCTTGCCGCCGTTGCGTCCGAGCAACGTCAACGCCGCGCCCTTGCAACGCACGGTTTGCGTCGAGCCGGGTTTCAACCAGTCGGTAGCGGCCATGATGCCGCGTTGCATGTCAGTCTGAAACAGAGCCTGAAGCACGACGATCTTGAATTCACATGGATCATCGGTGTCGTCGGAAGTCGAGGGTTCCACACTCCAGACCGCCGGCCCGCGGCCGGCACCGATACCAACACCTTCACCAATAACTTGCCCGGGCACGGGCGTCAGAGCTACCGGAGCCATCGGAACATATGCTGAATAAGCAGATGCAGCGTCGAGCTCCGCGGCAAGTGCAGCTTGTGCTCTCACCACGGTAGTAGCGTCCCGGTATGCGATAGCAGGAGTTCCGGGCAATTGCGCCATCAGCAAGCGCGCATCTTCTTTCCACGTCGTGTTTGGATACTTCTCCAACAACCGCTCGATCGTCGTGCGGCACTGATCGTATTTCGCTAACTTTTGTTGCGTGTAGGCGAGCCAGTAGAGCGCGGCTTCGGTGTTCTTCTCGTTTGGATAGGCTTCGACATACTCGCTGAACTTTTGCTGAGCCCTGGCCCAGTCGCCGTCAGTGATGAGGTCACGCGCGCTGCGAAACACGGTGGCGGCGTCGCTTTGCTGTCCAAATGCAATATTCACGCTCAAAAAGACCAGCAAAATTATCCCGCAAAGACGCAAAGGCGCTAAGTAATACATATGGGTTTTCTTTGCGTCTTTGCGCCTTTGCGTGAGAAATTCTTTTCCGATATTTGGTATCAACATTTCTTTAGCCTCTTCTCTCTAACGATTGAGTGTGCCCCGGTCCTGGTAATCCAAAAGTGCGGCGACGATCTCGGTCTTATGCACTCGTTCCTTGATCGCGCGCACGTCCTCAGGACGCGCGTGATCGGGCAAGTTCGCGATGTCGATCAGGAATGGTTCCAGATCGGTCAACAGTGTCTTGGTGGGAAACTTCGCCTTCATCTCGGCGTCGCGTCGCAACACGACGTTTTCGTTCAACAAGCGACGCGAGAGTTGCTTGTCGTAAGTGACGTCGATCTCTTCGTCACTATCAGTTGTGGGAACGTTTCTGATCGAGCGCAGCAGGTTCTGCGTTTGCTCGATGTGTCGCGCGGTCTCTTGTTCATCGATATCGAGGTACGCGAGATCCGAAGACCAGACATCCGATTGATCCGGCGCGACCTGATTGGTTGCTCGTTTCACGCGAGGTTTTGGTTTCGGTTGTGCTGCGACGAATTCAGGCTTCTCTGGTTCCTTGGCCTTTGGCTGACGGGGTGCGGGCTTCTCTGAATCAGCAACGGCTTTGTTTGGTTCCGGTTGGCGCGAGACGAGGTAAACGATTCCGACTGCGACGGCGAGCAACAACGCCGCGACCACGCTTACGAGTGGTCTCGCAATGATTGCCGCCCAGCCTTTGACTTTGGGACTGTCATTCTCAGCCACTGTGTGTGCCGCGACTCTGGTCCAAAGAAAGGGCGGTACTTCGAGCTCGCGATCGTAACGTGCGAATAACTCCTGTTCGGCGGTCTCGAGTTCGCCGTCGAGATAATCTTCCAAAAGCTTTGACAAGTCTTCACACTTCATAACCAACTCCAGCGTATGAGCTGATCCTCTTTCTCATCTCTGCGCGTGCGCGGTGCAAGTCAGTCTTTAACTTCGCGAGCGAGAATCCGGTGATCATCGCGATTTCTTCGTAGCTGCACTGGTGCAACACTTTGAGCGTGAATACGAGGCGCTTGTCTTCGTCGAGGGCTGCTAAAGAACGCCGGATCACGTCATTCAATTCCTTGCTTAGCAGGCCATCGACGGGTTCCGGTTTGTTATCACTCAGATCCATGACCGACTTATCCGCGAGATCGACGTGACTGTTGGCGCGGGCTCGTGCGCGGAGCGACTCGCGCGCGACGTTGCGAGCAATGCCAAACAGCCAGGTGGAGAGTTTTGTCTCCGCGCGCATGGTGTGAATGGCTCGAAAGGCGCGGACAAAAGTTTCCTGCGTCAACTCTTCGGCGAGAGCGCGATCGTCGACCATGTCGTAAATGAAGCTGATGACGGGCCGCGAGTACCTTTCGAAAATCAGACGAAAGGCGTCCGCGTCGCCCTGGCACACACGAGTGACCAGGTCTGCTGAACTGTTCATCAGGGTTCCCGCCAAGGCGCTCATCGTAGCTCTCGGTAGGTTAGTGATACGGGTGGAGTAAAAGTTTCAGGAAACCCATCCACAGATTACACAGACTTTTTCTATGTAATCTGCGTAATCTGTGGATTAAAAAATCTCTTTCGGGTCGACAATCTTCCCAGCGATCGCAGAGGCGGCGACGACGTATGGTGAGGCGAGGTAGAGTTTGCCGGGGCCGCTACGTCCGGGAAAGTTTCGATTCTGCGCGCTGACCGTGACTGTTTCCGCCGAAGGTGACGCGCCCGGACCGGCGTTGATACAAGCACCACACGAAGGATCGATCAACTCCGCGCCCGCACGCTCGAAGATCTCGATATAACCGCGCTGACGCGCGTACTGCTTGATCTTCTGCGAACCAAACTGAATGTACAGGTGTACACCGTCAGCCACGCGCTTGCCGTGAGCGAGCGCGTTCTCGAGCACGTTGGCGTACATGTCCATGTCGGCCATCTTGCCGCCGGTACACGAGCCGCCGTAAGCAGCGTCAATGCGAACTTCACCGTCGAGCTCTTCGATCGGAATGCCGTTGCGCGGATCGCCCGGCGTCGCCACCATCGGTCCGATCTCATCGAGATTGATCTCGAACACAGCCGCGTACTCAGCGTCCGGGTCGCTGTAAGTAAATCCTTTGCGAACTTCCTCCGCATCGAGCCCGCGTGTGCGCACGACGTATTCGAGCGTCACGTCATCAGGTTCGATGATTCCGGTCGTGCCACCGGCCTCGACCGCCATGTTCGTCAACGTCGCGCGTTCGTCTATGGACCAGTTCTTCAAATCTTCGCCGGCAAACTCCAAAACTTTGCCGATGCCTTTGCTCGATTTCATGTACTCGGACGCGAGTATGAAGAGCATCACATCTTTGGCCGCGACATCCGCGCGCTTCCTGCCTTTCAACACGTAGCGCACAGTTTCAGGCACGCGAATGCGAATGTCTTTCGTGTACCACGCGTTCGCCATGTCAGTTGAACCGACGCCAAACGCAAAGCAACCGAGCACGCCGGCCATGCACGTGTGCGAATCAGTGCCGATCACGATCTGCCCCGGCAGTGCGAGATCTTCGACCACCGCGTTGTGACAGATCGCTTCTGAGCCACCTTCAGGAGTCGAGCCGTAGAGTCGAATATTTTGCTGCGTCGTGAAACTCTGTTGCGTCGTCGCGAGTCCTTCAGCTCTTTCGAGCAAACCCATTTCACGATGTTTGGGCGACATCACGCGCCCGATAAACGTCAGGTGATCTCGAAACGCGACCACCGACTCAGGCTCCGTAACGCGCGCGTCCGGACCGAGCGCCTGGTTGAACAACGACGCGGCCATCGGCGTGACGTACTCGTGCGAGAAACGCACGTCCGCGAGCGCGAACAGCGCATCGCTCGGCTTAACTGCTTCAACTCCGATCTTTCCAGCCGTGACAAACGCATGGCGCGCGATGATCTTCTCGACGATCGTCATCGGGCGTGGTCCAGTTTCGATCGGCGGCGGCAAAACTTTTCCTGAAAGTCGCGCTTTGTTGTAGTTGAACAGACCGCCATGCGAAACGATGTCCTGCGAGATCGGATCGAGACCCTTGGTGAACTCCGAAAGCGGAATGTCTTCGCCGCGACGAATACGTTCGATCAAACCGAAGTCCGTTGACGTCAGGAGTCCGATGTTTTGCGAGTTTTGACCGTAGATCTTCTCGATGCTTTGCGCGATGACCAGTTGTACGCCCGCAGCTTTCTCCGCGTATGGCGCCGTTTCGCGTGAAGAGCCGCAGCCTTTCGAGAGTCCGGAGACTACAACCGCAAAGCCGCCGTTCTTCACTTCGTCTTTCTTGACGGCACCTTCGCGCATGCCGACGTAAACGTACTGTCCGAGCGTTTCGTCGTAGTAGAAACAGACCCATCCCGGTGTTATTTCATCAGTGGAGATGTTGCTCATGAGCGGCAGATCGCCGTGGGCGAGGCGCGCGGCGAGTTCCGCCTCGAGCGCGGCGGCAGCTTCGCCTGTCGCCTCGAGTTGCCGGCGGATTAGGCTGGTATCGTCAGTTAGAAATAGAATGCGACCTGAAAATTTGATGTGGTCGGGGCGTTTTTCGATTGTGCCGGTCATTAGTGCGCCTTCAGTCTGAAAATCTGTTCATCCTATGATATTTTCTGGGAAAGCAAAGTGATTATAACCTTACGTTGATAAAACCCTTAGCGGGCTTCCCGGCGTCTAAGCCCCTGGAAATGCTGAAGCTCAGCAGCGGAGGAGAGTCGATATGAAGTTGTTAGGAAGATTGGCGTTGGCCGCGTTGCTCGCGCTGACCGTGGTGACGTTTGGCTCGCGGCAATCAGTTGTGCTGGCGCAGGCGCAAGGGCCGGAGACGGAGGACCCCGTCAAGGTCGAAACCTATAACCGGTTTTACAACAACGTCAAAACGAACAAAGCGGTCGCTTACAAGGCCGCGCAGGATTACCTGCTGAAGTATAAAAAGGATAAAGACCAGTACATTGATTATCTGCAAAAGTGGGTCGCGGCCTATGAAAGCGACGAACGCAGGGAAGCGCTTCCGGGTCTGATCAACCAGAAGAATTTCGCCGAAGCATTCGCCACTGGCGCGAAGATTCTCGCCGAGGACCCAAACAACCTGCGCGTGCAGATCGACCTCGGTTATGCCGGCTATCTCGCGGCGTCAGCCAAGAACGAACAGTTCAACAGTACCGCTCTCGACTACGCGCGCAAGGCGATTCAGCAAATCGAAGCCGGCAAAGCACCCGCTGAATGGGCGCCGTTCAAAGGCAGAGACGACACGCTCGCTTATCTGCATTACGCAGTCGGTTTCCTGACACTCAAGACCGATCCAAACCAGGCGATTGATTCGTTACTGAAAGCGGCGCAACTCGAAAGTGACATAAAGAAGACTCCGTCGACTTACTACTTCCTGGCGGTGGCTTACGAGGCTGGTCCATACAAGACTTTGTCAAGCGATTACCAGGCGAAGTACGCAAATAAGCCTGAAACTCCCGAGAGCAAAGCGGCGTTGGAGAAGTTGAACGTCGTGATGGACCGCATCATCGACGCGTATGCACGTGCGATTGCGGCTGCGGGAACCGATCCAAAGACTCAGCAGAACCGAACGGATTGGACGGCGAAGTTGTCGACCTACTATAAGTTCCGGCACGATGGCAGCGACGCAGGCATGACGGAGTTTATTGCCGCCGCACTGCAAAAGCCTCTGCCGCCAAAGCCATAAGATGGTCAAGCGAATCGACAACGTACCGGATCTCGAGACACTAGAGCGGCTTGGTCGCGCCCGTGAGTTTATCGACCACTGCTACGACCATCCGCTCAGTCTCGACCAGATCTCGGAGAAAGCGTGTTTCTCTCGCTATCACTTCCTGCGCTTGTTTCGACAGGCCTTTAATAAAACTCCGCACCAGTACCTCATCGAACGTCGCATCGAGAAAGCGAAAGAGCTACTCGGCGACGATGAACTACGCGTGACCGATGTTTGCTTCGAAGTCGGTTTTCAAAGCCTCGGCTCATTCAGCACTCTCTTCCATAAATGCGTCGGCCAGCCACCGCTCACCTATCGCGAACGCGCCCAGGCCAAACGCCAGGTCCCCGGCTGCTTCCTCGTCATGCATAAACTGGAATCGGTTTGATAAATCCGCGCAATCCGCGGCTTAAAAGCAATTTCCGAGAAGCGTTTTCCACGTGCCTCGGATATCCTCGTTTCTACTTTCATCGAGGAGAACCGAATATGATCCGCAAGATGTCTCACGCTACGATCCTTGTTAACAATCAAGACGAAGCACTCGAATTCTACCGTGACAAGCTCGGCTTCAAAGTGCATACGGACGCAAAGGTCGGCGAAGATTTCCGCTGGCTAACGATGTGTACAAACGACCAACCTGATTTCGAGATCATCCTGATGGAGCCGAAGCCGGGCATGCTTATGGACGAAGGGACGGCGAAACAGGTGCGCGAGATCATGGGTAAGGGAGTGCTTGGCGCGGGCGTCTTCAATACTGACGACTGTCGCGGCACTTACGAAGAGTTGAAAGCGAAGGGCGTGCAATTCATCTCCGAACCAGCCCAACGACCTTACGGCGTCGAAGCAGTCTTCAAAGACAACTCCGGCAACTGGTTCAGCCTCACGCAACCGAGCTAGAATAGGTTCACAGGACCTATGCGAATCAAATGGACCGAGCGACGCTTTGATTTCAATTTCCCCGCAGGCATTTATCCAGAGATGATCGAGCGCGTGCGGGGAACACCCGCCCGCCTCGAAGATCTTCTCAACGGCCTTTCGCCCGATACACTGACATCGCAAGTCGATGGGCGCTGGTCCATGCAGGAGAACGCCGGCCACCTGATCGATCTCGATAGTCTCGTGTCGCAGCGAGTTGACGAATACCTCGCCGGAAACACGACGCTGCACGCTGCCGACATGTCGAACCGCAAGACTTATGAGGCGAGTTACAACGAGGTTCCGGTCAACTCAATTCTGACGGCTTTTCGCAACGCACGACACGAGCTTGTCGACCGGCTCGAGAGTCTCGACCCTGAAATTTTCGCGCGCAGCGCGTTGCACCCGCGCTTGAACGTTCAGATGCGCCTCATTGATATGTTATTTTTCCAGGCGGAACACGACGACCATCATCTCGCCAGAATAAGTGAGCTCAAAAAACTGCTGGCGAAAAAGTAATCCAACCGTCTGGAGTCATTTTCATGCGCAAGCTACTTCTCGTGTGTGCGGTCTTTACCGCTTTTGTCGTGAACATTTCTGCCCAACAGCCTTCACTCGACGCGATGATCGATCGCGACATCGCCTCGTGGTTAACTACCTATCGCAATCTTCATACGGCGCCGGAGCTAAGTCATCGCGAAGAGAAGACTTCGGCGTTTGTGGCGGGTGAGTTGCGCAAACTCGGTTTCACAGTCACCGAACGCATCGGCAAGTATCAAAACGCCCAATGGAAGGGCTATGGCGTGGTGGCAGTGATGAAGAATGGACCAGGCCCGACAGTGCTCGTGCGAACCGAGCTCGATGCGCTGCCGGTTGAAGAGAAGACGGGTGTTGCTTACGCGAGCCTCGTCAAGACGAAGAACGATGCCGGCGTGGAAGTGAGCGTGATGCATGCCTGCGGTCACGACATGCACATGACCAGTTTTCTGGGCACGGCAAAGATGTTGACTGAGTTGAAGAGTCGTTGGAGCGGCACGTTGATCATGTTGGGCCAACCCGCGGAGGAGACTGGCGACGGCGCGAACGCGATGTTGCGCGACAATCTTTACACAAACTTTCCCAAGCCTGACTTCGCGATCGCGCTGCATGACAAACCGGAACTGGAAACGGGCAAGGTCGGTTACACGCCGGGTTATGCGATGGCGAGTGCGACGTCGATCGACATCAAGATCAGAGGCATTGGTGGTCATGGTTCGGCGCCGGAGACGACGAAGGATCCGATCGTCGTGGCGGCGCAGGTGGTGATGGCGTTGCAGACGATCGTCAGTCGTGAGAATTCACCGCTCGATCCGGCCGTGGTCACAGTCGGGTCGATTCACGGCGGCACTCGTTACAACATCATTCCCGATGAAGTGAATCTTCAGTTGACTGTTCGCACTTACAAGGAAGAAGTGAGGAAACGCATCCTGGCGTCGATCGAGCGGATTGTTAAGGGCGTGGCTATGACCGCGGGCATTCCTGAAGATCGCGCGCCGGTCGTGAAAGTCTCGGAAGGTACGGGATCGACTTACAACGATCCGCAGTTGATCGAGCGTCTGGTGGTTACGTTCAAGCAGGCACTCGGCGAAGAGAACGTCGTGAAGATGCCGCCGATGATGGCGAGTGAAGACTTTGGTTACTTTAGTATGGACCAGAAGATCCCGGCGACGATCTTCTGGCTCGGCGCGTCAGACCCGGCGAAAGTGAAGGCGAGCCGCGAATCGGGTGTCGCGCTGCCGGGGCTTCACTCGGCGTTGTTCGCCCCCGTTCCCGAGCCGACGCTGCGGACGGGCGTTAAAGCGATGACCTCCGCCGTCCTCGACTTGATGAAGAAGTGAGCCACAAAAAGGCACAAAAGGCACAGAAATGATTTGTGCTTTTTGTGCCTTTTTGTGGCAACCTGATAAACGTCGCGAGCCTCAAACGGTCACCTTTCCTTTGGAGGTTCCCGATGATCCGCTTCCTTTCGTTACTCCTGCTCGCGCTGTTTTTCGCTCAGATTTCTTCGGCCAATGAGCTTGCGCGCAATGCGGTTTCCGAGAACCCCACTCTTTCGGCGCTCGCGATTGAGGAGTTGCGCGCGCAAGGTCCGGCCGGGTTGCAGACCCTGATGAGCGAGTATGCGCGGGAGATTAATCAGCACATCGCCAATCCCACCGCCGCCCCGGACGCACAGTGGCAACGAATCTCCAACGCGCTCGACACCGTCGCGCAGCAGAAAAACAGTTACCTCAGCGGTCTCTACTGGTACACGGATCTCGAGAGCGCAAAGAAAGCCTCAACCGCAAGCGGGAAACCGATTCTTTCGCTGCGTTTGTTAGGCAAACTGACAGACGAATTCAGTTGCGCTAACAGTCGCTTCTTCCGCACCGTGCTCTATCCCAACGCCGAAGTTAACGCCGCGTTGCGCGACCGCTTTGTGCTGCACTGGCAAACGGTGCGACCCGTTCCGACCGTCACCGTCGACTTTGGCGATGGCCGAAAACTCGAGCGCACACTCGCCGGCAACAGCATTCACTACATTCTCGATTCGCAGGCACGCACGATCGACGCGCTGCCCGGCCTGTATGGACCAAAAGCATTTCTGCGCGGGCTCGCAAGCTCCGAAACAGTTTTCAAATTGCTCACGTCCAAAAACGATCAGCAACGAAACTTCATGTTGTCGCTCTATTACAGCCAGCAACACAACAAGATCGCGGCGGCATGGACGGTGGACACTCAGAAGATCGGCGGCAAGGCGCCGGAAGGTTTCCGTGTAGTTGAAGGAAACAACGGAGAGGCATTACTGATTTCACCACTGGCGGTTACGAAGGCCATCACCGAGGCCAACGTCTTGCGCGCGATGACCATGGCTAACGAAGAGTTGGGGAAGATCACTGACGAAGCCGCCTGGAAAAAGATCGCACAGCTTCATTCGTCAGACGCGGCTCTCGACGATCGCAGTATCTCGTTGATCAAACATCAGAATCCGAACCTCAGCGAACGCGAGCTCGCTCAGTTGCTGCAAAAGTTTCAAGACTCAATCGCGCTCGATACAGTGCGCAACGAATACCTGATGCACTCCAAACTCTACACGTGGATCGTGAAAGATCCCATTCGCGATGACGTTGAGAAACTGAACGAACAGGTCTACGCGAAGCTATTCCTGACGCCGAATTCCGATCCCTGGCTCGGCCTCTTCTCCGCAGACGTCTACACAGCCCTCGACAACGGTGGTGTGAAAAAACAATAATCCGGCGCATGCTGCGCCCACTTCTGCTCCTGCTTCTTCTGCCCGTTTCGCTGTTTGCGCAAACGACACAGCAAAAGGTCCGTGAGTATCGCCGCGCCAACGAGCACCAGATTCTGCAAGAGTTCACTACGCTGCTCGCAATTCCCAACGTTGCTTCCGATGTGGTCAACATTCGCAGGAACGCGGCCCATATCTTTCAGATGATGAAGGACCGTGGCCTGAGCCCACGCCTGCTCGAAACTGCCGCTCAAAGCTCGCCGCCCGTCGTTTATGGCGAATGGAATAGTCCCGGCGCCACACGCACGATACTCGTTTACGCGCACTACGATGGACAGCCGACAGATCCCGCGCAATGGACTTCAGGCGCGCCATGGAAGCCGGTGTTTTATTCAGCCGCACTCGAAGCCGGCGGGCAAGAGCAGCGTCTTTTTGACAATGGTCCGGTCAACGCGGACTGGCGCATCTACGCGCGTTCCGCCTCCGACGACAAAGCCGGCGTGATGGCGATTCTGACTGCGTTCAGCGCGCTCAAAGACACGCCGCTGACTTCCAACATCAAGTTCTTCTTTGAAGGCGAAGAAGAGGCGGGCTCGCCGCATCTCGGCGAGATCATCGATCGCAACAAACAGTTGCTCGAAGCCGATGCGTGGATCATTTGCGATGGACCAGTGCACCAGTCAGGACGTAAACAGGTTGTGTTTGGTGCGCGCGGCGATATCAACGTCGATCTCACGGTCTATGCGGCGAAGCGTCCGTTGCACAGTGGTCACTACGGAAACTGGTCGCCGAACCCCGCCAATCTGCTCGCGCGCCTGCTCGCTTCGATGAAAGACGACGCAGGACGCGTCACGATTGACGGCTGGTACTCGGACGTCGAACCGCTGGGCCCTGCTGAACTCCGTGCGATTGCAGAAGCGCCGCAGTATGACGAAGAGCTGAAGAAACAGTTAGGAATCAAACGCACCGAGAACGCCGGCAAGACATTGATGGAGGTGATCAATCAGCCTTCGCTGAATATTAACGGATTTGCGAGTGGCGATGTCGGCGCGTTGGCGCGCAACGTAATTCCCACAACTGCCACTGCGGTGCTCGACCTGCGACTCGTGAAAGGAAACGATCATACGCGCCAGGTGCAACGACTCGTCGAGCACATTCGCAAGCAGGGTTATTTCATCACCGAGCGCGAACCGACGGATGCTGAGCGAGCACAGTATCCGTTGCTGGCGCGCGTTCACGTTCGACCCGGTGGTTACAACGCCGACCGCACGCGTATGGACGTGGCCGTGTCGCAATCAGTCATTGCAGCCGTGCAATCTACATCGTCTGAAAAGATTGTGCTGTTACCGACTTCGGGCGGGAGTTTGCCGCTCTCGATCATCACGGAACGACTCAAAACGGTGGCGATCTCAGTTCCGATCGCGAACTACGACAACAACCAGCACGCTGAAAATGAAAACATTCGCATACAGAATCTTTGGGACGGCATCGAGACCTGGGCCGCGATAATGACGATGAAGAAGTAGCCACAAAAAAGCACAAAAGGCACATGATCATGGACCAGTTAAATATACCTGTACTGCTCGGTACGAATCGCAAGCAGAGAAATAGTATTTTTCCGGCGAAGTGGCTTATCGGTGAGATAGAGAAGCGGCCGGAGATCAAGACGCGGCTGTTTGATGTCGCTGACTTTCATCTTCCTTACGACGATTACGGGCAAGGACTGAAGGATCAATTTCCGGAATGGCGAGATGCGATCGTGCAGGCTGATGGTCTCGTGATCGTCACGCCTGAGTACAACCACGGTTATCCTGGCCCTTTGAAGGCCGTGCTCGATCTATTGCTCCGCGAATACGTACACAAGGCGGTCGCGTTTGTAGGCGTGTCGGCTGGTCCATGGGGCGGCACACGCGTGATTGAGGCGATGTTGCCGATGTGTCGTGAGTTGGGACTGGCGGTGTGTTTTACGGATCTGAATTTCCCGTTTGTGCAAAAGACATTTGACGCTGAAGGCAAGATCCTGGACCAGGCGTTCGAGAAGCGCGCGAAGGATTTCCTGGATGAGCTTGTTTGGATGAGTCGCGTGTTGAAGTGGGGACGCGCTAACGTGCCGTCGAAGTTTCACAGCTAAAAGTGAAACGGGCGGCCACGATGGACCGCCCGTACAGTAACTGCGTTGATTAGAACGTGCAGTTATAAGCTTTGAACTGCGCGCGAGCAGTTTCGAGCTGATTCTTGCAGACACTCGCCAGCGTTGCTCGCGTCGCCGCAGTTTCAGCCAGTTTCTTCCACGAGGTACGCCAGTTCGTGATGGCTTGTCTGTATTGCGCGCGATTAGCTTCGGGAACCTTCGTCGACACGCAGTTGTCGTAGGCAGTAAGGAAGCTATCGCATTCCTCGATCCCGATCTTCTCGGCGGTGGCGCCGTCGTTACCGTTCCTGTTGGTAACCACGGAGGCGGCCGGCGCCGGTGCAGTCGAACCGGCCGGCGCTGTTGCATTCGCGTTTCTATTCGTTTCCGGTGCTTTTGCACAGGAAAGCACTAAGAGACCAGTCAAAAGACATATCATTAAGAGGAGAGATTTGGACATATTGGTTCTCCCAGAATTCCAGGATGGCAAAGCGCGCAGATAATACCACCTTTGTCCTTTGCACGTTGCACAATCTGTTTTACACTGGAGTGGTCCAGCACCCCCAACTCTCCCTAACGGTGTAAACGTTAAAGGAGAACTATCCCGATGAATATCAAAGCATTTCTCGCCCTGCTGTTGGTGTTCTGTATTCTTGTACCGGCATTGGCCCAGGATAAGCCGGCGGCCCAGAATCCACCTCAACCGCAAAATCAGACTGGTGACGATAAAGACGACGTCGTCAAAATCACTACGAACCTCGTGCAAGTGGATGCGGTCGTCACCAAAGACGGAAAACCGGTGACGGGCTTAACCGCTGACGACTTCGAGATCTTCGAAGATGGGAAACGCCAGACCATTTCGAGCTTCGCATTCATCTCCAATGTTCCCGATTCAGGTCCACAGCCCGTAACCAAAGACACCAAGAAGCCTGCGACCGTCGTTCCTTTTGGTCCAGTAAAACCAAATGAGACGAGACGAACGATGGCATTGGTAGTAGACGATCTCGGTCTTTCGGCGGAGAGCATGCACCAGGTCAAGAGGCAGTTGCGCAAGTTTGTCACCGAGCAGTTACAGCCAAACGATCTGGTGGCGATTATTCGCACGAGTGGCGAAATGGGCGCGCTGCAACAGTTCACTAACGACAAACGCATTCTGACTCGAGCGGTGGACCAGTTGCGTTGGAATATCTGTAGCCGCGTCGGTATTCACGTCTTGCCGCCATTCCACGAATTCGACAACGGCCCTCAAATATGCGGCTGGAGGTCGTATACCTCCACCTTGAAATCTCTGCGTTTTATCGTCGATTCGATGGGTTATCTACCGGGTCGCAAGTCGCTGGTGCTTTTGTCAGACGACCAACCGAGAGAATCGCAGGACCAATTCCTGTTGTCGCCTCGAGGTCTTCCGCAAGGGATGGGCACCGGCAACGATAACGACTTTAGTAATCCGGCTGACACAATAAACTATTCCGCCTCACTACAGAGAATAGCCGAGAAGGCGATTCGCTCTTCGGTGGTGATCTATTCAGTTGACACGCAGGGACTGCAATACACCGGGATAACGGCCGCAGACAGTCTTCGCGGCGGCCCCCAAGCTCAGCAACAGATCGCGAATCTGATGTCTAATCGTAGTCAGTTGCTTTGGTTACGCCGTGAAGGCGGGGAGTTGATTGCGAAACAAACCGGCGGATTCCAGGTTCGCAATTCAAATAGTTACGAATTCAACCGGATCATGGAAGATCAGAGCGGTTATTACCTGCTCGGCTATCGTCCAACCGAAGAGACTTTTAATCGTCGCTTTCATCACATCAAAGCCAAAGTGAAGCGATCGGGGATGAGTTTGAGAACACGCTTCGGCTTTTTCGGAGTCACCGAAGAAGAAGCGGTGCGCACAAAACGACCATCCACTCAGGACCTTACCAATCTCGCACTCGCATCGCCTTTCATGGCGCAGGATATTGAAGTCGACATGACCTCGTTTTTTGTCGATGACACATCGGGCGGTGCGCTGGTGCGATCATTTGTCTACATCGACGCGAAGAATCTGACATTTACGCCTGTTAATGGAAAACAGCAGGGTTCGATCGAACTGCACGGCATCGTCTTTGGCGACAATGGCGCGGTCGCGCAGCAAATGAAGCGGGGCGCTACGTTGAGTTTGTCTGATAGCGAATACCGGCAGGCGATGGCTAATGGAATCGGGTTGAGTTTCGACATGCCGGTGAGAAGACCGGGCGCGTACCAGGCTCGTTTAGCTGTGCGTGATCGGGCCACGTCTAAAATCGGTTCGGCGGGCCAGTTTGTCGTCGTGCCGGATTTGAAAAACAAGAAGCCCGCGGTTTCCGGAATCGTCCTCGGACTACCAGGCCCGAATCAAACCATCAACAATGCAGGTGGACGGAGCTTTCGACCAAACGACGAACTCTATTACGCATTCAACATCTACAATGCTGCGAATGAGAAAGGACAACTGCGCAACCTCGTGATGAATGCCACGCTGTTTCGCGATGACAAGGTTGTTTATTCGGGACCGGCGGTGCCGATCGCTGTTTCTAACCAGACGGATCTGACTCGAGTGTTTACAAACAGCAGTATCAAGCTCACTCCGGACCTGGAACCTGGAGATTATTACTTGCAGGTTACCGTCACCGACAAAGACGCCGACAAAAAGAAAGCGGCGCCGGTGGTCCAGTGGATCGACTTTCAGATAGAGAAATGAGAGAGGGAAAATGAGATCAAGGTTGACATTATTAACGTTGGTGCTGCTGTGTTCAGTGCCGGCCTGTGCACAGGACAACGCGAACCATAATCACAACGCGCCGGCTGCAACACCGGCAGAGTCGGATCCGATGGTGTCGCAGGATTGGGCGAAACAACGACTCGCGAAATCGCCGCGGCACCAGGAGTGGGTGAAAGTAAAAAACGGTGCGCGTGAAGTGAACAGTTTCGTGGTCTATCCCGAAGTTAAAAACAAAGCGACTGCGGTGATTGTGATCCATGAGATCTTCGGCATGAGCGATTGGGTGCAGAGCTTGACCGATCAACTCGCGGAAGCGGGTTACATCGCGATCGCGCCGGATTTGCTGTCGGGCATGGGACCAAACGGTGGCGGCACTAGCTCTCTCGATCGTAATGCAGTGGGCCAGGTGATCCGCGATCTGCCGGCGGATCAGATCACGGCGGATTTGAATGCGGTGTTTGATTACGTTTCGAAGTTACCGGCGGTAAACGGGAAAGTGGTGGTCACGGGTTATTGCTGGGGCGGTGGCCAGTCGTTCCGTTATGCGACTAATAATCCGAACATCAAAGCCGCGTTTGTCTTTTATGGTCCCGCGCCTGCGTCGGCTGACGGCGCCCCTGACAAGGCCGCGCTCGCGAAGATCAAGGCGCCGGTTTACGGCTTCTATGCCGGCAACGACGCACGCATCAACGCGACGCTGCCGAAAACGATCGAAGCCATGAACGAGTTGAAGAAGACGTTTGATCCGGTGACGTATGAAGGCGCGGGCCACGGCTTCATGCGTGCGGGCGAAGCACCCGATACCAATGAGGCAAACAAAAAGGCCCGCGACGATGCGTGGGCCCGCTGGAAGAAACTGCTCGCTGCTATATAAACAGCGTTAACAAGGCATCCACAGATTACACAGATAAAATACATTCTGTGTAATCTGTGGATGCCTTTTCTACTTTGATAAAACTTCACGGAAGAATTCAACCGCTCGCGGGTCGCCGGATTCACCGAGCGAGCGAATCGCCTGCTTGCGTACCATCTGATTCGGGTGCGTCTTCGCAATCTTGATCAGCAACGGCACTGACTCCTCCGCCTTCCGTTCGCCGATCGCTCGCACTGCCTGAACCTGCACCTCAGCATTACCGTCCGTGCTCTGCGCCGTGGCGCTGAGGAAATCGAAGCTGCGCTTGCCGGCGCGCTCACCAAGCAACCGGATCGCCTGGCGTCGCACGTCCACGTTGTCGTTGCTCCGCGCTATCTCGAACAACTTGTCTTCAACGCGCGTGCTCTTGATCTCCGACAACGATTGCAACACGGCGCGCTTCACATCCGGCAAGGTTTCCGAGTCGTACAACTTGAGAAGGTTGTCAACCGCTGCTTCACCGCGTTCACTCAACGCTCGAATCGCAGTCTTGCGTACGTCGACATTCGTATCCGTGCGTGCAAATTTCATCAACTCTTCCACGGCGTCATCGCGATGAAAGTGCCCGAGTTGGCGCACCGCAACGCGACGCGATTCCGCGTCCGCATCCTGCTTTGCGACGCCGAGCAGAAACGTAAATGCGGGTTGCTCGTCAACACTGTTGCCCGCCGCTGAGATCACGCTGCGACGCACTTCGACTTCCTTCAAACTCCGGTAAAGATCCTGGAGCGTGTTGATGGCGCCGCGATCGCGACTTTGCCCGATCGCATGCGCGGCGGAACGTCGCAGCTTCATGTCTTCGGTTTCGTTTCGCACGAGCGAAGCGAGAAACGTTTGCTCGCCGCCGACCTGGCCCAGCCAGTAAACGGAACTGGAGCGAATGCGTTGATTAGGAGAAGTGCTGACGAAATTTTTCAGCATGCCTGCAACTCGCGCATCGTCGTGCAGCGCGATGCCGAGCACGGCGCGTTCGCTCAACATGTCGAGCGGTGTCGCGGCTGCGACGGCGCGCAGGTAATTGAGGCTCTCTTCGTTATTGGCGCGGCCGAGCCAGTAAACCGGATACCCGCTGTACTCGCGTTTGCGTTCTAGGTTGTAAACCTCCATGCGCGTGATCTGGTTGCTGGCGGGATCGCGCAACAGGAAGATCGCGAGGTTGCGTGTTTCCACCGTCATGCCGCTCGCAGTAGTGCCGACAAACACGGTCGTATCACCAATCGTATTCATGGAGCCGTTGAATTCACGAATGGTTGGATCGACAGCAACGCCGGGACGCACGTCGAACGTGTATGCGGACCAGTATGGCGTTTGACGCGAGCGGGCGCGTGCCTGCGCGGCGTCGAGCCGGGCCATGAAGTCCGCGCCCTCAACGGCGGTAAAACTCTGAACCGTCGTGGTTGGAGATTGTGTTTGCAGATCGTCGGCAGCCGCGACTGTCGTGGGTGTTCCACTGGCGCATGCGATTCCGACAAGGGCCAAAATGAGGAGCAACGAATGGGGCATGATTCCTCCGTGTAGTTATTTCAAAAGGTCTTCGAGAAACTTCAGTGCTTCAGGATCTTTGCTTTCGCCCAGATACCTGACGGCTAACTTTCTTATTTCCACTGACGGATCGTTCCGCGCAATGGCCATCAACTTATGCACTGCGTTCTTCTGTTTCGAATCACCGAACGCGCGCATCAACACAACTCTCACTTGCAGATCCTTTTCAGAGTCGTACATTGCCACGAGCTGATTGACCGTTTGCTCATCGTCTTTTTCCCCAAGCCGTCGAATCGCGTAACCACGTAGTTCGATCGACTCACCGCCCCGAGCGATATCAAAGAGCTTGGCCTGTGCGCGCGGATCGTTGTTCTCCGCGAAAGCGCGCAGCAGACCCTGTTTGATTTGCACGTTTGTCTCACTCGTGTAGAGCTTGAGAAGATCATCGAGTGCGATACGTCCGTGTCCGCCGAGACGACGAATTGCCTCGATGCGAAGCTCAGGCGTCTCGCCCTGGCTCGCGATTTGGAACAGCTTTTCACGCGCGCGAACATCTTCACGCTCCGCGAGTGTGCGCAGAATCTGAAGACGAATTTCCTGGGTTTTATCGGCGTCGTAGATCCGGATCAACTCATCGAGTGAAGCCGCATCTTTCAGTTGGCCGAGATACCGAATGGCGTACTGCCTGACGGCGGGGTCATCGCCCGAGCGTGCGATCTCGAGTACTTTTGCGCTACCGCGCGTCGTGCGGCTTTCAGCCATCGCGCGCAGAATTTGAATGCGGATGTCCTTGTTGCGATCGGCGTCGTAGAGCTTGATGAGTTCGTCGGTAATTTGCTCGTTGTGTTGGTCGCCAAGACGTTTGATCGCGGTCAGACGGAGTTTCGCGTCGGGATTGCTCCGCGCGATGTCGAGCAGGAGCGGAACCGCACGCGCCCCGCCCTGTGAGCCGAGCATCGACACGGCTGCCGCTGAAAATCCCGGGCATTGGGTTGGATTAGCCCTGATTGCCTCGGTGGCAATACTGATCGCGCGTTCCTGATCCGCCTGGAAGAGACTTTGCAGCGCAAGCATCTTGATCTCGCAGTTATCGCGTTGCAGTGCCGCTTCGACCTGGTTCTTAAAACCCATCACGACTAACAAAGCCTGCGCGTCGTTCCGCCAATTGGAGTTCGGAAATCTTTCGATCAGCCGCAGCAATGGCTTGGAGGCATCGTCATTGCGGTTCTGTTTTTGTAACGCATAGCCATACCAGTAAAGTGCGGCGTCAACATCTTTGTCTTTGGGGTAACCGGTTATGAAGTCGCTGAATTTTTCGGCTGCTCTTTGCCAGTTTTGCGCTTCGATAAAGTCGCGGCCTTCACGGAAGATCTGCATCGATGCCGTGTTGCTTTTGTTCTGCATGAAACGGTTCAACTTGGCGATGTCCTGACCGTAGGCGCGTTGCGCGCAGATCGTAGCAATGACGAGAAGGGCGATAACTAAGTGCTTCATGATTTCGTTTCGGTCCTTTAATCTATGGAATATGGTGCATCCGCGTCATCAGCGGCTAATAATTCAGTCGAGGGCGCGCGCGAGTGCCGTTGAGTTCACCCGCAGAAGTCCGACGATGTTTTTGCGTTCTACCCGTTCGCGAATTGCGCGCACGGTGTTTTGATCCGGCCGATCCGGGAGATTTGCGATGTCGATCAAGATCGGTTCCAGGTTTTCCAGTAACGACGAGATCTGAACGTCGCCGGTGGCGTCAGCCTCGCGCTTTAGCAACATGTTTTGTAAGACAAGTTGCTTGGCGCGCTTTCGTTCATAACCAACTTCTTCAGCCGCTCCCCGTTCGTCCAGACGAACGTTCTTAAAAGCGAGCAACAATCTTTCGGAAGTCTCGAAATGCATCGCGGTCATTGTTTCAGCGTCCGCGGAACGCACTTGTTCGGGAATCGCAGCAAACTGTTCACCCGGTTTTGGCTCACGCACGATTGGTCGCTTCGTTGGGCGCGGCTTTTCTTCGTTGCCTTTGTTTGGTGAAGGTTGCGGTTCGGGCGACTCTTTTGCTTCCGGTTGCCTGGGTGGTTCAACCGAAGCGAGGGGCATCGGAGACGGAATTTGGACCACCGCTACCTGGTTTGATTCGCGCCGATTGGAATTCTGATAAGCCAGCAGGCCGATGATGGCCGCGACTATCACAAGCGTCGCGAAAGCGAGAGTCGGGGTGCTGAAGTTCCACTGCAATCCATGAGCAGGAACACGGCGTGGTCCAGCCAAAATCTTTTTGAGAGCACGATTCTGAACTTGCGGCTGTAGTGACGTTTCAAACTTCGTGAGCTGGTTGCGCAGGTTTAGAAAGTCAGCGCGCAGAAGTTCACACTCACTGCACGTCAGCAGATGGCGTTCGACTTCTCGTGCTTCCGTGGGCGACAGTTCACCGTCGATTAGCGAAGAGATTTTTTCAGTAAAGCTACAGCTCATAATTCTCTAATTTCCCATTCTCGCAACTCTCGAAAGTCCTGACAGCTTGCTCCAGCGCTCGCGCAGCGAGGCACGCGCGCGAAAGATGTCGACCTTTACTTTGCTCTCAGAGATATTCAGCACTTGTCCAATCTCGCGATAACTCAACTGCTCCTGTTCGCGCAGCAACAACGCGGCGCGTTGGTCTTCCGGTAACGTTTGCAGCATCTCGAGCACGAGTGTGTTGCGCTCCTGCGTCTCGTATTCCTGTTCCGGATTGCGTGCTCGCGGACTCATGACTTCCACAACTCGATCAAACAACCGGTAGCGCGTGTTTGACTTGCGAAACTCGTTGATCGCCATGTTGCGTGCGACCCGGTAAAGCCAGAAACGTGCTTCGCCGACCGGCAGAGTTCCCCATGCCGTCCGATGAAGTTGCAGGAAACTTTCCTGTGCCAGATCCTGCGCCAGCGGGGCGCGGCCTCCCAATAAACACTCCAGAAAGCGGCATAGGCTAGGGTAGAAATCCTGAAACAGCATGGTGAACTCTTCATCTTCGCTCGCCATAAGCTGCGCTACGTCTCCTAAAACACCCGGGTTCAGCAAAAGTTACAAGAAATTTTCGGCCGCTCAGAAATCTGTGGCACAATGCCCACGACATGTCGAAAGTCGCGGCCATTGTAGGGTTTTGCCTTGTTGCATTGCTCGTATTTAGTGGCGGCGTTCCCAATCCAAAGGAAGATGAAGAAGAAGAGCCGTAATGAAAGACCGGCGCGTTCTTTTCGTGCTCGGGAATCTTGAACTCGGCGGGGCGGAACGTCAGGCGCTCATACTCGCGAGATATCTGGCAGAGCACGAACAGGCTGACGTCGAAGTTTGGGGATTCAACTGCTCTGGTCCAGTTGCTGATATTTGCGAACAACACGAGATCAAGTGGCGCGTCGTTCCTTTGGTCCAACCGTTTGACCTGCTGAACGTCACACATCTCCTGCGGGCGGCCCGGCCGGACATTCTTCTCCCTTACACATTGGTTCCAAATGTCGTTTGCGGTCTCGTGTGGCAACAGACTGGCGCGCGTCTCTGCGTCTGGAATCAGCGCGATGAAGGTATATTTGACCTCGATGCGAAGCGGCAACATCGCGCCGCACAACAAACCCCACAATTCATTTCCAACTCGCAAGCCGGAGCTCATTATCTGATCGAAAAGCTGAACGTCGATCCGGCAAAAGTGCGCGTGATTCCGAACGGAATCGAAGTCGCGCAGCCGCAGTTGGACCAGCGCGCCTGGCGCAAGCGTCTCGAGATCGACGAAACGAGTTTCGTCGCCTGCATGGTGGCGAATCTGCATGCAAACAAGGACCACGAGACACTGTTGAAAGCATGGCGCATCGTGGGTGATCACGAACGTAACGCCGTTCTCGTTTTAGCCGGACGCCACTACGGCGCGTATGAGTCGCTGGTTCGATTGACTAACGAATTGGGAATAGCAGGTAATGTTCGCTTTGCGGGCCACGTAAGCGACGTTACGGGGTTGTTGAGCGCTGTAGATATCGGCGCATTTAGTTCGCGTTCCGAAGGCTGTCCGAATGGTGTGCTCGAATGTATGGCGGCGGGGCTGGCGATCGTAGGCACAGACATCGAAGGTATCAGGGAGACTGGAATTCAATTCCTTGCGCCGCCCGCGGATGCCGAGCGTTTCGCACAAATCGTTCTCGAACTCGCTGGCGATCCTGACTTACGCGCGACTATCGGCGCAGCGAATCAAAGTAGAATCAAAGAGCGATACAATGCACAGCGCATGTGTGAAGAGACCGTCGCATTGCTTGTAAAATACCTATCCACAGATTACACAGATAAATCCCTGTAACTGTGGATGGCTTGAAAATATGAACCAATCAGACGCTGCAATTCCGCGCTCGAAACTAATCGGCACCTTCTTTTACCTGTTAATTTTTCCCGCCATACTCTTATCTTTCGCCGGCGACTGGCGCTGGACCGAAGGTTGGGTGTACTCAATCATCTTCTACGTGATGTGTTGTGCGAACCTTCTTTACCTTTATTTCAAAGATCCGGCACTGTTGAAAGAGCGATTCGGCTCTCCCGTTCAGAAAGAGCAGAAGCCATGGGACAAGGTGGTCCTATTACTGTTTTTTCTCGAGTTCCTCGTTTGGTTTGCGATCATGCCGCTCGACGCGCGGCGCTTTCATTTGAGTCCCGTGTTTCCTTTATGGGCTGAAATAGCCGGCGCGCTGTTGCTGATACTCGCGATGGTCATGTTGTTTGAGGCGCTCAGGGAAAACACCTTTGCCGCGCCGGTAGTGAAGATGCAAAAAGAACGCGGGCAGAAGGTGATCTCAACGGGTATGTACGGCGTCATCCGACATCCGATGTACGCCGGCGCCGTGCTGCTCTTTATATCGGCGCCACTGTTGCTCGGTTCTATCTATGGTTTCGCAATCGGATTGCTGCTTATAGTTACGATCGCGGCGCGTAGCGTCGGTGAAGAAGCGATGCTCAAGCGGGAGCTCGAGGGTTACAGTGATTACATGAAGAAGGTAAAGTGGCGCATCATACCGTTTGTTTTTTAGGAGACCCCCATGTACATCAAACAACGTCTTTTTGGTTTGCTGCTGATAGCGGTTTGCGCGGGAATGGTCTATTACGGCTGGTATCTCCTGCGTACTGAAGGTGTTTACTACATGAAGATGGCGACGTTCGCACCGCTCGGAGTGGTCGGCGGGATTTTTCTGTTACTCTTTCCGACCATGGGCGGCAAGCCCAACTCGACAAAGCAAAAAGTGATCGTGTTTGCCGTGTTTGCGATCGGAATCCTTGCGGGGTTGATTAACTGGTTTCTGATGGATCCCGGATTCTTTGGTTTTCAGTCAAGATAATGGAACTGCTGTGGCACGAGTTGATGGGTGGATTGCCTGATCGCAGGCAGTTGGCGTTTGTGCTCATTCGCGTGATCGCCGCAACATTGCTTGGCACGATTGTGGGCTTGCAGCGTGAGCGGGCACGGAAGCCTGCCGGACTGCGTACGCACATGCTCGTTTGTCTGGGAACGGCGGTAGTTGTTCTGGCGGGTTCCGGAGTTGGCATGAGCACCGACGGTTTATCGCGAGTGATTCAAGGTGTCGTGACGGGCATCGGTTTTGTCGGGGCCGGGTCGATCCTGAAGTTGAGTCAGGAGCGTAAGATTCAGGGACTGACGACCGCAGCGGGACTTTGGATGACTGCGGCCATCGGCGTCGCGTGCGGTGTTGGTGCGCTTGGTCTCGCCGTAATCGCCACTATACTCGCCGTCATGGTGCTTGCGCTGGAGAGTGTTGAAAAGTGGTGGGAGAGGGATCGTAAAGACTAACGCAACGTTTTAAGTTAAGGTGGCAACAAAACAGCATGTGTCGAAATATTAAAATGCTTCACAACTTCAAACCTCCGGCAACTGAGGAAGAAATTCGCGCGTCGTCGCTGCAATTTGTGCGCAAGCTGAGTGGCTTCACGAAGCCTTCGAAAGCTAACGAAGCGGCTTTCAATCGCGCCGTCGACCAGGTGGCCCAGGCAGCAACCGAGTTGCTCGATTCACTCGTGACCACCGCACCTCCGCGCGATCGTGAAGTTGAGACAGCCAAAGCCCGCGCCCGTTCGGCCGAGCGTTTTGGCTCAGTCGCAACCGCATCTTGAAGCGCCAAAGGCGCGGAATATACGCGGAATATAAAAGCCAGGGGCAAGTGCGAAGCGCGTCGCCCCTGGTAACAAAATTAAAAGCCCCGTCCAGCCCTGAAAGGGCGTAATTCTATTTCGGCCTTTCAGGCCTTGGCCCATCCTTTTGCGTATTTAACCAGGGACGACGCGCTTCGCTTCGCTCGCGCTTGCCCCTGGCTATCATATTACGCGCCTTTGGCGCTCCATTTCCGAATGGCAAACTGGCCCGATCTCTTTGTAGTCAGACAATTCCTCGAGCCCGGCGTATGTGCGTCGATTGTCGCTGAACTAAAAACGATTGAAGGCAGCGCCGCTACTCTTTATGGCCGCACCACCACAGGATTCGTCGACGACCGTGCACGGAAGACGGTTCGTCTCGACCCTGCGGAAGAAACCGTCAAACTCGTGGTCGCGCGGCTCTGGGAGTGTAAAGACGCGATCGAGAAACATTTCGCGCTAACGCTTAAGGAGTGTGAAGCGCCACAGTTTCTTCGTTACCGCGAAGGCGATTTCTTCGTGGCCCATCAGGATGGCAATACCGGCTTGCTTAACATAGACGCGGAGCAACGACTGATCTCAACGGTGATCATTCTGAGTCGTGAATCGGAGCAACCTGAACCAGATGCGCATTGTGGCGGTTCGCTCGTCTTCAGCGATTTGAGGTACAGGATCCACCCTTCTGTAGAGCCCGGCACGCTGATAGCCTTTCGTTCAGAGACCACTCACGAAGTGACTCCAGTGATACACGGCGAACGCTATTCGATCGCGTCATGGTACAGGTGACGGTTCATGCCCAGCATTCAAAGCAAGGCGATCAACGTTATGCTTCATCTCACGCGCATGAAGCGAACGGTCAATCGCATGCGGCAGCGAGTTGAAAGCGGCGAGAGGACCTACACCGAGCCTCCCCCTCGACTGTATCGCAAACATCGGATCTCAAAACGCGAAGTCAATGGCCATCTCGTTTGGACCATCGCGCCTTTAGAGAAACCCGGCGGCAAGCACGTCATCTATCTGCACGGCGGCGCATACGTCAACAGCTTCGCCCCGCAGCACTGGGAGCTGATGTCGAAGCTGGTCCAGGGTGCGAATTGCACCGTCACTGCTCCAAACTACCCACACGCGCCCGAGCATTACGTCGGAGACGTGTTTGCGCTGATGCTTCCGCTCTACAACGAGCTTGCCGCTGTCGCCGGTAGTTCGAATATAACGGTCATGGGTGATTCGTCGGGAGGCGGAATTAGTTTGGCGCTTGCACAGCGACTGCGCGAAGATGGTCTTGCCCAGCCTGGTCGCCTGGTCTTGTTATCGCCGTGGCTTGACGCGACGCTCTCGAATCCCGAGATAGCTGAGTTTGATAAGATTGATCCATTTCTCGGAGTCGAAGGCTTGAAGTATGGTGGCGCTGTTTACGCGCGCGACGTGGACCCGAAGAGTTATCTCGTGAGTCCGGTCTATGGAAGTGTAAGAGATCTCGCTCCGATTTCGTTATTCATCGGCACGCGCGATATTCTGTTTCCCGACTGTCGCAAGCTCAGAGATCAGGCGACAGATGAAGGTGTCGATATTGATTATCGTGAGTATGACGAGATGGTCCACGACTGGATGCTTGGACCAATGCCTGAAGCAAGACACGCAATCGCCGAAATCGTCGACTTGATTCAACGTGAGGGGCGAACTTGATGAGCAATCGAGCAGTGGGAACGTTTGAAGTGAAATTGAACCCGCAGGATGAAGGAGCTGAAGCAGCGGTCGGTAGAATGACCATCGACAAGCAGTTTCAGGGCGATCTCGTGGGCACGAGCAAGGGACAGATGTTGATGGCCGGCAGCGAGAGTGTTAAAGGCTCGGCCGGTTATGTGGCGATTGAGAAGGTTACCGGAAAGCTGAATGGACGTAGCGGCACGTTCTATCTGCAACACAACGGCACGATGAATCGCGGCGCCGGTGAACTGACCATCACGGTCATTCCCGACACGGGCACCGATCAGTTAACCGACCTGCGCGGCAGGATGAATATCATCATTGAGAGCGGCAAACATTCTTACGAGTTTGACTACGAACTGCCTTAAACCAGGTGAAGGAGGCAAACTATGGCAAGGATAAACTGGGGTCGGCTTTTCCTCGGCAGCTTGATTGCTGCGATCATCATGTTCGTCACTGATGGTCTAATTCATGAGACCTTCCTTAAAGCCGATTGGCACGCGCTTTACACGGCGTTGCGAGCGACTGAGCCCGAAGGACACGGCAGCAACATGGTCTACTTCGCGCTTTTCGAGCTCGGTCGTGGTTTCACGGCGATGATGTTCTACGCCACCATGCGCGCTTTCTTCGGCGCTGGACCAAAGACTGCGGCTCTGGCCGGCATCGTAGGTTGGATCGCGTTCTCACTTACTGGCCCAGTGCAGTTCATTCCGTTGGGGTTCTTTTCCAACACGTTGTGGCTGAAGGTCGCTGTCATTCATCTTATCGTTTCGATAATTGCAACAATTGCCGGCGCCGCGTTGTATAAAGACGCAGCCACTCCGGCAACGGCGTAAGTATTCCGCGGAAGGACAAATTTCTGCCATGAACTTGCAGCCAATTTTTTGGGGCGGGCTGATCGCTGGAACTCTCGACATCTGTGCGGCATTCGTGACTGCATGGTTGCGCGCCGGTGTTAGTCCCACGGGAGTGTTGCGTTTCGTTGCGAGTGGACTGCTCGGACCCGCAGCCCTTCAGGGGGGCGCTAAAGTCGCAGCCATTGGTCTTGCGCTTCACTTTCTAATCGCCACGATATGGACCGTGGTCTTTTATCTCGCGAGTCGGAAGTGGCTTTTCCTGATTGAACGCCCGGTGATGTATGGACTGCTCTACGGCATCGCTGTCTACACATTCATGAACTTCGTGGTGTTGCCGCTTTCGTTTGTGACGCGGCGGCCCATCACCGCCGTCGGCACCACCATCGGCCTGCTGACGATCATGTTCTGCATTGGACTGCCGATCGCCCTGATCGTCCGCCGCTTCTCGCGATAATGAGCACTAACCTAACCTGTAAAATGGTATAAAGATCCCGTCATTTTGGAGGCAGCAATCGTATGAGTCAGACGCTTGACTTCCCCGGGATCGAAAGCAAGCCAGGTGTTATGGGAGGCGTGCCCTGCATCACGCGTACGAGAATTCCGGTGTGGCTTCTTGAACAGGCGCGGCGCCTGGGAACTAGTGAAGCGGACCTGCTGCGAGACTATCCCACTCTTACCGTTCAGGATCTTGCGAACGCGTGGAACTTTGTTCGATCGCATCGCGCCGAGATAGATGCACAGATAGAGGCCAACGAGAACGATGATGATTGATGGCCCTCTATGCCGATGAAAACTTTCCTAAGAGTAGTTGAAGAATTGCGCCGGTTAGGCATCGATATGCTGACGGCTCATGAAGATGGGCGCGCTAATCAATCCCTTAGCGATCCAGATATTCTCACAAGAGCCATCGAACTTGGACGAGCAATCGTCACCCTAAATCGTCATGACTTCAAACGGTTACATTTTGAAGTGCCTGATCATAGCGGCATCATTATCTGCACGGAGGATCCAGATCGTCTGGGACAAGCGCAAAGAATTGTCGAGTCAATTGCTGGGAGTGAAGATCTGCGAGGCCAATTGATCCGGGTATATCGCCCTACGTAGTCAGCTTTAGATTCTTCTACAACTGCCGTTGAGCTGTGCGCCCTCTTCGACGACCAGCGCCGGGGAGGTTACCTGCCCTTTGACGTTCGCCGTGCGGCCCAGTACGAGTTCCTTGGTGGCGCGAATGTCGCCTTCGACGGTTCCGTTTATCTTCGCGACCGCGACCTTGATGACGGCTTTTGTCACTTGCGCACCGGTGCTGACGATCAGCGTTCCGTCGGGTGAAGTAACAGCACCGGAAAAATGGCCATCAATTCGCAGCATCGATTTGAAGCAGACTTCGCCGGTAAAATTCACGACGTCTCCCACGAAGCCGAGCCAATTGTCTTTATTAACGTTAGACCGATTGCCGTTGACGAGTGTAGGCTGGCCGCGTTCTCTGCTCGGAACTGGTTGAGTCATAGATTTTAGGGTGGGTGGGTAGCTGCCGGGGTGCCGCCGCCGCTGCTGAAGAAAAAACTGAACAAACACACTATAACATCCCACTGCGAATCGAGAATGTTACGATTAGATTGCCGTTCGGAGACGAAGAGATTCTGAAGCAAATGAAATTTGACCTGCACACACACTTCTATACCGAAGCATTCTTTCAAACGATTCGAGATCTCCCCTCGGAGTTCTCATTCGGCACCAGTTCAAGTGGGCAAACGATCATCACTTATCATGGCGCGCGGTTCTTTGGCGTCACGCCCGCGATGACCGACGTCTCCAAACGACTCGAAGACATGGATCGCGTGGGCATCGACGTGGAAGTGATTTCACTATCGACACCGAACGTCTTCTTCACCGGTGCTGAGCATCAACCGGCTGTCGCTCGCATGATCAACGACTCCTACGCGGAGCTCATCGCACAACATCCGACATGCTTCAAAGGTTTCGCTTCGATTCCGATGGATGCGCCGGACGCGGCGCTCAACGAACTTCATCGCGCGATCGACGAGTTGAAATTAAACGGCGTGATCCTGCTTAGCAACATCGGCGGCCGGCCGTTGACGTCACCTGAGTATCGCCCGTTCTTTGAAGAAGCGAACCGGATGAAGCTGTGTATCTTCCTGCATCCGATGATCCCGGCTAATTCAGATGCGTTTCGCGAGTACGTGCTTGGTCCAATCGTCGGTTTTCCATTTGATACGACACTCGCCGTCGCGCGTATGTGTTACGACGGCATGTTTGCGGAGTTGCCGGACATTCGCTGGATCATCGGGCATCTCGGTGGCGCTGTGCCTTACCTGATGGAGCGAATGGACAATGGGTTTCGTGATTTTGCGGATTGCCGGGTGAAGATCGATCAGTTGCCGAGTGTCTATTTGAAGCGACTCTATTACGACACGGTTTCGTTCAGTCCGCACACGTTGAAGATGGTGCGAGAGATGGTGGGTGCGGATCACATGGTGATGGGCAGCGACTATCCACACCTGCTCGGTTCGATCGATCGCGCGGTTAGCTCCATCGAGGCGATGGATGTCTCAGAAGAAGAAAGAGAGCGGATCTTTTCGGGGACAGCGTTGAGTATTCTGAACAACATTTAGATCCATCCACAGATTACACAGAATTATTAAAACATCTGTGTAATCTGTGGATGGCTTTGTTTTACCGCACCACGAAATCAGCGAGTTGGGTTGCGCTCGTCCCGGCCACACCATCCGTCACGATCACCTTCAAGTCATACTTGCCTGGCGGCAACGTCTTCAGCGCCAGCTCTTCTCCAAACGGAATTCGCAGCGCATCCTGGCCCCCACTGTTCAGTCGTCGCTGCGGCGAACTCAACACCGCTTGCCCGTCGCGCAGCACCTGCGTTTGCACCGACAACTGCGGATTGCCAGCCGCATCGCGCTTCGCGTTGTAGACAAACACCCAATACCCAAGCTGCGAAGTACGCGGAAAACTATGGTCCACACTCAACTGAACGTGCGGTGTTCCCTCCTTACTCTTATCTTCGAGCACCTGTCCACCGAGCAGCACGCTACTGAGCGTTAACTGGTTCTTCGTCAGATCCGGAATCACGATCCACTGAATCGCACTACCCACACGACCGGAACGTTCGTCACGCGCAGCCACACGAAACTGATAAATACCGGGCGTGAGCGGCGTGTGATGATTGTAAAAGATCGCATCAGAGCCGCCCGACTTCGGCGGATCGATATTCAACTGGTTCCTGAAACTCGACGCGATCTTGCCTTTGTCGTTGAGCACAACACCGGCGAGTTTGATCGTCGCTGGTTGCTTACCGTCGTCTCCGTAACTGACGCCTTTGCCCATGACCTCGATCGACGAAGTCACGACGAAACCATTCGCAGGCGTGTTGAGATAAGTGAGCGAGAGCAGCGTCGGCAAACCACCGACAGGATAGAAATCACTCAGTGCATCACGCAGTTCAGACTCAGGAGTCTTTGGAGCTTTAGCCGGTGCGGGCTTATCTGAAGCCTTAACAATCGTAGCCGGTTCCGGACCAGCGACATATCCGCGCGGTGCTCGCACGGTCAGCTCCGGCTGGCCCGCGACCGTGATCTTCACGTTGCGGAACTTTGGTATCTTTTCTTCTTCTTTCTCCGGACGCCATGCGACGACGTAGTAATTCGAAGTCTCGTCCAGAACAGCACCCACCCACTTATCGAAAAAGTTTGTGCTGCGCAAGGCGCGACCCCCGGTATCGTTGGCGATTGCGTTGAGCGCGTCCTGCTGGGCTTCGAGTTCTCCTATTGAATTCAGAGCAATTCGTTCATCGACAGGTGTTTTATGGGCGGGATCCATGAAGCCGCTGTTCACGAGACCCCTCGCGTGAATCGTATAAACAACCACGCCGGCACGTTGGGCTGCGTCGATCACATAGTCGAGCTTGTCTCGCACGTTGGGAGCATTTGGCCCAGCGTCAAGGAGAAAACCATCTGAGATAAAGAAAGCGAGTTTGCGTCCCGGTGCACGCATCAGAGAACGCATCACCGATTCGAAGGAGTGATAAGTATTCTGAGTGATCTGTCCCGCCTGGATCAGTATGGCCCGCGAACTATTTTTCACTTCCGTTTCACAAGCCTGACGAAGGAGAGGTTCGGTAAGTCTTTTCGTTACGCGAAACATGTTCGACCCCTTCATGCATTCATCGATGTAGGCGTTGAGCAACTTTGTGTCAGACTTGCTGGTATTAAGCTGAAGGGCCATGTATTCCGTGATCTTGGCACTGCCGCCCGCACTGTAGCCTTCGGTATTGTAAGGACGCGGTATCAAACGACTCATCGCCTCGTCGAGCACGGCCCTGTTGTTGGTGAACTGCTCCAGAAATCCAACTTGTCCGCTTGCGGTAGTGATCGCAATGTTGTCCTTCGTCGTCATCTCTTGATTGAGAAAACGCTGGAGCATCATGCTCGTGCGCTTCATGCTGTCAGCAGAGAGATGCAGGTCGTCGATGAAGAAAACGATTGTGCGACCAGGGACTCGCGGTGGCGCGATCGGCTTTTTAGCAGCCTCGGCAGGATCGCCAAGCGTCGCCGCCAGTTCACTTTCTCTGGCGCTGCCGGAGGCGACACGTTCAAAGAACGCAATCGGACGCGGTTTGCCGTCGACCATTAACTCAAACTGCTCGCGTTGTAGTCCTTCGACAAAATTGCCTTTCTTATCGAGGACGGTAATCGCGGTCTGGACCAGTTCGACGTTGGTGCGAACAACTTCGGTTTCCTGCGCGTTTGCGAGTGGGCAAATCGCGACGAACAATAGGATTATCGCGAAGAACTTCATGGTTATTCCTCCATCCTTGGATTTTGCCGCGGATCTTCGCGGATGGACACGGATTTATGGTCGCTTGCCCCACACGGGTGGCGGCGGTTCTTTTGGTGAACGTTCCACGGGACGTTCTTTCAGCAGGCGCATGGCTTCCTGAACGGCGCGTTCGAGTTGTGGATCTTTACCGGCGATCACGTCTTTGGGCCAGTTTTCGATATCGACGTCGGGCGCGACGCCTTCGTTCTCAACCGCCCATTTTCCGTCGCGTGTGAAGAACCCGCCGCGCGGCGCGATCATAGAGCCGCCATCGATGAACGGCGGCGTGTCGGCTGTATGGACCAGGCCACCCCAGGTGCGTTTGCCAATCAATGGACCAATCTTGCGTCGCTTGAACATATACGGCATCAAGTCGCCGCCCGAACCGGCCATTTCATTGATGATCATCACCTTCGGTCCCCAGATACCGGCCGAAGGACTCGTGAACGGGAAACGATCGCCCGCGACGTTATTGAAGTAGCCGTCAAAGTCGCGCGCGAGGACCTCGATGATGTAGTCAGCCGCGGAGCCACCGCCGTTGAAACGTTCGTCAACGACCACACCTTTCTTGTCCTGTTGCGAGAAATAGTAACGATTGAAACTGCTGTAACCCGGCTGGCCCGTGTTGGGGAGATAGACGTAGGCTAACTGACCATCGGATAGTTTTTCAACCAGACGGCGGTTCGACTCGACCCACGCCCGCGTGCGCAACCCCTGTTCGCTTGCGACCGGCACAACTGTGACTGTGCGCGCGCCTTCCATCGTTGGCGTGCTGTTTACGGTCAAGGTCGTCTGTCTATTCGCAGTTCCGTCAAGCAGGCGGTAGATGTTATCGGGCGCTCTTAGCTCGATGCCGTTGATCGCGAGAACGTAATCACCAGTGTTGACGTTTGCGCCGGGTGTGGCGAGTGGTGAACGCAGATCCGGATTCCAACTCTCGTTGTCGTAAATACGTGTCACCTTATAACGCCCGTTCTCGATCGCGAAATCAGCGCCGAGTAAACCACCGACTGATTGCGGCACACTCGGCATGTCGCCGCCGCGAACGTACGAGTGTCCGATTGCAATCTCAGCACCCATCATGTCCATCAGGTAATTGAGATCGGCGCGATGCATCACGTAAGGCAGCAACTGCCCGTACATCTCGCGCATCTTCGGCCAGTCAGCGCCGTGCATGTTCGGCACGTAGAGATAGTCGCGCTGATTGCGCCAGCCTTCGTTGAAGATCTGTTTGAACTCTTCCTTCGGTTCGAGATACATGCGCAACGCATAGTTCAAACGGCCGGAGCCGGGTTGCGGCGGTGTTCGATCGGCATCGACGAGGAACAACTGAGGCGCCGGAGCGTTTGCGCCGCCTCCGAATGGACCACCGCCCTGACCGCCGCCGGCAGCCGCAGCGCGGTAGACGAGCTTGCGGCGATCGGCGCTGATCTCGTACGCCGCGACGTTGCTGACGAAAGTGTTTGCACGTCGATCGCAGAGACGATAACGCCACAGCTCGCCGCTGACGCCTGCGCCTTGTCCACCGCCCCCGCCGCCGGCACCGGCTCGCGCTTCAAGGAAAAACACCTGGCCATCGACCCCGGCTTGTAAATCTGAATACGGCCGCTCCGGCACACCCGCAACGGAAATGATCCGCTGTTGCAGTCCATCAAAATCGATCTGCACCGTGACTGGACCACGTGGCCCACGCTGAGCACCCGCTTCGCCACCACCCCCGAGGCCGCCTTCGCCAACAGGAGCGTCACCGGGGCAGGCGCCTGGTTGCAGTCTGCGTGTTCCGGTGCCAATACCACGATCTTCATCACTCTCCGGTAGCAGCGGACTCGGATCAGTTTTTCGCAGCACCGCGAGATAGAGACCGAAGGTTGGTGTGTGGTCGTACGAGGTCATGTCGAGCCACTGCGAACGCAAGCCAACGTCGGTCGAGGCGAGAAACCAAAGATACTTGCCGTTCGCGTCCCACGCCGGCCAAACAGCGTCCGCGAGCGCGTCGGTGATCTGCTTTGTCTCGCCTGTCTCAACATTGCTGACGAAGATCGCGTGATACAGCGAACGCAAACGACTCGAGTACGCAACCCACTTCGAATCAGGACTCCAAACCGGGTTCAGCGTGCGCACCGGAACCATCCACGGATCTTCGCCAACAACCTTTGCTTGTCCCGTGGTGACGTCGAGCACCCAAACCTTCAAATTCGTATCACTAAAAAGCAGCTTCTTCGAATCCGGCGACCATGATGGCGTGTAGTAATGCGTCGGCTTTGCCAGCGCGATCTCGCGCGGCGGCGTCAGTCCGTCCTGTGCTTCGATAACGAGTTTGTATTCACCTGACTTGTCGCTGAAGTAAGAGACAAACTTGCCGTCAGGCGACCACGCCGGATCGCGTTCAGCAGAGCCACTCGAGTTTGTCAGGTTGCGAACGTCGCCTTTGTCTACGGGAATCGTGAAGATCTCGCCGCGCGCTTCGACTGCGACGCGTTTGCCGGTTGGGGACAACGCCATGTTGCTGAGACGATTCGAAACGTCTTCCCAGTTTGGCATCATCCATGGAAAGTCACCGGTCGCGACGATGTTGATTACGCGCGTCTTGCCACTCTTCGGATCGAGCTCGTGTACGTAGCCTGCCTGTTCGAACACGACTGTGCCCGCGCCCGAGTCCATCGACTTCACGTCGAAGTCAGTGAACTTCGTGATCTGCGCGAGCTTCTTTGTTTTGGTTTCATACTCCCAGACGTTCGCGACACCGTCGCGATCCGAGATGAAGAAGACTGAATCGTCTACCCAAACGGGACAGACGTCCTTTGAATCAGTCCACGGCGGGGAAACGAGATCGTAAGTTTTGAGATCGACGATCCAGATTGGACGGTTTTGGCCGCCGCGATAGTTGCGACGTTCTTCGTCCCACGAGTTGTTCATGCGATAGGCGATGTGAGTGCCGTCGGGGGATATCTTTCCCTGGTACGCGCGCGGCAGAATCATCGGTTGTTCCACGCCGCCTTCGGCGGAGACAGTCCAGAAGCGCGGGGCGCCGCTCGGTGTCCAGGTGGCGCGAGTCGAAGAAAAAAGAATCGATTTGCCGTCGGGAGTCCAGCCTTCCACCATGTCCGAACCGGGATGCCAGGTCAGTCGCTTCGGCTCACCACCGTCGGCGGGAACGATATAGACGTCGAAATTGCCGGCGTATTCGCCGCTAAACGCGATCCATCTTCCGTCCGGAGAAAAATGCGGGTTCGCTGTCTGTCCCTGAAAACTCGTCAACCTGCGTGCACTGCCACCCGCGCGTGGCGCGACCCATATGTTGTTTGCGTAAGCGAAACCAATTTGAGTTGAACTTACTGTTGGCGTGCGCAGCAGTCGAGTTTGACCTCCGTGCCCGTTCTGTGCTCCGATTTTTGGAGGAGTAACCAAAAAACTGAAGCACAGGACAAGCAAGATGATAGGGCGGCGAGACATGCGATGACCTCCGGGAATTGCGGGCTGCAAAAAGGATAGCTGAAGCGTGATGTATTATAGGTCAAAACGCGCAATTCGGTGTTATCATTCCGCCAAACCCATCACGAGGAGAAAGCTCATGATTTCCCTGAAACGTAGTTCTGTTTCTCTGTTTGCCGTCTTGTTTATTTTGTGCTGCGCGGTTTCTGCTTTTGCGCAGATTGATGTGCCGCGTCCGAGTCAGAAAGCAAGTGTGACGCAAAGAATAGGCGTCACCGACATCACGATCACTTACAGCCGTCCTGGTGTTAAAGGACGAACGATCTGGGGCGATCCTTTGCCGGAGCAAACTGCCAAAGGTGAAGCCACGCTCGACGACCAAAACCAGCGACCCAAAGGCGCGCCGATTGTTCCGTGGGGACACGTCTGGCGTACCGGCGCCAACGAAGCAACGCAGTTCGTTGTGACTGACGACGTCCTGATCAACGGGCAAAAGCTTCCGGCAGGCAGTTACAGTCTCCACACCATCCCGACAAAAGACGAATGGACCATCGTCTTCAATGGCACTGCGAATCAGTGGGGCAGTTTTGATTACGATCCGGCTAAAGACACGCTGCGTGTAAAAGCGAAGCCACAGTGGCGCAACGAGAGTGAGGAGTTGCTCACATACTCGTTCGATCCGGTTGGTGACGATTCAGCACAGGTGAACATTCGCTGGGAGAAGATCAGCGTGCCGTTCACTGTGAAAGTGCCGGATGTTGCGGCCGCGACGATGGGGAAACTGAAGGCTGCGGTAAGCAACGCCAAACCCGACGATTGGCAAACGCCGATGCAGGCTGGAGCATATCTGATCAACAATCCAAATCCTGCCGACGATCAGCAAGGATTGGCCTGGATAGACCAGTCGATCAAAGTGAAGGAAACGTTCCGGAATCTTGCAGCCAAGGCGAACGCGCTTTACAAACTTGGCAAGAAGGAAGAGGCGTTTGCGGTCGCCGACCAGGCGATTCAGCGTGGCAAGGCTGACAAGGTCGATACAAGTGGCTTCGAGAAGCGCCTCGCCGCCATGAAAGCCGGGAAGATCTAGAAAACTTTTTTAGCCGCAGATGAACGCAGATCCGCGCGGATTTGTGTTCATCCGCGGCTGATTTGTGTATGGGTGTAGCGAAGCTTACCGATCAAAATACGTTTGTTCCTGAGAGCAAGTACGCGCGTATTGAGCGGGAACGGCGTTATTTGTTGCATGACTTGCCCGAGGGAATTACGCGCGCCGATTCGCATCTACAGATCACCGACAACTACATGACCGGATCGCGGCTGCGTTTGCGCAAGGTTCGCGAACCGCGCACGAATAAGTGGACCGTGAAGTTCACGCAGAAATTCGCGCCCAACCCGGCAGACTTGTCGCGCACGATCATCACCAACACTTACCTCAACGCACTCGAAGCCGAAGTGTTGTCAACAGTCTTCAACAGCAACGAGATTCGTAAAAATCGTTATCCATTCGAATACGAGAGTCACAAATTCACAGTCGATATGTTCCTTGGCGATCTGTTCGGCCTCGTGCTCGCCGAAGTCAGTTTCGAAAGTGACGAAGAACTGGACCAATTCCCGAAACCGCCCTTCGCACTCGCTGACGTGACCAACGAAGAGTTGTTTACCGGCGGACGCCTCTGCGAGATGACGTTTTCCGAAGTACGCACTGAGATTGCGAACCGCGGCCTGCTAAAGAGTCTGTTAAGATAAGGCGCGATGAGGACTCGCACCTGCCTGATCGTAGCTTGTCTACTTCTTTCACTTGGCTGTCGCAGGACTACGACTCCGCCGCCAGGAGCGCCGCCGACGCCAGGCACTTCCGCTCCCGAGTTGAGTCAATCGCAGGGCGGTGAAACCACCGCGCCGCAAGTCAAACATTTCAAAGGTTCGATCGGCAGCTCCCTCGACCTGCAAATGAAACTGGTGCGCACCGCCGATCAGCTCGCGGGAAGTTACTTCTACCAGAAGGTCGGCACGCGCATTAACCTGCGTGGCAGCGTCGATAAAAACGGCAATCTCACGCTGGATGAATTTGACCAGGCCGGTAAACAGACGGGTGTGTTCAAGGGCATCTGGACTGTCGATTCCACGGATGGAATGATCGCGCTCGCCGGCAACTGGTCCAAGCCGCCGGGTGATAAAGGCAGTGACAAGAAGACCGCGTTTTCACTTCACGAAGAGCCGATTAGTTTTACCGGCGAAGTCGACATCGTCTCGAAGCCGATCAAAGAAAGTAACAAGAAACTGATGTATGAGATTGCGGCGCAGTATCCCCAGCTCACTGGCGGCAACAATCCAAACTTCGAGAAGTTTAACCAGGTGGCGCGCGCAGGCGTGACCAAAACAGTTGCCGACTTCAAAAAAGACATGGCGCCGCAGGAGGGCGAAGAGGAACCGCGGCCCGAAGGATCGATGGGTAGCAGTTTGAACGTGGGTTACAACGTGGCGCTGGCCCAGGATGATCTAATGAGCGTCGTGTTTGAAGTCGGCAGTTATTACCAGGGCGCTGCTCATCCGAACTCATATTCCGAAGTGATCAACTACGATCTGAAGAATGGCAAGCTGTTGAAGCTCTCCGACTTGTTCAAACCCGACGCGAAGTTCCTACAGGCGATCGCAACTTATTGCATCGCCGATCTCAAGAAGCAGGGTAAAGACAAAGGTTTACTCGACGAAGAGATTGAGAAGGGCGCGTCCGCATCGCCGAAGAACTATCAGAGTTGGACTATTACGAGGCGTGGACTCGGCATTAATTTCGATTCGTACCAGGTTGGACCATACGCCGCCGGACCGCAGTTTGTGCTCGTGCCGTACTCAGCTCTGAAGGACCTCATCAACCCCGAAGGCCCGATCGCGCAGTTTGCAAAATAGGCCACAAAAAGGCACAAAAAACACAAAAACATTTTGGTGTGACTTTTGTGCATTTTTGTGGCTAAAGCGAGCAGGAACGCGACGAACATGATCGCGGCTCCGGTCCAGAAGGTGACGAAGAGCGAGCGGTCGCTCATGTAGTGAGGCACGCCGTCGGCGCCGAGATGCGCGATCGAGCTGCTGATTAAAAGCGCCGCGAGGGATGGACCAACCGCACGCGCGAGGCTTGCCGTCGATTGAGTCACACCCAACACCGCTCCCTGCTGTTCCGGACCGACACTCTTCGACGCCAAACTCGTTAACGCCGGCGTGGCGAGTGAGTTGCCCATCGAAAAGACCCCACCGCCAATCAATAAGCCCGCGAGTCCTCCGGCCGCCGGCCCGACAAAAGGCACCGCAAATAAACTGATCGCAAAGCAGAGCGCGCCAAAGATCACGAGCGGCAGTTCACCAAATCGTTTGACGAGTCGGCCGATCAGTCCACCCTGAATAATCACCGCAATCAGTCCGACGTACGCGAAGAGATAACCCGTGTGTTGCGCGTCGTAGCCGAAGCGAAACATCGTGTAGAGCGAAAATGACGTCGTCATGATCGAGAACGCGACAATGAACAGGAAGTAAATGACGAGGACAAACGAGAGGCGCGGTTGTTTCAGTGAAATGAACACCTGGCGCCAACTGCGACCGCCCGCCATATTCTTTGCCGGATGATCGGGCGTGACTGTTTCCGGCAACGTGAAATAGAGCAGCACTGCATTCGCGAAACAGAGCGCGGCAGCGAAGAAGAACGGAACGTGAATGCCCCACTGGCTCAGGATGCCGCCGATGGCTGGTCCAAAAATAAATCCCAGCCCAAATGCCGCGCCGATCAGCCCCATGCCTTTGGCGCGATTCTCTTTTGTGGTGATGTCGGCGATGTATGCTTGCGCTGTCGAGATGTTGCCGCCAGTGATGCCGTCGAGTATGCGCCCGATGAAAAGCATCAGAAGCGTTTTTGCCAACCCGAGGATGAGAAAGCCGATGCCCGTGCCGATGATCGACAGCAGCAACACCGGACGCCTTCCATACTTGTCCGACAATCTTCCCAGCACGGGCGAGAAGATCAGTTGCATGATTGAGTAGGAAGCAAAGAGCAATCCGACCGTGCGTGGCGTCGCGTTAAAGATCGTACCTTCGGCGTAGAACGGCAGAACCGGAATAACGATTCCGAAGCCGATGAGATCGATGAAAACAGTCGTAAAGATGACGATGAGGGGCGAGCGCTTCATTGTCTCTGGTGTTTGCAGTTTACCGGCGGCCTCCGCCTTTTCCGCTCAGGGCTCGATCGACTGATGCTTGCCCGGCGCCCGAGATCAGCAACGCCAGCGCCATCGCGAGGAGCGCGAGTGGATATTCATAACCGCGATTCGAGGCAAAGAAACCGCCCGGCAGGTGCACTCCCACTATAGCCGTCAGCATCACGCAGGCGATTAAGAATGCGCCCACTCGCGTCAAGAATCCGAGACCGACGAGCAGGCCGCCGAGAAGTTCGGAAAGCGCTGCTGCGCCCAGCCAGAACCAGGTCGGGCGCATAAAACCGAAGGGCGTGTTGCCGGCTGTGAATGTCTTGAAGCCGGGGCCATTGAAAGTGCCGAGCACCTTTTGCGAGCCGTGCGCAATCATTACCGCCGCGAGCGCCAGGCGAATCGGCAAAGTAAACCATGTTGGAGAGGTCGCAATTATTCGTCTAAACATTCGTTTCCATTCCTCAAGCTCGGAGTATAACTCTCTGCGGCCCTCTGCGTATCTCTGTGGTCTCTGCGTTAAATAAACGCAGAGTTCGCAGAGATACGCAGAGGGCCGCAGAGTGTAGTAACATTCAAACGTACTTGTCATCAACTTCTCGAAAGACGCTTTACGAAATGCACAGACGCCGAGTAGTGTGCGCCGCTGCGTTGTTGATAGTCCTTCCGCTGCTGATCAAGGCGCAAAATCCACCCGTTGATATATCGTTTACGGTCGCGATGCCGCGGCCACACACGCACCTGCTCGAGGTCGATATCGCTATCAAGCGTACCGCGAGCGGCCCGCAGGAAGAGCGACTCATCATGCCCGTTTGGACGCCCGGGTCGTACATGGTTCGCGAGTTCGCGCGTCACGTGCAGGACTTCGCCGCCACCGACGCTGCCGGCCAGCCGTTGAAATGGGAGAAGACCAATAAAGATACGTGGCGCGTCGTGACCAACGGCGCGCGTGAGTGGCATGCGCGTTACAAAGTCTATGCAAACGAACTCTCGGTGCGCACAAGCGAGTTAAACTCAGGTCACGCCTTTTGGAACAACGCGAACATCCTGATGTATCTCGAAGGCTACCTGCAAAGTCCTTCGACGGTGCGCGTACTCGCGCCGGATGTTTGGAAAGTCGCGACCGGGCTGCCCGCGGTGTTGGGCCAGAAGAACACATTTCGCGCCGAGAACTTCGACATTCTCTACGACTCGCCTTTCGAAGTCAGCAATTTCAAGACTCTGGTATTCAACGTCAAAGGCGTTGCGCACCGGATCGTGATCGACGGCGAAGGAAACTACGATCCGGAACGCATGCGCCGCGACGTGCAGAAGATCGTCGAGACGGAAGTCGAGATCATGGGCGGCGAGATTCCTTATCACGACTACACGTTCATACTTCATCTGCGTGGCGGCGGCGGACTCGAGCATTTGAACTCAACCGCGCTCGGGTATCCGCGTTTTGGTTTCCGTGTCACAGGAGGGGATCGCGCCACTTCAGCGGCGCCCAATGCCATTGACACGCCGTCACGCGAGTATCGCGGATTTCTCTCGCTCGTGTCGCACGAGTTCTTTCACCTTTGGAACGTGAAACGAATTCGGCCTGACGCGCTCGGACCGTTCGATTACACACAGGAAAACTACACGAAGATGCTCTGGGTCGCGGAGGGCATCACTGACTATTACGCCGATGTCGCTCTGCGGCGCGCGGGATTGATCAGTGAGAACGAATTCCTGAGTGCGACTGCGCGCGCGATGCAGACGTTGCAGAATACGCCCGGGCGTTTGGTGCAGAGTGCGGAAGAGTCGAGCTTCGACTCGTGGATCAAGTATTACCGCCAGGACGAGAACTCCGTAAACTCGCAGATTTCGTATTATGAAAAAGGCGCGTTGCTCGGGTTGCTGCTCGATCTGGAGATTCGCAAACGTAGCCACGGCGCGAAGTCGCTGGACGATGTGATGCGTTATCTTTATGCCGAGTTTTTCAAAAAGAATCGCAACTATGGACCAGTGGATTTTCAGAAGGCGGGTGAGTTGATAGCGGGCGGTAGTCTCGAAGAATTTTTCAGCCGGTATGTACGCGGGAAAGAAGAGCTCAATTACAATGCCGCCCTCGAGGCTGCAGGGCTGCGACTCGAGACAAACGCGCCAGGCGCCGCGGGCCGCGCCAACGATCGCATCTTCTTTGGCGCTGACATCACGGAGGAAGCAGATCGATTGATGGTCGAGCGTGTCTACGCCGGCTCGCCGGCGTACGAGCAAGGATTGAATGCGGGTGATCAGATCGTTGCGCTCGACAACATGCGCGTCACGAGAGATTTTTTCAATGCGCGTCTCGCCGAAAAGAAACCGGGAGATCTGATCAACCTGACGATCTTTCGTTTCGACGATCTGAGCACGTTGCTGATCAAGCTTGGTCCAGGCCGCGAAGGAACGTACCGGATCGTTCCGTTAACAAATCAGACTGAGGCTCAGAAAAAGATCTACCGCGACTGGCTGCGAACTACATGACCACTTATCAAAACATTCGTTTTCGTCTCGAGGATCGCGTTGGGAGGATTACTTTTGCGCGGCCGCCGTTGAATGTTTTCAACATCGAAATGATGCACGAGATCGGGAAGGCGCTGGGTGAGTGTGCGCAACGTGACCTGGTCGCGATCGTGTTTGATGCCGACAAGAATTGTCGCGCGTTCAGTGCCGGAGTCGCGGTCGAAGAACACGTGCAGGACACGATCTTCCAAATGCTCGACTCGTTCCACTCGATCTTCCGTTTGCTTGAACAATTGGCCAAGCCGTCGATCGCATTGGTTGACGGCGCGGCGCTTGGCGGCGGGTGCGAACTGGTCGCCGCCTGCGATATCGTGATTGCCTCGGACCGTTCGCGTTTTGGACAGCCGGAGATAAAGCTGGGTGTGTTTCCGCCTGTGGCGGCCGTGCTTTTGCCGCGCGTGATTGGCGAAAAACGCGCGCGCGAGTTGATTTTGACGGGCGAGATCATCGATTCGGTGGAGGCTGGGCGGCTGGGTTTGTGCAACCACGTGGTGCCCGGGGCTCATCTTGAACCGAAACTGCTGGAAGTGCTGGCGAAGTTGAGGGAACTTTCCGGGACGTCGCTGACGTTCACGAGACAGTCGCTGGACCTCGGCCGCGGCAGATCCATCGACGATGCGTTGAGCGAGCAGGAGAATATTTATTTACAAGAGTTGATGAAGACTGAAGACGCGAACGAAGGCGTGAAGGCGTTTATGGAGAAGCGTAAGGCAGTTTGGCGGAATCGATGAATATTTCACACAGAGGCACAAAGTTACAGAACAAGGCACAAAGAAAGGCGCGACTCTTCTTTGTGCCTCCTTCTTCAACTTTGCGCCTTTGTGTGAAATGCCTTCTGCTTTGTATTTGTTTCTCGAGTATTGTCGCACAGACCAAGCCCAGCTCGCACTCCACTCGCACTCGCGGTTCAATGTCACCTGAAGCGAGAGCGCTTCTCGACGAAGCCATCGGCATCGTTTGCACACAAGCGAAGCTCGATCCCATGAGCAGCGTCGCCATCGACGAGATGCAGGCACGCCCGTCACTCCCGCTGCAAAGTCCCGAAGCACGCGCCGGCGCCGAACGAGCACAACGCCTGCTGCCGTTGACAAAGTCGCTGATGATCGCTTCGCTCCAGCAGCTCGCAACTGAATACGGCTTTCGCAAATCTCCAAACTTTCAACTGCGAATCAAGCAGGCAATCGCGCGCGTCAATTCAGTCAAACGAGTCAGGCCTGACATGGACTCACGCGACAACGCCTCCGTCTACCTGAGCCGGCCGCACGTGATCACCTTCGGCACCATCTTTCTCGCCGGCTTGAGATCCGACGAGGGAATGATCAGCGTGCTCGCACACGAACTGATGCACATCGCTGACGGCGATAACGACAGTTTGCGCCCGCTCGTCTCCGCAGTCGGCAACAAGGCCTCAGATCTCACGGGTCTTGATATTCATGGTCAGCGAAGCGAAGAAGTTGCATGCGACCTGGTTGGGGCGATGGCAGTGCGCGCATACATCACGAGCACTCCCGGTTACGAGTCAATTACCAGACGTTTAGCACGATCGATCCAGCACAATTGCGTCGAACTTGACGAAGGCGACGAAGATCACCTCTCGCCGCGCAGCACGATCCGGGCGCTGCTCGCTTTGAATCCGGTGCTCGTTCGCGAATTAATCAACGATCGCGAAGAGCGTAAGTTGCCATAACGAGGCACGAGATAATGTCGACGACCTCCTCCGCCCTGACAATTCTCCTTACCCTTGTCTTTGCGACCAGTTGCAAATCCGTCATCGATCGACAGGATGTTAGGCCGAAAATTTTGCGCGACGTGCCCGCGCGAAACCTCGCGTATCGCCTCTCGCCCGATGTTTCCGCGCCATCAACGGACATCGACGATCCGTTCGAAAAATTCGGCCCCGTCGCTACTGACTTTTCCACGAAACGAAAAGATGAAGCACTGTTGCGCACGATCGTCTCCCCGGATAAACGACGTGTGCTCGCGCTTTACGGCACCGCCGATGAACCGGGCTCGACCTTTCGCATCGATCTTTACAACTCTGACGGGCAGTTTCTGCATAACCTGGTCCCACCGGACATCGCGTGTGTGTTTCCGGAAACGGTCACCTGGTCACCCGATGGAAACTTCATCAACTTCATCGCGCACAAACGTGCGATGCCGAGTCCGACGCCGACTCCCGAATTCGAACCCGAGACTTCAGCGACACCGGCGGCGCCCGCTCCGTCGGTCGGTCCCATATTCGCTCCGGTGGCGAGTTTCACCACGGAACAGATCTACATTTGCAATCGCGACGGCTACGATCTCAAGCCCCTCACAACGCGTGAAGGACTGATCTATTTCTACTTTGTGTGGTCGCCCGATGCGACCTCACTCGTCGCGCTCGCGTGCAAAGAAGACGAATGGAACACACGCGAGCAGCAGTATAAATTGCCGGCCGGTCGCCCGCGTTTGATCGCGCTCGATGGCAGCGAGCGTTTGCTTGATGATGCGCTGACTGACGCGTTGCCGGTGTGGTCGCCGGATGGATCGAAGATCGCGACCGCTTTCGATACTGACGTAGCCATCTACGATGCCGGCGGTAAAACTCCGACGCAGTCGCGCATACCGTTGCGCGATCCCTTGATCGAGGCGTCAGTTGCGTTCGAACAGAAGACGTCGACAAAAAAAGCTTCAACCGCACCCACGACCGCTTCCACCGTACCGCCGTCGTTCAATCCGATCGTGAGACTCGACTGGCGCAAACCGGAATTACTCTACTTCGAAACCGCATTCGTGCGCGTCATGCCAAGCGAGACGATCAATACCTTTCAACGCTGGCATCAACTCGCCCTCAGCGCCCAGGCCGCGATTCTCAAGTAATCCACAGATTACACAGAAAAATAATCTGTGAAATCTGTGGATGATTGTTGGGGGCATAGTGTTTGACTGCTCACTTCTAATTAATCATTTCTGCAAGGGGGACATCAATGCCTGTAAACGAACAAAGAAGAGTGCTCGGTAACCGCGCTAAACCGGGGCTATCAAATAACAGCGCAAAACGATTGGCGAAAGGTTTAGGTTGGTTCAGTGTCGGACTCGGTCTCACAGAACTACTCGCGCCCCAGGCCATCGCCAGCATCTCCGGTGTTTCAAAGCGGCGCACCGGTTTAATACGACTGTACGGTCTGCGCGAGCTTGCTTCGGGCATCGCGATCTTTAGTCAAAAGAAACCAACGGAAGCGATGTGGTCACGCGTCGCGGGCGATGCGCTCGATCTCGCGAGCCTCGGCGCCGCTTGCACGTCGCCGGACGCGAAGGTGGGAAGAATTACTTTTGCCACCGTCAACGTGCTTGCGGTCACCGCTCTCGACGTTATGTGCGCGATGCAACTGAGCAACGGCACTAACCGGGGGATACACGCCCAGGGCACCTGCATCGTCAACAGCACACCGGAAGAGGTTTACCAGTTCTGGCGTAACTTCCAAAACCTGCCACGGTTCATGCGTCACGTAAATTCGGTGGAAGAACTTGGTGACGGACGTTCACATTGGAAAGTGAAAGGTCCGGCCGGGATGGAAGTCGAATGGGATGCGACAATTGTCGCTGACGTTCCGAACGAAGTGATCACCTGGCGTACTTTGGAAAACTCCGATGTCGATCACGCGGGCGCGGTGCGTTTCGAGCGTGCGACCGGCGGCCGAGGCACGATCGTCAAAGTCAATCTCGAATACCTGCCCGTGGGCGGCGTGATTGGCGCGACTGTCGCGAAACTATTTGGCGAAGAACCGGAACAACAGTTGGACGACGATCTTCGTCGTTTGAAACAGGTGTTGGAAGTCGGTGAAGTGGTCGTGTCCGACGCGACCCTGCTCGGCACTGGTTACATGAAACAGCGACCCGGCCAACCTGCTGGTGCGAAGGAACTCGAAAGCGCCGAGATGCTGCCCAGCGAGACAGCGACCGACTACCGGTCGGAAGGGAGGACAGTGTAGCGATGAGAGCAAACTGTTGGTACGGCAAAACAAGTCTGAGTGTCGAAGAGGTTCCGGATCCGCAGATCCTGAACCAGCGTGACGCGATCGTAAAAATCAGTTCCACAGCGATCTGCGGTTCGGACCTGCACCTCTACAACGGTTTAATTCCGACGATGCAGCGTGGCGATATTCTCGGTCATGAGTTCATGGGCGAAGTCGTCGAGGTTGGTCGTGAGGTGACCAATCTGAAGATTGGCGATCGCGTAGTGGTGCCTTTCCCGATCGCCTGCGGCAACTGTTTCTTCTGCAAGGAAGAGATGTTTTCGCTCTGTGAAAACTCGAATCCAAACGCGTGGATGGCGGAGAAGATGTTTGGTCACGCGTGCGCGGGGTTGTTTGGCTATTCGCACCTGACCGGTGGTTACGCAGGCGGACAGGCGGAATATGCGCGTGTGCCGTTCGCGGACGTGGGTCCAATCAAGGTTCCTAATCACCTCAGCGATGAGCAGGTGCTTTTTTTGTCGGACATTTTCCCGACCGGTTACATGGGCGCGGAGATGTGCGACATTCAACCGGGTGACACGATTGCGATCTGGGGCTGTGGGCCGGTGGGACAGTTCTCGATTCGCAGTGCTTTCCTGCTGGGAGCGGAGCGAGTGATCGCGATCGACGCAGTGCCTGAACGTTTGCAGATGGCCGAACAGGGCGGCGCGGAAACGATCAACTACGAAGAGCAGAACGTCTACGAGGCGTTGATGGAAATGACAGGGGGTCGCGGACCTGATGCGTGTATCGACGACGTCGGCATGGAGGCGCATGGGCCGGCCGGCATCTTCGCTTACGATCGCGTCAAGCAGGCGATGATGTTGGAAACCGACCGTCCGCACGCGTTGCGCGAGGCGATCATGTGTTGCCGGAATGGCGGCACGATCTCGGTGATCGGTGTTTATGGCGGATTTATCGACAAGTTTCCGATTGGTTCGGTGATGCAACGTTCATTGACGATCAAAACCGGACAGGCGCACGTGCAGCGATACATGCGTCCGTTACTGGAGATGATCGAGAATGGCGACATCGATCCGACGTTTGTCATCACACACCGGATGAGTCTCGATGACGCGCCACGCGCTTACGACATGTTCAAGAACAAACAGGACAATTGCATCAAGGTGGTGTTGAAGCCTGATTGGAAGGAGAACGGAAACGGCGCCGCGAAGGATGATTCGTACAGTGTGATTCACTGAAAACAGTTTCACGCAAAGGCGCAAAGGCTAAGACGCAAAGTCGCAAAGAAGGGTAAGTGCTCCTCTGCGTCTTTGCGTCTTACCTTTGCGCCTTTGCGTGAAACTAACTGTTCGTTCCCTGGATTGCTTCGGTCTTCGCAACGAGACGATTGAGCGTGTCGGGTACAAGGCGTTCCGCGAAGCCGGCGATGAACGACCAGATCATGAGGAGTGCGAATGAGACGCCATCCTTCGGCCCTGTTTCTTTGAGAAAGTCTTTGACCTGCAGAACACGGGATTTTGGAGCTACGCTGGGTGTAGGAGTTGGAGTGGGTGACGCACTGGGATTAGCAGTCGTCTCCGTGGCGGCTGGTTGAGTTGTCTCTGAGCCGGCAGTCTCTATTTTTGGAAAAACAGATCCTTCCAAAATTCCTGCGGCAAACAATACAAACAGCAGTGAAGCAAAGATAGCGCCGTAAAGTGGCGATAGCGAGAGACCTCGCCAACCATTCGTGAGCGCGGCAAGATTAAACAATGCGTCGCCCTCCGTCGGCGCGCTTTGAATGCGCTGTAACATGCTCACGCAACCGCCGACTATTCCAGCGCATGCGACTGAGGCGACAGTGATACCGAACACTGCCGTGAGATCAAACACCTGACTAAAGCTCTGCGACGCAAAAATTTTCAGTCCGCCGAGGCTGGCGAGCGCGAGGATTACGATCACGATCAGAATTGCCACAGTCCACCAGAAGGCCCTTTTCGTGAGCTGTTCGCGCAGGCCTTCACGCATCGGCAACATTGCGTAGTACAGATAGAATTTGCTCAACAAATATCTGATATCCGCGCGCAGGATACGTTGAACGATCTCAATCTCGGCGGCGCCGACCGTACCCGGCTCCGCGGGCGCTTCAGCAGGTGGCGAAAGAATGTTCGGCGGCGAGGTGATGACCTCTTCCTGTTGCGGCTTCAACGCCCCTGGCTTGATAAGAATCGCCGTGAGATCCGGTGGCTTGGACGCGAGATACTCGTCGTACTCTTTTTGTCCCGCAATACTGCGATACTTCGACCGCGCGTCGAAGGCTTTGCGAATTAAATTCTCGAGTGGTCGTTCATCGATCAGGGCGAGATCGAAAGTGTAGATATCGCTCCACGTCAGTTCACATGTCACACGCTTCTCATGCAGTGAATCCAGCAGCACGATCACCTGTGGATCTTTGATCTTCGGTTTCAGGGCCAGGTACTCGCTGTGAAGATGATCGAAGAAAAGCAGTGCGTAATCAGGCACAACGCTTTGGAAACACTCTTCGGGACCTGGCGCGGTTGTTAGTGCGTAACTTGCGTTCTTTAATCTTTGCATCTTGTCCCCGAGATACGACATTGTTTTTCCGTGACGAGTTTAAAGGCGGGAGTTACCAACGCGGATAGCTTTTACCATTGATTTTGAAATCCATGATGTAATGGACCGCGAGCGCCGGCGTCTGAGAATTCCACGGAAACCAGCCTGGTAACCACGACCATTTCCTGGGCTGATCGTTCTTGTATTGCCGGTAACTTTCGTTATCCATCCACTTATTTCGCCAGTAAGTCCTTTGCAGGTCGGCATGAAACGCGATCTTGTTGGTGACTGGGTTGATAAAGTCCCACTCTATTTCCGGGAAATCTTTTTCGGCAACAGGCCAAAAGAAATCACCGTTGGCGAGTTTGCTCTTCTGTTGCAGGAAAGCCCACAGCGCTTGCGGACACCAGTCAGGTCTCTCCGCCGGAAAACCTTTGCCGGTGACGCGTTCGTAGACGCCAACCTCTCCGCCGATGCCGCCGGGAAAATCCGGCGAGCTCAGAAACTGCTGGCACCAGCCTTTCCACAACTGAATCACTACCGGCTTGCCATTGATGGTGTCGTCAAAAACCTTGGTGGCGTAATCGGGCCAGTGCAGGGCCGCGAAGCAGGGCAGTGCGGCCGCCGCCTCTTTTAGATCCGGCGAAGTCTCGACGTACTTGTACCCGGTAGGTTCCTGGTACGCGACAGTCAGGTGCATCATGAGGGACTCCTAATTAAGGGTAAGTAAAGCTGATTGAGACAAACAGGTCGTCTATCTGATATGGGTGAAAGCGGCGGTTTCGTTACGCGACCTGCTGATTGATGCCGCATAGCCTACCGCCGCCGCGCCCGTTTGTCACTAGTCTTGCTTGATCGCTGCCATTTTGTAGTTTGCAGCCATGGTGGCAGATGATGGACGTGAATAACACTCGAATCGCAGACCAAAACGACGCGCTCAATCACATTCTCGAGCTTTCTTTGCGCCTTTGCGGGAAACAAATTGCGGTGCCGCGGGCGATTTTTATCTTCCAATCAGCCGCGTGATACACTCCCCACCCTGTGCCCCTGTAGCTCAACGGTTAGAGCAGCAGACTCATAATCTGTTGGTTCGGGGTTCGAATCCCTGCGGGGGCACTAAATCAATGAGCGAGTGATCGTGGACTAAGAAATGCAACTGTTTAAAGTTAGTGTTGATTATAGCCGCTCAGACGAGTCGGCTCTTGAGGCATTTCTCAATGCCTTGGAAAGCGATATTGGTGCCAAACGTACCCCATACTTATGATGACGCGACGGAAGAGTGGCTCTATTTGTTTGCGCCGTCAACAAAAGGATTTGGCAGTTACATAGACCGGTATGCAGATTTAAGAAACAATCGAGTTGAGTTTATTGCTTCTTCTAGAGAGTTCAATACGCTGTTTCGACCAGCTGTTGAAGATGAATTCAAATTTTTAGTTTCGCCGTTTCGTAGTCCTGAGCGATAGAGCGCGATGGGGGATTGTCGAGCTAAAATGAAAGCTTGGGTTCAAGTTGTCCAGCAGATGCGATTCTTGAGCCTGCCGTGTACACTCTATCCCATGATCTCACCAGAAGAACTTTTCGGGGAGGAATGGGCCGAGTGGTATCGCTTATCACCAGTCGAGCGGTGGCGCGAATCGGAAAAATTGTGGGCCGTTTATTTCCACCTTGGTGGTTCGCTTGACACTCAACCCGATACTCAAAGTCCTTTCTTCGATCCAAGCGCACCGAGTACGCGCACTGCTGATGGGCGGCCAAGCATGCGTATTCTACGGCGCAGCCGAGTTTAGCCGCGACACGGATCCGAACTATGCTTTGGTGTGCCAATTGTGTGCCAACTCAACGAAACTGAGTTAGCCTCAGCGGCACAAAAGAAACAAAGTTGAGCCCGAGTCTTAAACAAATCAGCATCAGCCGATACGCAGCAGAATGCATCAGAACTCACGCCGTTGCGACCTGTCCCCAAGCGGTAAGCTGGCGAAAAGTTAGCAAGACGATACGCTTGAAACCGATAGCTTCCATAGCCCCTTCAGGTTTGAAACAGATTCCACCTTCCGAAACTGAATACAAACCCAAAGCCTTACACCTCCCGATTGGCGTTAACTGAATCCAACGTTTCACGGACAGCCAAGATTTCTTTTGATCTCGTTTGCCGAATTGATCAATTGGCTTTTTTGCTCCGCCGTTATCTTCTTGTCCGACTGGCTCTGCACTTTGCTGATGAACGACGTTAAGGATGAACAAGCCGTGGCCTTGTCTGACGCGTTCACCGCCGCGAGTGCATCCTGAAGCTTGGTTACAAGACTGTTCTCGAGTGCCGGGAGTAGACCAAAACTGCGGACCAGCGCGATGAGATCATTGATCTGCGTTGCCGGTGAGGGGGGTGAAGGCGAAGTCGGGAGCTGAAACGTGAAAGAGTAGACATCGAAGTCCACCGCCGGAGCGGTATAGACAATACGGCCAACGCCGTTACAGAAACTGATGCGACTTTCAAACTCGTCGCCGGCTGTGTTCGTGACCTGATAGAGCGTTGTAGTGCTGAGATCGTAAACAAAGATGTCATACTCATTCTGGACTTGCGATTCGAAGGCGAGCAGGTTGCCCGAGATACTCAGATCGCGCTGGTCGCCGGGAATAGTGATCCGGGTTTCCGCGCCGCCGGCCAGCGGCTGAAAATAGATGTCGTTCTCGCCACTTCGATCCGAGAGATAAACTGCGATCTGGCCATTCGTGTCCGGGCGACGGTTCTCGCCTGCCGCGCTGGTGAGTGCTCTTGAAGTGAACTGTCCCGGCGAGGTCTGGATCGCACTGTAGATGTTGCAGCCGAGACCATCGGTTTGACACTTCTCCCACACCACCGCATTGCCGGTTGGACTGACGGAAGCATTCTTATCGAATAGCGTATCGTTCGTTAGCCGGACATCAATCTCAGTGCTCAGGTCATATACACCCAACTCGCTTAGGTTTGGTCCAACGAAGAAACTCCGGTCCTCATAAGCCACGAGGTCACCGGCGACTGCCGGATGGCTACGCTTCACACCAGGGATGTCGGTGCGGGTCAGCGTGCTTACGTTAAAAACGACAACCGCGTCACCAGTTGCGGTAAGTTCGGTGAAGGCGATGCGATTACCGCCTACGTCCGGACCGGAGTCCAGCGCATTGCCTGGGATTATGATCTCAGTGGTTGAGGGAGCAGCCAGGTAATGGATCAGGGAACTGCCGAGGTCGTCCCGGCTGACGTATGCCGTCACGTTGCAATCGACATCAGGGCTGGTTTGATCGCCGATACCGTTGTTCACTACCTGGAAGGTACCAGTCAACGTAGATACGATTGGTAAAACAGGTTGCGGCGGGGTGTTCGTTGCCGTCACAAGGTTTGGAACTGCATTAACGGAAACCAGCGTCAAGGCGATAAAAGAAAGAAACACCCTTCGCAGTTGTAAGAGTGAGCAACGGTTTGCAATTACGGCGGATAGTGATCTCATGACTTCGTTCTCCTTCTGATTTGGATCGCGCGGACGCGGACACAGCGATCCCAACGCAGGCGCCCTCGCCGCCCGTCCATGATTTTGCGTTCTCGTTTGTGTAGTGGTGATTAACCGGAAAACATCACACGGGCTTTTGCGCCATAAGGCGCAAAACAAATAGGGGCGAAATGCTTGTCTTCTTTCGTCAATTTTGTGCCTTATGTGCCTTTTTGTGGCTAACTTCAGACAAACAGTGGCTGCGAACGAAGAACAACCGCGCCGCTGGCGGGCCGCGGCGATCGAACGGCGAAACATCATGCAGCGGGCCGCGGAACGAAGGATCGTCGTGGCGCGATAGCGTATACTACCGGCATCATCGCCAGCCCCGCGTTAGAGTCCCCCGTACAACTTGAGGTCTGCAAATGTACAGAAGGTCTGACTTAAAGGTAGTAGTGTTCTTCGTCGCGCTCACCGTAGTGCTGACTGTCGCTGTCATCTTCGTTTGGGAGCAGACGCTACGCCCGCCTTTCTTTGCCTGGGTCGACAGAGAGTACCCGGGTGAGGCCAACACGCAACGACGTTGGGACATTAAACAGCGCACCGAACACGTCTTCATTTCCTTTACCGTCGATGCGCTCGTCGTAACTATGTTGCTCCGTCTCGTGCGGCGTCAGCAACGCCAGTTGCGTGCAAGTGAGGAGCGTTACCGCGCACTCTTTGAACAGGCGCGTGACGGCATCGGCGTCGTTAGCCTCGACGATCACCGCCTCGTCGAAGCAAATAACAAAGTTTGCGAAATACTCGGACGGCAGCAACAGGAATGCGTCGGCCAGGACATCCGAGAGCTTCTCAAAAACGATCAAGCTCTGCTCAACACGATGTTGTCTGACGGTCACACTTCAGGCGAAAGTGAGTTGACAATCCAGACGAGTCAGCGACAAGCTTTACCTATCTCCGTTTCCTTTACCCCCCTGACAACCGAAGGCGAGAAAGTGATGATCATGTCTCTCCGTGATCTCTCGTTGCGCAAGCGACTCGAAGCCGAGCGCGAAGAAATGCAGCGCCAGCTCTACCAGTCGTCAAAGCTGGCGTCCATCGGCGAGCTTTCCGCCGGCGTCGCGCACGAGATCAATAACCCGCTCAACGGTATCATCAACTTCGCGCAGCTTCTCAAGGATGAAGAGACGCCGCGTTCCGAGTTTGAGCAGCAGATGATTGACGGCATCATCGACGAGGGCGGACGCATTGCTCAGATCGTACGCGGGCTCCTGACTTTCGCGCGCGCCGACACACACGATCTCACGCGCGTACACTTCGCTGACTCTCTCAAAACTTCCATCGCGCTTTTCGGGCGGCAGTTTGAAAAAGACGGTATCGCTGTAGAAATCGATCTGGAACCGGATCTCCCGTTGGTGCGCGCCGACGGTTCACGCCTGCGGCAGGTCGTCGTCAACATGATCAGCAATGCACACCACGCTTTGAAAGCGAAGGCTTCCGATTCCTCCGAACAGAAAGTGTTCAAGATCAGCGCGCGCCGTGCGGGAAAGAACGTGCGTGTTGAGTTTTACGATAACGGGGTGGGGATCAAACGCGAACACCTGACTAAAGTTTTCGATCCTTTCTTTACCACGCGTCGCGATGGGGGAGGCACCGGGCTAGGACTCAGTGTCAGCTTTGGCATCATTCGCGACTTCGGCGGCACGATCAGCGTAGAAAGTGAAGAAGGAAAATACACGCGTTTCATTATTGAACTCGCGGCGGTTGAGTCTTTAGAAGCCGAATACGTTTAAGACCATCATGCCTAACGTTCTATTAGTTGATGACGAGCCCAGCATTCGCCTGACGATGAGCGAGTTTTTGAAGCGGGCCGGCTACGCTGTGACTGCGGCGGCGAACTACGAAAGCGCGGTGGCGGTGAAGGCTGAGTCTATAGACGTGGCGGTGGTTGACATCAACCTCCCGGGCAAGAGCGGAATCGATCTGTTGCAGACACTGTGCTGCGCAGAGATATACATTCCCGTCATCATGATTACGGGCGAACCTAATCTCTCCGTCATTCCGCAGATCGTGCGGGCCGGCGCTTATGATTTCATCGCCAAACCGATCATCAAAGACGTGCTACTCAATGCCGTTGCGCGAGCCGTGGAAAAGAAGCGTCTGAGCGATGAAAAGCGCCGGCTCGAGCAGGAGATAAAACGATATGCCGAAGAGCTCGAGATGCGTGTCGACGAGCGCACGGCTGAGCTCGTCGAGACGCATCAACGGCTCGTACACCAGGAACGGATCGCTGCCCTCGGACGTGCGGCGGCGGAGGTAGCGCACGAAGTCAAGAATCCGCTCGCAGGATTGTTGCTTTACTCACTTCATCTTCGCGATATGCTCGAAAAACCTTCGCCGCAAGTTGCACTCGTAGATAAGATCGTCGATACGATCAATCATCTTAATCGCAGGGTCGAACACATTCTCGGCTTCGCGCGCCCGCTTAGTCTGACTGCGCATTCCGGAAATCTGAATCTGATCATCAACGACACATTAGAGCTTCTCCGGTCGCAGATAATAGCCAACAAGATCGAAGTGCGCCTCTCGCTCGACGAGCAGAATGCCTCCTGGATGATCGACGCATCGTCCATGCGTGGCGCGTTGATGAATCTCATACTCAACGCGATTGAGGCGATGCCGGAGGGCGGCACGTTGAGTATTAACTCGCAACGGACTACGGAAACGCTGCAACTGGAAATCACTGATACCGGTAAAGGGATCGCAGAGGATCAGATAAAAAAGATCTTCGAGCCTTTCTACACCACGAAAGAGCAGGGACTCGGTCTGGGCATGGCTTACGCAAAAAAGATCATAGAGGAGCACGGAGGCAGCATCTCGCTCGACAGTAAGTCAGGCGAAGGTACAACCATTCACATAACCCTACCCGCCGGCAGTGAGGAGGTGGATCGTGCCTCCTAGAATCCTCGTGGTCGATGACGAGCGCAGCATCAGTGACGCGCTGGGAATGATCTTGTCTCAGCTTGGCCATCACGTGGATTCGGCCAAAAGCATCCAGGAAGCGACCGAACTGCTCAAAGGCTCGCCATACGATTTGATCTTCATGGACTTGCGACTCCCCGACGGGAGTGGCATCGATCTGCTGACCCACGTCAAGAGCGACACGCCTTACACCGAAGTTGTCGTGATGACCGCGCACGGCTCGCTCGACATCACTATCGAAGCGATCAAGCGCGGCGCCTTCTACTACCTCGAAAAACCTTTCACGCCACATCAGGTGACGACGCTGATCGATCGTGCGTTGCAGTTCGAGGCGATCAAACGTGAGAACCGGAGTCTGAAAAACGCCGTTGTCAGCGATAGTGATGATTTCGGGATCATCGGCCGCCATCCGAAGATGCGGCAGATCCACGCTGTGATCCGCACTGCCGCGCCGTCAGACGCGTCCGTGTTGATCGAGGGAGAGTCGGGGACGGGCAAAGAATTAATCGCGGTGGCGTTTCACTTCCAGAGCCCGCGTGCTGAGTTTCCGTTCACCCGTATCAACTGCGCGGCGATCCCCCACGACCTGATGGAATCTGAGTTGTTCGGCTACCGCAAAGGTGCGTTTACTGGAGCAGATCGCGACAAGCGCGGGCTTATCGAAGCGACGGGTGGCGGCACGCTCCTGTTGGATGAGATCGCCGAGATGCCGCTTCATCTTCAAACCAAGTTGCTGCGTGTGCTACAGGAGCGAAAACTCCGCCGGCTCGGGGATGAGAACGAAATGAGCGTCGATTTTCGTCTCGTTTCGTCGACCAATCGCGATACTGCGCAGATGATTCGCGAGGGTACGTTGCGCAAGGATCTCTTTTTCCGCATCAGTACGATCAAGGTCAAGCCGCCGCCGTTACGTGAACGTCTCGACGACGTTCCGCTGCTTGCGAATCGTTTCCTGGAGCAGTACGCGGAAAAGTATAAGAAGCGAATTCGCGAGATCTCGACCGCGGCGTTTTCGTTGTTGATGTCTTATTCGTGGCCCGGAAACGTACGCGAGCTCGAGAGTGTGATCGAGCACGCCGTGCTCTTTGCGACGGAAGATAAGTTGACGCCCGAGTCTCTACCGGAAGAGCTTCACGGTCCGCAGAACGGCGAGTATCGTTGCGTCATCCCACCTTATATGACGATGGACGAGATCGAACGCGAAGCCATCGCACAAACGTTGGAGCGAACCGGAGGAAACGTTAAAAAGACCGCCGAGATCCTCAACTACCACCGCCCGCGCCTCTACCGAAAAATGAAAACCTTCGGCCTCCGCGGCGGCGGTGAGACTGACCCCACGATTGTTCCGTGATGGAACACCCTGGGTATTCAGAGACACACGTTAGAACAATCGATTTCACGCAAAGGCGCAAAGGAAGACGCAAAGGCGCAAAGAAGAATTTACAAGTTTCTTTGCGACTTTGCGTCTTCCTTTGCGCCTTTGCGTGAAACCATCCACCCGGCACGACGTTTGCCAAAGGCTCTGCCGAATAGATGAACTTCCGATGAAGCTTCGCCACCAGTAGGTTCGCGCGGCGCCGACCCTCGCAGGTCAAAACAAATCCAAATACAGATTCTCCTGGGCCCTCGCCCAGCCTTCTTTTACTTCAATGAGGTTAAAGTGTATGAAAATTAGAAATGCTTTACGGCGGTGGCAGTCGCTCGTATCGTCCTGCTGCGCCGGAGTGGTTGCGCTGTTTGCGATGACAAGCGCGCACGCTCAAACATCACCCCCGCCGAATTGCGAGCGGACGGTTAAGGCCGAGGTGGTCGCATTGGACCAGGCTCTGATTTACAACCGTCTCGGCGCGATAAACCCCGCGGGTATGATCTACGCACTGAAGCGCGACGTAGTCCCCATCGATCCCGCAAAGGGCCTCGTTCCGGGCAACGTTCAGCTACGTCCGGACAAACGCGCGCGCCCGATCGCGCTGCGCATGAATACCGGTGATTGTCTCGTAATTAATTTTACTAACTTACTTGCACCCGACGCGGCAGACGTAAACTCATTTGCCGCCAACAACGCTCCCGCCACGCGCACAGCTTCAGCGCACGTGATGGGTCTACAACTCGTGGGCACGATTGCCTCCGACGGTTCAAACGTCGGTCTAAACCAGTCGAGCCTGGTCGCTCCAGGCGCATCAGCGACCTATACCTACTTCGCACAACGCGAGGGCAACCACCTGCTTTACTCAACCGCTGCAACTACCGGCGGTGAAGGCGACGGCGGTTCGCTCGCGATGGGCTTGTTTGGCTCGGTCAACGTCGAATTAAAGAGCGCCGAGTGGTATCGCTCGCAGGTCACTGCCGAGGAGATGAATCTCGCAACTGTGAAGAATACGGACGGCACGCCGAAGAAAACTGCCGGCGGTCAACCGATCATCAACTACGACGCCGTTTATCCGGCCGGACATGCACGCGCCGGTCAACCGATCCTGAAGATGCTCGATGCGAACAACAACATCGTGCACACGGATCTTAACGCCGTCATCACTGGTCCAAACAAGGGCCGTTTCCCCGCTGGTTCCTACAAGCCGAACCCGGTGGAGCCTGATCGCGATCAGCCGTTCCGCGAGTTCACCGTCGTCTATCACGACGAGATCAAAGCCGTTCAGGCTTTTCCGCAGTATGAAGATCCCGTTCTTTCACACACGCTCTACAGTGTTAAAGACGGTTTCGCCATCAACTACGGTGTCGGCGGCATTGGTTCCGAGATTCTTGCAAACCGTCTCGGTGTTGGTCCGATGGCCAACTGTACAGAGTGCAAATACGAAGACTTCTTCCTGTCTGCGTGGGCCGTTGGCGATCCGGCGCAGATCGTTGATACGCCCGCCAACACAACCGACGCCAACGGCAACTTGATCAAGGGCGCGAAAGCGACCAAGGTCCTGTTTCCCGACGATCCGTCGAACGTTCACCACAGCTATATCAACGACCACGTCAAGATGCGTGTCGTTCATGCTGGACCAAAAGAACACCACATTCACCACTTGCACGCGCACCAGTGGTTGAACACGCCCGACAGCGACAACTCGAGTTATCTCGATAGCCAGGCGATGGGTCCGGGCTATTCGTTCACGACCGAGATCGCGCACGGCGGATCGGGTAACCGGAACAAGACGCCGGGCGACTCGATCTTCCACTGCCACTTTTATCCACACTTCGCCCAAGGCATGTGGGAACTGTGGCGCTCGCACGATGTTTTCGAAGAAGGTACGCAGCTCGACGGCGATGGCCGTCCGGTAGCCGGCGCACGCGCACTGCCTGACGGCGAAATCGCCGCCGGCACACCAATCCCCGGTCTCGTGCCGTTGCCGACAATCGCGATGGCTCCGATGCCGACCGCACAGTTCAAGGGATATCCGTTCTACATTCCGGGCGTCGCCGGACACCGTCCGCCGCACCCGCCGCTCGACACCGTCGACGACGGTGGTCTGCCGCGTCACGTCATCGTTGGTGGTGAGGCCGAGAGCGTCGAAACACGTCTCGACTTCAGCAAAGAAATCCTCGTCGCGGACGCGAAGGCTGTTCCCGAAAACGGAACGCCCGACGAAATCGCCGCGATGAACTTCCACGCACAGAAACAGGTAGCGAGCTTCACGCCTGAGGGCACTGCCGCTAACTACAAACTGAACGGTCTGCCGGCGAAACCGGGAGCCCCATTTGCCGATCCATGCCGCGACGATGCAGGTAACGCAACCGGTCGCCCGCGCACCTACAAGGCCGCCGCGATTCAGCTTGATCTCAAG
>Ga0070700_100000063_pt1 | contig 78812 bp, 36 predicted proteins | sample KBSK5101metaG_FD_65456 | JGI IMG/M metagenome (GOLD analysis project Ga0070700, IMG submission 65456) | Corn, switchgrass and miscanthus rhizosphere microbial communities from Kellogg Biological Station, Michigan, USA - KBS K5-10-1 metaG | ecosystem: Host-associated > Plants > Roots >...
GCGGGCGGCGCATACGTGCCTTTAGATCCAGACTACCCGCGCGAGCGGCTCGTTTTCATGATCGAAGCCTCGCAGTGCCCCGTGATCGCGACCCACGGTGCGATGGCAGACGATCTCACAGGCGAAGAACATGGACGCGTTCTCCTCGACATCGCCGACCCCACCATCGATTCCTCCGAGAGTGAGGCAGTGCCCGCGGATGACATTGACCCTGAGAACACCGCCTATGTCATGTTTACCTCGGGCTCGACGGGCACGCCGAAGGGCATCGTCATTCCGCACCGCGCCGTCTGTCACCTGGTCGTGGGCGCCGACTATGTAGAGCTGTCGTCTTCGAACCGTGTGGCGCAGGCGTCGAACGCTTCTTTTGACGCTACGACCTTCGAGGTGTGGGGTGCGCTGTTGAATGGGGCGCAACTCGTAGGACTGCCACTCGAAGTAATCCTGTCGCCACGCGATTTCGCCGAGGAGATTCGCCGGCAGCGAATCGACACAATCTTTCTGACGGCGGCACTCTTCAACCAGATCGCGCGGGAGTTGCCCGAGGCATTCGCTCCGCTCGAGCATTTACTCTTCGGTGGCGATGCAGCAGACGTTGCCGCCGTCAGGCAAGTACTCGAAAAGGGTCGACCGCTTCGCCTGCTCAACGCCTACGGCCCGACTGAGTGCACGACCTTTGCCTCCTGGCAACTGGTGCGGGAAATCCCACGCGCCGCAGCCACGATACCCATCGGACGAGCCATCTCCAACACGCGACTCTACGTCCTCGACCGGCAGCTGCGACCTGTGCCAATCGGCGTCATTGGCGAGCTTCACATCGGAGGCGACGGCCTCGCCCGCGGCTACCTGGACCAGCCGGGATTGACTGCCGAGCGGTTCGTTCCGGACCCGTTTGGTAGCGAACCGGGTGGGAGACTCTACAAAACCGGAGACCTGACGCGGTGGTTGGCGAACGGACAGGTGGAGTTCATCGGACGAAACGACTTTCAGGTTAAGGTACGAGGCTTTCGCATCGAACTCGGCGAGATCGAAACCGCACTTCGCGAACACGACGGCGTGTGCGAGGCAGTCGTCACTGCCTATGCGGGCACGCAGGGCGACACCGAGCTTGCGGCTTACGTCGTCGCTGCTGATGGACCAGCAGTCCCAACGCCCACGCGCAGCGAGCTACAGGCATTTCTCAAAACGAAGCTGCCCGAATACATGGTGCCGCACCTCTACCTCTTCCTGGATAAGTTGCCTCTTACTGCGCACGGCAAAGTTGATCGGCAGGCGCTACCGCGGCCTGCAGGAGTGGAGCGCGAGTTGGAGACGCCGTTGGTGGGGCCGCGCAACGCGGTTGAGGAAGTGCTCTGCGAGATCTTTGCGGAAGTGCTGAGGGTGGCGCGAGTAGGAGTGAATGACAACTTCTTTGAGCTGGGGGGCCATTCACTGCTGGCGACGCAACTGGTGTCGCGGGTGCGGAAGTGTTTTCAACCTGACTTGCCGCTGCGACAAATCTTTGAAGCGCCGACAGTGGCGGCGCTGGCAGCGTTGCTCGTGGCCGGCGAGCCGAGTGCCGGCGAGTTTGAGAGAAGGGCGGCGAGGTGGCGAACGATCGAGAGCCTATCGACGGACGATCTGGAAGAGTTGCTCAGTAGAAAGAAAGCGAAAGCAGCTAGCTGAGCCACAAAGAGGCACAAGAGCGAGCCATTCACTTTTGCGCTTCTTTGTGGCCCAACTAGAAATGTTAGGAGGTTTACTGCCGTGAAAAACGCGCTTACGCAGTTGCTGCGGGAGATCACAAGCCAGCCTGCTCTGGAAAATGACTTTTACCGCAGGTGGATATCGGGGAGTTTCAGTATCGAGGAGCTGGAGATCTTCGCGCGAAATTATGAAGCCTGGGTGAAGTCGTTCCCTGACGCGCTGGCGACTCTCGTAGGCGCCACAGGCGATCTCGACGCGAAAGGCGAGTACGTGAAGACCCTGTACTCGGAGATGGGTTACGGAAATCCCACTAAGGCCCACTCGGTGCTACTCGAGCAATTCTTCGGGGCGCTTGCCGACAAACTCGGAGAACGCGGCAGACTCGATCCTGATCGACTCGAACGAGAGATGGAGATGTTGCCGTCTACGCGGGAGCTGATCGAAGGTGAGCGGCAGCTTTACGGCGATGCTCAAATGTCTTTCGGTGCGCAGCTCGCGCTCGAGTGGCAGGCCTACACGATGCTGCGCAAACTTTACGATGGTGCGCGCAACTACTTGCCCCTCTGGTCCAATCCGGATGAGTTTCACGAGGCCTGCGAATACTTCTACACGCACATCGGTGCTGCAGAAAAAGATCACAAGGAAGAATCGTTGAACGCCGTGCAGCGTTACGCGCGAGACGAGGAGAGTCTTGCGTGGATCATTGAGGGCTACCACCGGCACTTAAAACTGATCTCCGATTTCTGGATGGGTATGTACGACGCGGTGATGAGACTGCCCATGAAATCCAACGCCGTGGCTGAGAGAGCAGTGTTCTAAATCAGACTTTTTGAGGGACGGTTCCATGCACGTCGAATTAAGAACAGGAACACCTTACGCAAATCTGATTGCAAACCAGCGGCTTTTTGCGAGGGCCGTCGGCGACTATCTTAGCGTGGCCCCGGACGATTGCATTCCCACAGCAGGAGCAACCGGCGCCATTGAGGTCGTCCGAAATCATGTCTTCAGGGCCAAACTGAAAACGTGCCCGATAGTCTTGACCGTCCGCCCTGGCTACTGGCGCGCGCGCGAGTCGTTTGCAGGCTTCGGATTTAGAGTGATCGATTTGCACACGGAGCCTTTCGGCTTTGCGATCCCTGAAGACGGGCTCGTCTCGAAAGCTGTACAGACCAGGCCGGACCTTCTTTACCTCAGCCTGCCTAACAATCCGACCGGCGCAATCTTCGACCCGGCAATCGTCATTGCCGGTACACCGGAAGAAACAGCAATTGTCATAGACCTTACTTTGCCGAGTCGTGCGATTGATGGAAGAGCGTTGACTGGTGAGCTTTATCAAAAGTTTCGCGGGAGGAGAAATCTATTTCTAATCGGCTCGACCTCGAAGTCCCATGGAACCGCGGAGTATCGAATCGGATGGGTGCAGTGTGCCAACTCCGATGACGCCGCCCAATTGAACCGTGAGAACCGTAATGCAGTCGCCTCTGTTTCGGTTACGGAAGCGATGAAACAACTTCAGCGGCGCCCAACGGTCATTGGTCTAATCGAAAGTTCCTTCGCTTTGTTAAGGAGCGGCGAAAAGGAAGGAATATTTGAACTCGTCAAGCCTGAAAGAAGAACAGAGACGGGGTACGTGTTGATTCGAGCGCGGGCTGACGTGGAAGACCTTCGAAGAGTTTTGGACCAGCGTGGTATTCGCGTGATGTGGGGATCGGAGTTTGGGCTGAGTGATCAGTACGTCAGATTGGAAACACTGGAGCCGGAAAACATAAAAATATTCATTGAGACTGTAAATGGGGCAGCTCTGGGCAAGGATGCCGGTCTGACCTCGAAAGTAGTCGGCCGTTGAAGAAAGAGAGGACGAGATGCAGATCAAGTGTGCGTTGTGTTGTGTAGGCTTGATGATGATTTTGGCGTCAGGTATTAAGGCGGCGCTCTCGAGTGAGGTGCGAGGCGTCGTGCTTGATCCTAACGGCAGTCCGATGAAGGCGGCCCAGGTTACTCTCAGCCAAAAAACTTCAGGTTACTCGCAAGTTGATAAAACGAACGACAACGGAGAATTCCTCTTCATCGGGATCGCGAGCGGCGAATATGTAGTGAGCGTTGAGGCCGCGGGTTTCGTCAAGGCCGAAAAGGTCATAAGGCTCGTCTCAGGCAGTTCACCGGAGATTCGTTTTCAGCTTGAGATCGTGGCCCTGAAGGAGAACGTCCAGGTCACGCCGGCCGCGGAACAGGTCGGCGCCGAAACGCCGGCGCCGACTACGCTGATAAGCAAAGAGCAGATCAGGACGACGCCGGGGGCGGCGCGCTCCGGCAGCGCTCGGGTGATTACGAGTTACGTACCCGGTTCTTACATGGTCCATAACATTCTGCACGTCCATGGAGGCCATCAGGTTACATGGCTGGTGGATAATGTGCCGATCCCCAATACAAACACCGGCGTGGACGTCGGCACGCCCTTCTACATAAACGACATTGACTATCTGGAAGCACAGCGTGGTAGTTACTCCGTAGAATACGGCGACAGGACTTACGGTCTCTTCAGCATCGTCCCGCGCACCGGACTCGGCAGCAACCGGCAAGGCGAGCTGGCCCTCATTTATGGAAACTTCAATCTTACGGACAACTTCATCAGCTTCGCCGATCACACTAAGCGGTTCGCTTACTACACGAGCCTGCACGGGTTTCGCACCGATTACGGTCTCGCGACGCCGGGGCCAGAGGTGCTGCATGACAAGGCGAGTGGCATCGGTGGTTTTGCTAATTTGATCTTCAGTCCCAGCCGGACCAATCAGTTTCGCTTCAACACATCATTCGAAAGAGACGACTATCAAGTGCCGAATGATCGCGAGGCGCAGGACGCGGGTATCAGGGATAAGGCGAAGCAGAGAGACGCCTTCGTGTTCTTAACGTGGGTACATACTGGCGGACCTCATTTCGTGTTTACGGTCTCTCCTTTTTATCACTTCACTGCGGGACAATTCCTTGGTGGACCAGAAGACAAACCCCTTGTCCAGCGTCACGAGAGGAGCTCGCATTACGGCGGATTGCACGCCGTCGCTACCGCCGCGACGAGCCGTCATAGTTTGAAAGTCGGGTTTTATGGATTTTTCGAGCACGACAACAACTTCTTCGGCCTGCGATCTACAGATGACCCGCAATTCGATTTGAATCAGCGCCTCAAGACTGACGGAAACATGGAGGCTTTTTTCGTCGGCGATCAGTACAGGCCGGCTGAGTGGTTGAGCATCACTGGGGGACTGAGGTTCACGCATTTCAAAGGCGGCCTCAGCGAGAACGCTTTGGACCCACGCGTCGGCGCGACCATCCGTCTCCCGCGTTTGAATTGGGTGCTGCACGGATTTTATGGACGCTACTATCAGGAGCCGCCGCTCTCGACCGTTTCCGGTCCGGTGTTGGAGTTTGTCGAAACGAGCGGTTTCGCCGTCTTGCCGCTGCACGGTGAGCGCGATGAGGAGCATCAGTTCGGCATTACCATTCCCTATAAGGGATGGTGGTTTGATGCCTCATATTACAACACGAAAGCGCGGAACTTTTTGGACCACGAAGCGCTTGGCGCGTCCAACATCTTCTTCCCGGTGACGATCGAGCATGCCCACATACGCGGCGTGGACGTGAGTTTGACCTCGCCTCGCATCTTCAACCGTCTGCACCTCTCGCTCATTTACGCGCGGATGCGTGCTGAAGGCTGGGGCGGGATTAGCGGCGGACTCACCGAAGACGCCGAATTGGAAAAGTCCGGCATTGGGGTCCTGCACCACACCGACCCGGATGTCTCCGGAGGTCGCTTCTTTCTCGATCACGATCAACGCCACACGATGACACTGGGTAGCTTCTTATCACTGCCGTGGGATAGCTACATCTTTGGAGAACTTCATTATGGGTCGGGCTTCCCCAACCTGGGCGAGGAGGAAAACGAAGATACGACGACGGCGACCCACTTGCCCGGCCATGCGCGGCTTGATCTGGGAGGTGGGAAACGGTTCGGTAAAAACTGGGCGCTCACGATCAATGTCTTGAACGTGACGAATGGCAGTTACTTGCTCGACAACAGTCCGCTGTTGGGAGGAGTGCACTGGGTCGAGCCGCGCCAGATTTGGGCCGAAGTTCGTTATAGCTTTCATTACTGAGAGAGAGACCGAGCCCGATTCATGTCCATGAGAACGCCCTGGCTTGGTAATTGGAAGCAGAATCGAAGAGCTGGTGTGCGCCTCTTCTGTTTTCCGTACGCGGGCGGCGGAGACTCAATCTTTCGTTCTTGGCAGCAGATGGTCTCGGACACGATCGAAGTCTGTCCGGTTCAACTGCCCGGAAGAGGGTCGCGCGTCACTGAACCTCTTTGCACTGAAATAAACCAACTGGTACGATACATGGGCCAGGCCCTCGCTCCATATTTGAACGAACCTTTCGCGCTCTTCGGCCACAGCATGGGCGCACTCATCGCGTTCGAACTCGCACGGTATGTGAGAAGCAAGTACGGCGCGCAACCGCTCCATCTTTTCGCTTCAGGTCGTTGCAGCCCGCAGATCACGAACGAGTCTTTCGATCTAAAGCAATTCGATTCCGAACTTCCGGAGATACTCCGGCGCGGCAACGGCACACCCGAAGAGGTGCTCGAAGATCCTGAGTTGATGGAGTTGGTGTTGCCTGTTCTCCGTTCAGACTGGGCCCTCTGCAAATCGTATGTCTTCACTCCCGAGCCGCCATTCAGTTTTCCTATTACGGCATTCGGCGGCCATGATGATCGCGGTGTCCCGCGCTGTTATATTGAGGGCTGGCGCGAGCACACGACCGGACCTTTCCTATTGCGAATGCTTCCGGGCGATCATTTTTTTCTTAACACATCCAGATTGCTTCTGCTCGAAGCGATATCAAAAGAGCTGGACCAGGACATGAGAGGAGATTGAAATGTTCTCACGCCAACACGCAAATGCAGTAAAGAAAATTGAGGCTCCGCCTTTGCGTTCTTTCAGCGCCTTTGCGCGTTTGCGTGAAAACATTTCGAAGATAATAACGATCACGACGCTCGTGCTGTTGAGTCTGCTGGTGACCAGCGTCCAGGCAGCCGACGCTCGTGTCGAGAAGCTTGCGCGTTCGGTCACGATCTATCGCGACAGCTATGGCGTGCCTCACGTCTACGGTCCGACCGACGCGAGCTGCGTCTTCGGCTACGCTTATGCGCAAGCCGAAGATAACTTCTGGCAAGTTGAGGACAATTACATACAGGCGATCGGGCGTGCGGCGGAAGTGAACGGCGCAGAGTCCCTGGCAGGGGATGTACTGAATCGCACGCTTGAGATAACAAGGCTCTCCGAGGCGGAGTATAAAAGCGCAAGCCCGCGTACACGAGAGCTTTGCGACGCTTTCGCCGCCGGGGTTAACTACTTTCTTGAACGCAATCCGCAAGTGAAGCCGAGGTTAATCGCTCACTTCGAGCCATGGCAGATGATCGCCGTGATGAGGTTTGCGGTCTATCAGTTATTTGTTTATGAGACGCAGGACCTACATCTCGAAGACACGCGAACTGCCTCGCGGCTGATCTATAACGAAAACTCGCCCGGATCGAACATGTGGGCCCTCGGCCCACGGAAAAGCGCCAGCGCGCACGCCCTGCTCTTTATCAACCCGCACGTCTTCTTCTTCGGCCCGACCCAATTCTACGAAGGACACCTGCACAGCAATGAAGGGTGGAACATTTCGGGCGCGTCGGTTTTTGGTTTGCCTTTCCCCATAATCGGCCACAATGAATATTTGGGTTGGAGTCACACGGTTAATTATCCCGGTATTTCCGATGTTTACGTGGAGAGATTTGATAACCCTCGAGACCCACTGGCCTACGCTTATGCGAGCGGCTATCGCCGCGCGACTGAGTGGACTGAGATTATAAAAATCAAGAACGACCGCGAAATTCAATTTAAAAACGTCACTCTGCGCAAGACGCATCATGGTCCAGTAGTCTCGATTAAAGGCACTCGAGCCCTGGCTCTCAAACTGGCGAAGCTCGACGAAGGCGGGCTCATTGACGAATGGTACGCGATGGGCAAAGCGCACTCGCTGGCAGAATTTAAGACTGCGATGTCACGGCTGGCGATTCCAATGTTCAATACCATGTACGCGGATCGCGAAGGAAACATTTTCTACGTGTACAACGCCGCCGTGCCGCGACGCTCTGCCAGGGCTGACTGGACGAAACCACTGGACGGCAGCAGCCCCGAATTCGAGTGGCAGGGCTATCATCGATTCGAAGAACTGCCGCAACTCACTAACCCGCCGGCCGGCTTTCTTCAGAATTGCAACTCGACTCCTTTTCTGACCACGACCGATGGTAACCCGGTTAAAACCGATTACCCTTCCTACATGGCACGCGAGCCCGATTCATCGCGCGCGCTTCTCTCCCGGCGGATACTATCTACGAAAGATAAATTCACCTTCGAAGAATGGAGGCGGGCGGCTTTCGATACTACTGTGATTCAAGCAGAGACCTTCGTGCCCGCGCTCGTCGAGGAGTGGGAGAAGCTGAAACAGACTGATGCTAAGCGCGCGGAGAAACTCGCTGCCGCGGTAGCGCAACTCAAATCATGGAACCGCGTGAGCACTATAGATTCGAAGGCGATGACCCTCTTCGTCCTTTCATCTGAACATGCGGGTAGAATACAGGCCGCGCGAGACACCGCGCCGTGGCCGATAATTCGCGCTCTCGAAGCGGCCATTTCTAATTTAGAACGAGACTGGGGCACATGGGAGGTGCCATGGGGCGAGCTGAACAGACTCCAGCGGGTACACACGAGTGGAGACGAGCCTTTCAGCGATACTCGGCCGAGCCTGCCGGTACCTGGCGCTGCTGGTCCGCTCGGAATCATCTTCAACTTCTACGCTCGCCCGGAAAAAGGTCAGAAGCGACGCTATGGTTTCCTCGGCAACACCTACGTCAGTGTGATCGAGTTTGGGCGAGAGCCGCAGGCACGATCGCTGCTCGTCTTCGGTGAGAGTGCGAACCCCACCTCGCCTCACTATCTCGACCAGGCCCGTCTTTACGCGGCGGGTGAAATGAAGCCGTCATGGTTTACGTTACCGGAGATTAAAAGGCATTCCGAGCGTTCCTATCATCCCGGTGAACAACTGCGTAAAAGCAAAGGAAGGTCGTTGAGTTTAACCGCAAGGTGAGCTAAAGGTCTCGAATTCCATGACTGATTCGAAAAACGCAGACTAAGAATGGCGAGTCGTTGCACGTCATTAGGCTGAACATGCAAAATCCAGATCCAGTCCAAAGACAGTTAAAGGGACAAGCGAGTCTAATATCCGGGCGCACATTGCATGAAGTAATACACTTGCTCGAACATGAGTTAATAAAGCACGCGCTTGAAACTAATGAAGGCAGTGTTACGCGCGCGGCAAAAACTCTCGGCACGTCGTATCGAGAATTACATTACATGCTGGAAACAAGGCACAAAGACTTGCTCAAGTATCGGACTCCAGTGCGGCGACGACCTCGGAAACAACGGTCATGAAGTTATGGCTTAAAAGAATTCAAACTTGGCGCTCTCGAAGACAACTACGCTTACTGGAATCGTGGGAGCAGACAAGAGCAAAGGGAAAGAAGCGATTTGTTTTTGAAACCGCGCTAAGTTATGGCGTATGCGTGGTCGGAGTGACTGATGTTTTCGAGTACCTGCGTCATGGTGCTCACTATTTATCGCTGGGCCACCTGATCCAGCACGTTCTCACAGGAAGCCTTATAGCGTTGGTCGCGTGGTCAAGCGGGGAAGCCAAATATCAGAAAGCTCTTCGTGAGGCATTGTCTAGCAGCAAGATGCTGCCTCAGAGCGGAACAGAACAATCCCCTTTCTCTTGAGATTCAGGCGTGGTCAGTCAATATATTATCCCCTTAATTAAGGCCCTGCAGTGACGTGGGGTTTTAGGACACATGTAAATACTGACGCGTGAAGTTCACGGATCTCGCGAATTTCTTATTGACTTCGCGTAGAGAAAGACGGAATATGTCACGCCGCATATTCAGACTGCTTTAACGCCCGTTGCTGAACGGATTCCTCGACCGCGACGCTGAGCAGCGGGTAATTGTCCTGGCCGTCGGCTATTTCTGGTTGGCATCCGTCAGAATTCCCGGGAGGATGGCCCATTTTGTTCCGCGCAGAAACCGATGTTGTTCTTGTCCTCTTTCAGTCCGGCTTAAGTTGATCGCAGCAAGGCTGCACTCAAGGTCTACAAAGTTTCGTCATTTTATACGAGCATGGGCATCGGCAATCGAGTCCGTAAACTTTGGCGTTCATGCATTCGACTTAGAGACAAGCCACCTTTTCCTCGCAGAAAGAGTCCTCGGCATGCCCCAATTAAGTTTCCACCTCTTCGGCAAATTTTCCGCTCAGCGCGACTCGCAGCCACTAAAAGGACTAGATGCTTGTAAGGACCAGCAGCTATTGAGTTTCTTGCTGATTCGCAGAGATCGACATCACTCACGCGAAGCAGTGGCGTCGATGTTTTGGGGAGATCAAAGCACCGAACGTTCCAAGAAATACTTGCGCCAGTCACTCTGGCATTTGCAAGCTGCATTGGGCTCCCCGGAGAACGGACAATCGAACTGCTTGCTGATCGATCATGATTGGTTGCGAGTGAATCCATGTCACCACGCCTGGTGTGATGTAGAGGAGTTCGAGAAGGCCTGTAACGCCGCACAAGGCGTTTCCCCAACTCAACTTAGCGAAGAGCAAGCCAGACAACTCAAGGACGCAGTTGCTCTGTATCGTGACGATCTACTAACCGGCTGGTATCAGGATTGGGTCCTGTTTGAACGTGAGCGCCTGCAGAACGAGTACCTTCTTTTGCTGGACAAGCTGATCACATATTCGGAACTGCATCACGAATACGAACAGAGCCAGACGTACGCTGGGGACATCTTAAGATACGACCCCGCGCGTGAGCGCACACACCGTCAGCTCATGCGGCTTTATTATTTGTCGGGTGATCGCACGGCAGCATTGCGACAGTACGAAAGGTGTGTCGCTGCATTAAGGCGCGAACTGGGCGTAAAGCCGGAGCGACGCACAATCGATCTTCATGAACAGATAAAATCAGATCAGCTCCAACCCGCGAACCTCAGTGATCCGAACCCGTCAGTAACGCTTACCGCGATTTCGGAGCCCGTCGATCTAACCGGTTGTCTCAAGCAGATCCAAGCCATGCTGAGCGCAGTGCAGCAGCGGATTCAACGCGATCTCGGGGCAATCGAAGTCCAACCTCCCACGTCGAGAAAAAACTCTAACTAGCCACATACTCACCGACTAAAGAACCAAACAGGACGCGGCGACAGACGCGCAATAGACGTTGCGCAGGCGAAAGCCTGCTACAAATCGCGCATGTGCACGCGAGGCAGCGATCGTTACTTTGGAATTGCGCCTCCCTTCAGAAAACATGGACCACTCAGCTGAGTCCACACTGCATTCCTTCATCGTCAAGCTTTGGCTTGACGATCAGGACGGCGAAAAAGGACAGCGAGTTTGGCGTGGCTATGTCACCCACGTGCCGACTGGCGCTCAGAGGTACCTGAAGCGCCTAAGTGACATAGATGAGTTCATCAAGGAATACCTTGGCGGAAGCGAGATCGGAAACAGCTCAAGGTCGCGCGTGTGTGAGTGGCTCAGGCGAGTAACCGTCAGGCCAACGCACCATGATTAATTTAACTGGTGGCTAATCTGTATGGCGACTTTTCAGGCAATCGCAGCAACCGGACAAGCGATGTTGGGTTTGCTTGCTGATGCAGTGCCAAAGCCGGAGTTCGCAAACGCGCAGTTCGAGCTTTATCAAATCGGAAACTTTACCAATCCGATGGAAGAAGGTGTCTCGCTTTATCTCTATCGGGTCGCAGTGAATGGCACGATCCGAAACCGCCCGCCCATCACTGGGCTGGACGGTCGTCGTCGCCGGCCGCCGATACCGTTGGATTTGCATTACATCCTCAGCGTTTGGGCACGCTCCGCAGTGAAACAGCAACGACTGCTCGGCTGGACGATCAGAATGTTTGAAGACGTGCCGATTCTGCCAACGGGACTGCTAAATAACTACGGGCCCGAGCCTGACATTTTTCAACCTGGCGAGACAGTGGAAATAATTCTCGAATCCCTTACGCTCCAGGACTTCAACAACCTCTGGAGCGCGACGAAAACAGCATTACCGGTTTCCGTCGGCTATGTAGCGCGCATGGTGGGCATCAGCTCAGAGTTGCCGTTGACCGAAGCTGCTGAAGTGCAAACGCGCGACTTCAAAGCAGGAGCATTGGTGAGTTAATGGCGGAAGTCATCACAGTTGATCGCACGAGGCGTATGGTGCTGCTTGATCGCCTCACCAGCGTTGCGCCGCTCGGACTGCGATTTCATGATGCAAGCACGGGCCAAACCGTTGGCGACGGGTTAACGGTCTGGGCGTATCCGCTCGGGCAGCCGGCCGCCGCGCGCGCGATGTTTCCAAATCGCCGCGGTGTGTTCATTCTGCATCATGCTCCGACACTCCGGACCGTGGAAAACGGAACCGGCGATGACGACTACTGGAAGGACCTTCCACCAAAGAAGGATTTTGTCATCGAGGTACGCGACGATCTGGACCGCTTTGTTCCATTCCAATTCGTCGCAGCCTTACCGAATCGCGGCATCTACGAGTGGCAGGACCCGGTGCTCGGCTCGCCTCTCTCGACGACTAAAAGCATTCCTCTTTATTCATCACCCGCGCGGACCGCGCCTGCCGGGCAGGCAGTGGTCAGAGCTGATCTCTGGGATCCGGCGCGTGAAACCACAGGATCTGAAGCCGCCTCCGCTGTGCTCGAACTCTTTGATAGCGATCGCTTCGTAGCGCGCGGCATTGCGGATCAAAAAGGTCGTGTGGCTGTGATGTTTCCCTATCCGGCGCCGAAGAGTTTCGCGCCATCGTCGCCACCCGGATCGCCCTTGGGCTCGCCGCCGCGTGCGGTTGGACCAGCCTTGACCGATCAAGTTTGGACGTTTCGCGTGCGTGCGCTTTACGCGATTCAGTCGCCGCCCCAAGTGCCGTCAACCGATGCTTTGCCTGATCTCCGTGCAGTGCTCTCGCAACCGGAAGCCGCAATCTGGGCCGACGAAGCGCAGACTGATCAACTTTCCGAAGTGGCTTTGCAGTTCGGTCAGCCACTGATTCTCAAATCCAGATCATCGATGTCGCCGCCGTTGAAGGGTGGCTCAATGTTGTTCATAACGTCGGCGGTCTGACCGCCTGAAGGAGGAGTCATGCCTGAATATTTAGCTCCTGGAGTTTACGTCGAGGAGACATCTTTTCGCTCAAAGTCGATCGAAGGCGTCAGCACGACGACCACCGGTTTCGTTGGACCATGTCGTTACGGGCCAATAGATCTGGAGTCGGAAATCATCACGAGCCTGACTGAGTACGAGCGCCTCTACGGCGATCGGCAGGGCCTCGCGTTTTCCGGGGGCATGAATCAGCCTAACTTCGTCTGGCATGCAGTGCGTTCGTTCTTCGAAGAAGGTGGCAAACGGCTTTATGTCGCGCGCATCTTCCGGCAGTTGGGAAACAATCCCACGCCGTACGAACGCCCAAGCGCAGATATTGACGACGATCAACCGGCGAGCACGTCTAATCTGTTCAACGACGGTCATGCGCGCGGATGGTTAACTGCTGATCCCACCACCAATCCACGTGATAGCTCAGTCCTGATTCGCTCCCGATTCCCCGGCGCGATAGGAAACTGGCTGGTCCGGCTCACCGTGGCCCTGGGCCAGAACATGTTGTCCGGCACCAAAAATTCGTTGAGTTCCGGGTCGCTGCGCGACCGGGACACCGTTTGGATCGGGGACATCACGAGTCCGTTAAGCAGTCCTCCGGCGGGTACGCCGGGTCCCGGTAATTTTTACGTCGCTCAATTCGACACGGTCGAACAGACGTGGATCTTCAACGGCGGCGGCGCGAAAATTAACACCGACTTTCGGTTGAACGTACCGAACGGTTCCACGCTACCTTCACTCGATCCGGGGGAAGGCCACGAACTACGTGTCGTGACGGTTACCGTGGAAGTCACGTCGCCCGGCGGCGATACGATTCCAATGGTTTGGTCCGGCCTCGCGCCCGACCCGGGACATCGCAACACGTTCGGCGCGCCCGATTCGCTGATCAGTTATTTCCAGCAAAATCCGAACAGCATGAGCCAGGCACGCTCACTCCCAATCGTGATCCTCGCTGGGAGCAGCGTCAACACCGGGCCGGAAGTAATCAACGCCCTAATCGATTTCGGAACGCGCACCGGCACGAATACAAACCTCAATCAGCGCCTAATCGACTTCAGTTCCAGCGATCCTTTAACGGCCGAGCTATCGACGGACAGCGCACGGTCCATCACTGTGAACCTCATTGGCGGAAATGACGGCGCCGCGCCCAGCGCTGACGACTACAAGGGCGCCACCAATGTTGTTACCAATGCTAAGAGCGGCCTTGTTGCTTTCGAAGACGTCGAAGACATTTCGATCGTTGCCGCGCCGGGAGCCACTTTTGGTTACAAGGCCGACGGCGGGACGAAAGCCCATGCAATCATCGGCCAATTGATTTCCCACGCATCGCGAATGCGCTACCGCATCGCCGTGCTCGACGCAGGCGACGATTTGTCGATATCTGAAGTCAGAGACATGCGCGCGAAACTCGACTCAAATTACGCCGCCCTCTATTACCCGTGGATCCGCGTTCTCGATCCAGTTACGAACACCGAGATGAACTTGCCGCCGAGCGGTTTTGTCGCCGGCATTTATGCGCGCAACGATACGAATCGGGCTGTCTACAAGGCGCCGGCAAACGAGGTCGTCAATGGCGCGATCGGTTTCGAGAAGCTGCTCAACAAGGCTCAGCAGGAAGTGCTGAATCCCGAAGGCATCAACTGCTTCCGCTTCTTCGAAGGCCGCGGTTTCCGTCTGTGGGGCGCGCGCACTATCAGCTCAGATCCTGAATGGAAGTACGTCAACCTGCGACGCTATTTCGCCTATCTCGAACACTCGATCGACAAAGGCACGCAATGGGCGGTGTTCGAGCCAAACGGCGACCTGCTATGGGCGAATGTGCGCCGCACGATTGAAGACTTTCTGCTCAACGAATGGCAGAACGGCGCGCTGCTCGGAGATAAACCTGAGAAGGCTTACTTCGTTAAATGTGATCGCTCAACGATGACGCAGAACGATCTCGACAATGGACGACTCGTGTGTCTCATCGGCGTCGCGCCCCTGCGACCGGCAGAGTTTGTCATCTTTCGCATTGGCCAGTGGACCGCGGATCGAAAGATTTAAGCGCGACGGTCAGACACGCTCCGGCGTGCTGCATGCCACAGGATGCACATCACTTGTCACTTTTAAGAGGAGGATTCCATGGCTGTATTACGCGATCGCCCATACGTCCAGTTCAACTTCCTGGTGGACCTTGGCACGGGCAACACCGAAGGGCCGGAAGCCGGCTTTCAAGAGATGAGCAACATCGGAATGGAAGTCACGGTCTCCGAATACCGCACCGGCAACTCGAAAGAGAATAGCGTGCGCAAAATCACGGGCTTGAACAAGGCCACGGATGTGACGCTGAAGCGCGGCGTGATTGGCTCGCTCAACCTCTATAACTGGCTGAACGATATTCGCAACGGCAATCAATTGGCCGAACGCACAGTAACAATCTCGCTACAGAACGAAGATCACACAGCCGTCGTGCAGACCTGGAAGCTGCTGCGCGCGCGAATCATCAAGCACATCAGCGGCCCATTCAACGCCAAGGGCACTGACGTGGCGATGGAAGAGCTGACGTTGTCCTACGAACGTCTCGAGATGGAATAGGCCATGTGCGCCGTGCGTGTCAGCAGATTGCCCGGGTTTCGTTTCGAAACTCAGGCGCCAGCGTTGCCGGAAGTTTTACCGCGCATGGATATCGCTGTGTTCGTCGGCTTCGCCGCGTCCGGGCCTTTGCAGATTCCGGTCGCGATCGAATCCGAAGCGCAGTTCGCGGCGATCTTCGGCGCGGACGCTCTGCTCGCCTGGGACCTTTCGCGAGGCGAACAACTCTATGCCCATCTCGGGCCCGCAGTGCGTGCTTTCTTTCGCAACAACGGCAAGCGGTGCTGGGTGATCAGAGTTGCGCGGCAGACGCGGCGCAGCGATCGGGATCTGAATTACGCCCGTTACAACTACTTCCCAATTCCGGCACTCGCGCGCGCCGAGTTCAACAACAACGGGACGAGCACCATCACGCCGGCATTTGCACGCGCGCGTTCGGAAGGCAGTTGGTCCGATCGTTTGCAATTGTCGTCGGCACTCTTTTCACAGCCGTTGGGTGTTGAATCGATCACGACTCAGGGTAGCGACTTTCTCATTCAGGTCAGAAATGATCGCAGCAACAAATTGGCAGCCGGCGATCTGTTGCGACTCAATTTCTCTGATGGAATATGTGCGTTTCTGGCTATCGACTCAGTGGGCGACCCGACCGGCAGTCCCCCGTTGTCCGCCGCTTTATTGGAAGCACGCGCGAAGAGATCCGTTTGGTTTATGCCGTTGCAACCGATCGACGTTCCCGTATCCGCAGTGCCCGTGACCGTCGGAGTTTTTACTGCTGAGAAATCAACTTCACCGCCTGCTGCTCCGTTGGTTGATTCCTGGTTTGGTAATCCGCAGAGGGGAATCCTGAGGAGTGCTAACCAGACCTTCGATGGGATTGTCAGCGTCGACTTATTGGACTGCGCTGCGGCTGACATGCCTCTACCAGGTTCAGTTGTTCGCATCAACGTGACCGCAGCAACCTGGTGGATGGCAGTTGATAGTACGAAGTCGAAACCGGACGGAAAGCCAGTGATTGTGGGCCGGCCATTCCGCGTGATTAATCCACCGGCCTCGCCAGCGAACTTGAAAAACGCCGAGCGACTCAACTTCGAAATCCGGGTGCGCAAGGATGAGAACTACTCGAGCAGTATCAGCGATCTTGGTTTAGACGCAGCGCACACACGCTTTTGGGGAAAGCTGCCGACCGACGATGAACTATATCGCGAAAGCGATCCTTCAGATCCTGAACCTCCAGCAACCATTCTGTGGACGCAGATTGGAGACCTGTCTCGCTTTCCGCTCGCGGGCATTTCGCCGAAAGTGAATACCACCGAGTTTTACTTTCCGCTCTCGATGCCACTGCTACCTGAAAATTACCTGAGTGCGGTCAACTTAATCGGGACAGACCTGGAACGTGACGGCCTCGCGGAGTTCAACGAAGAACTTTTCCTCGATCGCGATCTGATCAGGACACGCACACTTGATCTTGCCGGCGAAGCTGAATACCTGATGTATCTTTCGCCTCAGCCACGCCGGCTTCAAGGGATACACGGTGCGTTTCCCCTCGAAGAAGCAACAATCATTTCTGTTCCGGATGCCGTTCATCTCGGCTGGTCGCAGTCACAGGGTAAACCGCTGCTCCAACCTACACCCTCGTTGCCACCGGTGCGTCCTGAATGGTGGACTTTTCTGGATTGCGATCCGCCAAAACCGGTACCGCCTGCGCTCAAGGATTGCGAACCGCAATCACCTCCGGCCTCGCCAATGAAACCGGTTCATGAGCCGGAATGGGGAAAGTTTCTTGACTGCTCGATCAAAGTGATCGAGCCGCCTTTTCTGACTTCGTCTACACAGATCAGTGACGAAGGCACATTCACGCTCTCCTGGAGTAGTTCACCACCGCTCGACGCGAAATTCATTCTCGAAGAATCGGGCAGCCCTGAATTCATCGACGCCGAAACAATTTACAAAGGCACAGCGAACAGTTTCACGCTCTACGGCCGCAAGCCCGGAGATTACTTCTATCGCGTGCGCGCATTTGTCTACCCGCAGTCGAGTGATTGGTCCAACGGAGTTGCGGTGCGCGTGGGTGAATCAGTCAGATGGGTGGCCCATGAAATCCAGCAGGACGTTTCGCCACCGCAAGATTTTTCGCCAGACGTGCTGCTGGCAGTGCAGCGATCGCTGCTGCGCATGTGTGCCGCACGCGGCGATCTGGTTTGCCTGCTGTCGTTGCCGGAACACTATCGAGAAGACGACGCCATCAACCACATCGGGTTGCTGAAAGCTTCGACTAACGCAGTGCCCTCAAGCAGTCACGTTCTATCGTTGAGCAGCGGTGAAGTGTTGAACTTCACTTACGGCGCGCTGTTCCATCCCTGGCTGATCGAACGTGAGGAAAATCAAACAGAGCGACTGACGCGTATGCCGCCGTGTGGCGCTGTCGCCGGTTTATTCGCCGAACGCGCGCTGAATCGCGGCGCATGGGTCGCGCCGGCGAATCAACCGATGCGCGGTGTAGTCGCGCTCGAGCCGTCGCTGCAACCGGCGCGCCGTCTCGATCTTCAGGAAGCCCACATCAACGTCGTGCGACAGGAGCCGCGCGGCTTTGTCGTGCTCGATGCGGAAACTCTCAGCGACGATCCCGATTTGATCCAGATGAACGTGCGCCGGCTGTTGATCCTCCTGCGGCGCCAGGCGCTGAAGGTCGGTGCTACCTACGTCTTCGAACCGAATTCTCCTGCTTTTCGCCGGGCGGTGGATGCCGGGTTCACAAACATGCTCGATCGAATGTTCGAGCGTGGAGCATTCGCCGGCGCAACACCCCGGTCTTCCTACCAGGTCGTCACCGATGCGTCGTTGAACACGCCGCAAAGTGTCGAGCAGGGAAGATTCATCGTCGAGTTGCGCGTGGCGCCATCGTTGCCAATGACGTTTCTGACGATTCGTCTAGTGCAGACAAGTGATCGCAGTCTCGCGACGGAGGTGCGCTGATGGCTGAACCGAACGCCAGGCCCTTCACCGCATTTAACTTCGCCGTCGAGATCCACGTCGAAGGTGTGGCCCAACAAGTTTGTGATGCGGCATTCGCGGAATGTGACGGACTGGAAATGACGATGGACGTTAAGACGATTCGTGAAGGCGGCAACAACGGCAAAGAAATCCGGTTGACCGGTGGTTTCAAGTACGGCCAGGTAACGATGAAGCGCGGCATGACTTCGAATTTCGAGCTTTGGGATTGGTTCAACCTGATGCTGATCAATCCGTCTCTTCGCGGTAATGCGCAAGTGGTCCTGTACGCCAACGACGGCCAAACGGTACGCGCGCGCTTTTTGTTGTCACGCTGCGTGCCGGTGAAATTGAAATCTCCACCACTGAACGCAAAGGACGGCGCCGTCGCGATCGAAGAATTACAACTGGCTTACGAAACATTGACGATGACAAAGCCCTGAGGCTGAGGTGCTGACCGATGGCTAACCCTGACAATCTCTCGAACACGCAAAATCTCGCGAAGGCCTTGCTACAAGAGATCAGCACGGGCAAGAACCCGAAGCCAATCAACTCGGACAAGGACTGTCTGGTGCAGTTCAATCCTGAATCGTTGAAGGTCAGCTTCGCCAATCAAATCAGCAAACCGGAAGGCGCGCCCGCCAAAAAAGGGAAACCGCCAACTCAATTCGTCGGCCAGGGCACGACGAAGTTGAGTTTGCAATTATGGTTCGATGTCACTGCGTTGATACCTCCCGAGCAGAAGGAGGAGACCGACGTGCGCAACCTCACGAAGAAGGTCTCCTATTTCATCACGCCGAAACCAGGAGAGTCGCCAGAGAAAATGATCCCTCCCATCGTCCGCTTCAGTTGGGGTTCTTTTCAGTTCGACGGAATCATGGAATCAATGGAAGAGTCGCTGGAATTTTTTTCCAGTGATGGGCGTCCACTCCGCGCCAGCGTCACCATCGGTCTCACGCAACAGGAAATTACCGAGGTCAAACCGAAGCCCCTTACACCGCCCGGAGTACAGATGCCGCCAACACGCGAACTAACGCAGGCTCCCGCCGGCTCATCCGTACAGAGTATTGCCGACAGCCAGGGCAAAGGCGGCAACTGGCAGGACATCGCCGCGGCCAACAACATCGAGAACCCGCGCCTGCTGCAACCAGGACAGTTACTCGACATGAATGCGACTGCCGGTGCGTCAGTGAGTGGCTCCTTACAAGCGGGTGCGTCATTCGGAGTGGGCGGAGGAGTGCAAGGCAATCTTTCCGTCTCTGGCGGAGCGTCGATAGGAGGATGACGAAATGGCGGTCGTAATCAATGAATTCGAAACAGTGCCGCGAACGGATCGTGGCGCAGAGTCAGACAGCGGTGGCGGTGGTGGCGAGGCAGCAGCGCCGCAACCGACTGAACATGAAATAGAAAAAATGATGGAACTGCATGCGAGCCGTTGTGAACGACTTCGCGCTTATTGAGAACCATGCCGGAAGACGATTCATTAAAAGCATCCCACCCAAAGATCTTCGTGGGTGGCCAGGAAGTGCCGGAGCTCAGCACTGAGATGCAAAGCCTCATGATTGCTGAGAACACCATCGGTCTCTATCGCTGCGAAGCGAAGTTTGGCAATTGGGGCTCAGTCAACAACAACGCGGATTTTCTCTTCTTCGATCGCAAAACCCTGGACTTCGGCAAAGACTTCGAAGTCAAAGTGGAATCAGACTCGTTGTTTCGCGGAAAGATCATGGGATTGGAAGCCGGCTTCCCGGAAGGCGCCTCACCGGAGATTAGCGTCTTTGCCGAAGATCGATTTCAGGACCTGCGGATGAACCGGCGCACGCGCACCTTCACTGACGTTAGCGACGGCGACGTGATCAAACAGATCGCGACCGATCATGGATTGAGCCCGAGTGTCGATCTGAATGGACCAACTTACAAAGTCCTGGCCCAGGTCAATCAAAGCGATCTCGCATTCATTCGCGAACGGGCACGTTCCATCGACGCCGAAGTTTGGATGGAGGGCAATACTCTGAACGCGAAGTCGCACACGGGCCGTAACGGCGCAGATCTCCAGATGACTTATGGCAACGAATTGCGAGACTTCACTGTGCTGGCAGATTTGGCGATGCAGCGGACGAGTGTCGCGGTCAATGGCTGGGACATCTCGAGCAAGTCGGCGCTGACTTATGAAGCAACGGAATCGGCGATCAGCAGCGAGCTCAATGGCGACACCAGTGGCGTCAGCATACTGCAATCCGCCCTCGGCGCGCGTAAGGAAGCGTTGGCGCACACCGTGCCGTTGAATCAGGAGGAAGCGCGGCACGAAGCGGAAGCCTTTTTCAAAATGAGCGCGCGTCGTTTCGTCGTTGGACACGGTGTGGCAGTAACGACAGCAAAGCTGCGCGTCGGCACGAAACTGGATCTGAAGGGACTCGGCAAGCTCTTCAGCGGCAAGTACTACGTCGTCGAAGTGAAACATCTTTTTGATCTGACGAAAGGGTTGTGGTCGGAGTTCAAATCGGAACGGCTTGGGATCGGGAAGTAGAAAATGCCAGACAAACCACCATTCGAAACGATTCTTGATGTGCGCGTGCCCAGCGGTTTGGGTGGACGTTGGTACGGCGCGTTTCCGGCTGTGGTTACGGACATCAAGGATCCGGATGGGCAGGGTCGTGTGAAAGTTTCCCTCCCGTGGTCCGCCGATACGGCCGGTGCGAGCTATGAGAACTGGGCACGTCTCGCGACGTTCATGGGCGGAAAGAATCGCGGCAGTTGGTTCATTCCGGACGTTAACGATGAAGTGCTGGTGATATTCGAGAACGGCGATCCGCGGCGGCCTTACGTGATTGGCGCATTGTGGAATGGCAGCGACTCGCCGCCGGAATCGATGGATGGCGCCGGCAATAATTACAAGAAAGTTCTGCGTTCACGTAACGGCGTGAAGGTGACGCTCGACGATCAGGACGGACAGGAAAAACTGATTCTCGAAACGCCTGGCGGCCAGAAGATGACGATGAAAGATGGACCAGGCGCGGTTGAGATCGTCGACAGCAACGGCAACTCAGTGAAACTGGAAACCAGCGGCATCACGATCACCGCCGCGGCAAAAGTGACGATTAACGCGTCGCAGGTCGCAGTCTCAGCCGGCATCGTTACGGTTGACGCGGGCATGTCGAAGTTCAGTGGCGTCGTGCAGTGCGACACGATGATCAGCAACAGCGTGATCAGCGCGTCGTATACGCCGGGCGCCGGAAACATCTGGTGAAGTAATGGCGAAAGAACAGATTCAATGGGCAGCTCCGCCGCCACTTTGGCCGCAGGCGACGAGTGTCCCTGACGCCATAGACCGCCGCACGGCGTTGCGGCAGCCGGCGATTCTGCGCTTTGCCACCGACACTTTTATGAACGATTTTGCCGACGTGCTCGAGCAAGATCCCGCGCGCCTGGTTGAGTACATCGCTGCGCCGGGTGAAACGTGGCGCGGTCCCGGAAAAGCGCACGCACCCCTGCCACCGGTGCCGTTGTTTGCCCGCACGATGAACCGGCTTGGACTGGTTGCAGCGCGTTCCAAGGATTCCTCGCTCATTCCCGGCGGCAAAGGTGTGTCGTCCCTGGTGGTAACCGGCGCCACTCCGCCAAAGAAGAAACTCAAGCTCTATCAACCGGCGCATCAACGTTTCTATCTCATCGCATCGTCGCTCGTGTGCGAACGCGTGGGCCTGCCGGATCACGCAATCAATGTAGGAAGACGCGAACGCGCGACGTTCGTCGTGCGTCGAATGTTTCCGCCGGGCCCACTCGACATTAAGCAAGCATTGCCGCCGTTTGATGCGGACACCTGGGAAGAGTACGCGTTCATCGCCGGCCAATCCGGAAACTTCTGGAGGCGAATTCCGAAGACTGGTCAGACACAGAGCGTGACGCTGATCGAGGGCGAAGAGCAGTTGCCGCTGTTCCCGATGACTTACGTGCAGGACGATGGGCGTGCGCGCAAACTGCTGGCGGGACTCATTCCGGTCGGCAAGCGAGAAGCGTACATGACCGCCGGTTTTCAAAAGCAACAGAATGATCCTCCGCCAGCCGAACCGATCTCTCCTGAGCCCGATGCGCGCATGCACTTGTTCTGGTCCAAGGTGACTGAGCCCTGGAAGAAGTTGCTGGAGCAGGCCGACACCGGGACGCGTCTACAAAAGGGCATCACGATACCGGAAGATCCGGCGAACGATCCCGGCGAGGAAACAATCCCGGCCAACAATCTGCCCACTAAGATCAAGACGTTGCGCGATCAGATTCAAACCGGCTCGTGGTACATCCTGCTCGATTTCGCCACTCTGCTTACCGAACAAATTCCAAGGGTTTGGCAGCTACTAAACGGACAAAGTGCGCCGGCAGGGGATCCATTCACGACACCTGAAAACGATCTGGCCAACGCGATTAAAAATACGATATTCGATTTGACTAACGCGCAGAAGGATTTATTTCGGGCCGGCACGCATTACCCGGACAATAGTGTTATCAAGTCGTCCCTGAAAGACGTGCTGCTGGCGGTCAAGAGTGATGTCAACGAAGACAACCTCGAAAAAGTAAAAACCTCCTACGATCGTAACGATAACGATCCAACCAAAGAGCTTTGGCCGCTGTTTCTTTTCCCGCTCGCGGACCCGCAATTTGAGCCACCGCAGGTGAGTCCAAAAACACTGGTTCTCGATCAACTTCTGGATAAGGTCGACGCTCTCGCATCGCTCATCGAGAAAGCTCTGCCGTCTGTTCCTACGGGTGACGTGCCGATTAATCCGTTGATTGCGCAGCAGCCGATGGACATGCGCGACGGCTGGTATGTGATGCGTTGCGTGTTCGAGCGTCCCGAGTGTGGCCCGATCGATCCGCCGGTACTGAGCGATCCGAGTCAGGCTTTTCAGATGGCCGGTTTTTTCGATCCGGACGCGCCCGCGCGACCCATTCGTATCGCGCTGCCGATCGACACGTCACCAGCCGGCTTGCGCAAGTTCGACAAGAACACGGCTTTCATGATCTCTGACATGCTCTGCGGGCAAATCAATCGCGTGAAGGGATTAACACTCGGCGATCTGGTTTTGTCAGTGCTGCCCTGGCCCTTTCACAAAGATCTGTCGGTGCCGGACGGAGGCCCCTGCACCAAGGGTCCGAATTTCGAAATCGGAATGATGTGTTCGTTGTCGATTCCGATCATCACGATCTGTGCGTTGCTGCTGTTGATGATCATCGTGACGCTGCTCGACTTCATTTTCCGCTGGATTCCGTTTTTCATCTTCTGTTTTCCGTTACCTAAATTCAAAAGTAAGGATTGAGGTTTTAGACGATGGATGCAGGACGAATTTTTGGTCGTGGAATCAGCTTTCCGCCGCGTGTTGGACCCAATGGCCGCGTTGCCTGGTCGCAGGGCGAGACGAATGTGCGCGAATCGATTCGCGTGATCCTGATGACGGAGCAGCCGGAGCGTCTGCGCACGCCGGATTTCGGCGGCAGCCTCGGCCGCTATTTGTTTGAACCCAACACCGTTGCCACACGCCGTTCCATTCAGGATCGAATAGCGAAAGAACTTTCGCTCTGGGAACCGCGCATTGATGTTCAGTCAGTAAGTGTCGAACCCGATCCGGCGGATCCGACGGCAGCCGTCGCCACGATTACCTACAAATTGATCGCGACTCAGGCAGTCGAACGCGTCAACGTCAACGTCACGCTCGGAACTTGATTGAGGATTAAGCAAAATGCCTTTGCAGATTCCTTCCATCGACGATCGTCGCTACCAGGATTTGGTCACCGAGGCTTTGGCCCGCATTCCGGTCCACAATCCCGAGTGGACCAACTTCAACAAGAGCGACCCCGGCGTCACGCTGATCGAGTTGTTCGCGTTTCTCACCGAGAACCTGCTTTATCGCGCGAACCAAATCCCGGAACGCAACCGGAAAAAGTTTCTGCAACTGCTGGGAGTGCCGCTGCAACCTTCCGCCTCTGCGCTCGGCCTGGTTTCCTTCACGAACGATCGTGGACCACTGGAAACGATCACTCTCAACAGCGGAATTGAAGTGCGTGCGGGGCAGGTGCCGTTTCGCACCGATCAAGGATTGGACGTTCTTCCGGTCGAAGCTGTCGTCTATTACAAGCAGAAAGATACACAACAGGATCCGGCGATCACGGAGTATTACAAGCAACTTTACGCGTCATACACCCTGACGCCGGGCTCTGCGCCGAACGTTCAGCTTTACCGCACGGTTCCGCTCGAAGGCAAAGAGGGAAGTGAAACCTCGATCAGTGAAGATACCACCGATAATTCGCTCTGGATTGCTTTGCTGAAACGCACGGCTGATCAGGCTGCGACTCTTGACGAAGTCCGCGACAAGATCGGCGGCAAGACGATCTCGCTCGGCGTCGTGCCTGCCAGCGGTGAAACGGGACAACACCTTGCGCCTGGTGGAACGGCGAATGCCGAAGCCGAAGCCCTTCTCCAGTATTCAATTCCCAACGCGCCAAAAGGTCTGCTGGACGACGATCGCAAACCAAAATACAAGCCGATTGTGCCGGCTGTACGCGGCAATGTGCTGGAATCGCCGGGCGTTGTTGAACTGACCTTGCCTTCCAAAGATGAACTGAAGATCTGGACCAATCTCGATCCGCTCGAGCAGGGCGTGCAGGAGTTTCCGCCGTCGCTCGAAGACAGCAAGTTACAGGACCGCGTCGTCACGTGGATTCGCGTTCAAGCTTCGGCGGCGGTGCGCACAAAGATCTTGTGGCTGGGTATCAACACAGTTCCGATCAAGCAGCGTGCACAAATTACGAATGAAGTGCTGCCCGATGGCATTGGCGCGCCCGATCAGGTTGTCTCGCTCTCGCGCAAACCCGTGGTGCCGAAGTCTGTGCGTCTCGTCGTTACTTCGCCAACGAACGAAGTCAAGCAGTGGCAGGAGATCGATGATCTCCTGACGGCTGGTCCGGAAGTACAGGTTACCGATCCTAAGTTGGCGCCGGGTGCGAAACCACCACAGAACCTGCCGGTGGAAGTATTCACCGTCGACGCAGAGGCTGGGCAGATCAAATTTGGCGACGGGTTACGCGGCAAGCGACCACCCGCTGGCGCGAAACTGCGCGCGAGTTACGACTACGGCGTGGGGGCGGCGGGTAATGTTGGCGCCGGCTCGATCAATTCGAGTCCGGCGTTACCCGCTGGAATCAAGATCAATAATCCGGTCCGAACCTGGAACGGGACGGAAGCCGAAACCGTCACGGAAGGTGAGAAACAGATCGCGCGTTATCTGCAACATCGCGATCGATTGGTTAACGCCGCCGATTTCGAAACGATCACGATGCGAACACCGGGCGTGGATATCGGGCGCGTCGATGTCATTCCGGCTTTCAATCCTGAACTGGCTCCGAATACTGCGGGCGATGCGCCCGGAGCGGTGACACTGATGCTGATCCCGCGCACCGATCCGGATCAGCCTGACGCGCCTGTTCCGGACGACGTCTTTCTCAACGCGATCTGTCGCTATCTCAATCCCCGGCGGCTCGTCACGACTGAGCTGTTTCTGCGAGGTCCTGTTTACAAAGGCATCTGGGTATCTGCCGGCATCAACGTGGTCGCCGGTGTAGCGACTGCAGAGGTGCGCGAAGCGGTGAAACAGGCGCTGCTCGATTTTCTCGCGCCGTTGTCAAAAACTGCCGGCACGATCGGCGACAGTCTCACTTCACTCACGACGCCATCGTTCGCATCGGTGCAAAAAGGATGGCCGCTTTGGAAATCCGTGGCGGCGCGCGAGCTGCTCGCGATTGCCACCCGCGTGCCGGGCGTGTTGCTGGTCAACGACGTGTTTATTGCCGAAGGCGACAAGCCGAAGACCGATCAAGTCTCGATTAGCGGCCTTGAGCTGCCGCGCGTGTTGGGCATTAGCGTCACTGTCGGCGAACCGATGGACCTCGATCAATTGCGTGGACAAACAGCCGCGCCAACTGACACGACCGCGCCGCAAGTGGTGCCTGTGCCACTGATTCCCGAGGAGTGTTAGCGAATGGATGCCAACGGAACCAGATTTCATCTCTTCTTTGGCCGCGACGATTGGGCCAAGTGGACGGGTGTGATTCGCAAACCTCCTGACAAAGAGGAGTTGCACTTGCTCGGCGTTGCGTGGGACTCCGACGAATTGCAGCATGAGGTCGGACTGAGTTGGAACAAGGAGCAGGGTGAGTTGACGCTCGATCCGCGCCTTTTCACTTTTGCGCCAAACGGCAGCGCCCCATCGGTTGATAACCGGCGCGGCGCGGCGCGCGATCGCTTTGGCAATTGGTACTGGATCGATGAGACCAGTCTGAGGATTCGCGTATTGTCTTACGGTTCGCGCACCGCTACCGATTTTTGGCGTCTACCGGAGAAGTGTGCATGTCCCGCGAGTTCTTCGTCAGGAAATTTTCAGTCGCTTAATGAACCAGCCCCTTCGACTCCCATCAAACTGAGCGGGCTCGCAATCACCGAGAATCATTACCTGGTTGCCGGCACAATTAGCCCGGCAGGACTGCTCATTTTCGATCTCTTTAGCGGCGGAGAACCACGGCAGATCTTATGGCCCGGCAAAGTTGATTTCGAACCGTTCGATATGGCGGCGCGTCCGGGCGGCGGTGTCTGGATTCTCGATCGCAGGTATAAGAGTTATTGGGCACTTGACCGGAACTTCAATGTGATCGGTGATGACGCCGGTACGTTGCTATCGCCAGAAAAGACCGACGACTTTCAACCTCTTGATGGAAGTACGGTGCGACAAACAGCAGCGCGCAGTTTTCCGGGGCGCTTCTCCCTCTTGCAATCGCCCATCGAAGCGATCGATCCGATTGCGATCGAAGCATTACCTGACGAAACCGTTCTGATTCTCGACTTTGACCCCACCAAAAACTTCTCGCGTATTTATCGCTATCGATATGCCACCCGATTGCCGGATGAAATTTCAACCGATGCGATTCTCGGGAATGTCGAAAAAGATGAACAGGCAAGTTTCAAACTGATCGGCTACGACTTCGCCTTTGTGCCGGAACACACTGAGCGCGGCCGCAAGGTGCCGGCTTCGCTGTACGTCGTCGGCGCCGACGGCAACCAGACGTATCCATTTACTGTGTGCCTGCGTGACGGGGGGATCGAGTTGCAACCGCGGCCTGAATACTTGCCGATGCGTCTGTTTGGCGGCAAAGCACTCGTCGCGACAGACAGCGGAGCGTACTACGATTTTGCGGAAGACTGGATTCCACTCGTCCAACAGCGACGCCCGCGTTACGTCGCCGACGCGATATTGATGACGGATGCGCTCGACGGTCGCGATCCCGATTGCGTTTGGCATCGTCTGATGCTCGATGCGTGCATCCCACCCGAGACGAAAGTCGAAGTCTGGACTCGGGCGGCGAACGACAAAAGAAGTCTCGAGTTCACGCAATGGCAACTCGAGCCCGCACTCTACCTGCGCGCCGGTGGATCTGAAATTCCATTTCTCCGCTCGAAGCGAAACGGCAGCACGTCGTCAACGAAGATGGGCGACGGAACCTGGGAGTTGTTGTTCCAGCGAGCGCGCGGCCGCTATCTGCAATTGAGGCTGCGCCTGAGCGGCGACGAACGCAGCACGCCGCGCTTGTCAGCTTTGCGCGCGTACTTTCCACGCTTCTCCTATCTCACAAATTATTTGCCGTCCGTGTATCGGGAAGACGATCAGTCAGCATCGTTTCTCGATCGATTTCTCGCAAATCTCGAAGGAGTGCACACCGCACTCGAAGACCGGATTGCGTCTGCGCAGATTCTGTTTGACGTGCGCAGCGCGCCGAAAGAGGTTCTCGACTGGCTGGCGAGTTGGTTCGACGTGGCGCTCGATCCGAGTTGGGACGAGGCGAAGCGGCGCATGTTCATCGCGCATGCGATGGATTTCTTCCAGTATCGCGGCACCATTCGCGGGTTAACGATGTCTTTGCATCTCGCCCTCGATCCATGCGCGGATGAAACGATATTTACCGGCGGCAAACGACGCGAAGAGATTCGCGTCATCGAAAAATACCTGACACGAAAAATGCCGTCCGTAGCCCTCGGCGACCCGACGGAAGCAACGGGCCTGCGCACGGTTGCAGTGACGTCCACATGGCAGCCGGCGCAAGGTCGCGCGAGTTTAGGGCAACGGTATTCGAGCTTCATCGATCCTTCGGGCGCCTCGGCGCAGGAGTATCCGTTGATAGCACCGGCGGACGCGACTCAAGCTGCAAAGTGGTCTGAGTTTTCGCAAACGACACTCGGATTTGTCCCGTCGATTTACGCGCGCGAACAGAATTCGTGGGCCACGTTTCTCAGGAATCGATACGGCAAGATCGCCAAACTCAACGACGCGCACCAAACCACTTACGCAGACTTCGTCAACGTTTCCTTGCCACGCGATCTGCCAAAGGTCACTGCCGCGCGAACAGATTGGATTGATTTCGTAACCGCTCCAACCAGCCTGGTTGAACGACGTCTCTGGCAGGATTTTCTGGCGCGTCGTTATCGTCGTGTTGGCGCACTTAATAGCGCGTACGGGACAACCTGGACAGGATTCGAAGTCGTCGGGCTTCCGGGTGAACTGCCACAGGACGGCGTGTCACTCAACAATTGGTTTCAATTTGAAACTGTGGTGCTGCGCATGCAAGGCACGGCTCATCGATTTACGGTGCTGCTGCCGGTGCCGGCATCGCTCGCATTCAGTCCGGAAGAACATCAGACGCGTCTGGCACTCGCGCAACGAATCATCGAACTCGAAAAACCGGCACACACAGTTTTCGATGTGCGCTTCTACTGGGCGATGTTTCGCATCGGCGAAGCGCGCTTGCAACTCGACACCGTAATCGATCAAGGCAGTCGCGCGCCGCAACTATTACCCAGTTTGGTTCTGAATGAAGGATTTGTCGGTGAGAGCTATCTCGCGACGCCGGCACTGGAAGCTGCACCCGATCGTCACGTTCTGGGACGCGAAGCTCTCGGGATCACTCCTCACTAAGGAGAAAAGACTATGAGTTGTTTCTCATCGACCACAAACACGACCACAACCACCACGCCCGATCCAACCAAGCACGTTAATTACAACGTCGGCATGGTGCTGGGCGTCGACGATTTTACGCAGGAGTTCGCCTACTTATCGGGACGCGACCAATGGATGGCGCGCGATCTGATCGGTTATGGCACCGTGCGCGGGTTGAAGGTTGCCACTGAGATCGATTCCGTTAAAGGGCCGCGCGTCATTGTCGATCCGGGCGTCGCCGTCAGTCCAAGCGGACAAATGATCTGTGTGCCGACGGCACAGTGTGCTTATCTCAAGGATTGGGTTGCCGAACATCCGGCCGACGTAGGCTCACCGATCGCATCGTCGATCAAACTTTACGTCGTGCTCTGCTACCGCGATTGTCCGGTAGACAACGTTCCGATTGCCGGCGAACCATGCCGTACCGAAGATCAGTTGATGGCGCCCTCTCGCCTCAAGGACGACTTTTGTCTTTCACTGCGTACGACGAAACCAAATCAACGTGAAGAAGATGCGGTTCGCGCTTTCGTCTCGTGGCTCAGGAAGATGTCCGTCAGCGAGTTTGGCCCATCCACACCGCTCGATCAGTTTCTCGACGTGATTCGTCTCGCCGCCGGTGAATGGTTTGCGTCTTCACCGCCGACGTCGCCTCCATCCGAGTTCATGGTCGGTTCACCACCGGCGTTTCTTCATGTGCAATCGTCAGAGTTGTGCAAGTACATCGCAGCGGCCTTGCGCCTTTGGGTTACTGAACTAAGGCCGAAGTGGATTGGCCGCTGGCACGGTTGTGCACCCGCGCATTTCGCAAGTGACAATGAGGCTGATGAAGACTGTGTGCTGTTGGCGGAATTGGACGTGCCGATTGAGCCGGTGTCGCCCGGTGTCTGGACTGTGCCGAACGCGGCAGTGGCAGTTAACGATAAGAGCAGGCCCTTTGTGGTCCACCTGCGCATGTTGCAGGAATGGCTGACGTGCGGCGTAGCAGGATCGATCACCAGTCCGTTGTCTGGTGGTGGTGGGATTGGACCTCCGGGACCGCCGGGATCGCCTGGACCGACGGGGCCGACGGGGCCGACGGGGCCGACCGGACCTCCGGGAACTCCGGGTGGACAAGGATCCACAGGCGCGACCGGACCTTCTGGACCATCGGGGCCTCCGGGATCTACGGGAGCCACCGGACCGTCTGGACTTCCGGGATCGGGAGCAACGGGACCGTCAGGACCATCTGGACCATCGGGAGTACGGGGACCGACTGGGGCAACTGGACTGACGGGAGCTACCGGAGCGTCCGGGCCTCCAGGCACTGCGAGTGGTGATTTCGTCGAACATCCCAAGAGCCTGCCGCGGTATTTCATTGTCGCGGCTGGAATAGTGCGTGGCGACGGTACGCCTATTGGTCCGGTTTACAACGGGCTGCAGGGTGGCAATGCAGCGAACGGTGAGTTTTTGGTGAGCTTTAGCGGTTACACGCGGCCCACCAATGAATTCCAATTGATTGTGAAGGCATTGATTGTGCAGATGGACGCCCAGTTACGGACACCCATTGTGATGTTCAGAGATTTCAGAGCTAACGACATCGTTTTAACCATCTTGGAGGGTGGTGTGCCTCTGTCCACCTCCCAAATCAAAAATCTCCCATTGATGATTGAAATCAGTCTGTACGAAAAGGGTTAGCGATAGCGAGGACTTTCAAATGAGTGCTACGGATCTTCAAACGCCGATTATTGACGGCGCCATTCGCTCGACTAATTTCTTCAATGGCCGCTTGTTGAGCGCTCGCGATCTCACCCTGGAGCAGTCTGCGAATCGCGAGGCTGATCGGCGTTTGGGGAAGGCGATTGGCGAAGGCATTGCCTATGGCCTGGAAGTAGCGAAGCCGGCCAACTTCAAGAAGGACTCGCCCGTGCTCAGTGTCGATGCGGGCCTCGCCATCAATCGACAGGGCCAGACACTAATGTTGAGAGCGCGCACGGAAGTAGCCCTTGTGCGTACTTCCACCAGCTTAGGCGCGTCCTCGATATTCAGCGAATGCTTGCCACTGCAAACCGGAGCGTACGTAGCTGGCGCCGGTGTTTACCTGCTGACGATCGCACCGGCGCAGACGTTTGCAGGCCGCGCAGTTACCAGCGCTATCAACCCTGCCACCACAACCTGTAACACTGACACGCAAATTTCCGCCGTTCAGTTTCGCTTGATCCAGATCGATCCCGCACTGACACCCGTCGAGCTGCAAGACCAGAATCACTTGCGCAACATCGTCGCCTACAAATGTTTTGGCGTTACCGATCAAGCTGCGTTTGTGAAGGACGTGTTGGGTGGAGTGTGGAAGAAGTACGGCCTCCTCGACAATCTTCGTCCAACTCAACTCACCGATTGCGAAGTGCCACTCGCGGTCTTGTCCTGGACCGATCCGGACGGTGTGAAATTCGTCGACAACTGGAGTGTGCGACGACGCCTGGTGCGCTACCTCGTGGCCGGTCACGATCCCGTTTCTGCTGATGAAACCAGTCCCATCTCGAGTGATGCGATGGTGTTTGCCTCGCGCACCGGGCCCTTTGTCGACGAGCGCCGCGTGGCCGAAGGCCTGGCGATGTTACTCCAATTCCAGGAACATTTGTTCGCGCTCGTTAGCAGCACTGCCAATCCGCAAAACTTTGTCGCGACAAATGCGTTTGGACTGCTGCCACCGGCGGGTCTTCTGCCGCTACGGAACACGGCCCATCCACTCGGATTCGCTTACGAAAAATTCTTCGGGAACAAGAGCTTCGCTCCGCCCGCGCAAATCGACGGCGCGAAGCTCAGCTCGTTGCTAACGGAGTCGCTGCACTACCCGCCGATTGATCTGAATGGAACCGAACGCATTCAACTTTACAGTGTGACTGAGAACTCGCAGGCGCAAACCGGTCAAAACCCGCCGCAACCGTACATCGTGTTCGCCAGCGAACAGTTGCCCTATTACTCAAAGAAGCCGCGGTTTGCGACCTTGTGCCAAACGATTCGCGACGCGGCGACTGTGTACCTGAACATGCACAACAAGGGGCTTGTCTACTCTACAGAATCAACGGGTGCGGGTTTGACAACCCGGCTCGGAGTGATCAGCGCGCTCCAGTTTGTAGTGAACACGGCGAGTGCACAGCATGTGGCAGTGTGCGGCTGCAGTTGCGGGTTGAGTTACGATCAAGCGCTCAACACACTTTTATTGCTATACACAGCCCAAGCGCAACTGGTTACTGCGTTGAAGGCTGACGCCGCGCACGCTCCGACCGGAACGACCGAATATACGAACGCGCTCAACGATCACCTCGACGTCGCCGTTCCGGCCGCACCAACCAACAAACCATCACTCGCTGCTGCGCTCATAGCCAAAAATCTGAATGCCGCGGTCGAGGCACAGATCGCCATTAACGGTCTCAGCTTCCTCGCGGCGGGCCAATCATCAACCGGTAATCTCCGCGTCAGGTTCACTACCAGCAACAAGGGACGCAATCTCGTCCCATCAATCCGCGAGCCTTTCACCTACACGTTCCGCGTGGAGAATCGGATGAACACGGCAGTACAGGTACAGCTCAACGCTGCCTTCGCTGACCGTCCGACCTGGAACGAGGACATTAGTACGAGTGTGGACGGGATTGATAGGAGCTTTATTAATCTCCAGGCATTTAACCCAGCGAATCCTGCCGATCCCTCGACGTTCGCGGACGTTGTCGTCTCAGTGATGGCTCCGTTGAGTGCCACGATGGAAGAGACCGGCTCATTGCGTTTGACCGCCACCGTTCCCAAGCTCGGCAAATCTCAAGATGACACTGTTAACTTGAAGATTAGCGATCAGCTTGAGGACGAGCCCGATAGCACTATCGACTTCACTGCACCCATGGGGGCCAGCCGAGTGCTTACCGGCGTACCGCTTGGTGGAGCTGGAGTCACGCTAACGTTCACGGTCCGGTATCACACTACGTTAACGGAAGCAAACACCAGAGACTTCAGACTGTTCGCACTGATCACAAGTCCGGAGTCGATTGCGGTGCGTTATCAGTTCACGTTCAAGAATAAACTGAATGCCGACATCACAGAGACCCAGAATGTGCCTGCCGGTTTGATTACTGCAACGAAGAAAGCGTCGAAACCTGTAACGTTAACAAACGACGTAGATCAAGTGATCAAGATAACGGTTGTGCCACAGCCTTCAACCGGTGCTGTGCCCAGTGCGTCCGGAACTACTCTGACCTTCAACGTACGAATTGAATCGACTACCGACAACACGTTAGGGAAGACGGATCCGGCGCTCATCACCATCACAGCAGCATAAAAGCGCTGCCAAAGGAGGACATCATGAACTCACCGATAATTCGCTTCCTCGGCAAAGTCTTCCGCTTCGCTTTGGTTTTCACCATGTGTACAGCGCTGGTCCGCGCTGAGGGTAGTTTGTCGTTCCGTACCACACCTTCCACCATCACTGCGGGACAGGGTTTCTCGTGGATGGAATTGGGACTTGATTGGCCGGGCCGGACACCGACGACAACTGTTGCCGCTTTCCCCGGGGTCAATTTCCCGCTCCCACAACTGCCGGTGGCGCCGAATATCCAAGTAACGACAAGTCGCACAACGGGGGCAAGCGCAGCTTTGTTGATGAGGTTCGTAATTCCCGATCAAACGATCCATTGGCCGACCGGTACAACCGGGGGCACGCAGCTCCGAGCGGGCGATACGATCATCATTCAAATCGATCCAAATGACTCAGGTCATGCGACAACACCCTCCGTTCAACTAAGCCCCGGTTCGACCGGCAATGCGACTACCGATTACCGGTTTGAAGTTTTTCTGAATCAGGACTTTGACGATGCGCCCGATACGAGCATTGTTGATACAAGTCTTACGGGATTTCGAACTCCATCCAGCGCTACTGCGTGGGGAGCAACGACGCTTACGTCAAACTTGATTCTGCCGGGTCAATCGAGTCCGTGGGTGTCCGTAACCTATGGCTCGTCTCGGTATACCGTGGATGTAACCATTCCGATAAGTTTTCTATATGGTGCAACCCCTCCCGCGAACGATCAGAGATTCGGCATCGCATATGCCGTCATCAACGACCTGACATCTCAGTTTGTGATCGGCGGAGCAACGTTAGACGGTCTCACAGGCTCGCCCTTTCCATCGTCATTAGTCCTCGATCCGATCGACAACGATCCGGGTGTGCGCCGTCTTGGATTGATTGCAAGTGATGCGTCCGGCGTTTGGACCAATCCCTCGCAATGGGGCACCGGTTTTTTCTCTGATATTCCCGGTAACCTTGCGGATGTCCATTTCTTACACGATCCGTACTGGTTCAGTAGTTCGATCAGGATTGGCAAGTGCGACACCTCCAGTTTCGGCTCGATCGCGCAGGCCACTGGCGTGAACCAGGGTTCGCTTGCCAATTGGTACGAATATTACCCGGGGACGAGTGCCTCGGAAAAACCGTGCCAGATGCGCGTGTGGTTCCAAGTGCAAAAGGACCAGCCGGGCGTGATGAGACGCCGGTTTCTCGTAGTGTGGGCCACGCCGGGAATCGCACCCGGTACATGGGCTGTTGTCGCGCTTACGGAACCGATCGGAGTTGTGAATTCAGGCGACACTTTCAACGTGCTTTGGTCCAATGTAACGAAGGGGAGCTTTGTCGATCAGTCTGCACATCCTTGCATTCGCATCTACGTGCTACCCGAAGACCTTGGCGCTAACTTCGGCAGTACGCCTGCCGACGTTTTTATTCGAGGGATTACCACGCAGAGCCAACTTAATGATGTTGAGAGCCGGTATATGTTGCAAGGCGACACTGATTTGCGAAAAGCGCAGATGAACTTCACAAACTTGAAAAGCGGAGACTGTCCCGCCGCTTCAAACTGCCGCCAGACGGCAATGTTGCCACGCGAATCATTTCCTAATGGCGACGATCAGGCAGTGCGTTTTGTAAACGCGAGTTTTCAAGCGCCTAAGGTCGCGGATGACGAGGTGAACCTCGTACCAGCCGCGCGAGCGACAGAGATCATTCCACAGCAATCTGTTGCTGATCCCCAAAACGGGTTAGTGCGGATCTTCGTCGAGGGTTTTGGATTTGCGCGTCCTCCGGCAGGAAAGCCCTACACCTACCTGACACCGTTGGGTGGAATCGGTTACGTAGTCACGAGCGCGGATCTGCAAAAGCGTGAATCTCTAAAACTCGAATTCGAGGTGACTAACCCACGGCTGCTGCGGCGGGATTTCACAACCAATCCGCCCAGAGAAGTCCTGTCGCCGACACGGAATGTCTTTCTCGGTGTGCGAATCGCAACGACTAATGGTGTGCCGGTTCCGAGCTACACCGTCAAGCTGGATCGCGATCAGCTTGGACCAGGTGAATCGACCAAAGGCACTGTGGTGATTCGGCCGCAAGGCGGGTCCGGCGCCTTTAAGCGCTGGGGCCTGAGTCTGCATGCCGGCGTGAGTATTCCGCACGGAAACCTCAACACAGTCTTCAACCCCGGACCGAATGTCGGCGTCGATCTCGAATACCGGTTCAACAGCATGTTCTCCCTGGAAGGCATTTATACCTTCCATCGCTTCATCGGCGAGACCTTCGGTGCGTTCACGTTTCCTGATCTGAACGTGCACCAGGTGTCGGTCAACGGGAAAGTGTATGGCAGTTCGTCACCATGGCGCCCGTTCGTCAATTTCGGCGGAGGCGTCTACAACTTCAACACCAGCACCACACGCGGAGGGTTGAATGTAGGTGGTGGTTTGCAATTTGACATTGCGCCGAATGTGGCGGTGGACGCGATGTACAACTTTCACAACGTCTTCACGTCTGGATCAAACACACGATTCTCGACGGTGCAAGGCGGGGTGCGTTTCAGGTTCTGAACCCGGTGTCATGCTCGATAGTTTCACGAGGCAAAATGTTATTGGCAGATTGCGCGTCGCCGGTACAAATGTCGACGCGCTCTCTGCACGCCTGCGCGCAGAGAGGCTCTTGAACGCTGCCGATTTGGAAGCAGCACAGCCGACACCGTCAGCAATAGTTTTTATTCGGAAGCTGCGTGATCCGCTGCCGGGTGTGCTTAGTCTTGATAGTTCCGCAACCGAGCCGCCGGCGGAATGGAAAGCGGCCCTCACCAGCGCACTGCGAAGTGTGACCGGAAGAGCAGGACGTCCGGCAGTCGAATCAGTAAGCGGAAACGAGGAAGCGATCATCTTCGCGGATCGCGCCGAACTACTTGCATGCCTCGCAGCAGATACGTGTCACGGTGCGACAGCGACGCGCTGGTGGTGGACGTGTCTGTTGCGAGGGGGACACGATCTGCACGCCATCAAAAAAATCTGGCGTGAAAGTCCCGAATACATTCCTGCCGCTTTGCGCCATCTGTCGAAGCGTGGCGAGGCAGCGACGTTTGTGCAACGGCTCGACGACGATACTAGTTATGAGTTTATTCGAGCGATCACCAACGTGTTCGGTTTGGAATGGTTGATGCCGGTCGTTGGCGACCGAGTGGTCACCAGTTTGTCTCACGATGCGTCAACCCCAGCCTCAGTAGTTGGACCAGGCAAAGAACTGCTCAGCGCTCCTCCATGGGCCGTTCAAGTCAGTGACACAGCAATGCATCAGCTTAGTCTTGAGCAGCAACGCTTCCTGGGCGTCGCGTTGATGATTCAGCAAGCGCCCGCTGTTGTGCGTGCGAGAGAGTTCGCGCGCGCCGTTGAACAGTGGCAGGAACAAGTCGTTATGCGCACTGCGGATCAACTACTGCAATCGAGTACCCGCCCACGCGTTGGGCAGCAACTCCAAACAGCGGGACAATCAGTAAGCTCCCCGTTGCCGGGTGTTCACCCGACACCAGAACCGGCCTCGCATATTGCCAAGACTGATGAATCGCGGATTAAGACACCAAGACCACCTGCCGTCGGGCCGTTAGCCTCGATGACAGCAGAATCGCCCGAATCGATCTCGCCTGAAGTTGTCGTTGGACCATTTCCTGATTCCTCTCATGCAATGAGTGACAACTTCGCGCAATCCGACACAATTCAGGCGGACACGGTGCCGGAGGTTCCATCATTAACAACGGCTCAGTTAACCGATCAATCCACCTTTGAAGTTAGCAATCTCAACGACAACACAGATCCCCTCTCGATTGAAACCGATCTCGGTGGCCTGCTTTATCTAATCAATCTTGGTGTGTACCTGAATCTGTACTCCGATTTCAGTGCGCCGCTCGCGCCGGGAATTGAACTGAACATCTGGGATTTTGTAGCGCTTGTTGGCAGCGAACTCGTCGAAGGCTCCCACGCTGATGATCCAATTTGGGCGATGCTTGCAATTCTGGCAGGACGCGATGAAACCCAACCACCAGGCATGAATTTCGAGTCTGAAAATAACTGGCGTCTGCCACCCGAATGTTTGTTGCCTTTCGAAGAAGACGAGAGGTGCAAATGGGAAACAAGTCGCAATCGGCTGCGCGTGGGTCCAACACTGGATCGTTGGTTGTCGTGGTTGATGCCTTACCTGCGTGCGCGTCTGCGAGTAGCTCTCGGACTCAAAACAAACGCCGAGATCCCCGGAACTCTCTGCCGGCATTACGCGAGAGTTAGCGCGACTGACACGCACGTCGATGTTTACTTCAGTCTCGCCGACCTACCCCTCGCGATTCGGTTTGCCGGCCTCGATCGTGATCCCGGCTGGGTTCCCGCAGCGGGCCGGTTCATTTCGTTTCATTTCGATTAGAAGAGCCATGCGAAAGAATTTGTTCGAAGATTTGGAAGTAACTCCGGCGGAACACTTCAAGCTGTTCTTTTACGGCGCCGTACTCAGTGTGTTTCATCACGTCACTCAGTTGTTTGGTTCAGCCGAGGCAGCCTTCAAAGAATTCCCGTTTCTCGTCGGTTACAACAACGAGTTGGCCGACGGCGGTTTGGCGGGCATTAATTCAGGCAAAGCAGTTTCGCTTTGGCTCGAATCGTTGTGCGAGTGGGAAAAGAAAGCGAACGAGCATTTGCCGATCAATGCATTGCGGCGCGCGGCTGGTCTGGATCACTCGGCAATGATCCTGCTGACAGTGATCGGTTTAATCGAAGAGGATCTGCGCTTCGGAACTGTCTTCGAAATCTTGCAGGGAACGGCAGGCCAGCATCGCGCGACTCCCGGTTTGTTGAACTGTTGGGGACGTGACGATCTGAACTGGAGCGACGCGCGCGCAAACCTGCGAAGGATGCACGAGCTCGGGCTGGTTCGCGTAGTCAACCCCGAAGCGCCGCGTTTGGAATGGGCGATGGAGGTGCCGAGCCCTTTGTGGGACGCATTGCGCGGCGAGCAAAACCAAATTCCCGGCCACGGGTTTCGTTATAGAAGAGCAGACACGCTCCTCTCGATCGATCAATTGGTTCTCCCGCCGGGATTGCACGCACAGGTAAGAGCCATTCCAAAACTGCTCGTGTCGGGTGAAGCGGATGGCGTGATGGTTCGCAGCGCCAACCGTAATGGACGTCGAACGCTGGTCGGTGCGCTCGCACGTGAACTCGGTCTCGGGTTGCTGGAAGTCACGCCTGCCTCCGTTACCGATGACGAGCGCTGGCGGTTAGTTGGACCACTCGCCACAGCGTTGAATGCGCTGCCCGTGATCGTTCTGGACCTTGGACCGCAAGAGACGGTTGAAGTTCGGTGCCTCTCGGCTTGCCGATCGCCGTACGGAATCGTCGCCGGGAAACAAGGAGGAGTCAGTGGCGACGGCGTCGAACGAGCGATCGCGATCAACCTCGAAATGCCCGATGCGAACCTGCGCCGCCAGCACTGGCAACACGCCTGCGCTACGGACAAACTCGCCGCTCTTGACGACATTAGCCGCCGCTTTCGCCTGACGTCCGGCAACATTCATCGCGCTGCGCAGCTGGCGAAATCGTACGCCGCGCTCAGCAAACACGAAGCAATTACACCGGCCGACGCGCAGCGCGCGACGCGCTCGTTGCACCGGCAGGCGCTTGATGCCCTCGCCGTGCGGCTGTCTGTTTCCGGTGACTGGGACCAACTCGCCGTCGGTGAAGACACGCGCCGCGAACTGGAAAACTTAGTCAGCCGGTGCCGGCATCGTGAAAACCTGCAAGCGCAAATCGGTGGTAACACCGGCGCCGGCGTGCGCGCACTGTTGAGTGGTCCAAGCGGCACCGGCAAAACCCTGGCCGCGCGTTTACTCGCCTCTACGCTCCAGATGGATTTGTATCGCGTTGATCTGTCCGCGGTCGTCAACAAGTACATCGGCGAGACCGAGAAAACACTCAACCTTGTGCTGTCACGCGCCGAAGAGCTCGACGTGATATTGCTGCTCGACGAAGGTGACTCGCTGTTGACACAACGCACGGGCGTGCAAAGCTCGAACGATCGTTACGCAAATCTCGAAACAAATTTCCTTCTGCAAAGACTGGAAGGTGAATCATTCGACGGCATTCTCCTTGTAACGACGAACGCGGCTGAACGCATCGATACTGCATTCCAGCGGCGCATGGACGTCGTGATTAATTTCTCTCCACCGTCGTCACCCGAGCGTTGGGCCATCTGGCAATTACATCTCCCCCCGACTCACAGAGTCGATATTAATTTGCTTGAAGAAGCAGCCGCGCGCTGCGCGATGACCGGTGGTCAAATCAAGAACGCCGCGTTGCACGCATCGCTGCTGGCACTGGAAGACGGCGGCATCGTCACGTCCGCGATGGTCGAAGCCGCCATTGATCGGGAGTATCGAAAAGCCGGAGGCGTCTGCCCGCTGCGCCGGCTCTGATCGCAGCGGGGCTCAGCCAGAAGGGACGGCACAACATTCCGGAAACCACCCGCACAACGAAGCCCACCACGGTTCCGGTGCCCACTGTAAACCCGCCGGCACGTGGTTCTGCGCCCGTGGTGAAAAAGCCCAGCGGCCCACCTTCGATGTTTTTGGGTGGAAAACCTATTGAAGTTCTCGGAAAGATGTATTACCGCACGGCCGGCGGCGACTTGATCGACCTGCCGTCCGACATGACTGCCGCACAGGTGATCCAACTCGAAGCCGATGCCCGCGCCGCCGTCACAAAGATTGGCAAAGGTCCACCACCTCAACCCGTTCCTGATGTAAAAAAACTCGATAAGAAAGAAGACAAGAAGACACAGCTCAAGCCGTTTGCGAAAGGGAAAAAATTTGGTGCCGAGGGTAAAGGTGGTCGCAAGCCAAAAGGCGGTGGCTCGCCGGGGTTGAGCAAAGTCGGAGCCGGCAAAGTAGCGCAGTACCTGGCTGCGAAAGCGGCGCCAATCGTTGCCAAAGGTTTCTCGCGTCTGCAACAACTACGAACGTCACAGCAAACGCATGACGAGGCGGCCGACAAACGCACGCAGGCCGAAGCCTCAGTCGTTATTCCCGCCAGCGAAGGCCAGTCAAAGAGTAACTCGGCGCAAGTCAGCGTAGTCGGCGATCGTCCGGCGCCGAAGGTTGATGCCAACAAGGGTAAGCAAACTCTCCAGGAAACATTGCGAGAGAACATGCCCCGAAAAATCGAAGACGTCGACAACTTCCAGCGCGACATGAAAGGGCAACACACCGGCGCCGAAGTTTTGAAGACGATACAGAGTGACAAGAACGCTGTCGTCTCGACCTTTCAGGACATGGGCCACACGCCGCCGCCCGCTCCGCGCGAACACGAACCCGTAGCGCTGCCCCCGACAGAAATCGCGCCGGCCACGGGAGCGATGAACCTCGGCAAAGACGGCATTGCGCCTTTGCAAAAAGAGCACACGGATCTTTCGAACTACACCAACGAAGCCGATAAGAAATTAACGGAAGAAGGTGTCACGCAGGAACAACTCGACATGGTCGACAGCGGCGACCTGGCAAGTGCAAACAAAGAAAAGAAAGGAATGGTAACCGCGGCGAAGACTGAACCTGTAGCTGTGCAGAAGTTTGCGCAGGACCAGGGCAAGGACGTCGAGAGAGATCTCAAGCAGGAAGAGACTAAGCAGCGCGCCGACATGAACACGAAGCGTAAAACGGGTCTCGGCGCGACGCGTGCCAAACAGCAGGGTGCAAAATCGGCGCTGGAAAAGAAACGTGAAGAAGTTGCCGCGAAGATCAATGGCATCTACACCGCTGCGCAGGACAAGGTTAAGAAGCGGCTTGCCGATCTCGAGACGCAGTCGATGAAGCGCTTCGACGATGGCAATGCCAAAGCGACGAAGGCTTTTGAAGACCAGGTCAATCGCGACGTCGACGCCTTTAAAGAAGACCGTTACTCCGGCATGTTTGGTTGGGCCAGGAAAATTCGTGATTGGATCAAAGGCATCGACGATCTGCCGCCGGTCAAAGCTATCTTCGATCGTAATCGCGAAAAATTTGTCGCCACCATCAACAAACTCGTCGAAGACATTTCTGCCGACAACAAACGCGTAATCCAGGAATGTAAGGACGAACTGCAGCGGGCGCGCGCGGAAATCAAGGATTATGTTGACAAGCTCGGACCGAGCTTAAAAGACATCGGCAAGAAAACCGCCGATGAAATGAGCTCGAAGCTCGACGAACTCGACAAATTCGTCGCGAAGAAGGAAGAAGATCTACAAAACAAACTAAAAGACAAACAGACTGCCGCGATCAAGGCTATCGACGAAAAGATCGAGAAGATGAAAGAAGCGATGGCAGGTGCCCTCGCGAAGCTCGGCAAACTTCTGTTATGGGCCGCCAAGAAATTCTTCACCTGGGCACTCGAGAAGTTTGGTTTCTCCCTCTCCGAGATCGAGGGCATTATCAATAAGGGTGCGGCCGTACTGAAGGCAATCTTCACCAAACCCATTCAATTCGTGAAGAACCTGATGAAGGCGGCCATCCTGGGCTTCGAGAACTTCGGCAAGAATTTTCTCAAACATCTGAAAGAGGCGCTGTTCGAGTGGCTGACTGGTTCACTACAGGGAATAAAGCTGCCATCGACGTGGGACTTCAAAGGCATCGTGAGCGTTGGGCTCCAGATGATCGGCATCTCTTACGCGAACATTCGTTCGGTAATGGTGGAGGTGATGGGCGAGCCGGTCGTCGCCGGACTTGAAAAGACCTTTACGCTGGTAAAGACACTGATTACTGAAGGGCCCATGGCCGCATGGGACCAGTTGAAAGATATGGCCGGCGAGATGCGCGACGCGTTTATCGAAGCGGTCAAGGATTTTATCAAGCAGAAGATTATTGAACAGGCGATTCAGTGGTTGGTGAGCCTTTTCATTCCGGGTGCCGGAATTATCAAGGCTGTCATTGGTATCTATGACACGGTCGTGTTCTTCATCAAGAAGGCGAAGCAGATCATGGAGATGATCTCAAACTTTCTGGGGTCGATATCCGAGATCGCCGCGGGCAATATCGGCGCTGCGGCGGACGCGATGGAGAAAGGATTGGCGCGCGGGCTGTCGCTCGTAATCAACTTCCTCGCGGCGCTGCTGCGTCTGACCGGCATCACAAACAAGATCCGCGACGCGATTCAAAAGATTCGAGACAAAGTTCGCGGAGTTCTGTTGAAGGTGGCGAAGTGGATTTGGGAGAAAGGAAAGGCGCTCGTCAGCAAAGGTGTGGGTGCAGTGAAAGCGGGTGCGGCTTCGATCGTTAACTGGTGGAAGGCTCGTTCGAAATTCAAAGCAGATGACGGCGAACACACCTTGATGGTCGAAGGTTCGCCGCAAAAGCCCTCGGTGATGATCGCGAGTGTTCCGCAGAGTCTTCGTGAATATCTTGCGGCCAACCTGAAGGCCAAAGACATGAAGGCGATCGAGCCATTGCTGGTCGCAGTTGAAACCGAGGTCACGACGCTTGGCAAAACGGAGAAACCCGAAACCGGTCAGCAACGCATTCAAAAGAGACTTGATGATCTTCGCGATGCACTGAAAGGCATATTGAAGTTCGATGTACCCCCAACGGTTATCGTAAACAAGCCCAGCGGCAATCTGGCGAAACGCGTTTATGTCAAGCCACTGTCTCGCCTTGCAGGAAATACCGCACCAAGCGATGACACCACCTCGCTCGCATCATACGGCTCGGCGCGTCCAGGCCAATTGCTTATGAATCAATTGAACACCGCTCAAAAAGGCGGCACGGGCTGGTCGCGCCTGCACCTGGTTAGTTATCGCCTCATGGGTCCGAACGCCTTTTGGAACCTGGTGCCAGGTGATGCAAACGCCAACGCGGACATGAAACGGATCGAGCTTGATACGGAAAAAAACCTCAAGGGGGCGACCTTAAAGGTCGTAAAGGGAAAACGCCGGCGTACTTTCATTCGGTTTTACGACGTGACTGCGTCATATCACTCCGCGACCAATCCTCCCGGAGCCAGCCAGTTCGCGGATCAAATCACGATTAATGAGGGGATATACGACCCGCTCACCGATGAAGAATTGGACGTCACGCCGCACACGATCAAGCCGTCGGCTTGTCCACCGGCGCCGGGTGCTGTGGCTAGAGCCAATCTTTCTGTCGACGGTGGTCCAACACTGAATACGCTGCTCGGCAAACAAAAGAATCCCAACGGCGGGACCTTCCCCGAAAGTATCGGCACGATGATCGTGATGGCGCGGTCAAAAATGGAGAAGGCTACTCATACCGATAAATTCAGTTATGAGCGTCTCCGTGACTATGGCGCCGGGATCATCACCGCTGGCGACATTGAAGGGCTGATCGAACTGGTGCGGAAGAATAAGGCCGATATCAAGTGAAGGATGGTAGCCGCGGCACACACATCGACGAGAGCGCAACCTGCGACCAAGCCTAAGGCGCTGCCGCCTCCGCGCGCTTTTGCCAAGCCGACGCGCGCGACGGGCGCGACGTTCGCGCGCGTCGGTGGAAGACAAGCGCGAGGTGACCGACAGCGATTTGCCCTTCCGAAAGAATTCCGCAGAGCGACGGCGACAACGCATTTTTCCGCAGTGTCCTCTCTTTGGCCACCGCAGCAGAAATCTGGTCCGGTTGAGACCGTCGCGATCGATCTGCATCCGTGGAGCTTTCCAAACGCCGTCGGAGACAAGGCACTCGGTCGTGAATCAATTCAGGATTTCACCGGCTCGCGCCCACGCCCTGCAACCGTAACCCAATTCGCGCAGTTACCGGCGAACCAGGTTGTTGTCCCGCCTGCTATTCCTTTGCACCGGCCCGTTGGCAAAGTAGCAACACCGCATGAGCTGAAGAGATTCGACTCGACCGCTATCAGCGGCACGGGAATGCCACTGCCGGTCGCGGTCCGAAATTCTTTAGCGCGAACGTTCGCAGTAGATCTCTCTCCGATTCGCGTGCACACCGATGCCGGCGCGCAGCGCGTCGTGAGGAGTCTGGGTACGCGCGCCTTTGCTTACGGCAATAACATCTTTCTTGGACCCGGTGAGCAACCGACTGACTTGCGTTTGATGGCCCACGAAGTTGCACACGTCGTGCAGCAAGCCGGCGGCGTGACGCTGCAGCACTTCACACCATCATCAAGCAATCCACTCGAACACGAAGCCGAGCGCGCTTCTGCCGCAGCCGTGCGCGGCGAACGGTTCAGTGTGCAACAGCGGACCAGCCCGCGTCCGCAAGGTTTTGGTTTGAGCGATCTCGGCATCGACATACCCGATCCACTCGATTGGCTGGCCGGCAAAGCGAACATCATCCCGGGCTTCCGGATGTTCACGATTGTGCTCGGCGTTAACCCGATCAACATGAGCCCGGTGGATCGCAGCGCGGCAAACATCCTGCGCGCTCTCATCGAATTCCTGCCGGGCGGCGGCCTCATCACTCAGGCGCTCGATAACTCAGGAGTGTTCGAAAAGGCCGGTGCTTTCGTCGAGCAACAGATTGCTTCACTCGCCCTGACCGGCGAAGCAATCAAGTCGGCCGTGACAGAGTTCATCGCCCGCTTGAGTCTCAAACGAATCATTCTTGAGCCAGGCACTGTTTGGGAGGAAGCCAAGCGCATCTTCACTGGGCCGATTGATCGCATCATCAGTTTCGCCAAAGGGCTGGTGAACGGCATCATCGATCTGATCAAGGACGCGATCCTCAAACCGATTGCGAAACTCGCCGAAGGCACCGAAGGCTACAACCTTTTGAAAGGCATCCTCGGGAAAGATCCAATCACCGGGGAAGCGGTCACGCCCAGCGCCGAAACGCTGCTTGGACCACTGCTGAAGATGATTGGGCTCGGCGACGTCTGGCAGAAGATGCAGGATGCGAAGGCGGTTCCGCGCGCGTGGGCGTGGTTCCAAACGACGATGTCACAACTGTTCGGCTTCGTCAGTCAGATTCCGGATCTGTTCATCGCTGCGTTCAAGTCACTCACGATCGAAGACATCATTCTCGTGCCGAAAGCATTCGCGAAACTCGCGAGCGTGTTTGGCGGCTTTATCGGCAAGTTCGTGAGCTGGGGTCTCGACGCAATGTTCAAGTTGCTCGAGATCGTATTCGATGTCGTTAAACCCGGCGCGATTGCTTACGTTAAGAAAACGGGCGCCGCGCTAAAAGCCATCCTGCAAAATCCACTGCCGTTTGTCGGCAACCTGGTCAAGGCCGCGAAACTCGGTTTCACGAATTTTGCCGGCAACTTCGTCGAGCACCTGAAGAAAGGACTGATCGACTGGCTGACTGGATCGCTCGAAGGGATTTACATCCCCAAAGCACTCTCACTGCCTGAATTCGGCAAGCTGGCGATCAGCATCCTCGGTATCACCTGGGCGCAAATTCGCGGAAAGATCGTCAAGGCACTCGGTCCCAATGGCGAGCTGATCATGCAGGGTCTTGAAGCAGTGTTTGACGTCGTCAAGGCGCTGATCACTGGTGGACCAGCAGCCGCATGGGAAGTTATCAAGGACAAACTGACGGGCCTCAAAGACACCATCGTTCAAGGCATCATCAGCTTTGTCACCGAAGCTGTGGTGACCAAAGCCATTCCTAAACTGATCGCGATGTTCATTCCGGGCGCGGGCTTCATCTCCGCGATCATCTCGATCTATGAAACGGTGATGGTCTTCGTGAACAAGATCTCGAAGATCATTCAAGTCGTCACAGCGTTCATCAATTCGATTGTGGCGATTGCGGCGGGCAATATCGGCGGAGCGGCGGCAAAGGTGGAGAGCATCCTTGGTGGCCTCCTTTCTTTGGCCATTAGCTTCCTGGCGGGCTTTGTCGGTCTTAGCAAAGTCAGTGACAAGATCAGAGACATAGTTAAGCAGGTGCGCGCGACGGTAGATAAAGCGATCGAGGCTGCGGTCGAATGGATCATTAACAAAGCGAAGTCGCTGTTTAAGAGTCTGTTTGGTGGAAAAGACAAGAAACCCGACACACGCACTGAGCAGGAAAAGCAGAAGGCAGTTGACGACGGTGTTAAGGAGGCTGAAGCGCTGTTAGCGAGCCACCAGGTTGGAGTCGACGATTTACCGAAACCACTCAAGAAGATTCAGACGAAATACAAGATTACGACCTTTGCGTTGGTAAAGAAGACCGGTGATACCAAAGACGAGGTCAGCGTCCACGCCGAAATCAATCCGAAGGGTGACACCAGATTTATCGAGTTTGTCCATGGAATGCCGCGCAAAGACATATCGTTTGTGGCCGGTAGTTACGACAAAGGGGAGTATTCACGGCAGATCAAAGATCAGGAAACGGGATTGCGCTCAATGAAACTCCCGCGCTGGCTTTCGAATCGCGATACTTTCCTGGTCCAGGGCCGCCATCCCGGCAGCGAAAGCGCGCAAAGCCGCGCGCGCCGGATTGTGATTACGGCGTTGACGATCGCTGAGATCAACGCGGAAGTCGCCGCCGGTAGAACTCCGGACAGAGCTGCGATTCGCTCTGCCATCGAAGCCCGATTCCCGGGCACGGCCGTTTTGCACGCCCCGGACCAGGTTGCCGGCGGTGAATTTGATAAGTTCGCTATCGACATTAACAACTACGCCGACAGGAAACAGTTGCGCATGGGCGCGATCATCATGTCAGAGAAAGAGGCAAGAAAAATTCTCGGCAATTTGGAGGTTAACAGCTCGATTGGATCGCAATGGAGCAAGGGAAGAGCTGATGACCTTGATGCTGCTGTCAGGGCGCACAAGGCCACTAACCCGCCCGACTTTGATAAGCAGAATTTGAACGCGCGACTCAATGTGAGCTAGGGGTGAGATCATGAGTGGATTCGAAGAATTCAGACAGCATTACGCCGGCAGCCTGATTCCTGCGACGCCGGTTACAGACGAACAACTGTTGAGCAGCTATCGCAACCGTCTGCCACAGGCTTTGCTCAAGGAATGGCAGGTCAGTGGCTTTGGCGGGTTTTCAAATGGTTTCATCTGGATAACCAATCCCGAAGAGATGCAGTTCGCGGTTGTTGAGTGGGAACTTGACGCTGCATGGCTAATCTTTGGACGCACAGCCTTCGGTGACCTGTTCATTTGGGACGGTGAGAATGTACGCGGTCTTTTTGTTCATTACGGCACAGTCGAGTGGTTCACCGACGATCTGCCAATGTTTTTCGATTATTCATTGTGCGATGACGCATTTCTGGACGAGGTGTTGAGATTCTCGAAGTTTCGCGAGGCCTTCGCCAGATTGGGTCCGGTCGATCACAGCGAAATGTATGGGTACGTGCCGGCGCTTGTGCTTGGTGGTGATGAGAGTATCGAGAACCTGAAAAAAGTGAAACTGCGAGAGCATCTGCTCTTGCTGGCACAACTGTATCGCGGATAACTGTCGTGACGACCTCATCCAGCAATCACTCTCGAGGCACGTGACAAAGCAAATTCGATCGACGACAACCTGACATTAGCTTGCTGGTCCATTTACACGAATTGAGGTAGTTAGCAAACATGATTCTACTCACAGGTTTCTATAACGATCCCGATCCGCACCGGCGCGGTGAACTCCTCGAATGTATCAAACGAAACGCTGCGAATGAATGGATCGATGAGGTGCGGGTCTTTATCGAAGACGAAACTGCGCCCGAAGAGATCTCAGCCGATCAACCCAAACTCAAACTGATCCCGTTAGGGCGACGCGTAACGTTTCGCTTCCTGTTCGATTACGCTAATGAAAATCTCAAAGGGCAGACCGTGATGGTTGCCAATGCAGATATTTTTTTCGACGAATCGCTCCGGCGTTTGAATGGTTACGATCTCAACAGCAAACTGCTCTGTCTCTCTCGCTGGGACGTGCAAGCTAATGGCGCCACTGTTTTTTTTGAGCATCCATCAAGCCAGGACGCGTGGATCTTCCGGGCGCCGATCCCGGAAATGAATTGCGACTTTCACCTGGGATTGCCGGCCTGTGACAATCGTTTGGCGTGGGAAGCTGAACAAGCAGGACTTCAGATCAGTAATCCCGCTCGTACCCTGCATGCGAATCATCTCCACATGTCCGGAATTCACCGGTATCACGAACGACAGCGTCTTCCCGGGTCGGTTAAGTCGATCACCGCCACCGCGTTGGAAACGCAATATCCCAGTGAGCTGGGCCCGCCGCCTTTGGTCCCATGCGCCGCAGCAGCGTTTAGCGAGACGATGGGTTACACGATCGCTACTCTCGATCTCGGCGCGTCGTCTCACAACAACGATCATCGCCCTTTCGAATCAATTCCCGAGCCATTGCGAGGACGCAGGTTCACTCAAGTGGTGTCGAATGGCTTGTCTGAGGTCGAAGTCGAATTTCTTTCGGCGGGCAAAGTTTACGTGCTGGTTGGTACTGACTGGGGTGGGCATGGACCAGCGACCGATTGGTTGCGGCAAGTCGGTTACAAAGAAAACTTGTCACTGGCGCGGACCGAACGCGGCACTGCTTTCGAAGTCTGGTCGTTGGTCGCTGAAGCTGGTGAGCGCTTCGTCATTCCGACGCAAGTGATGCTCGTCTCGGATCACTTAGTAAAGCGCAACGGCCTTGACAACCATTTGTATGCCGCGGCTCGCGTGTCTGATGAGCCTCCGATTTTCGCTCTTACGACTCTTTCACCGAATCTGGAAAACTTGCCGCACATTTCAGGATGTATCGAGTCGTGGCGTCGTGCTGGTCTGCATGTAGTCTCTTTTAATCACCCGTCGGAGATTCCTGAGCTCCAAAGACATTTCGATATTGAATTTGTTCCTGTTGAAGCCACGACCGAAGCCACGTTCGGTCGTCACTTCATTCCCGTCAATGCAATGCTTGATTGGGCCGGCCGTCACAATGGACCGGTCCTGCTAATCAACTCAGATATCGAGTTGCGCATGGATTATTGGGAAGTGAAGCGGGCGCGGTGGATAGCGGAAGATGGGCTTTGCTATTTCATCCGGTTCAATTATGACAGGGATCATGCGACTGCGGCTCGCGAAGCCCATGGGATCGACGCATTTCTCTTTCATGGTCGTGATGCGAATCTGTTCGGGCGTTCGTTCATGTCGTTTGGTAAACCGTACTGGGACTATTGGGTGCCCCATACCTTCGCCCGCAACAATCGCCCGATGTGCTCGGTCGAATTTCCGGCAGCGTTTCATCGGCGACATCAGAATCGTTGGTCGTGGGACGAGTGGCATCGTTGCGCGCTCGAGTTTGAACGAGTCATCGATGAGTGTGATCGGAACAAGAGTTTTGATGCGTGTCTGCACAGAGCGCGCCGCGTTCGTGAGATGTTTGATCAACAAAGGCTTTCACTTTCGCACAAGCCGCCGCAGATTCGCGAGTGGGTACAACAGACCTTCGGATATCCCGGCTCCAAGACGTTTCTCGAACTCGGTTCACATTGCGGAATCGATACCGCGTGGATGGCGGAAATTCCGGGAGCCCGGATCTATGCGGTCGAGCCCGATCCGCGAAATCACCAGCCGAAGCGTCCCAACTTATTAGTTGACCAGGCAGCCATTTCTGATTTCGACGGTCAGGGCCTGTTGACCTTGAGTAAACAGGGATGGGGAAAAGAATGGACTTTCTCATCCTCAATAAAAGAACCTTTGAATCATTTGCAGCGCTATCCCGTGACCTTCGGAGAAAGTGTTCCGGTGCAGATGATGACACTCGACAGTTTTTGTGAACGGCACGGCATCGGCGTGATCGATTTTATTCTCGCGGACGTGCAGGGCGCGGAGGCTGAAATGATTCGCGGCGGCAGTGCGGCTTTGGCGCGGACACGCTATTTGTTCACCGAATACTCCGACGATCAGTTGTACCGGGGCCAACCTTCGCTGAGTGAGATACTGGCAATGTTACCTACGTTTCGTGTGCTCGAGTTATGGCCCGACGACGTGCTCCTGGAAAACCAGGCATTGAAGTGAGTGGTTATTGATGCGAAAGATTTGCATTGGCGTTCATATCTATGAACAACCGGATCGCCTGGTGAGGACTCTTGCCGCCTTGCGCGCGAACACCAGCCACGACGCGGAGATCATTCTGCTTCCCGATGGGCCAGACTATTCGACGCGTCACGCATTATCGTTACCCTCGAACCTGGTCCAGCTTTCGACTAACGACGCTCGCGGCGCGGCATCTTGTTTCAACCGGTTGGCCACGTATTCAGCTGCGGATGTTGTTGTTTTACTCGAAAGCGGCGCGTGTGTTGGACCGGGATGGTTGGACCATCTGTTGAGGGGACTCGACGCAGATCCGCAGAATGGTCTCGCGGGGCCTTCAACTAATACCTCGTGGAATGAACAATGTGTGGCTCGACACTCAGGCGCCGGCGAAGAAGAGATCGAGCGGACCGCTCTGGAAATACAAACGAGGTTTGGAGATCAGGCTCAAACACTCGAGCCGCTGTATAGCCTCGCCGATTTTTGTTACGCCGTACGGCGCGAAGTGATTGAAGGTGTGGGGGGCGCGGACGAACGTTACTCGCTCGGGCCATGTTGGGAGATGGACTACAACATTCGCGCTGCACGTGCGGGCTGGCGCGGCGTTTGGGTCGGCGCGGCTTATGTACATCGCGCGCCATTCACGGCCCGGCGGCAGATTGAAGAAGCAAAACGATTTGAATCGAGCAAGCGTCTCTACCAGGACAAGTTCTGCGGCGCGCGCATCCGCCGTGAAAAGACTGACTACCGCACCCACTGCCGCGGCGCTGCGTGCGGTAATTTTGCCCCGCAACATCTGATAGAAATCAAGAAGCCTTTTCCCATTTCTTCAGAGACGATGGCGTGTGTCGACGATGCTGTTACTCCAGGCTCGCAACCGGTTCCCGCTGTCGTCGAGGCGCCGCTCGTCAGCTGCATCATGCCAACGTATAACCGGCGCTTGTTTGTGCCGCAGGCAATTCGCTGTTTCCTGCGACAGGATTATCCTAATCTTGAACTGCTGGTAGTCGATGATGGACCACAATCAGTGGCGGATTGTATTCCGGAGAGCGATCGAATTCGTTATATCCGCCTGGATCGAAAGGCCACCGTCGGAGCTAAGCGCAACCTCGCATGTGAGCAGGCACGCGGTGAATTCATCGTGCACTGGGACGACGACGACTGGTACCCGGCGGATCGAGTGACGCGGCAGATTTCTGCGTTGCAGAGTCGTGATCACGACATCAGCGGAACCAGTCGCATCTATTACTACGATGTGACCACGACGCAAGCCTGGGAGTACCGTTACTCGGTTTCCAACGCGGCGTGGGTAGGCGGTAACACGCTGGTCTATCGCAAATCGTTTTGGTCACACCACAGATTCGCGGACGTTCAGATCGGAGAAGACTCGCGTTTCGTTTGGAGCAACGGCGGGAGATCGATTCGTGACCTGAATGATCCATCGTTATGCGTCGCGACGGTCCATCCGGAAAACGTCAGTCGAAAAGATCTCAATGGTTCGTACTGGCATTCACGATCGCGCGATCTGCTCGCGGCGTTGCTCGGCGACGAAGTCTACTTTTATTTTCGAGCGCGTGAGTGGCCACTTGTTTCGTGCATCATGCCGACTTACAACAGGCGCGCTTACGTGTCCCAGGCCTTGCAGTCGTTCCTCCAGCAGGATTATCCGAATCGAGAGTTGATCGTCATCGACGACGGGACCGATCCGATCGAAGACTTAATACCAACCGAGACCAACATCCGGTACGTGCGCCTGCCGCGTCGCCTGACGATCGGCGCGAAGCGAAATCTCGCGTGTCAACACGCTCGTGGCGAAATCATCGCACACTGGGACGATGACGATTGGTACTCACCGGATCGTCTTCGTTACCAGGTCGCGCCCATAGTTGCCGGAGCAGCGGATGTCACCGGCCTGGAAAATAAATTTGTGCTCGCGTTACCGGCGGGCGAATTCTGGACCACAGATGCTCGACTGCATGAGCGCATGTTCGTCGAGAATGTTCACGGCGGGACGCTTGTGTATCGAAAGGATGTTTGGGCGCAAGGCAGCGGCTATCCGGAAGTGAATCTCGCGGAGGACGCATGGCTGGTGTATCGCGCCACACGCAATGGCAAACGGTTGCAACGGCTCTCGAATCCCGGCGTGTTTGTCTACGTGCGTCATGACCGGAACGCGTGGCGCGAGTTTCGACCGGGCAGCTTTATCGACCCCAACGGTTGGCAACGTCTTCCCCGGCCAACTCATTTCCCGGCCCGAGCTTTCTCGTTCTTTATGCAAGCGGCAAAATTAAACGGAGACCCCGGATGACGGGCGGCTCGGCGAACTGCGACTCACTCCGCGAAGCCGGAGACCCTACTCAAACACCAGATCCCGATGTTGCGTGAGAGTTTCTAACGCTTCCCATTGATAAGGTCCTGAAACGTTCTGCTCAGATTTTCCACTTATAGTGTTGCTGCAAATTAACGATATGCCTAAAGGAGATATACACATGGAGTTTCCAAGAGACACACAAGCTGAACTCGACGCTTTTTATTCAAAGCACAAACTTGGACCTGACGGCCAACCTACGGCTGCATGGAAGAAGGAGCATCTCACCACCATCACTCCCGCTTACCCTCTTATGCTGGCGTTCCCACCTGGAACACCAGTGACTAAAATTACATGCCACAAGCTGGTAGCAGAGAGCTTAACGCGAGTGTTCGAGAAGATTCTGGAACATTTCGGTTCGGTTGAGGAAGTAAGGAAGGCTCGCATGCACTTATTCGCAGGCATGTACAATTTTAGAAAAATAAGAGGCTCCAACCGATTAAGCACACACTCCTGGGCAATTAGCATTGACATTGATTCGGCTAAGAACCCGCAAGGAACGCCCCACAACGAAAGCAAGGGAATGATGCCCAAAGCTGTTGTAAAAATCTTCGAGGACGAAGGATGGAAATGGGGTGGAAGATTCGGTGGTAAGCGAGTTGATTGTATGCATTTCCAAGCCACAAAATGAAGCCGAGATCGTGATTTGATAGTGGCTTTGAAGACAATAAAATAAAAACGGCCGACCGTGGGATCGGCCCCCAGTCTGTCTATCTCTTCCAGATGGCACCGGCGAGCACTGTCAAAATTAGCCAGCAATGAAGGCCGCCGGTGCCGTGGCATCATGTGGTGATGAACGCCTCCACCTCTTTATCACCGCCATCGTTTCCCCTCGCAAGTCATTCTACGGGCGCTTGCTGCATTCAATGAACAATTCAGCGATAATGAAGTTGATTCCGTAATCAAGCAATTCACTCCCTCATAACTCCCGACGGCGCTCAGCCGGATGCGCCCAAACGACGGGGATGAAACTGATACCGCGGACCGTCGTCACGAAAAACCTTAAAGAGATAACCATGTCAGGAAACGATTTAACGACACGACGCGGAAAACTTTCGCCAGCCAAGCGCGCCCTGCTTGAAAAACGACTCACAGGTCAGGACGCGGGACTGGTGGAGAACAAAACCATCCCGCGCCGCCAGTCACGTTCATACGCCCCGCTCTCATTCGCCCAGCAGCGTCAATGGTTTCTGCATCAGTTGGAACCGGATAGCATTGCTTACAACATGCCGGCGGCGCTGCGTCTCACAGGCCGGCTCAACACGGATGCGCTGGAGTGGAGCATCAATGAAATCATCCGGCGACATGAAAGCCTGCGTACGACTTTCAGACTCGTCAATAACCAACCCGTGCAGGTGATCGCCGAGCAGTTGAAACTCAAGATGCCGGTCGTCGATCTGCAAACCTTCCCCGCTGAAGAGCGTAAGGCGAAGGTGAAGCGACTCGCAACTGAGGAAGCACAACGACCATTCGATTTAGAAACTGGACCGCTCTTACGTGCCCGGCTGCTCAGGTTGAATGCGGAAGAATGTGTGCTGATCTTTACGATGCATCACATCATCTGTGATGGCTGGTCGATGGGCGTGCTGGTGAGTGAGATGATGGCTCTCTATAAGTCTTACATAGATGATCAGCCGTCACCGCTCGGGGAACTGCCCGTGCAGTATGCTGACTTCGCTGAATGGCAACGCGAATGGTTGACGAAGGAGAATCTCGAACGCCAGCTTCAATACTGGAAGCAACAACTCGGCGGCGAGCTTCCGGTTCTGGAGTTGCCGGCTGATAGAGTGCGCCCGCCGCGTCAGAGTTTTCGCGGAGCCGTGCGGCGATTCACGTTTTCCGAAGAACTCTCGGCGGCCATTAAGAGTTTGGGCAGGCAGGAGGGCGCGACGCTCTTCATGACCTTGCTGGCGGCATTTCAATCACTGCTTCATCGCTACACGAATCAGACTGACATCCTCGTCGGGACGGCCATCGCGAATCGAAATCGCGCCGAGATCGAAGGTCTCATCGGTTTCTTCGTAAACACTCTCGTCTTGCGCACGGACTTCAGCCGTCGTCCGACATTTCGTGAGTTGCTCCGAGGCGTTCGTGATCTGACGTTCGGAGCATATGAGCACCAGGACTTACCCTTTGAAAGAATTGTCGAAGAGTTGCAGCCCGCGCGCGATCTCAGCCGCAATCCAATTTTTCAAGTCGCTTTCGCTCTCCAAAATGCGCCCATGGAGGAACTGAAGCTGCCCGGACTTAGAGTCAGGACGCAGGAGTTGGAGAGTTTGACGACAAGGTTTGATCTCGAATGCCACGTGTGGGACGTGGCCGGTGGTCTTCAGGGCTTTCTCTTCTACAGCACCGACCTCTTTGAGGAATCGACCATCGAACGCCTGCTGGCACACTACCGAAAATTTCTGGAAGAGGTTGTCGCCAATCCCGACCAGCGTGTGTCGGAGATACAGTTTTTGAGTGAAGACGAACGCCACAAACTGCTCTTCGAATGGAACGAGACACAGCATCCGATCATACGCGACACCGGCGTGCATCATCTCTTTGAGGAACAGGCCGCAAAGACACCCAGTGCACTCGCCGTCGAATTCGCGGGCGAGCAACTGACTTATGCCGAATTGAACGAGCGTGCCAACCAACTGGCGCGCCACCTGCGCAGCCTTCGCGTCGGGCCGGAGTCTTTGGTCGGCATCTGCATCGAGCGTTCAAACGAGATGGTTATAGGGTTGCTCGCCATCCTCAAAGCGGGCGGTGCTTTCGTGCCGCTCGACCCGGCTTATCCGCCACAACGTCTGTCTTTCATGCTCAAAGATGCGCGTCCAACGATCGTGCTGACAAAGCAGCGCTGGTTGCAGAGGCTTCCCGAAAGTGAAGCGCAGATAGTGTGTGTTGATGCTCTCAGAGAATTGCTTGAGCTGGAGAGCGCGGACAATCTGCACGACACTGTGACGTCTGAGAACCTTGCCTATGTCATCTACACCTCGGGTTCGACCGGAATCCCTAAAGGCGTGGCGGTGCCGCACCGCGCAGTGATTCGGCTGGTGCGCGAGACTGATTACATCAGGTTCGCCGCGGATGAGGTGTTTCTGCAACTGGCGCCGGTTTCATTCGATGCTTCGACTTTGGAGATCTGGGGCAGTCTGTTGAACGGAGCGCGACTAGTGATTATGCCGCCGCAGGCACCTTCGCTGGCGGAGTTGGGGACAGCGTTACGCGACTACGGAGTGACGACCTTATGGCTGACAGCCGGGCTGTTTCACCTGATGGTGGATGAGCGGCTGGAGGATCTGAGCGGCGTGCGGCAGTTGTTGGCCGGTGGCGATGTGTTGTCGGTGGCGCACGTGCAGCGGTATCTGGCTGCTACAGATCACGGAGTGCTGATCAACGGCTATGGGCCAACGGAGAACACGACGTTTAGTTGCACGCACAGGATGCCGGCGGGATGGGAACAGCAAGGAAGCAGTGTGCCGATCGGCCGGCCAGTTAGCAACACGCAGGTGTACGTGTTGGACCAGCGGCTGGAGCCGGCGCCAATCGGAGTGGCGGGCGAGTTGTATCTGGGTGGCGCAGGCCTGGCGCGTGAATATCTGCGGCGGCCGGAGTTGACGGCGGAGAAGTTTGTGCCGCACCCGTACAGCGCGGAAGCGGGAGCGCGTTTGTATCGCACTGGAGACCAGGTGCGCTGGCTGGCGGATGGGACACTGGAGTTTGTGGGGCGATTGGACCAGCAGGTGAAGGTGCGTGGGTTTCGCGTCGAACTCGGTGAGATCGAGGTGACGCTCGGTGAGCAGGAGAAGGTCAGGGAGGCGGTTGTCATCGCTCGCGAAGACAGTGCGGGCGAAAAACGTTTGGTGGCCTACGTCGTTCCTCACACCGAAGTTCAGAGCATGCAGCAAGAGAGAGCGCAGTTGATTTCGCGCCTCCGCGTGCATCTCGAACAAAAATTGCCGGACTACATGATTCCGGCTTCCTTCGTGTTGCTCGATGCGCTGCCGCTCACGTCGAATGGCAAAGTTGACCGGCGCGCGTTGCCGGTGCCCGACGAGGCTCGACCGGAGCAAGCCGGTGATTTTGTCGCGCCGAGCACTCCGATCGAAGAGTTGCTTTCGCGCCTCTGGGCGGAACTGCTCAGGGTTGAGAGCGTCGGCGTGCGCGACGACTTTTTTACGCTCGGCGGACATTCCCTGCTGGCGACACGGCTCGTTTCTCGTGTGCGTGAAAGTTTTGGTGTCGAGTTGCCCGTGCGCAGCCTGTTTGAAGCGCCGACCGTCAGGGACTTAGCCGGACACATCGAAGCAGGTTTGCGTGACCGGACGGGAGAGCAAGCTCCGCCTCTGGTTCGCGTTTCGCGCGACGAAAGACTTCCGCTCTCTTTTGCACAGCAGCGTCTCTGGTTCCTTCATGAACTGGAACCGACGAGCTCTTTCTACAACATTCCCGTCGCCGTGCGACTGCGCGGTCGTTTGCAGATTGATGCGATGCAGCGGGCGTTGAATGAAATCGTCCGGCGACACGAAAGTCTGCGCACGAGTTTACCGACCATCGACACACAACCCGTGCAGTCGATTGCTCCGACGCTCACACTCGACCTGTCCTTGATTGATCTTTCCACCCTCCGCGAGGAAGAGCGCGAGCGCGAAGCGCAGCGGCGCGCGGCGGAAGAGGCGCGCGCACCTTTCAATCTCGCGACAGGGCCGCTCATTCGTGCAGGCCTCGTGCGTCTCGGCGCGGAAGACCATGTGCTACTCGTGACGATGCATCACATCATCAGCGATGGCTGGTCGATGGGTGTGCTAATCAAGGAAGTTGGGGCACTCTATCGAGCCTTCCTCGAGAACGAAACGTCGCCGCTCACGGAGTTGCCGGTTCAGTATGCAGACTTTGCCGTCTGGCAACGTCGTTGGCTGTCGGGCGAGGTTTTTGAGACGCACCTGCGTTACTGGAGACGACAGCTCAGCGGTGAACTGACTGTGCTCAATCTGCCGACCGATAAACCGCGCCCGGAGGTGCAGAGTTTTCGCGGCTCGAGCCAGTCGCTGCAATTGCCGGCGCCGCTGACAGAAGCCCTTAACGTACTATTAAAGCGCGAAGGCGTGACGCTCTTCATGCTGTTGCTCGCGGCCTTCAAAGCATTGCTCTCGCGCTACACGGATCAGTCCGATATCGTCATCGGGTCGCCAATTGCCAATCGCAACCGCGTGGAACTCGAAGGACTCATAGGATTCTTCGTCAATACGCTGACGTTGCGCACGGATCTTTCCGGCAATCCGACCTTCCGCGAACTCATGGGACGCGTGCGCGCCGTGGCTCTGGAAGCCTACGCACATCAGGACATGCCGTTCGAACAACTCGTCGAGCAGATGCACCCTGAACGAACGATGAGCCGCAACCCACTCTTTCAGGTGATGTTCCAGATGGAGAACACGCCGAAAGAGGAGTTGCCTCTGCCCGGTCTGGTGCTCAGTGCGGTCGAGGTCGAACGGGTCACGACGCAGTTTGATTTGAGCTTCGACGTGATGGAGAACGACGAAGGTCTCCTGGTCGTTGCCGAGTACAGCACAGACCTCTTTAACACGGCGACGATCTCCGCGATGCTCCGGTGCTGGCGGATTCTTCTGGAAGGAGTCATCGCCAACCCGGACGCGCGGATCGACGAACTGCCGCTGCTGGCCGGCGCCGAGCGCGAACAGTTGCTCAATGGTTGGAACGAGACGCGCCATGCGTTTCCGGCGGAACATACGCTGCCAGAGTTGTTCGAAGCGCAGGTTGCGGCGCGACCTGATGCGTTGGCCGTCATTTCAGATAAGGAGCAGTTGACGTTTGCCGAGCTGAACCGGCGCGCCAACCGCCTGGCGCACCTTCTCGCAGCGCGTGGGATCGGGCCTGAATCGTTGGTCGGTCTCTGTATGGAACGTTCCGCACAGATGATCGTCGCGTTGCTCGGCATCCTCAAAACGGGCGCGGCTTATCTTCCACTCGATCCTTCGCTTCCGCGTGAACGTCTCGCCTTTATGGTCGAAGATGCAAAGCCCGCAGTGGTTCTGACACCGGAAGAACTATCAGCCACGGATTACACAGATCAGAGCCACGGATCAGATCCGGATCTAATCCGTCGCTTTGATCCGCGTCATCCGTGTTACGTCATCTACACTTCCGGCTCGACGGGCAGACCGAAGGGCGTCGTGGTCTCACATCATTCGCTCGTCAACCATAGCCTGGCGGTCTCCGCGGCCTACGGGCTGACGACGGACGACCGCGTCTTGCAGTTTGCTTCCATAAGCTTCGACGTGGCTGCCGAAGAAATCTTTTCGGCGTTGCTGAGCGGCGCAAGCATTTTTCTTTCCAGTGAAAAAGTGATTGATAGCGCGGGGCTGCTTCGATTGATTGAGGATGAGAAGCTGTCTGTCCTCAATCTGCCTGCGCCCTTCTGGCACGCATGGGTAAGAGAGTTGGCAGCGACGGGCAGAAGCGTGCCGCCGTGTCTTCGTCTGTTGGTCGTCGGCAGTGAAAAGGTTTCACTCGAAGCTTTCGACGCCTGGCGACAACTCGCATCCGGCGTCAGACTAATCAACGCTTACGGAACGAGCGAGACGACGATCACTTCCACACTCTACGAGCCGGAAGAAAGCGCGCCGGCAGCAGGCATTGGTGCTTCACTCCCCATTGGTCGTCCCATCGCCAACACGCGGGCCTACATTCTCGATCATTATCTCCAACCCGTTCCCGCGGGTGTGCCCGGCGAGCTTTACATCGCCGGGACGGGACTCGCGCGAGGCTACTTGATGCGCGCTGCGCTGACGGCGGAGCGGTTCATCCCCGATCCCTTCGGACTTGGGGCTGGCGCGCGCATGTATCGAACCGGAGATCGTGCGCGTTTTCTGTCTGAAGGTCAGATCGAATTTCTTGGCCGGTCCGATCAGCAGTTGAAGGTGCGAGGCTATCGCATCGAGCCAGGCGAGATTGAGTCTGCGCTCAAACGACACCCAGCGGTACGCGAAGCGTTGGTGCTGGCGCGCGAAGACTCGACCGGGGATAAACGTCTGGTTGCTTACGTCACGCAGAGCGCCGAAATCTCCAAACCGCTCGACAAGGAAGCAGAACTGGAAGAAGAGCAACTCGCGCAGTGGCAGACGGTCCATGACGACGAAGTGTTCAATCAGGCCGCGCCCCTGGCCGACCCGACCTTCAACATCAGCGGTTGGAATAGCAGTTACACGGGCGAGCCCATTGCTGCCGAAGAGATGCGCGAGTGGGTGGATGACGCGGTCGGCCGCATTCTTTCCCTCGAACCGAAGCGTGTATTGGAGATCGGATGCGGAACGGGGCTTCTCCTCTTCAATCTTGCGCAGCATTGTGAGTCGTACGTCGGCACGGACTTTTCACCCGCCGCGCTTAGTTACGTGCGGCAGCAGTTGGCGAACCGCAGTGGGGTAGACGGCGAAGTCATGTTGCTCGAGAGACGTGCTGACGACTTTCGAGACGTCGAGCCAAATTCTTTCGACGCCGTGATTCTCAATTCGGTGGTGCAGTATTTTCCGAGTATCGCTTATCTTTTGCGTGTGCTCGAAGGCGCGGTCCGCGCGACCCGTTCGGGAGGCTTCGTCTTTGTCGGCGACGTACGCAGCCTGCCGCTGCTCGAAGCTTTTCACACTTCGGTCGAGCTGGCGAAGGCCGATGCCGCACTTCCCCTTGAACAGTTGCGGCAACTCATTCGCAAGCGCGTTCGTGATGAAGAAGAGCTGATTCTCGACCCCGCTTTCTTCGACGTTCTCAAAGAGCATCTGCCACAAGTCAGCCACGTCGAAATTTTGTCCAGGCGCGCCCGCCTGCAAAACGAGATGACGCGCTTCCGTTATCAGGTCGTCATTCACATCGGGGAGCAGACCGCACCTGCAGCGCCGCCCGCATGGATCGATTATCAACACGTTGCGAACGCGAGGACGTCAGACGCATTGAGAGCACTGGCAATGCTGGAACGGTTGGAGGTCCAACCTTCCGAGAATCCGGCGAACGTTGGCGAGCTCAAAGAGATTCTGCGCCAAAGTCAAGAGAGTTGTGAAGAGAAGGAGCTTGACTTCCAGTTCGACATCTCACGTCGCAAAGCGTGGAGCGAATATGCCAATAATCCTCTGCAAGGCAAATTCGCGCGGTATCTGATTCCACAGTTACGAAACGTGCTCGAGGAACAATTGCCCGACTACATGGTGCCTTCGTCGTTTGTGTTGCTCGACGAGTGGCCGCTCACGCCAGGCGGGAAGATCGACCTGCACGCACTGCCCGCGCCTGATAGTACGAGATCACATGGACAGGCTGCTTTGGTTGCCCCGCGCACACCCGTTGAGCAGACGTTGGCCTTGATATGGTCTGAGCTGCTCGGTCTCACGCGCGTCGGGATCAACGACAACTTCTTCGAGTCAGGCGGTCATTCGCTGCTGGCGACGCAACTCATCTCGCGCGTCAGAGAGAAATTCCAGGTCGAGATAGCGTTGCGCCAGTTGTTTGAACGTCCGACCATCGAATTATTCGCAACCGCCATCGAAGCGGCGCAGCACGAGAGCGCGGCGTCACAGATACCGGAAATCGTTCCGATTGCGCGACAGGCGCATCGCATGAAACGCTCTGCACTTCGCCGTCCCTAAGAGTCTTTATCCACAGATTACACAGATTGTGCAAATGAATCCGGGTAATCCGTGGATGCTCGGTCCAGATTGCGAATGACGGGATGCAGCAGCGCCAGGGATGCCAGTAAGGCCGTCAGGATACCCGAGAGGATGAAGATGGTGGGTGCACCCAGGTAATCGGTCGCCCATCCGACGAGACCGCTTCCAACCGGAACGAGCGCAATCGATCCGAGCGTGGCGATGCTTGTCACTCTGCCCAGCATCCTGCCGGGAATCAATTCCTGCAAGGTAGTGATGAAAATTAAATTCGGCACAGTGAAGGCCGCGCCGACCAGGAACGCAGCCGGCGCGATGGCGTAAATGGTCACTGGGAGACCGAACACGGCAATCAAGAGCCCGCCAACTATCCATAGGCCGTATGCAAACAGGCCGCGCGCACGCAGGCCCGATGTTCGTTCCAGCCAGATTGTCCCGAGTATCGTTCCCCCAATCGATCCGGCAGAGATCATTGAATAAATCAGTCCTAGAGACCCAACGCCGCCGTGTAGATGACCTTTGACAAGGAAGGGAAGCGTGATGGCAAGCGGCGCGGAGAAAGTGATGTTTCCGAGCGAAGCAATCACAATCGTAATCGAGAGCCATGATGCCTTGCGTACGACCTCGACGCCTTCGCGGAAATCATGCAGCACGCTCTTGCGTGCTCTCGACACATGCCCGGCCAGAGCGAGCCTGACAAGCGGCGCAAGACACAGCGCAGAGATCACGAAAGTGAGACAATCGAACGTGAAGGCGGTTGGTGAACCGCTTGTGCTAACAATCAGAGCGCCCAGCGCCGGGCCGGCAATCTCGGCGAGTTGATCACTCAGGGCCGTCAATCCGTTGGCGCTCGGCAGTAGTTCCCGAGGAACGATTTGAGGGACGATGGCCCGGTAAGCCGGCCCGAAAAACGCGCCGACGATGCCGAACAACAGGCTGACGATGTAGATATGCCAGATTTCGAGACGGTGCGCAAAAGCGAGCAGGGCAACTATGCCGATGAGGAGGCCGCGCAATGTGTCTGATAAGAACATCACGCGAGCGCGCGAGTAACGATCAACCGCGACGCCACCGACGAGCAGAAAAACGAGCATCGGCGTCGAAGCGAAGATGAAGATGGTGCTCATCTCCTTCGCCGAGCCGGTCCTTTCCAGAACCCACCACGCCAGCGCCACACGGTAGATGCTGTCGCCGAGCGCTGAAAGTTGCTGGCCTGACCAAAGTAACGCGAAAGAACGAACAGTGAGCGATTTGAATAAAGTCATAGCGCGTAGCGACCTAAATTGAGCTTGAATCCACAGATTACACGGATTTTCATAAATCAATCCGTGTAATCTGTGGATAGAAGGTGAACGGACCGATTTAAATCTTGAAAGTGACGTGTGTTATAAGTACCCCTTCGTAATCAATCAGGTTTGGTGAAGCCCAGCGCCATACCTCTCTGCTCTGCCGGAATCTCCCATCAGGTAGAAGCTTCGATTCACTGGGCAAAACATGACGATCTGTTCCGAGCGTCTTTATCTACCCGACATCACAGTTTCCTCTCTCGTCGAACTGCTTCAGCAGCGGGCGGCGTCTGCGCCCGACCGTGTAGCTTATTGCTTCCTCGGCGACGGCGATGCCGGAGAGTCTCGCATCACTTACGGAGAGTTGAACCTGCGTGCTCGCGCGATTGCTGCGAGTCTGCAAGAAACCGGTGCGCGTGGTGAACGTGCCCTGCTCCTGTACCCGGCGGGACTCGCTTACGTCGAAGCGTTTTTCGGATGTCTCTACGCGGGCGTCATCGCCGTTCCGGCGCCTCCGCCGCGTCTCAATCGAAACGCTCAGCGACTGCAAACGCTAGCCAGTGACGCTGAAGCGACGTTTGCACTGACCAACGCTGCGTTCCTCACCAGGATAGAGTCCACGCAGATACCGGAACTCGCATGTTTGCGTTGGCTGGCGACCGACAACATTGACGACTCAAAGGCCGGAACATATCTGGAGCCGGAGTTGAGCGCTGAGAATCTGGCCTACCTGCAATACACCTCCGGTTCGACGGCCACGCCGAAGGGTGTGATGGTCACGCACGGCAATGTTCTGCACAACTCGGCCTCCATTCACCGTGGCTTTGCACATACATCCGAGAGTCGCTCGCTCACATGGCTTCCACATTTTCACGACATGGGTCTGATCGACGGCATTATCCAGCCGCTCTATGGCGGATTCCCCTCCATCCTCATGTCGCCGGCCTCTTTTCTCCAACACCCACTGCGCTGGTTGGAAGCCGTCACGCGTTTTCAAATCACGCACACGGGTGGTCCAAACTTCGCTTACGACCTGTGCGTGCGGCGTGTGAAACCAGAGCAACGCGCAAGTCTGGATTTGCGCAGTTGGCGCGTAGCTTACAACGGCGCCGAGCCGGTGCGCTTTGAAACATTGCGGCGCTTTGCGGACGAATTTTGTGAGTGCGGCTTTCGTTGGGAAGCGTTCTATCCGGCATATGGCCTGGCGGAAGCGACCCTGAAAGTGACCGGTGGCAGCAGCGCAGAACCTCCCGTCACCTGCACCGTCCGCACCGGTGCGCTCGAACAGCATCGTGTCGTCGAAGCTGTCTCCGAACAAGATGACTCACGCACGCTCGTCGGTTGCGGACATGCTGGACTCGACACCGAGATCGAGATTGTCAATCCCGAGACGCTCCGGCGCTGTGAAACGAAAGCGGTCGGCGAGATTTGGGTGCACGGGCCAGGCGTGGCCGCAGGCTACTGGAGGCGACCGGAGGAGACTGAAGCGAAGTTTCACGCACGCCTCGCCGCAGACAAGCGAGAGTTAGTTTCCGAAAAGACTTACCTGCGAACGGGCGATTTAGGATTTGTCAGAGATGGGGAGTTGTTCGTCACCGGCCGGGTCAAAGACCTGATCATCATTCGCGGGCGAAATCTCTATCCACATGATCTGGAACTCACCATCGAGCAGTGTCACGAGGCGTTGCGGGCGGGTGGAGGCGCAGCCTTCTCTCTTGAGGTTGAAGGCGAAGAGCGTCTGGTCGTCGTGCAGGAATTGGAAGCACGACGGCGTGCGGACCCGCCGGCGCTCGTCGAATTAATTCGCCAGACACTGGCTGAGGAGTTCGAGGTACAGCCTTACGCGGTGCTGCTTGTGAAAGCCGGAAGCGTGCCAAAGACATCGAGCGGTAAGACTCAACGCGGCGCATGTCGGACGAGGTTCGAGACAGGTTCTTTCGACGTGCTGGCAGAGTGGCGCATGCCTCTCGACTTTGAAACTGAAGACAGCCGGCAGATCGAGACGGCGGAACTCTCAGACAAAGAAGCCATAGCGAGATGGATACGCGGACAACTGGCGGCGAAGTTGAGGATTGATGCCGCCTCAATTGATGTCGATAGCTCCATCACGCGCTACGGTGTCGATTCATTGATTGCTATTGAGTTGACGCACAGCATCGAGACGCAACTCGGAGTGCTGCTCCCGATGTCTGAATTCATCAGCAGTCAGAGCATCACGCAGATTGCCGTGCGCTGCTTCGAGCTGGTCGAGGTGACGCGTTCTGCACCGCCGGTTGCTGAGGCCGTTTTCGTAGACGAATCCAACACGTTCCCGCTCTCTCATGGACAACAGGCGCTCTGGTTCCTCCAACAGCTTGCGCCGGAAAGCACAGCTTACAACCTCGCTTCCGCACTCAGGATAAAGACGAAACCGGATGAGGCTGCCCTGCGAAGCGCGTTTCAATCTCTCGTCGAACGTCACGGCGCGTTGCGCACGACCTTCAGTGCCGTGCAGGGCATAGCTATGCAGCACGTTCACGAAGAGGCGAACACTTCATTCGAGACTGTCGATTCATCTCTCTGGGATGATGCCGCGCTCGCCGAGCGCCTGCGTGACGAGGCGCATCTCCCTTTCGATCTGGAGCACGGCCCTTTGCTGCGCGCAATACTGTTTAGCAGAGCAGACGCCGACCAGGTCTTACTCGTTGTCGCGCATCACATCGTGATTGACTTCTGGTCACTGGCGATACTCATGCGCGAGCTCGGCGAGCTCTATCGTGTCGCGGCGCACGGCATAACCGCGACCCTTGCGCCTCAAACTTCAAACTACTTCGATTACGTTCGCTGGCAGCAACAACTCCTGACAGCTGAAGCGGGAGAACAGCTGGCGGCTTTCTGGCAGAAACAATTGGCGGGTGAACTGCCCGTGCTCAATTTTCACACGGACCGACTGCGCCCCTCCGTGCAGACATTTCACGGCGCATCCGAACCGCTCAGGCTCGACGCACAACTCACCACACGACTCAAAGCCTTGAGTCAAGCGAACGACGCAACGCTCTTCATAACGCTGTTGGCGGTCTTCAAGGTGCTGCTCTATCGCTACACCGGACAGGAAGATTTACTCGTCGGTTCACCGACGGCGGGTCGACAGTCAGCACAGTTTGCGGAAACCGTCGGCTACTTTGTCAACCCTGTCGTTTTGCGCACGTCACCCAATGGCGCGTTTTCGTTTGAAGAATTTCTGAAGCAGGTGCGTTACACAACGCTGGCCGCTTTCGCGTATCAGGAGTATCCATTTGCACTACTCGTTAAGCAGTTGCAACCGGAGCGCGACCCGAGCCGTTCGCCGCTCGTTCAGGCGATGTTCACCTTGAACAAGGCGCAGCTCTCGGGAGAAGAGGCGATGGGAGCTTTTTCCCTCGGCGAAGCGGGTGCGCGGATGAATCTCGGTGGCCTGCCGGTGGAGTCGATGCGACTTGAACAACGCATCGCGCAGTTTGATCTCTCACTGACAATGGTCGAGGTCGAGAATGAGCTGTCGGCCTCGCTCGAATACAACACGGACTTGTTCGACGCCGCGACCATCAAGCGCCTGCTCGGACACTTCCAGACGCTTCTTCAAGCCGCCACTGCTTGTCCATGGGAAAGCCTCGATCGGCTGCCGCTGCTTAACGAGAGTGAGCGACATCTGTTGCTCAACGAGTGGAGCGGAGCAGTTGCAGACCGCGCCGGAGAGACGGCGCCGGCGTCTTTGGTCCATCAACTTTTCGAGCAACACGTCGAGCGTCATCCGGAGAGTACCGCCGTTGTTTTTGAAGGCGCACGACTGAGCTATGGCGAATTGAATGCACGTGCAAACAGACTGGCTCACTATCTGGGTCGGCGCGGCGTGGACATGGATGTGCCCGTCGCGATCTGCGTCGAGCGTTCGTTGGAGATGGTCGTGGCGGTCATGGGCGTCCTCAAGGCGGGCGGCGCCTATGTGCCGCTCGACCCGCGTTACCCGCGGGAGCGCCTCGCCTTCATGCTTGAAGAGACGCGCGCGCCATGGCTCCTCACACAGAAACATCTGGTGGAAGGATTCCCCACGAGCAGCGCTCGAGTGCTTTGTCTTGACGAGGATTGGGATGAGATCGCGCTCGAGAGCGAAGACAATCTAAAAGTCACACCGCAGCAGGAGAGTCTTGCTTATGTCATCTACACCTCGGGCTCGACCGGACGTCCGAAGGGTGTGATGGTTTCGCATCGAAGTCTGGCCGCCGCTTATCATTCATGGCGGAAGCCTTACCTGCTCGACTGCTCACCGTGCGTCCTGCAAACGGCAAACTTCTCCTTCGATGTTTTCACGCAGGATTTATTGCGGGGGTTAATGTCCGGCGGACGACTGGTTCTGTGCTCGCGGGACACGCTGCTCTCGCCGCAAAATTTATACGAGCTGATGCGCGCGGAGAAGGTGGAGCTTGCAGACTTCGTGCCCGCGCTCATCAGGCCGCTCTTGCAGTATCTCGAAGAGACTCGGCAAACGCTCGACTTCATGCGTGTGCTCATCTCCGGCGCGGACGCTCTCTACGCTGAAGAGTACAAAAAGCTTCGCCGACTCTGCGGCGCTGATGCGCGCGTGTTCAATTCTTACGGACTCACCGAAGCTACCATCGACAATCTCATCTTTGAGAGCTTTGCTGCGGATGTAAACTTGAACGGCATCGCTCCGCTCGGTCGCCCGTTTGCAGGCGTTCGCGTCTATATCCTTGATAGTCAACTCCAACCTGTGCCCGCCGGCGTCACGGGAGAGTTATATGTCGGCGGAGACTGCGTGGCGCGTGGCTATCTGAAACGCCCCGATTTGACTGCCGCACGTTTTCTTCCGGACCCTTTCGCAGACGATCCAGGCGCGCGTTTTTACCGGACCGGAGACCTTGCGCGCTTTCTGGCCGGCGGCAATGTCGAATTTCTCGGGCGCAAAGATGAACAGGTGAAAGTGCGCGGGTATCGTATCGAGTTGGGCGAGATCGAAGCGACGCTCAAACAGCACGCACGGGTGCGCGACGCCATTGTCGTTACCGCCAATCACGGCAACAGCACGCAACGAGGCGAGACAAGGTTAGTAGCGTATGTAGTCATCGAAGGTGACAACCTGGGATCCAAGCAGTTGCGCGAGTTCCTGGCAAAGAGTTTGTCGGAGCCAATGATTCCGTCTGCTTTTGTCTTTCTCGATGCCATACCGGTAACACCAAACGGCAAGGTTGATCGCCGCGCGCTGCCGGCGCCTGACTTTTCTGTTAGTGACACAGTACAGACAGAGGATGTGCCGCGCACTGAGGCGGAGTGCATTCTCTCCGGCATCTGGTCTGAACTGCTCAAGCTCGAGAGGGTCGGCCTGCACGACAACTTCTTTCATCTGGGCGGTGATTCGATTCTCAGTATTCAGGTGGTTGCACGTGCCAGGCAGTCGGGCCTGCTGGTGACTCCCAGGCAAATCTTCGAGCATCCCACGATCGCTGCGTTAGCCTCGGTTGGCGAGACACCTTCACCGACAATCGGTAAACAGGGGGATGAGCAGGGTCGCATCACCGGGCACGTCTCACTGACACCAATTCAACGCTGGTTCTTCGAGCAGAACTTTCCCGCACCCGCACACTGGAACATGTCTCTCTTGCTCGAACCGAACGAGCGGTTGGACCAGTCACTGGTCGAAAGAACAGTCGCGCACCTGCTTGAGCATCACGATGCGCTGCGTCTCCGGTTCGCCAGAAATAACAATGGTTGGAAACAATCTCTCGCAGACAGTGAAGAAGCTCGTCGATGTGTGCGCGGCATCGACTTATCAGCACTGACCGAGGCGGCACAACGCGCGGCGCTTGAGTCGGCTGTCGAAGCGGCGCACGGAGAGCTCGATCTCGGCAATGGCCTCGTGATGCAGGTTGTGTTGTTCGATCTGGGGGCAGGCAGGCAGCGTCTCTTATGGGTGGTCCACCATCTCGTAGTTGATGGCGTTTCGTGGCGAATACTGCTGGAAGATTGGGAGCGAGTTTACAGGCAACTGCAATCGGGCGAGCCTGCCAGTCTGTCTCTGAAGACGACTTCCTTTCAACGTTGGGCCGAGCGGCTGGACCATCTCGCGCAGAGCCCGGACGTGCTGAAGGAGTTGGATTATTGGAAAGCTACATCGGGGCGTTTAGATCTCTGCGGCCCTCTGCGTACCTCTGCGTTAACAGAAGACTCTCAACGCAGAGATCGCAGAGATACGCAGAGGGCCGCAGAGAATACAGAAGGCTCCGCGCGCACGTTTACTGTCTCGCTTTCGACGGATGATACGAACGCTCTGTTGCAGCACGTGCCCAGGATTTATCACACACGCATTGACGATGTGCTGCTGACCGCGCTCGTGCGTGCCTTTCGGCGTTGGACGGGAGAAGACGCACTGCTTGTTGAACTCGAAAAGCATGGCCGCGAAGAACTCTTTGAAGATGTCGATTTATCGCGAAGCGTCGGTTGGTTTACCAGCGCGTTCCCCGTCCTGCTCAAACTCCCGGAGACGGCCACGACGTTGGGCGATGACTTGAAATCAATGAAAGAGCAGTTACACCGCATCCCGCGCGGCGGCATCGGCTATGGCATGCTGCGCTACCTGTGCCGCGACGAAGAGGTTGCGCGACAGATGAGTGTGCTGCCGTGCGCAGAAGTCAGTTTCAACTACCTCGGACAATTGGACCAGATGTTTCAAGCCTCCGGCCTGTTTCGATTGGCGCGCGAATCATCAGCCGGCGCGGCCCGCGATCAGGAGGCGCAGCGTGGCAACCTGTTGGAAGTCAACGCCACTACTATCGGCGGTCGCTTGCAGGCCGAATGGACATATAGCGCGGAGATTCACGACCGCATCACGGTCGAAAAACTGGCCCATGACTTCCTCGAAGAGTTGCAAGCATTAATCGCACACTGTCTCTCGACGACAGCGGGAACCCATACGCCTTCCGACTTTCCGCTTGCACGCATCAGCCAGACGCAACTCGATGAACTGTTGCAGTCGAGAAAGGATGTGACAGACCTCTTTCATCTGTCGCCCATGCAGCAGGGCATGCTCTTCCACATCCTTTACGCTCCAAACACGGACGTTTACCTCGGCCAGTTCAGTTGCGCGTTGCAGGGTGACCTCGACGCCCGCGCGCTCGGCAACGCATGGCAGCAGATACTCGACCGGCACGACGTCTTACGCGCCTCGTTCATCTGGGAGAACCTGGACGAGCCGCTTCAGTTGATCCATAACAATGTGTGCGTGCCACTTGAGCAGCATGACTGGCGTGGCCTGACTGATGACGAACAGCACGAGCGATTGGAGGCGTTCCTCATTACGGAGCGGCAGCGCGGTTTCGATCTTTCTACGCCCCCACTAATGCGGCTGGCGCTCGTTCGTCTTGGCAGCGATTCGTATCGTTTCGTGTGGACGCATCACCACCTTCTGCTCGACGGCTGGTCCGGCGCGCTTCTGCTGCGCGAAGTCTTCAACGCCTACGAAGCGTTGAGACGCGGTGAGCAGGTAAGTGCCGGGCCTCGACGTTCCTTCCGCGACTACATCGCCTGGCTCGACCGGCAGGACTTATCGAAGGCTGAAGCGTTCTGGCGCGAGAACCTGAAAGGCTTCGACACGCCCACGCCTCTCGTCATCGATCACGCGAGTGCGGAAACCGACGGCGGCATGGAAGCGGCCGGTGAGAGCCAGGTGCAACTTTCGGAAGAAACGACCAGTCGCTTGCAGTCGTTGGCACGCAAGCATGGGCTGACGCTGAACACCATACTTGTGGGGGCGTGGGCCTTGCTTCTCAATCGCTACAGTCAGGAAGAGACCGTCGTCTTCGGCGCGACCGTCGCGGGGCGCCCAGCTTCACTGCCGGGCGTCGAAACGATGGTGGGTCTCCTTATCAATACGCTACCCGTCCGCGTGCGTATTGATGAAGAAGCTGACTTGCTCACCTGGCTGAAAGGTTTGCAGGCGGAGCAGGTGGAACTGCGTGAGTATGAATATAGCCCGCTCGTCGAAGTGCAAGGTTGGAGCGAAGTGGGGCGTAGCCAGCCGCTCTTCGAGAGTCTATTAGTCTTTGAAAATTACCCGCTCGATGCTGCCGCACTCGAAGAGAATTTGAGCCTGCATCTCGAAGATGTGCGCTCGTTCGATAGGACCAACTATCCGCTCACGGTCGTCGCCATTCCCGCGGAAGAACTCTTTCTGCAGGCACTCTATGACCGGCGCCGCTTCACAGACGACTCAATCGATCGCCTGCTGGGCCACTTGCGGACCCTCCTCGAAAGCATCGCCGCGCAAACGTCAGCGCCGTCGCAGACCTTAGCGGAGCTTCAGCTCTTAACTCGAGGTGAACGCGAGCAAGTGCTCGTCGAGTGGAACGACACGGCGCGCGATTATCCGCAGGACTTGTGTCTGCATGAAATGTTTGAGACGCAAGTCCAACGTACGCCGGAACGTATTGCCGCGGTGCATACGGACGAAGAGTTGACTTATCGAGAGTTGAACGCGCGCGCCAACAAGCTCGCGCGCTACCTGAGAAAGCTCGGGGTCGGGCCGGAGACACGTGTGGGCGTCCTGATGGAGCGTTCGCTCGAGATGCTCGTCGGACTGTTGGGGATTTTGAAATCCGGCGGTGCATACGTCGCGCTCGACCCCGAATATCCGCAGGAGCGTCTCGCCTTCATGCTTGCAGATTCCGGCGCACGCGCACTGCTGACACAACAGCGTCTCGTCAAGCTTCTGCCCGCACACGAGGCGCGGCCGATCTATGTCGCCTGTCTCGATACCGAGGAGCAGGCGATTGATGCAGAGACTGCGGAGAATCTTCGGTGCGATGTGAGCGCGCGCAATCTGGCCTACGTCATCTACACGTCAGGCTCGACGGGGCGGCCCAAAGGCACAGCCATCGAGCACCGCAGCGCCGCCATCTTCTCGCAGTGGGCGCGAGAAAGTTTCGAGCCTGAAGCGTTCGACGGAACGCTGGCGCTTAGTTCAATCTGCTTCGACCTCTCGATCTTCGAGTTGTTCGTGCCTCTGCACTGGGGCGGCAAGGTCATCGTCGTGCGCGACGTGCTGCATCTCTCGCAGGTGCCGGCCGCGCATCAGGTCACACTCATCAACACCGTTCCGTCCGCCATCGATGAACTACTGCAACTGAATTACCTGCCTGCCTCGGCATCCGTCGTCAATCTCGCCGGAGAGCCGCTCCAGAAGAGGCTTGTGCAGCAGCTTTACGAACGAGAGACCATCAAACAGGTCTTCAATCTTTACGGGCCGACCGAAGATACAACCTACTCGACCTGGGGCTTGATGAAGCGCGACGAGTCGCCGACAGTCGGGCGGCCGATCAGCAACACGCAAGGATACGTACTCGACCGTCGCGGCAGACCCGTACCCGCCGGTGTTCCTGGCGAAGTGCATCTCGGAGGCATGGGATTAGCGCGCGGCTATCTCGGACGCCCGGACTTGACCGCCGAAAAGTTCATCCCCGATCCGTTCAGTGTCGAGCCGGGTGCGCGCATGTATCGCACGGGAGATCTCGCACGCTTCCTCTCCGACGGTAGGATCGATTTCCTGGGACGCATGGACCATCAGGTGAAGATTCGCGGCTATCGAATCGAGCTTGGCGAAATCGAAGCGGTTCTGAACGAATACCCTTTGGTGAAAACGTGCGTCGTCGTGGCGCGGGAGGAAATAGATCACGACAAACGACTCGTCGCATACATCGTCCCACGCGAAGGCGAAGAGCCCGGCTATCTCGAACTGCGCAGCTTTCTCAGCGCTCGTCTGCTCGAACACATGGTTCCGTCGGCGTTCGTGTTGCTGAACGAAATGCCTCTGACGCCAAACGGGAAGATCGATCGACGGGCACTGCCTGCGCCGGAGGTCTCGAGGCCGGAGATTGAGCAGCGATATGTCGCGCCGCGCAACGATATCGAAGTGGCTCTGGTTGAGTTGTGGCAAGAGGTTCTCGGCATTAGCCCGATTGGTGTGAGCGACAACTTCTTCGACCTCGGCGGTCATTCACTTAAAGCCACGCGTCTTTTATCGAAAGTGCGCGGTATCTTTCGCACGCAGTTACCGCTGAGCGTCGTCTTTGAGGCAACGACGGTTGAAGCACTGGCGTGCGCTCTGGTCGAACATGAAGCAAAGCCCGGTCAGACCGCGAAGATTGCGCACGTGCTGCAAAGAGTCAAGAGCATTCCATCAGCGGATTTAAAGGATGAACTGGAGCGCAAGCGTAGAGAGAAAAACTTGAGCCGCGGATAACGCGAATGAACGCAGATCCGCGGTGTCCGCGTTAATCTGCGGCTGAAGTTGACTTTGAGGCAAAGCAATATGAGGGATAACCTGAGCGAGGCGGGATTGGATGCGGATCGGCTCGAACTGCTCGACTACCTGCTCGAAGAAGAGGGTATCGAGACGGGTTCGCAAAAGATTGTGCGCCGCGAGCCGGGCGCTGAATTGCCGCTCTCCTTCGCGCAGCAACGTCTGTGGTTTCTCGACCAGCTCGCACCCGGCAGCGCTGCTTATAATTTATCCGGCAGATTGCGCCTCGAGGGCCGGCTCGATGCGTCTTCGCTGGAAGCGAGCCTCAATGAGATCGTGCGCCGGCACGAAGTCCTGCGCACAATTTTTTCTACGCACGATGGAGAGCCCGTCCAGATTATTCTCCCCGACCTGCGTCTGCCGCTTCCACTCATAGATCTCTCTCCCTTGTCATCGACCGAGCGCGAGACTGCAATCCGACAACTCTGCGAGGAAGAGACGGTGCGCCCTTTCGATCTGTCAACCGGCCCGCTCGTGCGCGCCCGCCTGCTACACCTCTCGACAGAAGATCATGTCCTACTCTTATCGCTCCATCATATTGTTAGCGACGGATGGTCCATGGGCGTACTGATTCGTGAAGTGGCGGCGCTCTACGAGGCTTATGCGACTGGGGCGGAGAGCGCGCTTAAGGAGCTTAGCCTGCAATATGGAGACTATGCGGTGTGGCAGCGAGAGTGGCTGCGAGGAGAAGTGCTGGACCAGCAACTCGCGTATTGGCGTGAACACCTCGGCGGCGAGTTACCCGTGTTGCAGTTACCGCTGGATAAACCGCGCTCCGCAACTTCAAGCTTTCATAGTGCGACGCTCAGCTACAACCTGCCGAAAAAACTCAGCGAAGAGTTGCACGCATTGAGTCGCGCGGAAGGCGTGACGCTGTTCATGACTTTACTGGGAGCGTTCCAACTGCTGCTCTGGCGCTACAGCGGACAGGAGGACATTGCGGTCGGGACACCGGTGGCGAACCGGACGCGAGCAGAGACGGAAGAGTTGATCGGGTTTTTCGTCAACACGCTGGTGCTGCGAACGGATATTAGCGGGACTCTGACCTTCCGCGAGTTATTGCGGCGAGTCAAAGAGACGGCGGTGGGTGCATACGCGCATCAGGACGTGCCATTCGAGAAGCTCGTGGAGGAGTTAGCGCCGGAGCGGAATCTGAGTTTCACGCCGCTCTTTCAGGTGATGTTTGCGTTGGAGAATGCGCCGCTTCCCGAAGTTGAAACGCATGGCCTGAAGATGCGCCCGGAGACTCTGGCGGGTGACACGGCAAAATTCGACCTGGCGTTGGGAATAGAAGAGACACCCCGCGGGCTTGTTGCAGACTGGCAGTACCGCGCAGAGTTGTTTGAGGCCGCGACGATTGAACGCATGGCTTCTCATTTCCGGATGTTGCTGGAAGGCATCCTCACCGACCCGGACGCGCGGATTGCAGACCTGCCTCTTTTGACTGCAAGCGAGCGACGGCAGTTGCTCGTTGAATGGAATGAGACGCCACGGCTTCGACCCACGACTCCGCTCGTTCACGAACTATTTGCCGAACAGGCCAGTCACCGTGCGAATGCGCCTGCGCTTATCTTTCAAGATCAAACGCTGACCTTTGATCAAATCAACAGCCGCGCCAACCAACTCGCGCATCACCTTCTGAATTGCGGCACGAGTGCGGAAGTGACGATTGGAGTGATGCTGGAACGCGGGCCGGAGTCGCTCGTTGCGCTGCTCGCCGTCTTCAAAGCGGGCGGCTGCTATCTTCCATTGGATCCGCTTTATCCACCCGAGCGACTCGCCTTCATACTCGCTGACGCCCACGCTTCTCTGCTCATCACGGAGGAATCCGTCCGCGCACGCTTGCCCGAGAGTGCCGCGCAAATCATCTGCCTTGATGACGACGCCCGGCAGATCGCGCAACAGAGCACAGCGGACCCGACTGTTGCAGTGCTGCCGCAACAACTTGCCTACATCATCTACACGTCCGGCTCGACGGGCAGACCCAAGGGCGTGGCAATCGAGCACTGTCAACTCCTGCATACCTTGAACGCGGCTCAGGAGGTGGTCCAACTGACGCCCGTGGATTGTCTACCGTGCATTGCCTCTTTCTCCTTCGATATCTCGCTGTTGGAAATGCTGGCCGCGCCGTTGGCAGGCGGGCGCTGTCTGCTCGTCCCGACTGGAAAGGCGTTGGACACGGACGTCATAAAGCGCGTACTGGCGGAGGCGACGGTGCTGCACGCGGTGCCGGGAGTGATGCGGAGGTATGTAAGCTTTGCGCGAGAGCACGGAGGCAGCGCTACGGGAGATGAGTATCGACGCTTACGGCAGTTGCTTGTTGGCGGTGAAGCGGTTGCGCCGGAACTGATCGTAGAGATGGAAGAGGTGTTTTCGAGCGCAGTAGTGAGAGTGTTATACGGGCCAACGGAAGCAACCATCATCTGTGCGAGCTACGAAGTGAACAGAGGTGAAGGAGTGCATGGAGTGCTTGGCCAGATGGTTGGCAGGCCGCTCGGCAATGTCGTGCTGCGTGTGCTCGACGAGCGGGGACGGTTAGTGCCGGTAGGAGTCGAAGGGGAGATATACGTTGGCGGCGATGGAGTAGCGCGTGGATATCGGCAGAGTGCGGATTTGACGGCGGAGAGGTTCGTCGCGGATGAGTACAGCGCGTGCGCAGGAGCAAGAATCTACCGGACGGGAGATAGAGGCCGTAACCTCTCTGACGGGAGTATCGAGTTCAAGGGGCGAACAGACGAGCAGGTGAAGGTGCGCGGCTTCCGCATCGAGCCTGGCGAGATTGAAAGTGCGCTCTCCGAGCATGAACGGGTCAAAGAAGCAATCGTCGTGGCCTTTGAAGAGATGGGCGACAAGCGACTTATCGCGTATATCGTCGCCGGTCAAGAGAGCAGGCCGAGCATCAGCGAGTTGCGCAGCTATTTAAAGGACAGACTGCCGGACTACATGATCCCTTCAGCCTTCGTCTATCTGGATGCGCTGCCGCTGACGAGCCACGGGAAGATAGACCGTCGCGCGTTGCCCGCACCGGATGCCGAACGTCGCGCGCTCGCTGAAGCCTTCCTCGCTCCGCGCAGTGTGGTGGAAGAGATGCTGGCCTCGATCTGGTCCGAAGTGCTGGGGGGGGTGAGGGTCGGAGTCAACGACAACTTCTTCGAGTTGGGCGGCCATTCGCTGTTGGCGACGCAGGTGATGTCGCGGGTGCGGGAAGCGTTCGGGATCGAGATTGCGTTGCGGAGTTTGTTCGAGCAACCGACGGTGGAAGAGTTGGCGGAGACTATCGGAGAGGGGCTGAGGGCGGGGGCGGGGGTAGCGGCGCTACCCCGAGTAGAGAGGGCGCAGCGAGAAGGCGATGTGATGCCGCTCTCTTTTGCTCAGCAGCGTCTGTGGTTTATCGACCAACTGGAGCCCGGCAATCCGGTCTACAACACGCCGCGCGGTGTGCGCTTGCGCGGCACGCTCGACATCGCTGCGCTCGAGCGCGCGTTAACTGAAGTCGTCCGGCGGCATGAAGCATTGCGCACGACCTTCCGCGACCTGCATGGAGAACCTGTTCAGGTCATCGGGCCGGCTAAACCCTTCCCAGTGATCGTCGAGGACCTCTCCGGTTTGCCGGAAGCAACACAGGCGGAAGAAGCTCGTCGTTTGACTCTCGAAGAGGCGTTGCGTCCCTTCGATCTGTCAACCGGCCCACTTATGCGCGCGCGCCTGCTGCGCCTCGCCAAACTCCCGGGGGAAGAGCACGTCCTACTCTTATCGCTCCATCATATTGTTAGCGACGGCTGGTCCATGGGCGTACTGATTCGAGAAGTGGCGGCGCTCTACGCAGCTTATGCAGTTGGCGCGGAGTCGCCGCTCGAAGAGCTGAGTCTCCAGTATGGAGACTATGCGGTGTGGCAGCGTGAGTGGTTGCAAGGAGAAGTGCTGGACCAGCAACTCGCGTACTGGCGCAAGCAACTAGTGGGTGCGCCGCCCGTCCTGGAGTTGCCGGCGGATCGGCCGCGCCCGCAAGTGCAGACGTTTCGCGGCGCGGCGCTGCCGTTCAAGTTATCAAGAGAGTTGGCCGAGAAGTTGAGAGCATTGAGCAGGTGCGAGGGCGTCACGCTCTATATGACGCTGTTGGCCGGACTGCAAACATTGCTCGCGCGCTACACAGGGGAGGAAGACATCTCGATAGGGACGCCGATAGCGAACCGTCGCCGCGGCGAGATTGAGAACCTTATCGGATTTTTCGTCAACACGCTGGTGCTGCGAACGGATGTTAGCGGGAATCTGACCTTCCGCGAGTTGTTGCAGCGAGTCAGAGAGACGGCGCTGGGCGCCTACGCGCATCAGGACGTGCCATTTGAAATGCTGGTCGAAGTTCTTCAACCGGAACGCAGCATGAGCTATACGCCGCTGTTCCAGGTGCTGTTCGTCTTGCAGAACGCCCCGCAGGAAAAGTTGGAGCTACCGGGACTCACGATCGATCTGCTCGACATTGACAGCGGCACGGCGAAGTTCGATTTGATGCTCTCGCTGGAAGAGTCGGAAGAGGGATTGGAAGGTGTCTGCGAATACAGTACGGACCTGTTCGACGAAGCGACCATACGTCGACTGCTCGGACATTTCGAGACGCTTCTTGAAGGCGTCGTCAACGATCCTGACGAACACCTCTTGCAGTTGCCGTTGCTGGCGCAGGCGGAACGCCGTCAACTACTCGATGAATGGAATTCTACGGCAGAGCATTTTCCGAGTGACTTGTGCGTGCATGAACTTTTCGCACAGCAGGCGGAAAACACGCCCGACGCTGTCGCGGTTATCTTTGAAGCAACGTACCTGGATTATCGCGAGTTGAATGAGCGCGCAAACAAACTCGCACACCGGCTGCGCACGCTCGGCGTGGGACCGGAGCGGGTAGTCGGGGTGATGTTGGAACGCTCGACTGAGATGATTGTCGGCCTCCTCGCCGTTTTGAAAGCGGGCGGCGCATACATGCCGCTCGATCCGAGCTATCCCCCTGAGCGACTGCGGTTCATGATCGAAGACGCAAAGCCGGTGGTGATCCTGACAGCGGAAGGACCATCAGCCACGGATTACACAGATCAGAGCCACGGATCAGATCCGGATTTAATCCGTGGCTTTGATCCGTCTGATCCGCGGCACCCGTGTTACGTCATCTACACTTCCGGCTCGACGGGCAGACCCAAGGCAGTCGTGATGCCTCACCGTGGCGCCGTCAATCTGATCAACTATCAGATTCAAAGCTCAGGCCATGAAAGACGTCTGCGCACGCTGCAATTCGCGTCACTAAGTTTCGACGTTTCATTTCAGGAAATCTTCCCGACGCTATGTGCGGGCGGCTCGCTCGTG